>Ga0210003_1003290_pt1 | contig 13237 bp, 15 predicted proteins | sample LantaG_FD_182804 | JGI IMG/M metagenome (GOLD analysis project Ga0210003, IMG submission 182804) | Deep subsurface microbial communities from Baltic Sea to uncover new lineages of life (NeLLi) - Landsort_02402 metaG (SPAdes) (version 2) | ecosystem: Environmental > Aquatic > Marine > Oceanic >... | reverse complement strand
CCGCAGAATAGGTCAGCCACGACTTTATCCTTCGGCAGGTCATACTTATAAAGGACGCTAAAAAGCGACTCCTTGACCCTGTCGGTAATTGGCCGACTGTCCCTGCCTTTGGGGCTGAGCAGCTTCATTCCTCGTTTTGAGCCGGCTATGATTCTCATTTCACTTCTTTTGTTACATTGATTTTTGCCAGGCCTTGGAGGTCGATGAAGTGTTTGACCGCTTCGGCGACTTTTTCTTTTCCCTGCCATTCTTTTTTGGTCATAACGAAACAAACCTGAAAGTGACCGGCCCACAGCCAAATACTGTGACCCGAATGGCTGCTTACATAGTAAGTACCATCCAGCATCTTGGTCCCTGCGGGTATCGTGGGTTTGTCACGCAAACGCAGGTGCGCCCACGCAAGTTGTTTGCCTTTGTTGGCATCCTTCCACCAGTATGAAATAATGCTGCCGCCAAAAGTTGCGTTCGCGTGCGTGTCCGTGACCTCGCCGTACTGCTTACCCGGAACCAAACAGTATTTCTCCATAGCTTTGTTAAATGCAGCCTTCTTCTCGGGCGCAACCCGCTTCAACTGCTCTATCTGCTCGTCAAAGGGCTTGGCAAGCTCCCGCTCCCTAGTTCGCAGCTTCTTAGCTTCAGCATCCAACTTGGCAGCTTTAGCTGCCCGCTCGTTAGGGTCAGCGTTTCTAACCTCTTTAATCTTGCGTTCCAGACCCGCAATTCGCTTCTTGAGACTCTCAATCTGCTCTTCGTATTGCTTAATTTGCCTGGTATATTCCAAAACAATCTCAGGGCTTAACTCTTTCTGCATCGATTCAATTTCCCGAATGCGCTTGCGTTCCTTACTCGTAGCAGCATTCATCTCAGCTTGAATTGCTTCCACCTGTTTGTAGACCTTGAGACTTTCAGCAGCCAAATCATTAACGTCGCCGCACACTTTCTGTGCAACAAAACCCATTACAACAAACACAAACGCTACTCGTATGGTTCTATTAAACATCATAAGATTACTCCTTATCAGAATAATAAACTCTGCATTTGTACGGCATATCGGCGGAATTTGTCGGCGGGCAGCGTTACGGTCTGCCATTTGGGACTGCGGCGCTTCATAAACCTGCGATAGTCATCAAGCCTAACTGCGAAAAATATGTATCTGTCCTGCACAAAATCATAGACGTCTCTGCCGTCAAAATCGACGTCTATGTTCTCTATCCTGTAGGCAAAAACAAAAACGGCAGTGTGGTCTGGGCCGAAAACCTGCTGCCACCGAGCCAGTCCATCGACATCATCGGCTGTAACCCAGCATTCAAAGCCGGCTAATTTGGCGAAGCTGGTCCCCTTGAACTTTCTTCCCTTTACTTCTGCAACTATTATTTGCTGATTGCGGGGATACAATAAATAATCGAAGCTCTTAATTTTCGAGCGTCCGAAGGCGGCTCTTTTTTGCTCATCTACAGCGATGTATTGAATGTGATTGTCAATCAACCAATTTCCGAAGGCTCGCTCGTAGTGATTGAGATGAAAATTTTTCATTTCAATCCGTCAACTCCGCCAATTGCTCAATCGGTTTGATTTCCTTTTCTATTGGAATATATTCATTAATAAACTTATTAGAGTCGTGCACTGTTATTGCTTTTTCTATGGCCAGCACAATGGTCAAAAAAACCACAACCGAAAAATCACTATCCTCGATGCCTCTTATTGCACCAATCAGCGATGTGATGATAAGGGTCATAAGAATAAGCTCCACAAAAGCATCACCAAGCCCCAACATTGGATGCCTGGTGTAAAAATACCCGCCACCCGGATAAATAATTGAAATCCTCCTGGCCTCTGCCTTGTTCTTAAACTTGAGCTCACAGCTCGGACAGGTATATCTGTCCTTAACAAGTTCTTCTGTACACCGCGGGCACAGATGCGTTCTTTCTTGCGCCGCACTTTGCTGACCTTCCAAGGATACCGTTCTAAGCAATGACTTGATTTTCTTCCGCTCTTTACTCGCTATGTGATAAAACTTTTCTTTCCTATTATTTCTATATTTAACAACAAGCGTCCTGCCTTTGATGGCGATTGATTGGCAATCAGCATAAAGGATTTGAGCTATCGAGTTCCGGTATGAGTAGTCCATCTTCGCTGGTATGTGCAAAACTCGCTTGTTAGTAGACACAAGCAGACATCGTTTTAGAAAAAAGACAATCCACCCCATTAAGTATTGTTCGAGCAAAGACATTGGCGAATGTGCCGTCGTTACACAAGTCACTCGCTCATCAGGCCTTAAGAATGGTTTGAGGTAGGTGAGTTTTTCAACAAATTTGCGCTGCCTTTTTTCTATTCTTCGCTTGTAAACATTCTTGTGGTTCGCAAAGAGCACAGCAGGGTCTATAGCAATGCCAAAAAGCTCTTCAGCACCGGAATCATTCCCCAGATTTTCCATTTTCTAACGAACCCTTGATTAATCCATCAAGACTTAAACTGGCCCAGGAACTCATTGATATTGACAAGCTCCTGCTTCCCTGTTGTCATATCTTTAATTACAAGCTCGTTGTTCTCAAACTCGGAGCCGATGATTATGCACTTTTTGGCGTTCTGGGCTGAGGCCTGTTTGAGCTGTTTGCTTAGATTGGCGGACTTGTAATCGAAATTAGCGGCGAAACCTTTTGTTCGCAACTTAGCTGTTAGCTCGATGGCCTTTGGGAAAAACTGCTTATCCGTGAAAGCGACGAAATAGTCCGGCTGAGGTGAACTTAACTGTTTGTCTAAAAGCCCCTTTTCTTCAAGCAGAATCGCAAGCACACAATCGCCTATACCAAAGCCGGTAGCTGGTATGGCTGGTCCGCCAAATTGCTTTAGTAAGTCATCGTATCTGCCGCCGCCGCCGATAGCGCGAAGCTCGGTGGCCTTATCATAGATTTCAAATACAATGCCGGTATAATATGCCAGGCCCCTTACAATGCCGATGTCAAACACGCAAAAATCAGCAACACCCATAACCTCAAGCAACTCAAACAATCGCTTCAGCTCGTCTACCGATTCTTTTGCCTTGTCACCAAGCTGCAAACAATTACCGACTTGCTCGATGGATTCGACGGTCATCAACTTGATTATTTTGTCGCGCTTATTTTTGTCACTAACCTGCCCTGCGAGCATTTCTTCAAAAGCTTCGGCGGGCAGCTTGCTGCGTTTGTCGAGCACAGTATAAAGCGGCTCCAGTTCGCTTTCGGGGATGTCTATGGCCAGCAGGAGCGCGGCGAGCATTTCTCTGCTGGATATTTTCACCACGATATCTTCCGGCGTCAGTTCCACTTCCCGAAGGTAATCGCAAGCGGTGAATATCACTTCGGCGTCGGCGAGGACGTCATCGATACCGATTATGTCGATATTCCACTGGAAGAACTCGCGCAGCCGGCCTCTCTGCGGCCGTTCAGCCCGGCACAATCTCGGCACGGAAAACCATTTGATAGGTCTCGGCAGTGAATTTATTTGCTGATTTACCATCCTTGCGAGGGTGGGCGTGATTTCAGGCCTTATGGCCAGGTCCCTGCCGCCCCTGTCTTTTAGCGAAAAAAGCTGTTCGACGATTTCATCGCCGCTTTTTATCTGAAACATTTTCAGATACTCAAATATCGGCCCATCGTACTCCTCGAAGCCGTTGCGGACGGACACCTTTTTCCAGCCGTCAATAATCCAGTTTCGGCGGGCCATATCCGGCGGATAAAAATCCCGCGTTCCTTTTACCGGTGGTATCTTCATTTCTTTCTCTTTTAGCCACTGATTTCACAGATTACACTGATAGTCATTCCTGCGAAAGCAGGAATCCATTTTTACCTTTATTTAATCTGTGCCAATCTGTGTTCATCTGTGGCTTTTCTTCTTTTTACTCTTTTTCTTCTTTGCCTTTTGCTTTTCGGCGGCGTTCTTGCCGAATTTTATCTTTATGTATTCCTCCATTTGCTTATCGCTGGTAAAGTGCAGCTTGTAGTCGTACTCGCCCTCGACTAAGTCGCAAGTCTTGTGACTATAGTACCTGCAAATCCTCGGTCTTTTCTTATATATTCTGCAGCGATTATCCTTCCCAGAAAGATGCTTACACTTGTTCTCTATATTAATGTACCAGTCACCTTTCTCAACGAAGACCGTTATATCTTTATGGCATAGAAACCACCGTATGTCGTCATAATCTCCTTTATCCTCCGGCGTATCAATCGGCAGTGCAAAATACCTGCAGCACAGTCCCGTGCATTTATCGCACAAAACCTTTTTCGCCATTGCGAGATACTCCTACAAATATTCATACGCTATTGTTCGCTGTTAGTACTTTACCTTTCACAGACAGCAATTGTCAAGCACATATAGCAATTTAGGGCAAGAGCCTCTATAATACGAGCCTTGCTTAAGAGGAAACTAAATGGCAAAAGCGATAATCGAAATAACATATCAAGATGATGACACTATTGTCATCAATAAGCCAAGCGGGGTATCGGTTACCGCCGACCGCAGCAGCCAGGCCCAGCTTGTCGATATACTCAGCGAGCAGTTAGGGCCGCGAATATGCAGCGAGCTGCGCCTGGTTCATCGCTTAGATAAATATACATCCGGCGTTATGATTCTGGCCAAGAACGTACAAGCCCAATCCAAATTTTCAGCTTATTTTGCAAAGAAATTGGTCAAAAAGACGTATTTGGCACTTGTAACCGGCGTAGTTCGCAGACAAGAAGGCACAATCGATGCGCCTTTGGCGCACAGTCGCAAGAAGCCAGGCCTTATGTGCATCGTCCGAAAAAGAGGCAAAAAAGCAATTACGAAATGGAAGCTGCTTGCCGATTTCGGGACGGCTGCTCTATTGGCCGTTTACCCGTTGACAGGCCGAACACATCAGATTCGCGTTCATCTACCCAGCGTTCGACTGCCGCTTTTGATAGACCCATTGTATGGTAACCCGAAGCCGTTTTTCCTCTCCGATTTCAAAGCAGACTATCGACTCGGCAGGGGACAAACTGAAAAGCCGCTAATCGAGCGACTGACATTACATGCTTACCAACTCGAGTTCCCAAAACCTTCCTCTGTCATTCCTGCAGACTCTGTCATTCCTGCGCACTCTGTCATTCCTGCGCACTCTGTCATTCCTGCGCAAGCAGGAATCCACGTTAATACAGAACCAAGCCGTCCTGATTGTTTCATTGCCCGGCTTGACAAAAAATTCGCTGCAACGATAAAAATGCTCGCCAAACACAATCCGAAAGGTCTTGATGCATTTGCCAATCCTGACGATTTCTCAAAGATATTCTTAAGAACCAGCCTTTAGATTAAGGTATGAAAAATCGAATAACAGGCAGCGACTTAAAGAACTCAATCGCTTCGGGGTCAACCCGCTTCATACTCCAGACAAACTCGCCAAATCCGATTTGCGCCAGAACGTATTTGCCAAATGCGACCTGGCCGATAGCAACACGTCCGATTGCGAACTGACCGGCTGCGAACAAAACCCCAAGTGCAAACTGACCCAGTGCGACAACGCCGGTAGCCAACTGCCCCAAGCCAAAAATAATGCCGATAGCAACCAAACCGACAACAATCAATCCAAACGCCAGGAGGCCAAAGGCAAACAATCCAGCAGAAAATATGCCGACTGAAATAATGCCGCGGGCAAAGCATCCGACAGCAATGACGCCCTTTGCGCACACACGCTTGCCGGTCTCAGGGTTGCGCCCGTAGGTGTAATGAATCAAGGGCATTCCCATCCATGATGCGTGTGATTTGAACTCATGGTAGCTGGTTCCGTTGATATATCCGTACCGGCGCCAAACGCCGAAATTGGTCTCTTCAATTTTGTATTCTACTTCTTCCAGCAACAAATTGCCCATAAGCAACTCCTTAACCGATGGTTTTAATTGACCCCTAAATTATAACTTTGCCGGATAGAACTACAAGACATCTTGGCATTTATTTGATTCACCTATAATGTTTATTTGCCGGTTTTTGGTTGACCAAAGCGCCAACAAAGGTACAATTTAACCGGCTTGAGCGTTTGTTAAAGTGAGTGTTCGCCAAGTTGTGTGCCCAGATGTTAAACGAGTGGTCCGAGTAGAGTCATGAAGCAAAGAAAACCGAAGAGTCCTAGTTGGTCCGAATTGAAGGAACTGCCGATGGTAGATTCGCCTTGGCCAATCTCTGTTGAAAAGGCAATGCGTCAGTATGATACAGAAGACAAGGCCAAAAAGTTTGCTTCGAAATGGATAGGATGCGAAACAGACCGTCGTGAAAAGAACTGCATTATGAAGGCGTTGGCGATCGCCAAGATTGGCCGTGGCACGTCAGTGCTGGATATACCCTGTGGAGCTGGCCGATTATTGCCGTTGCTCAAGCAGATGGGGTACAAGGTTACCGGGGCCGACATTTCCGCTCCTATGCTACAGCAGGCGCGCCTTTATGCAGGACTGCTCGGTGAAGATTGCCTTGACGAAACAGATAACTTGCAGCTGGCAAATATTTTTCAAACCAGCTTCAGCGACAATTATTTCGACGCCGTAGTTTGTAATCGGCTACTCCACTATTTCCCTGAGCCCCACGTACGCCAGCGAGCACTAAAAGAACTCCGCCGGATATGCCGCGGGCCCATTATCCTTTCGTTCTTGTGCAGCTTTGCCCTCGATGAGGTCACCTCTCGCGCGAGCGACCGGATTAGGGGCCGCAAGCCGCATGGGTGCAGGGCCATTGACTGCACAACTTTCGCCAATGATGCACGCCAAGCCGGACTGGTTGTGAAAAAGTGGATACCTGTGCGTCCGGTCATTTCAAGAAGGTGGTATGCCGTACTCGAACGTGATACCGCTCGCGACAATCGCACTGCCGAGCAGCGCAATAGTATTCTTTGGCCAAAACTCGGTGGCAAGCTTGGGCGGGTAGCTGCAGCCGCAGCTGTCATTATCATAGGTCTCTTAATATCGCGGTATTGGAAGATGATAACGGACCCGCACGAGGCAGCCGTCGAACGTCTTGTGAAGAAATACCAAGATGGTAACGACCATTTCTACGTTAGTGCAGATCGGCATCTTGAAGACCTTCGCACAACGAGAAATCTGTCCGTTATTAGCGTTGTGAGCGACGCCCCCGAAAGGATTGCAACTGACCGCGCCGAACTTGAGGACTCCTACTTCCTAATCTCATGTAGTGACCTTAAAAAGATAAAAAAGACTGCGACGTGGAGACAATTGTCAGTTGTTCGCGAATTTGATCTGGCTGGGGAAAGATTTGTTCTGTTGACAACAGAACTAAGCAACAAGCCAATTAAGCGAAAAACCTCACAAACAACGCTGCCTGAATCGCCAAGAACCTGGGTCTAAGCGCGGAAAACGCAGCAGCCAGAGAAATCCTTTTTTGTCTCAAGTACGGAGCGATGTTTTGAACTTCACGTTGTTCGACCCACGTTGAGCACCCATCTGCTTGCACCCGGCTGCTACCCGCTCATTAGCTGCTTGTTTTTGCTTGACCGGAGAGAATGAATTGATTTCGCCGCAGGCGAATCTTTGATATTGACTATTGACTACTGAGTTCATAAACTACGAGCCATAAATTACGAGATACGGACGGATATCAGGACATCAGGAAACCAGGATGCAGGATATCAGGAACTCAGGGTATCAGGAAGTCGCGGATTCGCAAGCCTGATAACCAGGTGCCCTGATAACCACTACCAGATAACCTGATATCCTGATAACCTAAATCACGAGATACGAGAATATGGCTGAAAAACAAGTAAAAGTTGGTCTGGTTGGCTTCGGGACTGTTGGCTGCGGTGTTGCGAAGCTGATATTGGAAGACGCCGATGCGATAGCAGCTAAGACAGGTCTGCGCCTGGAACTTGCCTGCGTAGTTGATATCGATACGGAATCGGCTCGGCCGGTCAGGCTGCCGGAGGGTATTCTCACCAACGATATAAACAAATTATTAGACGATGACAGCATTCAAATTGGCGTTGAACTTATTGGCGGAACCGATGCAGCAAAGCAGATTCAGCTTAAAATGCTCGAGGCAGGCAAAGACGTAGTTACCGCCAACAAGGCCCTTCTGGCAGAACACGGCAATGAACTTTACAGGGCAGCTCATAAAAATAATCGCTGCATAGCCTTTGAAGCAAGTTGTGCCGGCGGTATACCGATTATCTCAGGCATCCGCACGGGGCTGGCGGCGAACGAAATCAGGGCGATGTATGGCATCGTCAACGGAACCTGCAACTACATCCTCTCGAATATGACCGCTCACGATGAGGATTTCTCCAAGGCACTGGCTCAGGCTCAGAAAAAAGGTTACGCAGAAGCAGACCCGACGCTGGATATCAACGGCGGTGACAGTGCCCATAAGCTGGCTATCCTTGCTTCCATTGCCTTTGGATATGAAATCAAGCTCGAAGATATCTTTGTTGAGGGCATCGAAGCTATTTCGAAAGACGATATTCACTATGGCGGCGAGATGGGCTACATACTCAAATTGCTGGCAATCGGACAAAAGGACAAAGAAAACAGAGTTTCGCTTCGGGTGCATCCATCTTTTATCGCCAAGGACAACTCGCTTGCCCGCGTCGATGGGCCGTTTAACGCTATCAGTATATTCGGCAGTGCGGTCGGGCAGGTGACGTACTACGGGCGAGGTGCGGGGATGATGCCGGCCGCAAGTGCGGTCGTTGCGGATATTATCGACGTTGCCCTGGGTAATTCCGCCACCACTTTTCGCCATTTAAATCTGAAACCAAGGAGCGAAGCTGCATCGCTAATAGAAAAAATCGATACCCTTGTAAGCAGGTTTTATATCAGGATAATGTGCAAGGACCAGCCGGGGGTAATAGCTCAATGGAGTAAGATACTTGCCAACCACCAGATAAGTATATCGGGCGCATTACAACACGAGGGTCGTGGGCCGGAAAATACCGTCCCAGTGGTAATTACAACGCATCCCACCGAACAGAGAAACGTCACCGCTGCACTGAAAGATATGGAAAGATTGGACACTATCGGCGGCAAACCGGTCTGCATAAGAATAGTCGATATACCGGAGGACAAGGATTAGTGACTAAGTACGCGATAATAGTTCCGGACGGCGCGGCAGATGAGCCCATTGAGGAACTCGGCAACAAGACCGCACTTGAAGCTGCTGAGACGCCGAATATGGACAAAATCAGCACAGAGGGCAGACAGGGCATTGTGCGGACGGTCCCTGAGAATATGGAGCCGGGCAGCGATGTTGCCCAGATGAGCCTGCTGGGATATGACCCACGTCAATACTACTCCGGCCGGGCGCCAATTGAGGCGGTGGCGCGCAATATCAAGCTGTCGCCCAGCGATTGGGTCTTCAGATGCAACCTTGTCACCATCGCCGACGGCAAAATGGCAGACCACAGCGCCGGACATATCTCCAGCGAAGAGGCCGGTAGGCTAATAAAAGAATTGAACGAGCAGTTCGGCAATGACCAAATTCGTTTCCATCCGGGCGTAAGCTACAGGCATCTTCTCGTTTTCAAAGGACTTGACTTCGACGTCAAAACGCATCCGCCTCACGACTATATAGGTACGGCAACAGAAAACATTCTGCCGCGAGGCAAAGGCGCCGAGCTGCTTATTGACTTGATGGCCCGCTCACAGCAGCTTTTTGCTAATCATGACATTAACAAAGTAAGAAGAGACCTGGGCGAAAATCAGGTAAGCTCCATCTGGCTCTGGGGACAGGGTAGAAAAGCCGGGATGGAGCGTTTCCAAAAGCGATTCGGAATCAAAGGCGCTACCATCACGGCTGTCGATTTAGTCAGGGGCATCTCAAAGCTAATTGGTTTTGATTTGATAGATGTGCCGGGAGCCACCGGCTTTGTCGATACAAACTATGAGGGCAAGGCCTCTGCTGCGATAGAAGCGCTTGACAAATATGACCTTGTTTTCGTCCACATAGAAGCGCCCGATGAAGCATCACACAGCGGTAATGCCGAGATGAAGAAAAAAGCTGTTGAGCAGATTGATAAATATATCGTCGGGCCTGTGCTCGAGGCGTTACAAAGTTACGAAAGCTGGCGAATACTTGTCGCGCCCGACCATCCAACTCCGGTCCGAAGCAGGGCCCATTCGCCTGAGCCGGTTCCATTCGCTATGGCCGGTACTGATATTAGCGGCATTTTGCATAAAAACTTTAGCGAAGCCAATGCCGCCAAATCCGGATTTAGAATAGACAACGGTTTTGAACTGATGGAGTATTTCTTGAAAAGCTAAAGAAACGGAGCGTTAAGACCGAACTCAATAGACGGTAATAAAAGATTTGGATTTTTGGAAGATTAACTGTGGCAATAATTGTAAAAAAGTTTGGCGGCACTTCGGTTGCTGATGCGGAGAAGATTCGCCGAGCTGCCGGGCGAGTAATCAAAGCGGTAGAAAATGGCTTCCAGGTCGTAGTGGTTGCCTCGGCCCGCGGCAAACAAACCGACGAGCTTATCGCCGACGCTCTCGAGCTTAATCCCAATCCGCCCAAACGCGAGATGGACCAATTGCTCAGTACCGGCGAGCAGCAATCTGTCTCTCTCTTTGCTATGGCTCTCGACGCTATGGGGCACGACGCCATCAGCTTCACCGGCAGCCAAATTCGTATGATTACCGACAGCGACCATACAAAGGCGCGGATAAAAAGTGTCGATGCCGAACGAATCCACAGAGAACTGGATAAAGGCAAAATTGTTATTGTCGCCGGCTTCCAGGGCATAGATGAGAATGAAAACATAACCACGCTCGGCAGAGGCGGCTCGGACACAACCGCAGTTGTACTTGCTGCGGCTTTGGGAGCCCAAGGGTGCGAAATTTATACCGATGTCGATGGAATCCACACGACCGACCCGCGAATATTCAAGGACGCTGCGAAAGTTGACTACATCAGTTTCGACGAAATGCTCGAGCTGGCAAGTCTTGGAGCCGGCGTTATATACACTCGAGCAGTCGAGGTTGGTAAGAATTATGACGTCAAAATTCACGTAAAAAGCAGTATCAAAGAAGAAGATGGAACAATAATTACTCATGAGGTGCCGCAAATGGAAGGTGTAGTGGTTGCGGGAGCGACAGTACAAAAAGATATGGCGAAGATAGGGCTTGTCGGCGTAGATAATAAGCCGGGCAATGCCGCAAAAATATTCGCTCGTCTGGCACAGGCCAAAGTGGTTGTCAACGACATCGTTCAAACGGAAGTCAGCACCAAAAAAGCGAACCTGTCGTTCACAATTCACATTTCGGATTTGGCCGCCGCTAAAGAAGCCGCTGAGCAAATCAAAGACGAGGTTAACTGCGAGAGCGTCTTCGTTCGTGACGATATCGCCGAAATCTCCGTGGTTGGCGTGGGTATGCGAACCCATTACGGTGTGGCCGACAAAATGTTTGGCGCCCTGGCCAAAGCCGAAGTCAATATCGATTCAATCACGACCAGCGAAATTCGTATCAGTTGCGTTGTCAATAAAGAGCAGGCCGACAAGGCCCTTGAGGCCGTTTGTGCTGCCTTTGAACTGGACAAACCAGCCGAGAAACGAAGTGGTTCGTAATTCGGGTCACGAGTTCCGGGACGCGGGGCATTAAATAGGATGAAACTCGAAATCCGAAGCACGAAGCAATATCAAAATCCAAATGTCCAAAGACCAAAACGTTTCGAATACCAGCTTTCGGAGGTACAGGTTTTGAATTTTTGTCATTCGAATTCTTGCCCGCCTCAGGCGGGTGAATTTCGGATTTCGATACTTGTCTGACGACAGTCAAGATTCGATATTCGAATTTGACATCGGTATTCGTGAAAATTTGTGGTTAAAAAAGAGCGAACCTTAGTGTCCTGGTGCCTTTGTGGCAAGAAAAAAGAGACACACTTATGCGATGAGCAGGCGCCGGCGAAATGCGATATTCGTTGTCTGTCTGCTGCTTTTAGCGCTACTCATCTGGCTGGACCGCAGCCCTGTCAGACAGAAGTGGCACCGCCGACCCACATCCGGCGAAAAGGCAAAAGCTTACGACTTTGAAAAATATCACGACAAAGCCTTCACCGTTGTAAAAGTTGTTGACGGGGACACAATCGATATTGATGTCCCTGACGGCAACGACAAGCACACGAGAATTCGGCTGTGGGGAATCGACACGCCGGAAACTAAACATCCCAAAAGGGGCGTGATGCATTTCGGGCCGGAAGCTGCTGAATTTACAACGAAATTAGCTCTTGGCAAACAGGTTACTATTTACCTCGATAAGGGAAACCGCACAAGAGGTTACTACGGCAGATTACTGGCTTATGTTCAGCTTCCCGACAAAAGTTTTTTGAATGAAGTTTTGGTAGCTGAAGGTTTTGCATACGCTGATTTGCGATTTCGCCATAGTTTTTATTACAAATACCAAAACCTCCAGGCAAGTGCCCGCAGACAAAACAAAGGATTATGGCCGGATGTTAAGCGGGAGCAAATGCCGGAATGGCTCCAGAGAATGAAACCGAGCCTGCTGAACAAATAATCTCAGCCACAGAGAACCCGCCAAACGGCGTGGCGGGCAAGCACAGAGAAATAATCACCAATCAGTAATCCTTAATCATTTCTTCGGGAAATTTAAAGACGCATACTCACCACGATATTTCTTAGCTACCCGGTCGTACGCCTTTGCAGCTTCTATTTCGTCAGCGTAGTAACCAAACGACTCCCGCCGTCCATTAATCGTCAAACGCAGCAGCATTTTTTTGCCTTTGAAATTGGGTTTGATTGGGTTTGCTTTGGGTTTGTTTTGGGTTCGTTTTGGCTTTGATTGGGTTTGAATTGGCTTTGTTTTCCGGGACTGCGAAAATGTCATTTCTTTCATAATCCTTTGTTGAATAGAAGTTTAATTTCATTTTGGCTTTTCGGAAATTGGGTTTGTTTTGCATAAATGAGGTCATAATTGGTTGACAAGTTAGGCTGGATAGGCGGTTTGTTCGGGGGGCGGTCCCGGTGAGATAGGCATGCGCCATCTCACGGGATAAATTTTGGGGTTGGGTAGCCATTATAAGTCCTCCGAATTTAGTGTTCACTATATACCATATTTAAGTTTGATATATATTATACAATAAGAAAAGTTAGATGTAAAGTGAAAAATTTTTATTTTTGTAACCACGGATTTCACTGATTACGCGGATTTTTTGCCACAAAGACACCAAGACACTAAGAATATTTAATCATTAGCCACAGATTTCACTGATTACGCGGATTATGTTTTAGCCG
>Ga0210003_1003287_pt1 | contig 13238 bp, 27 predicted proteins | sample LantaG_FD_182804 | JGI IMG/M metagenome (GOLD analysis project Ga0210003, IMG submission 182804) | Deep subsurface microbial communities from Baltic Sea to uncover new lineages of life (NeLLi) - Landsort_02402 metaG (SPAdes) (version 2) | ecosystem: Environmental > Aquatic > Marine > Oceanic >... | reverse complement strand
TTCTGTTTAATACTTTTACCCAATAGTTAAACAGAAGTTTTTGCTTAATCTGTTTCCAATACTATCCATTTTTTACTCAATTTTACTCAATTTTACTCAATTTTACTCTAATGTTATAGAGCTCTAGTTTAACACTTTCGCACACGAGCTCTTAATGCAACTAAGTTGCAACAAAAAGTACCAAAAGACCTCATAGATTCATAGATTTAGACCAAACCAAAAAGAGCACCAAGTCATCATAGTTGCATAGATTCATTTAAATGAACATCACAAGAATGAAATAGGATTTTCCCTGCTGTAGCGAAGCACAATTTATATTGACTGGAGTACAAGAAATTGTTATATAACTTTCAAACAGTAGAAATACTTGTTATTATATTTGTATAACAATTAACAACAAAAACAGAAATCATGGATAATCAAACACAAGCAGCAATTCAAAGATGGTTCAACAATTACCCTGGTTGCGAGATGGATGTTACTATTGTAGTTAACGGCGAATTTACAGAAGAAGTACAAATCACTTCATTAGAAGAAGCTCTTGCAATGTACGAAGGTATGGAACCTGAAGGAAAGGTATTGTATTTTCCATTTTAATTTAAACAGACTATGAAAAACCAAATAAAATTAAATACAATTAAGCAAGAGAATGTTTCGGTATATAATCCAAATGGAGAATTTTTAGGATTTGCAAATTATGAAGAATTGTTAGACATACAATTGCAAATAGTTAAAGAACGTGCAGAAGGTTATTATATTATTCATAACGGTAAAAAATCTGCAATTGATAACATTGGTCAAGTTCATAATTATCCTGATGTGTTTAATGTAGCAGGAAGAATCTTTGCAGAAATAATTAAAGTTCGTCAAAGTATCAAAAAATAAACATAGTATGAAAAAGATAGTAACAACACCAAAGGCAACAGCAATAGTACTTGTTGATAGATACCAAGCAGAGGGTATGGGTTATGCAGATGCATTAACGAAAGCATTTGAAGTTGCATCACAGATTCATAACAATGTTCCTACGAGCGAATATTGGGAAGAAGTTTTCAATATTTTATTTGACGAAATGGAAAAGCTTTCCTAAAAACTTTCAAACAGCAGAAATACTTGTTATTATATTTGTATAACAATTAACAACAAAAAACGGAAATCATGGATACTATTGAAACGTTAAAGTTTGACACAATGGTTCGTTTAATACCGGTTGATGCTTACGGTAACTGGATTGATGACAAAATAATTACATCTTTTGTGTGGCACAATCAATTAGTTTCTGTTGTTCATGATATGGCTGCTGATGCAGAATTATTGCCAATAGTTCGGAACTTGTATAATACCAATAAGTATACCCATGTTATTGCTGTTGCAAGAATCTATTTAAGTGGAGAGATTGATATGTATACTCCAGAATTTATAGAAGATGTGTTATATGAAAAGGATGGTAATTATTGGGAAGACGTTGCACAGTATTATTATAAACAAATTTCCTAAAAACTTTCAAACAGCAGAAATACTTGTTATTATATTTGTATAAAATATAAACAAATTATGACATACGTAATAATAAAAAATACATTCGGCCATCCAATAGTTGAAAGAGGAATAGAAGATATTGCTATTGCAATTTCAAAGGTAACTGAATATGAAAAAGAATTCGGTAAAGGTTCTTATAAATTTGAAGTTGAACAATAAAACAAGCGATCATGGGAATCAGATAAAATGATAAATTCGCATTAGTTTCCATTGGATGTTAACGAAATACAAACAGTCATTAAATACTTACAAGATTGTTTAAAACAGAATGGTTTAGAAAAAGAAATATAGCTTATTTATAATAAATGTTTGGGGATTCTGAATACGACGATGTAGGTCAGATAATCTATTAGGTTCAGAATCCCCGGCGAAAACGGAAAACAAATGATCAGAGTAAGTATAGTTATCAGAAGCCATAGAAACGATGCAGAGATTGAAATGCGATTTGATTCAGAAATGGCAAAGCGTAGATTAAGATTTGCGAATTATTTGGAAGACAAGTTCAGCGAAGATTTATCACAAGAAGTAACAGTTGAAGATTTGGACCAACTTTGGGAATCAGTAAAATAAAAACAAGATATGATATTTCCATTAATAGCAAAAGACAAGGCAAAAGATTTAGTTGAGAAGTTAACGATTGATATTAAGGGTATCAGAATTCACGAACATGTTGCAGCTAAGTTAGCTATAGTAACAGTTAAAGAAATTTTAATTTCAATTTGTCATGCAGATTGTGTAGATTCCCATGTAATATATTGGAGAGATGTATTACGAGAATTAAAAGCAATAGAAACATTTACAGAACAAATCTAAATCAGTATGAATAAGTATATAACAATTGATAGAAGCAAATCGGAGCCGAGACTATATTTATTTAGTTGGGACGAATGGTCTCTTGTTGTGCATGATATAGTTCAGATGTGGGATGGTAGTGGTAATCGGACTAAGTCAGCATCGAAGGTGATAGCCGAATATTTAAACGAGACGGGATTAGAAGAAGGTCCAGCTTTAAATATTGGAACACCAATGGATGTAGTATTTAATTTGAAATTGGATGAATCATTGAAAACCCTTGGTAAGAAAATAAAGAAAGCTTTCAAATAGATTTGTAACTTGTTATTATATTTGTATAACAATTAACAACAAAAACGGAAATGGGAATGGAAATGAATATTTATAATTTAGAAGGCAGTTTAATGTTAACAGTGAAAGGAGAAACTTTGGAGGGATTAGATCTTCATGGAGCAAATCTTTATAAAGCAAATCTTTCTGGGGCAGATCTTGAGGGAGCAAATCTTGAGGGAGCAGATCTTGAGGGAGCAAATCTTGAGGGAGCAAATCTTCGTGAAGCAAATCTCGAGGGAGCAAATCTTCATAAAGCAAATCTTATAGGAGCAAATCTTGAGGGAGCAAATCTTCGTGGAGCAAATCTATGGGGATCAAATCTTTCTGGAACAAATCTTCATGGAGCAGATCTTCGTGAAGCAGATCTTCATGGAGCAAATCTTGAGGAAGCAAATCTTGAGGGAGCAAATCTTACTGGAGCAAATCTTGAGGAAGCAAATCTTTATGAGGCAGATCTTCGTAGAGCAGATCTTGAGGGAGTAAATCTTGAGGGAGTAAATCTTCGTGAAGCAAATCTTGAGGGAGCAAATCTTCATAAAGCAAATCTTATAGGAGCAAATCTTGAGGGAGCAAATCTTCGTGGAGCAAATCTTGAGGGAGCAAATCTATGGGGATCAAATCTTTCTGGAACAAATCTTCATGGAGCAAATCTTCGTGAAGCAGATCTATGGGGAGCAAATCTTAAGGGAGCAAATCTTTCTGAGGCAGATCTTGAGGGAGCAAATCTTTATGGAGCAGATCTTGAGGGAGCAAATCTTTATGGAGCAAATCTTTATGGAGCAGATCTTGAGGGAGCAAATCTTTCTGGGGCAAATCTTGATAAAGCAAATCTTAAGGGAGCAAATCTTACTGGAGCAAATCTATGGGGAGCAAATCTTGAGGGAGTAAATCTTGAGGGAGCAAATCTTCATGGAGCAAATCTTGAGGAAGCAAATCTTGAGGGAGCAAATCTTACTGGAGCAAATCTTGAGGAAGCAAATCTATGGGGAGCAAATCTTACTGGAGCAAATCTTACTGGAGCAAATCTTTATGAGGCAGATCTTCGTAGAGCAGATCTTGAGGGAGTAAATCTTGAGGGAGTAAATCTTGAGGGAGTAAATCTTGAGGGAGCAGATACTCCAGAAACTAATTTGCTTGATTTGACTGGTAAAGTTATTACAATTGATGGTGTAACATATAAATTAGTTAAAGAATAAAAACTTTCAAATAGATTTGTTACTTGTTATAATATTTGTATAACAATTGACAACAAAAACGGAAAAAATATGAATATTTATAATTTAGGAGGTAAATTAATTTTTACAGTTGAAGGGGAAACTTTGGAGGGAATCGATCTTTCTGGGTTTAATCTTTCTGGAGCAAATCTTCGTGGAGCAGATCTTCAGGGAGCAGATCTTGTAGGAGCAGATCTTCAGGGAGCAGATCTTCAGGGAGCAAATCTTCATAAAGCAAATCTTATAGGAGCAAATCTTGAGGGAGCAAATCTTCGTGGAGCAAATCTTTCTGGAGCAGATCTTCGTAAAACAAATCTTCATGGAGCAGATCTTCAGGGAGCAAATCTTCAGGGAGCAAATCTTCGTAAAGCAAATCTTCGTAAAGCAAATCTTATAGGAGCAATTCTTCGGGGAGCACATCTTGGGGGAGCAAATCTTGAGGGGGCATATCTTGAGGGAGCAAATCTTCGTAAAGCATATAAGCAAATCTTGAGGTAGCAAGTCTTTTCAATGCAGATGACAATGAAACTATTTTGCTTGATTTAACTGGTAAAGTTATTACAATTGATGGTATAAATTATAAATTAGTTAAAGAATAGGAAAAACTTTCAAATAGACTTGTTACTTGTTATTATATTTGTATAACAATTAACAACAAAAAACGGAAAAAAAATGGCAAAGTTACAAAAATTGGAAATCGCAGTTAAAGATCGTTTAACTAAAATCAACGAAACAGAATTTGCTGCAGGTTTATTTGAGGCCCATAAAACAGGAACTCCATTAGACGGAATGTTTTCAACTAATGGAGGAGTACCTAAAGCAACGAACTGGATGATTATAGGCGATCCTGGTGTAGGTAAATGTGTTGTTAAAGAAACACTTGTTACTATTCGTATTGATTCTACTGGAGAAATTAAAACGTTACCGATTTCTGATTTACATATTTTCCTTAAATAATTTAATCTTTCCTACGCCCAGGTCTTCTTTTTTAGAGAATCTTTGATATATAATAAAAAAGGTTCAATGAAAATAAGCAAAAGAATACGAAAGGGAGAGACTGTGCTGTATAACATTACGTGCAATAAAGAATTAATTGACTTTATTAATAATGTTATACAGCCAAAGGTATTATGGTTAGATGTAGGTAATATGTTAAATGATATAGTGATACCAATGTATAAGTCAAATGAAACATTAACTTATAAACAGTGGTATGTAACTAGATGGAGTTCACAAGTTAAACCATATTCAAATCAGAGACAATTAGTTTATTGGTTGGCTCGAGGGTATTCTGAGCTTGCTAGTATTGAAGAACAAAAAAAAGTTCAGAGTAAAGGTGGTAAAGCTTTTTCAAAAGCAATAAAAGAAAACCCAGATAAGTACATTGACATTAACCCTACACAATTAGGTTGGTGGATAAAGAAAGGATATACTGAAGATGAAGCAATTAAACTCAGGTCAAATAGACAATCTACATTTTCATTAGATAAATGTATTGACACTTATGGCAATGAATTAGGTTTAATTAAATTTAATGAAAGGCAAATTAAGTGGCAGAAATCACAACAGAGTTCAAAGGGTATTACTTGGGATGACATTGATAAAGATTGTAGGAGCATTGAATATTTTAAAAAGATAAGTAAAAAGAAAGCTTTAATATTGTTAGCAGAAAATTATATGAAATTTTCATTTTTAACAGAATCAGTTAAAGAATGTTATAACGATATTATAATTAAACATATTGATGCTAAGAAAAAGCTATTACATATATTAAAAGAATCTAGTTATACAAAGTTTTCAGTTTGGGCAAATTTAAAACCTATTACTGATTATCTTAATATGTCAAAGAATGAATTATTTGAGTTTTGGTTGGAAACTAAACCAGACAAATATATTCAAACTAAGTGGGGTAATTTATATTATTATAAAGATTATTATTTTCAGTCGAATGGAGAATTTGTGATTGGTAATTTCTTAATAAAAAGAAGCATAGATTTTTCAATGCACAAAAAGTATCCTATTATTGGTTTATATATGTATGATTTTTATTTACCAAAATATGATGTTTATATTGAGTATTGTGGTAGAGATGAGGGGAGTTATATTAATAAGCAAAATATATTAGGTGTTGAAAAATTAAATATTATTTGGTCAAATGATGTTGATGAAATAATAAAAAAAATTAATAGTTTTATTTAAAAACTTTCAAATAGTAATTGTTCTTGTTATTATATTTGTATAACAATTTTACAAACAACAAAAACGGAAATTATGCAAGATAAAAAATTCATCGAAAGTTTAACTGCAAATGGTATCAGTGTCATGACAGACAATGGTTGGGAACAATTAGAGGCAAGTCATAAAACTATACCATATAAAATATGGCAATTGGTTTTAGAAAATGGTTTACGGTTACGTTGTGCCGATAATCATATTGTATTTTTATCTGATTATACTGAAGTTTTTGTAAAGGATTTGTCAATTGGTACAATGATATGCACTGAGGATGGTTTGTCTGCTGTCATTGATGTTTTTGAAACTGGTGATGATTCTGAACATATGTATGATTTACAAGTCAATTCAGCTGAACATAGATATTATACTGATGGTATTTTATCACATAATACAACAGTAACATTGGATATAATTGCAAATGCAGAAGCCAATGGTAGTAAAGTATTGTTTATTTCAGCAGAGTGTACTTCAGTTGATTTAGCATTGTACGTTGAACGTTATCCAAAATTTGGTAACATCCAAATTTTCTTTCCACAAGAAATTGAAGATGGTGAATGCCCAAAGCAAGTATTGGAAGAAATTCTTGCTGACGGTTGGGATATTATATTGATTGACAGTTTCGTTGAGTTGCAAGAAATTATCAAAGAATCAACAGGAATGACCCGCGGTGCTTCAGAGAATTATATGTTGAAGTTGATGTATACCCATAACCTTGGAAAGAATATCGGAAAGCATTATTCATCTTTCCTAAACATTCAACAAGTAACAAAGGGTGGTCAATTTGTTGGGAGCAACAAACTTAAGCACATGACCACAGGTATGTTAGAGATCAGATTTGTTGATGAATTCAGTCAAGACGAAAGATATATTGTTTTCAGCAAAAACAGACGTGGACATGTCGGTAAGCAAATGTTTTTTGACTTAAGCGCTAAAGGTGATGTTGTATATGATACCGAAAGATTCAGAAAAACCGAATCAATGAAAGAATTGAAAAAGAAAGAAAAAGACCTAATCAAAAAAGAAGGTTTGAAATTTGATGCCTTATTTGGATTGGATAAAGATAAAGAAGATAAGTAAAGAATAGTCAATACAGTGCTACATACCACGCCTTAATATCCACAGGGTTAATACCTAGCCTGATTATAAGCTCTCCTGTAGACTGTATTGATTTTAAAGAAACAGAAAACAAATGGGTGAATTGGCCCGGAAGATGCCATAAGAAGCTCAAAGAGATGGTAACGAAACCCATTTGTTTTTAAAGAATCCGTTTTATTAGGGTTTGTCAAAGTTAAACGATTTACATGTAGCAACGCGGGTATGACAAGTACAATCGCTACAACCAAGTCAAAATTAACTAAGACAAACCCTATTTTTATTTAAAGAAAACTTTCAAAAAGTAGAAATACTTGTTATTATATTATTGTAATCAATTTACAAATAACAAAAACAAATAATATGCTAGTCGACGTTATAATTAAAGGATCAGATATGAGTGAGACTGAATCAATATTAGTAAAAGAGGTTATTGCTAAAGGTGAAAAAGCAGACACTATAGAATCATTTCTTGAAACATTTCCATTTGAATCAACGGTAGACGAAGATCATAGGTTGCGTACAGTGACAGTTGATACAAAAAACCGAATGATAATTTGTACTGAATTACCTTTTTAATAAAAACCGAGAACATGATAATTGATATTATTAACAAGAGCAATGGTTTAACTGTACAAGAGATTGAGTATATTGCAGACATATTAATCGAAGGCAGTAAAGCTTGGACTATTGAAAAGTTTACAGAGAACATGGACCATAATGGTAGTATCAGCGAAGATAATGGGTTACGTCAGTTGACCATCAAAACAAACAGTAGAACAATTGTATTAACAGAATTACCAATTTAATAACATGAAACTAAACATAAATTTGTCCGACTATTTAAAGGCTGGTGGTAAAGTAGAAAATCTCAATCCTGAGATTGATAAGATTACTGTTATATACCAAACTTCAACGGGTTTGGGTAGACTAAATGCGTTATCAATTGAATCCACTGATAAATTTAATATTACAAATAGTCCACTATTTGAACTAGGTATACATGACGGAAAGGCAGGTACGAGATATCATAAATTTAGTTCTGATTGTATTGAGCTTGAGCTTGATGTTATTTTGGAATTACCAGTAAGTTATACAGTTTAACATATTATAAAAATAAAAATTAAAAAAAAGTTCAAGAAAACTTAAAACAAAATAAAAACCAGTAATATAAAATATATCTGGTTTCGGAAAGAAATAGATTAGAATTTAGCATAATAGAGTAATAAGTAATTATATTGATTTAAGCAAACTGAGTTTGTAGATTTAAACTAATAACAAATGTATAGAGTATTAAGTATATTATCAATTGTTCTGATTAGTTTTTTAGACTGTAGATCTCAATCTACAGAGAATGGAGTAACTTGCCAAAATGTTACTTATTCAATACAAGTATTAAGTACAGGATTATGTCCAAGTATTCATGAAACAAAGATCTTGGAAATTGCTGACAGTTTTTATATTGAGCAAGTAACTGTTGGAGAAAGAATGGTAAGCAGGTACCTAGTTGCGTGTACTGATTTGTTTGAAGCCAATCAAAGATTAGTATTAGCAAAAGAAAGATTCAAAGACAGTTTCATTGTAATTTATCATGAAGGGAAACGATTCAATTAAAAGAAACATAGATAAAGAAGATCAGATTACTAATTCAAAGTTGATTAAAAAACTTTCTTTAATGGAAGACAGAATTGATAATTTAATCAAAAAACTTTCAAACAGATAAAAGACTTGTTATTATATTATTGTAATCAATTTACAAACAATAATAAAACAGAAATCATGGCAGCTCCGAAAACTATAAAAACTTATAAAACAACATACGATCGTACTCTCACAACAATGTTGGAACAGTTTTTGGTTTATACAATAACTACAGAAGATTCTGTAGATGACCAGAAGAAACTTGCAAATGAGATTCTTGATGCATTGAAACGTGGATATGAACGGTCAATTGGGACAGAGCTTTAGAATTAATTTTTTAATTTAAACACAGAACGTCATGGATATTTATAAATTTGTTGATATGCTAAGAAAGGATGGTGATTTTACAGAATCTATTATATCTGAATTTGAACATTACATGACTTCGGGATTAGATTCAATGTCAATGGTAGACCTAATCTTTTCTGAGCAACCGATTGGCAGAGCAAAGACTTTGTATGTTTTAACACTTAAATTTATTCAAGCTTTACAAAACTAATAGCAAATGTCATTTAACGGTTTTATATCATTACAAGTAAGTTTAGAAAAGTATACAGCAGACATAATCAGTTACTTTGAGTATTATATGTTAATGAATTCTGAACCATTGGAAGTTGTTAACCTTATCTTTAAAGAAATGTCAATTGAAAAAGCCAAACAAATTGTTGCTTTGGTTATTGAGTATTGTACTTATTTAGAAATGAATTAAACAGAAATTATGAAAGATAGTCAATGGGTATTAGTATCTGAGCGCAAACCGGAGCCAGGACAAACAGTATTAACATTACCACATTACAGAGTATTGCCATTTGGTAATTCAGTTGATATGTTGGAGGGCGATTGGTCTGATACTGACTTTTGGGATTGGGACGAAAAGTGGAATCGCAATACACAAGTTACACCATACCCAAAGTGGTGGTTACCATTACCTTCACCACCTAATGTTTAATTAATGTTCGTTAGTAAATGATTCAACAAATCACCAGTCATTTCTAAACCCCTCAAAAAGTATCAAGTGGTAAATCGTTGGGCTTGATACAACATTATATAGATAAAGTCACACCTAGTAACATAGATTTTCCTTAACAAAACTTTAACAAAATTTTAACAAATATTTAACAGTTGAAGTTTTGTTTTCCCAATAAAATGTTGTATATTTGTTATAACAAATTAATTAAACAATACAATAAAAACGGAAACAAATGGAAATCTTCGATGCAGCTAAAACAATCAAATTACTTAAAGTTATTCTTGATTACCCGATATCTTCACTGACTAAATACAACCCAGAAATTGCTAAGCAAATTAAAAATTCTATTGATTTGTTAAAAATTGAAAATGACATTGCATATACAATTTTTTGGAATGCTGACGAATCGAGAATTTCTGCTGAAGATTATAAATTGATAAAAAGCCAATTTGATGAATTATCAAAAAACCGTACTGCAATAAAACTATGGAATAATTATCAATTTCTTTTAGGTCAGCATACCAAATATATTGCTGCTCGTGCTAAGGAAAAAGAAATAAACGATTCTTATCTTGCTTTACAAAACCATATTAATCACGCATAGAAGAGCATCAAGATAAGTTCAATTGTCACTAAATTAACAATATTATTCTCCGTGAATATTGTAATCAAATAAAAAGGAGCCCTACAAATGACGATTTAAATGTTCTAAAACTTTAACAAAATTTTTAACAAATATTTAACAGTTAAAGTTTTGTTTTCCCAATAAAATGTTGTATATTTGTTATAACAAATTAATTAAACAATACAATAAAACAGAAATTATGTTACACCAAATGTTAATAACAAATGAATTAAGTTTAAACCAAACTATTGTCAATTATACTATTGATAGACTCGGTAATAATGTTACTGTCGGTGATGTCATTGTATTTTCCAGAAGTAATACTTCACAACTAATAATTGGGACAGTAATTAGTTTAGAGCCTATATATGGATTCCCAACAGTTGAAGAATTATTAACATTGTCTCAACAAACGTGTCGAACTGAAAATTTCATAAGAATCATTCAATAAAGTTTTTCAATAAAGTTTTAACAAAACTTTAACAAAATATTAACAAAACTTTAACACTTTTTATTTGCAGTTCCCAATAATAAGTTGTATATTTGTTATAACAAATTAATTAAACAATACAATAAAAACGGAAACAAATGGAAATCTTCTCAATACATTGCAATATCTTAGATTTTGGTAAAGTTAATACTAATTGTGGTACTATATCATTAGTACATGTATTTAAAACAAATCGTTATAATACTGATGTTGTTGATGGTGACACTAAGATCATTATTAAAAATTGCCCAAAGTCTAGAGATAAGCAAATTAAATTATACGAACAATTATGCGACAAAGCATTTTATTCATATTCTAGAATTTACAGTCAAGACGAAGGTGTAATGTGTGGACATTGGGATAATTACAATAGTTTGATTAATAGGTATAATAGACAATTGGAAATTTTACATTGTTTAATTTATGGTAACTTGGATAATTTTGATTTTGGTAATATCATCGCTTAAACTATTATCTTTATACATAGAAGAGTGTTGAGATAAGTTCAATTGTTATTCTAACAACAATTTTAGTCACCATGAATATTGTAATCAAATAAAAAGGAGCCCTACAAATGACGATTTAAATGTTCTAAAACTTTAACAAAATTTTAACAAAACCTTAACACTTTTTATTTGTAGTTCCCAATAAAATGTTGTATATTTGTTATAACAACAATACAAAAAAATAGTTCTTTTACAAGGAAATCATCGCAAAAACTTTAACAAAATATTAACAAATATTTAACAGTTAAAATTTGCAAATCCAAAATAAAAGTTGTATATTTGTTATAACAACAATTCAATACAATAGTTCTTATACAATCTGAAATTTTCTCAAAATCAAATAAATTTAATTTGTTAAAGTTTTGTTAAAATTTTAAATTATAGAAGATTCTCGAAAAAATGTTGTATATTTGTAATACAAACAATTTAACAATAACAATTTAAACAAACGGAAATCATGGCTACTATCAATAAAATAATCAAAAACGGTAAAAATTCTGATTGCAAAGTTCTTTCAAATATGGCTCTTGTTTACCATATTGCTAAAAAATACCAAGGGATGGGTATTACTTTGGAAGACTTGATTTCTGAAGGTACAGTTGGGTTGGTTAAAGCAACTGAAAAATTTGAAGAAGGTAAAGGTTTGTTTTCCACTTATGCTTATACTTGGATCAAGGCAACAATCATTCAAGCTTTAAATGAAACTTCTCGTACTGTTCGTATTCCTTCTCATATTGCTGGCAACAAAGAATTGGCAGCTGCTGTTGAAGTTAAAGTTGCAACAATTGAAGAAAAACATAATTGGATTGCTGATGAAGATTCTTTGGATTCTGATTCTACTGATTGTGCTGAATTGACTGATACTCAATTAATTGTTAAAGGGTTATTGTCAAAATTGAAAGAAAAAGACCAATTGATTGTTTCTATGAAATTCGGTATCGGTTACCCTGATGCAATGGAAGCTAAAGAAATTGCAATTGCAATTGGCTTGTCTCCACAAATGGTAAACTTCCGTTTGAAAAGAGCTATCGCTGATATGGCAAAATAAATTGTACCGCGGAGTTTGTTGTTTATTTGTTACAAACTCCGCAATATTTAAACTGTTAAGGAAGTGTTAAAGTTTTGTTAAAGTTTTAAATTATAGAAGTTTCTCGAAAATAAGTTGTATATTTGTAATACAATAAATTTACAAACAATCAAAAACGGAAATTATGTCTAAGTCAGTTGGGAAAATTTGTATTGATAGTCATTTAAATAAATCTGCACAAAAACACAAAAGATTTTGGAAACGTGCAACTGCTAAAGCTAGACGTCGCCACGATCACCATATAATTAATGATGGTGATCCTTATAGAATAATTAAAGGAACTCTTGGATTTTACCCTGGCAATGCTAAACAAAAAGGTTTATCTAAATAAAAACAAACTGTTAAGGAAGTGTTAACAAACTGTTAAAATTTTTTAAACATCTAAAAAACTATGTCTATGTCTTCTTCTATATTAACTCCATTACAGTTCTTACAAAATTTTGTTGCTGATACTAATTTACCTGCCGATTGGTGGGAGAATGAATTAGCTGAACTAATGTCTGACTTTGTTCATTGCCATGAAGGTCGTTCACCCCTTGAATTCATTGAAGAAGAACTGCCAAATACTAACATTCCTGAAGAGAGTTGGACAAATGAAATCGCTGAACTTCTTCAATCATATGCAGTTTATCATTATAGTGTTTTTGGCTATTG
>Ga0210003_1003286_pt1 | contig 13239 bp, 11 predicted proteins | sample LantaG_FD_182804 | JGI IMG/M metagenome (GOLD analysis project Ga0210003, IMG submission 182804) | Deep subsurface microbial communities from Baltic Sea to uncover new lineages of life (NeLLi) - Landsort_02402 metaG (SPAdes) (version 2) | ecosystem: Environmental > Aquatic > Marine > Oceanic >... | reverse complement strand
GCAATATCGGCAGGGTGACACAATTGCTCGACGAACTCGACCTCAGTGACAATACGGTGATAATCTTCACATCCGATCACGGCTTCAATATGGGGCACAACGGGATATGGCACAAGGGTAACGGCCGATGGATACTTACGACCAACAATGGCAGTCGCCCGAATATGTATGATAATTCAATGCTCGTGCCGGCTCTGGTCCGCTGGCCCAGGGCGATCAAGCCGGGGACCACCATCGATCAGACGCTTACGCATCTCGATTGGCTGCCCACGATTGCCGCGATGGCTGGAACTGCTGCTGCGGATGATGCTGTCATTCACGGCAGAAACTTTTTGCCGTTGCTAAAGGGCCACAAACCCAAATGGGACAACGATCTGTTCGCCCAGTACAATATGCGAGGAGCCGGCGATATGCGGACCTATTACAGCGGCCGCTGGAAACTCGTTCGCGATTTCAAACATAAGATCGAAGACGAGTTCTACGACATCGAGAGCGATCCGGCCGAACATAACAACCTCATCGATTCGCCCGACCCCAAAATCCAAAAGCAGATCAAAAAACTCGACGCAAAGCTGCTGCAGAAAATGCGCAGTATTAATGACCCGGCAATGTTATAGAATTTCAGGAGCAATACCATGATAAATAATCCGATCGGTAATGAAATAAAGGAAAAACAATAGTAGTATTATTGCATCTTATGAGGGAAAGATAGGTTGAAATAAGATATGAAATGGTAAAGGTGGTTAGTGGTATGAACGATAATCTGGCACGCCGTGACTTTCTAAAGCTTATAACAACAGCTACGGCAGCAGTTGCGTTTCCCGGATGCCGTGTTGCCTCGACTAATAAAGCCGTAAGCGCATCGAAGCCCAACATTATCCTCCTTATGGCCGACGACCTGGGCTATGGTGACGTCGGCTTTAACGGCAATAAAATCATCAAAACTCCCAATCTCGACGAAATGGCTGCCGCCGGTATAAAGTTCACCAGGTTTTATGCCGGTTGCCCCGTTTGCAGCCCGACACGAGCAACATGCCTGACAGGACGCCACTATTTCCGATACGGTATATTCTCCGCAAGCGTCGGATATCTGCCGAAAGAGGAAATCACCGTTGCCCGAATCTGTAAGGAAAAGGGTTACACCACGGGGCACTTCGGAAAATGGCACCTCGCTTCCATCAGTAAGACCGGCCCGACCATGCCGGAATATAAAGTGAACCGCCTTAGAAAATACGCGCCGCCGTGGGAGCGTGACTATGACGAATCATTCTGCACCGAATGCAATGTCCCCACGTATAATCCCCAGAAGGATTTGGAGAAGTTCAAGTGGGTCTTCAGACTGCCTTTCTGGCACAACGGCAAGGTTGCAATCGACAACCTCGACGGCCCAGCCGCGCGTGTCGTTATGGATCGAGCTATACCCTTCATAGAGAAAGCCGCACGGAACAATCAGCCCTTTCTTGCCACAATATGGTTCCACGAGCCTCACGAACCTGTCGTTGCAGGGCCCAAATATCGCGCAATGTACAACGACTACAGCGAAACTGAGCAGCATTACTACGGCTGCATAACAGCCATGGATGAGCAAGTCGGCCGCCTTCGCGCCGAACTTCGAAGGCTCGGCATTGCTGAGAACACGATGGTCTGGTTTTGCAGTGACAACGGTCCTGAAGGAATGACGGATAAGGGGGAGCCCTCATGGTGTAAATACTCTCGTGGTGTCACCGGGGGCCTTCGAGGAAGAAAGCGAAGCCTGTTCGAAGGGGGTCTGCTCGGCCCGGCCTGTCTCGAATGGCCCTGCCACGTCAAGTGCGCCCAAACCGTCACCGTAGCCTGCAGCACTCTTGACTACCTGCCGACAATACAGCATCTGCTCGGATACAAAATGCCCGACAACAGACCCATTGACGGAACCAGTCTTATGCCGCTGATAAAAGGAAAAATGACCACTCGTCCGAAGCTAATGCCGTTCTGGTTTGTAAAACCCAGCAGAAAAGCAATGCACGATTCCCCTACAATCGCCGTCATCGACAACAACTTCAAACTCCTGACGAATCTCTCAGCCGATGGCCGCGAAGACCTCCTCTTCGATTTAACAAAGGACCCCGACGAAACCAGCAATATCATTGCCGAACACCCCAAAGTCGCCGCACGCCTCAGGGCATGGCTCAAAAAATGGACCGAATCCTGCAGAAAAAGTCACGCCGGGGCCGATTACCCGACACCCTTTACACCCGTTAATGCCTTTCCAGCGATAACCGGAACATGGCGAAAATGATTTGTTGTTGATTTTTTTTCCGATGGTAAAACAAATGACGACTACCAGAAGACAATTCCTGAAAGTTCTCGGTTGTTCGGCTGCTTCAATAGCACTATCGGGCTGCGAAGACGCATTCGAACAAGTCTCGGCTACTCCCACTGCCCGCCCGAACATCATCTTCATAATGACAGACGACCAGGGCCCATGGGCGTTCGGCGATGCACCAAACCCCGATGCCTATACGCCTAATATGGACAAACTCCGCAGGCAGGGGGTGAGACTTACAAACTGCTTTGTCACTACCCCCGTCTGCAGCCCGTCGCGGGCATCCCTACTGACGAGCCGATACAGCACCGAAGTCGGCATCACCGATTATATTGAGAGCGAAAAGCATGGTCTGAATCCGGCCTTGCCGGCCTGGCCGCGAATTTTTGCTGATGCCGGTTACGCTACCGCCCTGGTCGGCAAATGGCACCTGGGCCAGGCTGACCGTTTTCATCCCAGGCTTTTCGGCTATAAAGAGTTTGCCGGTTTCCGCTGGGGAGCCAAAACCTCGAAGGACCCTGTAATCGAAGTCCATAACAGGACCTTCAGGCAGCAGGGCTACACACCGGACATTCTCACCGACCTTGCCCTCGATTTTGTCCGCCGAAAGAAAGATGTCCCCTTCCTGCTCTCGCTGCACTACTGGGCACCTCACGCAAGCGTACATCGTAGACCTGATAAAAGGCACACATGGCTTCCACTCAGTAAAGCCGACTGGAGCCAATTCGAAGATAAAGATGTCACCATCGGCAATCCGGACTACCCGGACCTCGACGTGGCAGCCGTAAAAAGAATGACGCGCGAGTATCTGGCAAGTGTCGCCAGTGCCGATCGCAACATTGGAAAATTGCTGAACCTCCTGGACGAATTGAATCTGTCGAAAAAGACGGTTGTCGTCTTCACCTCAGATAACGGCTACAATATGGGCCACAACGCCGTAGAGGGCAAGGGCAATGGTGACCACATACTTATTAATTGCTTTGATGAACGCCCTAATCTCTTTGACAACTCCCTGAAAGTTCCCACTTTTATTCGATGGCCGGGTGTCATCAAAGCAGGCTCGAAAATCGATCAAACGATTACCTTCCTCGATTGGTTCGGCACTCTGCCGGCAATGGCGAATCTCAAGGTGCCCGCCGATTACAACATTCGAGGCCGAAACTTCCTGCCGCTGCTGCTCGGCAAAAATATAAAATGGAACAACGACCTCTACGCACAGTACACCATGCGCGGCGCCGGCGAAATGCGATGTTATCGCACCCCGCAATGGAAACTCGTCCGGGATTTCGAACATGTGATAAAAGATGAACTCTACGACCTGGTCAACGACCCTGCCGAAACCACCAACCTCATTGATTCGACCGAGCCAGCCGTCCAAAAACAGAAGAACATCCTCAATGCCAGGCTGCTTCGATACATGCGAAAAATCAACGACCCCGGTTCTGGATGATGCGAGAGGTTGAAAGAAAGCGTTCTATGAAAAAGTGTCCTTACTGTGCCGAAGAGATTCAGGATGAGGCGATCAAGTGCCGCTTCTGCGGCGAGTTCCTCGACAAGCCGCATGAGCCTGCTCAGAAGTGGTATTTTGCCACATCGGTTATTGTTATAGCCATATTGTGTGTCGGGCCTTTTGCACTGCCGCTTGTCTGGTGGAATCCGCGTTACAGCCTCACTGTCAAGGTTGTGCTTACAATAGTTGTCGTCGTGGTGACTATATTAGCTTTTTACCTGTCTAAATATATGTATAGCCAGGTCATGGGCCAGATGGAATCTATCGGCATGTGACCAGGCCGCCACTTTAGCACACGACTGCATGTCATTCGCTCATGACGTGGCTGTGGTTCAGAACACGCCACGTCGGCGGGGTGATTTCGGGAATGTGCCATTGGCTGCCGCATCGGTGGCAGCAGTGCATGTCGGGCCGTCTTGGTTTTCCGCAGTTGGGGCATGTTACTAATGTGATGCGGCTCCGCGTCAGCCGATACGTTATGAACGCGGCCAGACCGAACGCGAAGGTTGCGATGACCCATGTCCATTTTGCGTTTGCGTCCAGACCCGTCAGTGCAGCGCTCTTGCCGACCCGCCATGCCAGAACCGCTGACAGTATTATCGACGGCAGAATCATCAGCAAGGCCACGAAGTATCTATCGAAGAAATCGGATGCGCTGTCCCTTGCATGCATTGCGATAAAGGAGTTTGGCATCAAAAAGACTGCACTGTGGCCCGCTTTGGCTTCGACGCTGCCGGCGGTGATAAATGATGCGGCGGCAAGTGCCAGTGGGTGAAGGTTTTCCAGCAGGTACTTGGTTATTGTCAGCGTCGGTGCCCACGGGGTTCCGAAATAGGCCGCGTCGGCTGAACCCGATGGGTGTTGACTGCCTCTGAGTGTCATTGTGCCGCGTGAGTATGCGGTCTTGGTAAGATTGCCATTTTTGTCGAATGTTGCCAGCGCCATTGCGGTTCCGTCGCGATTCAGTGCCGCAGTAACAAGCCCGATATATTGGTCAGGCCCAAGCGAGACAGTGAAGTAACGCCATGCCAACAGGTCTTTTGGCCTTGCGGGATTACCGGATGATGACTGGAGACTGCGCGGTGACGGCAGCCACCCGGCTGGTCCCGTGACTTCCAGGCTGTTCCTGTCGAGTATATCGATGCGGCCGGACCGGTCCAGGATTGGGATATAAGGTTCTGAAGAGCCGGAGTAAATCGTTACGGTGTATTTGCTTTCGGTTCTTTTACCGGTTAGGCTGCGATTTTCTTCAGTAGTCTCCTGTTCGATGGGTTCTGGAGTAATTTCCCGAGGCGGCACGAATTCGCACGATAGCCGCGATTGACCGTAATCCAGCGGTGAATCTATCTGTACAATATCCGGTTCCCGGTCCTTTTTAATTTCAGGGCCTTTGGCTACTGTCTTCACCTGAAAGTCGATCCTGAAAAATCTGCGGAGTTTTCTGTCGTAGAGTATTCTGCTGCCGTTCGGAAGAAACCACTGGCCTGCCTCGATTGGGTCGGTGAATCTTCCCATGTTCCTGTTCGGTTTTTCGGCGACTGCGTTTGGCCCTGCGTAAAAATTCCTGGTTTCAATTCTCGTCGAAAGGTCACTTTCTCTAACCAGGTGAGTCCAGTGATATACGATTAAACCGGTTTTTTTGTCAAAGTAGATAACGTTTTCCTCTGGTGAGCCGCTTGATTTGCTGTAGTGGTAGGTATTCGAAACCCGGCCGGCAATTGTGCGGTCCTTGAAGTAATCGACGCTCCCGAGCGGCACCGGTTCATTGTTGAAGTGTGCAACAATTGAAGAATGCAGCTTTACGTTGGGATCGGATTCGATTTCGTCGGGCAGCATGCCGGATGGCGTAATCTGCACAGGCGCTACGACCATATTTGCCCTGAGGGCCGATTCGCAACTGTACCGTGCCCAGAACAAAGCTATAGACAGCAGTGTCAGGGTGATGAATCCTGTGGTTACGGCTTTTAGAATATACTTTCTCGATAAGTTCATAACGGCTGTTCCTAAAGGGCTGTGGAGACGAATTTTTGCCATGTTCGCACGAGCGACGCGATAACGACCAGCAGCAAAAGCATGATGATATTTATTGCGAAACCTTTTATGAAGATTAGTGAAATAATCAGTGGCGAGAATATAAAGACTGCCAGCACGATGCCGGCTCTTTTTGAGCTAAGTCCGATTTGAAGCCCCAAACAGTATGCGGCAAAGGCTGCCAGAAAGATAGTGATGAATATCTCCATAAGATAGTGGTACGCAAATACATACGGAGATATGAACATCTTCATGAGCACTGTCGCTGTGATAAATATCGGCAGAAAAAGCACGAGCATCACCAGAACGCCAGTGATGACCCTGGCCAGAAGGATTTGTGTCCTGGTTACCGGCAGCGTTGATAAAAAGGCAGACACCTTTCTGGTCTTGTCGTTGGTCATCTGGCCTGTGCTCATGCCCATAAAGACCAGGCCGGTGATAGGCAAAATGACTAACAGCAGCCCTATGGAAAACGTCTGTGGTTCGTGGCCGAGATTAGCCTTCGCCAGGGAAATAGCGATGAAGACAAACACCGCCGACAGAAGTGCCGCGGCAAGAAAGTCAACGAGGTTGTCTTCTATTTCTCTTTTTATTAGCGTGAACATTTCAGGCCTCCTGTTCGGTTGTTATAGGTGCCGAGTCGGCTCGGGTGCATTCGATGAATATGTCCTCGAGTGACATTGGTATTTCGGTGCAGCTTTCGCTCTTGAATGTATCGAGCAGCACTTGTTTCTGTTTGTTCCAGTTTGCCACTGTTAGGATGAGTTCCCGTCCCTGTATCTGCTGATTTATGATTTCGGTTATGTATAGCTGCGCCGGGGCGGTCTCCTTGAAGATTATTCTGAGTTTCCTGACTCGGTGCTTTAACTGTTCGAGCGGGCAGTCGACCACAAGTTTGCCCCCTCTTAGAATGCCTATGTGGTCGGCGATTCTTTCCACGTCGCTCAGAATGTGTGAACTGAACAGAATTGTCCTGCCGTCCTTCTGCAGCAGGTCAACCGCAAGCTCCAGAAACTGACGTCGCGCGACCGTGTCAAGCCCGAGCGTCGGGTCGTCGAGGATGAGCAGTTCCGGGTCGATGCCCATCGCCAGAGACAGGTTCAGTTGCGCACGCATACCCATCGAGAGCTCTTTTACCCGGCGATCCATAGGTAGGCGGAACGTCTCTATCAGGCGGTTGAAAAAATTATCATTCCAATTTACTGCAAGGTCTTTGTAGAGTTTTATCAGTCGTCCCACCTTGTAGTTCTGGATGAGAACGTGCGCTTCTGCTACATAACCGATTCTCCCTCGGGTAGCTGGCCTGAGGCACGCCGACTCGCTGCCGAGCAGATGAGTCTGTCCCCTGGTCGGAGAATCCAGGCCCAGAAGGATGCGGATTATGGTTGTTTTTCCGGTCCCGTTTCTTCCGAGCAGGCCGTAAATGGAGCCTTTTGCGACGTTGAAGCTGACATCGTCGAGCACGCATCGACCGTCGAAGTACTTAACCATGTTCTGAACTCTTATGGCGTCGTTAGTCATTTGTCTTTCCCTTGTTTTCGCACAGCTTGAATTTCTCCATGGCATTGTTAAACCAATTGGCAAGCGTCGCTTTGTCCACCTGCATATGGAAGGCGTCTATAACGGCTCTTTCGAGCAGGTCGGTAATCAGTTTTTTTCTCACGGAGCTGCTCAGTGTACTGTCGAGGTTCGCGATGAATGCGCCCGTGCCCGGCTTCGTGTTGATAATTCCTTCACGCTCCAGTTGTCTGTAGGCCTTGGCTATCGTGTTCGGGTTAATCGCCAACTGAGCCGATAGCTGCCGTACGGTAGGCAGTTTTTCCTGCTTCTGCAGGTGTCCAAGAGCGATATCGCGTTTGATCTGATAGATAATCTGCTGATATACGGCTCGTTCTGAAGCATTGTCTATTATGAACTGCATTGGCAACCTCTATAGTTGTACTATGCTAACTATTGCAACTATAACAGCCCGTCACGAACCTGTCAACTAAAAAATTAAAAATTTTCTAATTTTTTTTCCGCCCCTGATAAGCCGGCAAGCCTGCTCCAAATATCCTGAACTTATTGGCTCTGCTGCTGGGCAAGCATTAGAATGCGCTTAAGAATATCAGGCCTGCTGACGAGACCTACCACCTTGCCTTTTGATGTAACGGGTACCCTTCTGAAGTCATGGTGAATCAGACAATCACAGATGTTGGCAATGGTTTCATTTTCATCAAAGAATACCGCCGGCGTAGTCATTAAACTCTCAACTGCTAAATCGTTAGCTTCTGCGGGATTCTCGTACACCTTTAGCACGTCCTTCTCGGTAATGATGCCTAACAGCATCATATCCTCATCGACCACCGGCAGCCCGGATATTTGGTTCCGCAGCATAACCTCGATAGCTTCCGATATAGAGGCATCTTTCCTTACGCTAAAGACATCTATCGTCATAATGCTTCTTGCGGTCATCATTTCTTGTCCCTTTCTCAATGCGTTAGTCTTCACGCACCGCCACCACAAATAAGAAACCATACGCAACACGGGTGTGGTCGATGCATTTCTCTGGCCTTTCTAAAGCTTAAACTCGCCATGAAGTAAACCAATTATACTGTAACGGTCGGGTTAGCCGCAAGGGCAAAAATACAAAAATTCTCCTGTCTACTACGATATCAGACCAATATCCCACAATCAATCATATGAATTACTGCCTTCGAAGCATCCAAATAAGCCTCTGATGCGGCTTGTAAAAGTGCAGAAAAGCCCCAATCGTGGCCGATATAGTCCTATAGGCTTTTGATAATTCGTTTGGAGTGGCTTGGGGGCACGAGCCCTCATTGTACTTGTTGGAGGAGGTGTATTATAGGTCGTAAGAGACGCAAAAATCAGATGAAGACGAAAAGGCTGAAATTGAACGCGATTGTCTGTTTAGTGACCACGGCTTTGGTACTAATCCTTTTCAGTTCTCTCAGTTTCAATATCGGCGATTGGCCCAGCCGCTACGTTTATCCTCATAATCAGCCTGCCATGAATCTATGCGGCCCAATTGGTGCCTTTCTCGCCTATTATCTGTTTTACTATCTTGGGCCGGGCGTCTTCGTTGTGCTTATTTCCGCAATTTGCTGGCTTGCCTGCAAGCTTGCCAGACGCTCCGTTGGCCAGCCTGTTTTTCGCTTGATCGGCCTCATACTCCTCACGATTGCAGCTTCAGCCACATATTACGCATTGTGGCCACATAGCCTATATAGTTTCCCAATGGGCTCCGGCGGCATTCTGGGCGTTGCAACCGTCCAGTTTCTACACGCCAGGTTCGCATCTTTCGGTACCCTTATCCTGATGGCCGCAATATGGGTTGTTGGTTTGACACTGTTGGCAGACTCTGTATTCGTCCTGTTTTTACGCTGCCTTGGTGCGATGACCTTCAGGACGGCTCGGCTCGTAGCGCCGGCCTGGGCCGCCACCAGGAAACATTCCGACGTAATGAAGGAAATATGGCAGAAACTAAACGCTCGCCAGAAACCGCGACCCGCGACAACAGGGTCTTTGGCCGTCGCCGGTGACTTAACGATTGAGCAGATTACAGGGAAAGCTCACAATGACAGGGAACCGGAAAATCATGCCGCGGAAACTGAAAAAAACCAGCCTCAAGCCGCAGGCCCAGCCGCCATGCGTGATAATAGCTCCGCAAACCCCGGCAAATCTTACGTCCCAAAGAGCTACGAAAATTATACGTTCCCCCCATTGGAACTGTTGGCCGAGCCGGAGCATGGTTATTCCGCCGTTCAGGAACGCGTTGTAAAATCCAAGGCAGTTGCTCTTGAGAACCTGCTTGCAGAGTTTAATATCAGCGCGCATGTCGTTGCTGCTGATACCGGTCCGGTGGTGACAATGTTCGAGCTTGAACTCGCCGCTGGTGTCAAGGTCAGCCAAATCAGTAATCTTTCCAACGATATGGCGCGAGCACTGGGCGTTGGGGCAGTCCGCGTAGTTGCGCCATTGCCCGGCAGGCATACCATAGGAATCGAGGTGCCCAACAGTGAAAAGGAGAAGGTGCGCGTCAAGGACATCCTCCAGCTCGCCGGAGCCAAGCCCGAAAGGATGCAGATACCGTTGTTCCTCGGCAAGGATTCCTCCGGTGATGCTCTTGTCTCGGATTTGGCCGAAATGCCACATTTGCTTATCGCCGGAACCACCGGCTCCGGTAAGAGCGTTTGCATAAACAGCATTATTGTCGGAATACTCCTTACACGCAGGCCGGACGAGGTCAAGATGATTCTTATTGACCCCAAAATGGTCGAGATGACGGCCTTCAACACTATTCCTCACCTGATGTGCCCAATAGTTACAGAGACCAAGCGAGCCGTTCAGATACTTGGCTGGGCCACCGTAAAGATGGATGAACGCTATGCCATCCTGGCAGAGGCCCGCGTCAAAAATATTGCCGAATTCAACCGCCTCGGCCCCGATGGTGTTCTTGAGCGCTTTAATCCGACCACCGAGGATGAGGCCGCACAAATACCAAAAAAACTCCCGTATATAGTCATAATAATCGACGAGCTTGCCGATTTGATGATGACCGCCGCAAAGGAAATCGAGGCTTACATCGTTCGTCTGGCCCAGAAAAGCCGGGCCGTCGGTATTCATATAGTCCTTGCAACTCAGCGACCACAGGCAACCGTCGTCACTGGCCTCATAAAGTCTAATATGCCCTGCCGTATAGGATTTCGCGTCGCTGCCAGGATGGACAGCCGCATTATTCTTGACCAGAACGGCGCAGAGACACTTCTTGGTGAAGGCGACATGCTCTTTCTCAAGCCTGGCACCAGCGATCTCATCCGTGCGCAGGGAACATTCACCGACGACACCGAGGTCAAGCGTATTGTCAAGTATCTTAAGGAGGTCGCCGAGCCGCAGTATCATCCGGAGTTGACGCAGTTGAACCGTGTGGATGTCTCCGAAATCTGCACCGATGAACTCTTTGATGAAGCGGTGCGCGTCGTTATCGAGACAAAACGCGGCAGTGTTTCCCTACTGCAGCGACGCCTCAACATCGGTTATGCCCGTGCCTCCAGGATGATTGAGATGATGGCCTCGATTGGTGTCCTTGGCGAGTACAAGGGCAGCCAGGCCCGCGAGGTCATACTGACTGTCAAGCAGTACGAGCAGCTTATGGAGAACATGAACTCACAGGACACCACCGAATATGACTCCCCCGACAACGACGATACACCGCCACCGCCCGACCCACAGCAAGCCGACGAGCAGGAAGAACCTTACGAACCTTCTTCCGAGGGCGAGTACCATTACGCCGCCATGGAAGAAAGCGAGTAGACAGCCCCCCTCTCGCTTCCCCGTTTAGCCCCCAGGTTTACCCTGGGGGACACATCTTCACACGCAATCCATTCACGCCGCTTTCCACATCCGTGGCACGGGCATCCTGCCCGTGTGGTTTGCGCCACCCCCGTCCTCAACCCCCCAAATATCCCACCAACCACAATCCCGTTTAGCCCCCAGGTTTACCCTGGGGGACACATCTTCGAACACAATTCATCCGCGTCGGTTTTTTGTCACGCCCCCCGCGTCTTCGTGTCATCCTGAGCGAAGTCGAAGGATCTCGCCCACGAACATGATTAACCCCACAAACCAACCCTTCAAGCCCCGCACGTCAGTAAGGCGACATCTCTATACCCGCACATAAGTAAGGCGACTTTCCGCATAATAACCAATACCTGTCCCGAGCGCAGCCAAGGTCTATCGAAGGCCATATAAATTTTTTACTTGAAAAATTTATTCTTCCGATTTTAATACCACCAGTAACGCAGGTGGATGGAAATTGGACGGAGGACGGGGACAGGGATACACTTTACTCAACAAGGCTTATATACACACCGATTTTCTTGTGAGAATTTCAAAATCTTTGTTATTGGGCTGGAGGCATATATTTTCTATTCGTACAGGGGCTTCGCCCCTGTACCCACAAAGGGTAAAAGAACAAAGAGCAAAGGGTTACAGAAAATCCAGGCGAAAAAGAACTCAACGACACACACGGAACCCTATGCCGTAGTGCGTGTAGTACGGCTCGTAGCCGTAGCTCCGGAGCGAAACAGAGCAGCTGCCGCCGCTGAGGAACCAACCGCCGCCGCGGAAAACGCGATAGCCACCACTGCAATCCGAAAAATAACAACTGCTTGTCCACTTCCAGACATTTCCTGACATATCGCACATTCCGTAACCATAAGTACCGAAAGCACCAACACTGGTTGTGCCATCCGGATGCGTTGAATTCAGACAGTTAGCAATACTGTTATTGATTGTTGTTCCGCATCCATAAGTATAGCTTCCGTTGTAGTCAGCTACCGCCTGCCATTCCCATTCCGTTGGTAGTCTATAGCCATAGTAATTACAGAAGGCTGTTGAACCATACCAGCTTACATAAGTCACAGGATGATTATCAAAACCGCTGTCAACGGTGAACGAGCTGCCACTATAATTTATCCTTGCCGCTCCGCCGTTGGTGGCTCCATCGTAAGTATAACCCGAACCGGCAAGGTCATAATACACCTGGCCCACAAAGTCTGCTCCACCATTTGAGCCATTGGCTCCCTTGACATAACTACCATCAACAACTACATCACCTGACGCGAGGGCGGCGTTGAGGAACTGGCAATACTGAGCATTCGTCGTCTCGTATTTGCTCATCTGCCCGTTGAAAGCTTCATGACCAGATACACCTGGGTCATTTATAGACACCCATATCATCGGCAGGGGCTCAGTAAACTCTGGGGCAAAAGGATTACCACTGCGAAGCCAGTCCTGTGCAAAAACCGAAAAATCTGCAAAATCAACTTTGCAATTTTTGTCCATATCAGCAGGAGAATTAAGCTGACATACATAAACACTAAACACATTATCACTGGTACCATAAACATTGGCATCATTAACATCACTTACCCGCACAAGGCACTGATTAGAAGTCACTTGTGGGAGTGTCCAATTATAGGAACCACTATTAGGTATCGAACTATTAACATCTGTCCATGTTTGACCGTTAGAGTCTGAGAATTCAATTTTTACATCGTTTATATCGCCTACAGTATCCCAGCTAACAATCTCAGTTTGTCCGGCAATCAGTTCCTCACCACCATTTGGGTCCACTACGATTATCCCTGCCTCACAGGGAACAATAAACAATACGCACATAACAAGGAAAACAAGCTTTTTCATTTGTCTATCTCCTCTTACGATAACTGATTGCCGTTTCATAATTCACCCTTCCAAATTAACAAAACTACTTTCCTGTACACCACCTGTAGTTTGAACGACCTTTGTGCCACCTGTTGTAACTATTATTCTACAACTCTTGCCACACCGAAGTCAAGGCAAAAATATACCAAATTCTGCCAGTAAGCAC
>Ga0210003_1003284_pt1 | contig 13246 bp, 9 predicted proteins | sample LantaG_FD_182804 | JGI IMG/M metagenome (GOLD analysis project Ga0210003, IMG submission 182804) | Deep subsurface microbial communities from Baltic Sea to uncover new lineages of life (NeLLi) - Landsort_02402 metaG (SPAdes) (version 2) | ecosystem: Environmental > Aquatic > Marine > Oceanic >... | reverse complement strand
AGCAATTTCAGATTGAAATGTCGGACGGTTTTCTGCTGGAAGCAAGTTTAGTCAAACCGCCGGACTTTGACAGCAGCAGAAAATACCCGATCTGGTTTATGACATACGGCGGCCCGCATTCACCGACGATTCGCAATACGTGGAGCAGCGGCCGGGCGTCAGACCACATGCTGGCGCAGATGGGAATGCTTGTCTTCCGGTGCGACCCGCGCAGCGCCAGCGGTAAAGGTGCAACCTCGGCATGGACAGCATATAAGCAGCTCGGCGTGCAGGAACTCGAAGATATCGAAGAGGCAATCGAGTGGCTCAGGGAAAAGCCTTACGTCGACGATGACCGGATAGGTATGAGCGGGCACAGCTACGGGGGATTTATGACGGCTTATGCCCTGACGCACAGCAAACTGTTCGCCGGCGGAATAGCCGGGGCGCCTGTCACCGACTGGCACCTGTACGATACGATCTACACCGAGCGTTATATGGACACACCGCAGAACAATCCGGAAGGATATGAAAAGACTTCCGTAGTTAAAGCGGCGGAGAACCTGCACGGCAAGCTTTTGATTATCCACGGAGCAACCGACGACAACGTCCATATCGAAAACACATTCAAGCTTGTAAATGCGTTGCAGCAGGCCGACAAGGAATTCGAACTGATGATTTACCCGAAATCACGGCATGGCGTTGGCGGCATGCACTATAACCGTTTGGTAGTGGATTTTATTAAAACCGTAATGGAATTGGATGATTGACCACTCACCGAGCTTCATTTGCTCATCCGACAAATCGCATGGATATGGGGGTCCGATCCATATCATTCTATATCGGTAGAAAACCGCGTTACAGCCACTTCTCAAACACGCTCTAAGAATAGCAAAATATTACCGATATGAATGGACGTTGATTCTGCGCAGGTTACGCTGGGCGATTGCATCCGTCAGCCACTTTGTTATAGCGGGTTTGTAATCATAATCTTCGATATCGTGCAGGTCGTTAGGCTCCAGTGGTCCGACGCCGCCTACGATGTTCCCGAAAGTATCACTTTCGACCGCGTAAATCTTGCCGTTCGTATGCTGCCAAAATCCTTTTATAGTATCCATAGTACGTCTCCATGCTAAAAAGCTTTTTGTTAAACCGTAATTTTATCTCGTCAATAAGCATCTCGAAGATTCCTCATTAGTCTCACTATTAAAATATAAGAAATGCATGCCCCAAATGCAAATACCCGCAGTGGCCCTGATATAAGGTCCCGGCTTCGCACCACAGTTGGGATAGCGAATGCAAAAGTCAAAAATTTATATTATGGAATCATCACTTTGCTATGATGACGTCCTGAATTTTGCACTTTGCATTTTCTTTTTGATTGTCATTACAGAATCCTGCCTGGATATAACCCTTGTCTCGCCCACCGTTTGAAACTACAATCATATTTTGTGAATTCTGATTAATAAAACACCTTTGGCTTACCCTTGCTTAAGGAGTCATTTATGTTTAAGGTCACGTTTTTAATATTTCTCTCTAGCTTCATCACCAGTTCGTATTCTGAAGAAATAAAGGTAATAGTCGAGTGCAACGTGCCTGTTCCCATGCGGGACGGGACCATCCTGCGGGCTGACGTCCACCGTCCGGACCACGGCGGGCCTTATCCTGTGCTTGTGCAGCGTACACCGCATGGTAAGAAGGGGTTTTTCGATGACTTCGTCAAGGCTGGATACATAGTCGTCAGTCAGGATGCTCGTGGTCGGTATGAATCCGGGGGAACATTCAAAGGCTATTTCACTCCCCGGGAACTGACCCATGATGCTGAGGATGGTTACGATACAGTAGAGTGGGCCGCGAGAGTGTCTGGCTCTAACGGCAAAGTCGGGACATTCGGGACTTCGTACGATGCGCTTTTTCAATGGCGTTTGGCTCCACTGCGTCCCCCTTCACTTTATGCCATGTCAGCCTGTTCCATAATGGCTCACTTTGATAATGATCATGGGGCGTTTCGTCCGCTGTTTTTTGCCTTTGGTAACATTTATGTCCCGGACATGAGGCGTCGGGCAAATCGGCCGGGAGTACATACTGTTATAGAAGCCCGTACATTGTGGAGTCAAGGAGAATCTGAGAAATGGCTTAACTGGCTCCCTTGGCTTGAGCTTCCCCGGGAGGTTTTTGAGGACGAGACAGAGGCGGTACGCCATTGGTTGAAAAATAAACACATAGATCCCTGGAGACATGACGAAGGCTGTAAAGAGATCGCGGTTCCCAACCTGGATGTCGTGGGCTGGTATGATCATGCTCACGGCAACATGCTGCTGTATCAGACAATGGCTAAGGAGGCCAAATCCGAGATCGCCCGCAAAGGCTCTCGTCTGATCATCGGCCCCTGGACGCACTCGCTAGGACACCGCTATGTCGGCGACATGGACTTCGGCAGCAACGCGGAACGAAACATCACCGCTTTGCGCATCCGATGGTTTGATTATTGGCTCAAAGGTGTCCCCAATGGTGTCGATAAGGACTCATCTGTAAGAATATTTGTGATGGGAGACAACGGATGGAGAGACGAAGAAGGCTGGCCGCTGAAGCGGGCCGAAGAGAAGGTCTTCTTTATTGCCAGCGATAAACGCGCGAACAGTGCCGGTGGTGATGGCAGGCTTATTGTAGAGAAACCGCATCCCTTGGGTACGAACAAATATGATTATGATCCGAATGATCCCGTTCCTACACTGGGCAGCTCCCAATTTGAAGTTGTCATTCGCACGGCTTCCGATCAGCGGCCCCTGGCCGAAAGACAGGATATTCTCGTATACCAGACACAGCCTCTTACGGAGCGGGTGGAGATCACAGGTTTCCCTGCTGTTGAACTCTATGCATCGACGTCGGCACCCGATACGGATTGGTTCGTGAGGTTGATAGATGTTTACCCGGACGGCCTGGCTCTGGATGTCTCCCAGGGGTTTGTGCGGGCCCGCTATCGAAATGGCCTGGACAAGCCGGAGCTCATACATCCCGGTGAAGTTGTTAAATTCTTGATCCGTATGAAGCCCATGTCAAATGCGTTTCTGCCGGGCCATCGCATACGCCTGGACATCACCAGTTCAGATTTCCCCAATTATGACCGTCATCACAACACAGCGGCCGATCAATACGCGGATTCTGTGCTCGCGGTTGCCGGGCAAACCGTTTTTCATGGCGGTTCACAGGCGACGCGGATCATCCTTCCTTGGGTGTCGAATCCGAAAGAAGGAGTGCCGGTAAAAGAAGAGGATAAGCCGCAAACTACGCCAATTACATATCCTCTTCACCAGGCCGCGACGGAAGGGGGTATCGAACAGGTCAAGCTGCTTATTGCGCAAGACATCGGCATCAATGTTCAGAATGCAGAAGGAGACACTCCGTTATGCTGTGCTATTCAGGCAAAAAAGCCGGAAGCGTCACAGTTGCTCATCGACGCCGGCGCTGATGTTAACGCGGGATTGTGGCCACCACTGTATTATGCGGTTGATGCAAACGACATATCAACGGTTGAGAAGTTGATTGCCCGTGGAGCAAATGTTAATCCGCCTCAATTTTGGACTCCTTTGCAGCAAGCGCCTTACTCCGGCAGTATTGAGATGGTTGAGCTGCTCATCGACAAAGGTGCCGACATTGATGTGGGGCCATGGACCGTTTGGCAGGGCGCCATTGAAAAAGGCCGCCTGGATGTAATGAAATTGTTGATTCAAAGAGGCTTGGATCTAAACACTGAGGAAGAAAAGAACGGGATGGCGCTGTTGAGTTTTGCTATTTTAGTGAATGCAAACGATGAGATGATAGATTTTCTACTGGCGAGAGGTGCTGATTTAGCTCGGATCCGAAATAAGAGCGGTCTTACGGTTTTGCATTTTTTGGCTTCAAACGGATACAAAAAGATCGATAGGCTGGGTCCGGCGATAGGAGATAACGTCGACGTAAGAGATGGAGTGTATGGATTTACGGCTCTGCACTATGCCGCAAGGTCTGGTCATAAGGACTTCGCAGAGGTCTTGATAGCCCATGGCGCCGATATAAAGGCGAAGGATAAATGGGATTATCAGCCTATACACTGGGCAGCTTATCACGACCGGGCGGATATTGTTGAGTTACTCATAGCCAAGGGTGCTGACGTCAATGCGAGGACCTCGCTGGATCAGACACCTCTGCAGTTGGCCGTACCGAGGAGAAACACGGCCGCTATCGAAGTGCTGCGCAAATACAGCAACCAGATAGATGCGTCAACTGTCATCAACGTCACGAATTCGGATAAATCCTACGTTGTTCTTGAGCGTGGGGATGTCCGGGCTGTGATAGTCAATAACGAGCCGGTGGATGATGGAGTTCTGCCGGGGCATCGTGGCGGTTACAGCGGCGTTGCCTCGCTCACTCACAGTGCCAGAGACAAAAACCTTTTCGTTCCGTTTTACGCCGGGCTTAACTTCGAGCATATTCACGATGGAACCGTCAAGCCGAGAGACATCCTTTTCGAGCCCCGGCAGGCCCCGATGCAGATAAGGCAAATTGATGAATACACGGCTGAACTCTACCAGCCGCCAACGCCGCACTGGCAGCTTGAGAGTTGGTTGCGGTATCAACTGCTCGATGACGGCGCTATTGAGATGACGCTGGAATGCATCCCTCGCGCCCGCACTTTTAAGAACGATTATATCGGTTTGTTCTTCGCCAGCTATATAGACAAGCCCGAGTCGCTTGATATTCACTTCCTGGGCCGCCCTGCCGACGAGAATAGTGCAGTCCTAAGGACTCCTTACGGAGAGCCCCGGTGGATTCGCGGCGTAACGCCTGAGCATGGAAAATTGCCGACTCATCTGGCTGTCGACGATAATCGCAATTTTGACCACGATCCGAACTTCCCGCTGACGCTCGTCTTCAATAAATCGCATTATCGCTATACCGAACCGTGGTACTACGGCGTAAGTCACGGCATGGCCCTCGTCCTGATGTTTCGGCCGGACGACAATGTCAGATTAAGCCAATCCCCTTCCGGAGGCGGCAGCGGGAATCCGGCCTGGGATTTCCAGTGGTTCGTGCCGCAGTACAAAGTGGGGCAGCGCTATCGCTTTGTGATGCGGGCGATGTACCTGCCGTTCGAATCGCAGCAGCAGATCATCCGGGCAACCACTCGGCACCGAGCAGATATGGAACAGCAATGACCGGACCCTTAACTTGACACTAACGAATCATCTTGGTTTTTGCCACAAAAACTGTTAAACTTATCATCGACAATAGTAATACCAATTGTATTTAGAGCCAATAACAAGGTAAATGTCATTCTGAACGCACCGTAAGGCGTCCCTTAGGGAGAGCGTAGCACAGTGAAGAATCTCTTTCACACGTTCTAATCCCAGATGCTTCGCTCAGCATGACAACTTAAGAATAAATTCAGGAAGAAAAGGCACGATGAAACAAATTGTAAGGTTGGCGATGGTAAACAGAATCAAAGTATGGAGCCTTTTTTTGCTTTTAGGCATATTATTGACTTGCGCAGCACACGGGCAGGAATGGTCGCGGTTCCGCGGCCCGAACGGCCAGGGGATAAGTGATGCCAGGACGATTCCCGTAAAATGGACTGAAAAAGATTACAACTGGAAAGTGAAACTGCCCGGCGGCGGCCACGGCTCACCGGTTCTCTGGAATGACAAAGTGTTCGTAACCTGCGAGAATCCGGAACCGGCCGGCGGCATACTTCTGGCCCTCAGTGTTTCCGACGGCCGGGTGCTGTGGCAAAAAAAATATAAACTCACCGCCTATCGCTCACACAATGACAATAGCTACGCTACGGCTACGCCTGTTGTGGACGCCGAGCGAGTTTATGTCCTCTGGCAGACGAGCGGCGAGACAATTATTGCCTGCCTGGACCATACCGGCCGGGAGTTGTGGCAGCGCACTTTCCCGGGAGCCAATTCCCGCTTCGGGCCGGGAACGTCACCCATGCTTTTCGATGATCTCGTGGTCTTTACTCACGAGCAGTGGGAAGGCGGCCAGGGCAAACAGAGCGAATGGATCGCCCTCAATCGACTGACTGGCGAGACCCGCTGGACGACAAAAAGAAATAACAAGCAGATTTCTTATTCGACGCCCTGCGTTTACTCGCCCGAGGGGCGCGAACCCGAGTTGATCTTCGCGAGCGAAGCACACGGAATGAGCGGCGTCGATCCTCATACGGGAAAGGTGATATGGGAATTAGATTCGGCTCTGCCTGCCCGGGTCGTCAGCTCTCCGGTTATTGCAGGAGATTTACTGATCGGCGCATGCGGCAAAGGCGGGGCCGGGATACAATTGTCCGCGGTAAGGCCGGGCTCGGCAGACAATTCCGGACAGGCGACTCTGGCATACAAATGCATCGGAAAATCCGCTCCTTATGTCCCTACCTCTATAGCGAAAGACGGCCTGCTCTTTACCTTCCACGACCAGGGAGATGTCTCCTGCCTGGGCATCGAAACAGGCCAGGTGCTCTGGTCCGAAAAGCCGGGCGGCAGGTTTTACGGCTCGCCGGTCTGGGTCAACGGCCTGCTGTACTGCATCAATAGACAAGGCAATCTTCTCGTTCTTAAAGCAGCGTCCACCTACGAGTTGTTAGCGATCAATTCATTGGGTGAAAAAAGCCAGGCCACCCCCGCGGTCGCCGGCGGAAAAATGTACCTGCGAACATATTCACACCTGATCTCCATTGGCGGCCGAACCCAATAATCTGATTTACCGTTCACTAAAGAATCAAAACGCCCGGCCAATCGTCCTGGCAACAGCCGTTCCGTATCGGCTGATGGAGAAAGATTTACGGAATTTTCCTTGATTTACTATTCCGGAAAGCGTATGATGGCCTTTAGATTTACTTCTCCACTTAAAAAATGCAGGAGTACCGACATGCAAAAGCAAAGAGGATTCACATTGATCGAGTTGTTGGTGGTAATCGCCATCATCGCGCTGTTGATGGCAATATTGATGCCGGCACTTCAGCGAGTCAGGAAGCAGGGCCAGGCAGTCGCCTGCATGTCAAACCTCAAACAGTGGGGTTTGATTTGGTATATGTACACCGAAGACAATGACGGCAAATTCAATACAGGAGGTAGTGTGGCCGGCGATGCGACAAATGATTGGCCGGTAGTCCTTTGGGATTATTACATGGATCGAGGCAGCCTGACTGTATGTCCATCGGCAACGAAAGAGCATTTCGAGGGAGTAAGATTCGCATTCGCGGCCTGGTCATGGGACAAAAGCGGTGGTTGGACAGGCCTCAAAGAAAAGCAAGCGCCGGACTACGGCAGTTACGGGCAAAACGAGTGGATTTGCTACCGTGAGCCATCGGCGGGTACCGCGAGTAGGTACTGGAGGACCCGGCACGAAAAAAATGCCGACAAGATACCTTTATTTTTTGATTGTGCCTGGCTCGACCTCTACCCTTCCGACACCGACAGCCCCGCTCAAATGGAGGAAATACCCTCCACTTCCAGTGAAATGAATCTTGTCTGCATCAACCGACACAGCGGATACGTAAACACCCTCTTCATGGATTGCAGTACGGTCAGGAAGGTCGGACTTAAGGAATTGTGGACATTGAAGTGGCATCGCACGTTCAACAACACGACAAACGTCTGGACCAAGGGCGGCCAAGTCCAGCCCGAAGACTGGCCCGAGTGGATGAGAAGCTTTAAAGATTATTAACAACCAGCTCGATGACCTCTGTCAGAGATCATACATCTACCGGGACGGTAAATGGTGCCCGGTAATTGCGCGACAGATATTGATTCGCTTCATTGCTGAATTCGCCTACGAATCTTTCCGTCTTGGAATCCATCGTCAACCAGGGCCCAAGTGTCATCGGCGTCTTAGTCAAATCCACATCGTGAAGCGAAAGGTGCTCGGTAGCACGTTCGAACGTGTCAAGCAGGTCCTTCTTCGAACCGGTCGATTGTACAATTTCGTCAGGCGAAGCAGTGCGACCGAGCCTGTAGGAAATATTTCCCATGTGACACAATGCGGTCGAAAGATAGCCTTGAAGAATATCGGCGTTCAGGTCGCCGACCTTCCGGCTGCGAACAGCCTTGATGAAGTTCTCATGGTGACTGCCGCCGCCGCTTACCTTGAATTGTTTGAGCTTCTTATCGTCGTAGTCGTAGGCCCAGCCGCCCGCGAAATAGCCGCCCTCGCATTCGATTACCGTATCGGCGCGGGTCCGGCGATAAGTTACATCCATGGCCGAATCGCCCTTCTTTCGCGGCAGGTTGCGCATTTCGAAGATTATAGGGGCAGGCTCGTAGTCATAAAACGCCACTTGGGTGTTTGGGCTCTGCCTATCGTCGTCCCAGAGGAATTCCCCGCCGAAACTCATCGCTCTCGGGGCTATCGAGTCATAACCGAGCGCCCAGCGGCAAGCGTCGAGGAAATGTATGCCGTTGTTGCCGAGGTCGCCGTTGCCGTAAAGCCATTGCCAGTGCCAGTCGTAATGCAGATTCTTCCGCATCAGGGGCTGCATCGTGGCCGGGCCGGTCCATAGGTCGTAATTTACACTTTTGGGAATTGGCTCCGGGCCGTTGACTTTGCCTATCGGCCCGCGCGGGCTGAAGTAGTAGCAGCGGGCACGGAGTATCTTGCCAAGATTGCCCTGCCGGATGTATTCGAACGCCTCGGCAAGGCCCTCATCGGAGCGGCGCTGGGTGCCGGCCTGCACGATCCGGTTGTATTTCCGTGCAGCCTCGACCATCTTGCGGCCTTCCCAGATATTGTGTGAGACCGGCTTTTCGACATAAACATCCTTGCCGGCCTGGCAGGCCCATATCGTTACCAGCGAATGCCAGTGATTCGGCGTGGCGGTAATAATCGCATCGATATTTTTGTCTTCCAGCAGCTTGCGAACATCGACGTAGGTATCGACCTTTTCGTTGCGATCTTTTAATTTCCCGACCTCGCGATCGATCAAATTTTGATCGGCATCACAAAGAGCTACTACTCGAACACCCGGGATGTTTCCAAACCACTTGATATGATTGCTGCCCTGGCTGTTAAAACCCACCACGGCGACGCGAATATCATTATTGGCACCGAGCACGCGGGAATAAGGCGCGAGCACTGCGGCGGCACCACCTGCCAGGGAACCCTTTAAAAACGTACGGCGTGTAAGATGCTTCATAATCGTTCTCCATATTTTTGCGATTTCTAATCGGCGATACAATCAAAGCACAATACGTAAAGTTACCAATTTTATCCCGGAAAAGCAACTGTTGTCCTGGCTTTTTAAATTTACTTCCATGTGCAATTCACGAGAGATTTTGATATTATTGTAAAATCGACGACAGCATGACTGTTTAAAAAACATTAAACACAATTATCAAAGGAGAAAAACATGAAAAGAGAAATCAGCAATCCGTTCGGAGAAGCACTCAAAGTCATTATGGCCATATCGGCAGTGGTGATCATTTTTCTGGGCGGTACGGTTTTCGCCGCTGAAGGCACGCCGGATGTTAAGACCATGACGTACAAAACCGTCGGCGATAGAGAGTTGCAGATTCATATCCATTATCCCCCCGGCTGGAAGGCCAGCGATTCCCGTCCCGGCATTATTTTCTTTTTCGGCGGCGGCTGGTCCGGCGGCAGAATAGAGCAATTCCAGCCTCAGGCCGAATATCTCGCCGGCCGGGGAATGGTTGCCGCCCGGGCAGACTATCGCGTCAAGACTCGGGACGGCGTAACGCCCGACAAGTGCGTCGAGGACGCACGCAGCGCCGTACGCTGGATGCGGCAAAACGCCGGGAGGCTGGGCATCAATTCGAAGAAATTGATAGCTTCGGGCGGCTCGGCAGGCGGCCACCTCGCGGCCTGTATGATGATTCCGAAAAGTGTCGAGGCCGACGGCGACGATTTATCTATCTCGACGATCCCGCAGGCGATGGTACTGTTCAATCCGGTTCTGAGCTTCGAGAACGAACAGATGCTCGAACGCCTTAACGGCGACAAACTGCTTGCCCGCAAGATTTCACCGACACGATATCTGGATAAGAATGCCCCACCTGCGATTATTCTGTTCGGTACGAATGACCGGCTGAAAATTTTCGGCGACGAATACTGGAAAAAGGCCCACGCCCTCGGCGTCCGGGCGGACAAATATCTCGCCGAAGGCCAGGGGCATGGCTTTTTCAACCGCTCGCCCTGGACCGAACGAACGCTTCTTGACGTGGACAAGTTTCTCACATCTCTCGGATTCTTAAAGGGCGATCCGACCATAAAGGTTCCCGAAGAGACAGCCGTCAAACAACGCAGTGATCAGGGCGGCAACCGCAACATGTCGCGATGGCGCGCAATGGACGAAGACGGCGACAAAAAGATCAGCCGGGACGAAGCGCAGGGCCAGATCAAGAACAACTTTGATAAAATCGACTCCAATAGCGACGGCTTCATCGACCGCAAGGAACTGAACCAACTCGCGGCTCGCCTCCAGGGTGGAAGTACCGGCGAGACTCGCACACAAATTCATCCCAATACTCGTAATTGGCCAGACCTGTTTGCGAAGGATTTATCGAACGCCATATTTACCGAAGGAATCTGGACTTCCGAGGACGGCGTCCTGACCGCCAGCGATAAATACATGCTTTTGGCTTCACAAGGATTTGCTACGGAGAAGCTTAGGATAAAAGCCCTTAGTTTGAGAAAAATCACAGTTGACAAAGATCGTTCCATATCAGGGTGGGGCTTGCCCCTCCATTAAAACAGTCGATTCGGTGGGTTAAAGCCCACCCTACAAAGCTAAGCAAAATTAATCGATCTAATACAAAACGAGTACTATAAAACTCAATTGATTCTAACCATACTTGAACGAAGGGATTCTGGAACCTGGTCTAAATTTACTATCTGCAACCGTCCATCTTCTGGTAAATACATACTATCTGGTAAATACATACTACTTCCACTAGATTTGAGATCTATATTAAGGTCATCCAGTGTGTACATCGCGCCTGTAATTGGGTCAACAATAAGCATTCCTATAAGCCCGCCGAATAAGATATTGCCCCAATACCAACCGCTAAGTCCATGCGCAATATTCGCTGTTTGTGTTTTATAGCCTGGTTTTTCAAAAGTCACGACATAATTTTGTGCCTTGAAATATCCGGCACCTTTTTTCAAGGTCACAACGGTAGGTGTTTGTCCTTCATGTATGTTTTTCCCTTTGCTGTCGACAATGCTAATTGACGCACCGCTTGGGTTGCTCGCAATCTTTACTGAATCTGTTGATCCAGATATAATTGAGGCACAACCCGATCCGGTTAGCATAACCAGGCCACAGAGTACTACCGCAGCCAACATTACTTTCCTGACTTTCCTGTTTTTCATTTGTGTTCCTTTCTAAAAAATATTAATCTTTAAAAAACCTACTAATTTCATAGTTCTGTCTAATTCTCAATGTTTCGAGCTTAGAATTCCCATGCTAATTGGACGCCTACTTGTGTAGTCTTGTTTTCTGGTTCCACAAAAAGAACTCCGGTTTCGTTGTCTGTATCTGATTCATCAATATGCCAATATCTTACAAAAGGTTGTATCTTGAAGCTTGATTTATCGCCTCTATATACAATATCAACACCAACTCGAAAACCGTAACCCGAAGTTTGGTTATTCGTAAAATCGACACCTCCAATTTCACTGATTTGCATTCCGAATAACAGCAGGTCAAACTCTGCCCTTCCTCCTATAGACCAGCTATTTCTTTTATAACTATCAATCTTCAAGCCCAAGGGCAGATATAAATAGTTGGATTGTCTTAAATAACCCTGCGGATCAGAAGATGAATCATCAAAGAGATACCTATATCCTATCCCTAAATATGGTGTAAACAACATATCTTCTTTTGGAAAATCATATCCCCTTAACAGTCTTAAATTCATCAAAAAATCATCTAAGTCACTAATGTTTAACGTTGTGCCGTCTTGTAATTGTCCATCATAATCTATCTTTCCGTAAGCAAATTCACCCTCAAAACCAGACATCCATTTATCACTTTCCACAGATTCTTCAGGTGACTCAGGTACCCACGAGTGACTATAACTTTTAATAACAATTCCATACAAAGTGCCTTTCTCCTTCATCAGGGTCTCACCATACATGAATTCTTCGTATTCATGAGAAAACATTTCAGGACCTATCTCAAAAGAAGAACGACTAAAAGGTATTGTTGCTTTATCAGCTTCATCATTGGCACTGCTTATTCCCACAAACATCATACACACTAATAATACAATTTGTTTCTTCACTTTATTCATCTTATCTTTTCCTTAATTGTTGTTCTTTTGTTTACTGTCTTTACCCCAAGCTCATCCAAAATCCTGTAAATTTTCTCCCGAAGTAGGTCTTCTGTATTTCCAATATCCCTGCCGACGGCTTTAGCCATGTAAACTTCACGCTCTTCGGGGGTAAGCTCGCTGAACAGCAGTACTCCTGCACTTAAAACGTTTTTAAGTGTACCATACCTGTCGGCCATGTTCTGGGCTATGGGTTTAGCAATTTCCGTTAGATTATCTATTCTCGTAGCCATATAACAAACCATGAAAAGAGTAATAATAAAACATTTTTTTAATTTCAAACACCATCGAAATAAACATTGTTGTCGCTTTTGACATTTTGCGACATTTTTTACTCCACTTCGAAGCGATGCTTGAAAAACAGATTGCAAGAAATTTCGAAAAACCATTTCCGGTCATTTTTTAACACGATACATCTCATTAGATTTTTTACGGACAGAAAACTGAAAACTAAACTAGGGACCGTGAAAGTTAATTTTCGACGAAATAATCCATTTTAAAAACGCTTTTATAAATACGTATATCCCTTGGACTTCACTAAGAGCAAACTCTAAGAGCGTGTGTGAAAAGCTCACAATGTCATTCCTTCACTACGTTCAAGGACATGTCCGAACGGAGCATAGCGCAGTGAAGAATCTCAGATGCTTCACTTTGCTCTCCGTAAGGAGTCCTTAGTACAGCATGACAAGAACAAGAACGGCAAGTTCTCACACAAACTCTAAGTACAACTAAACAGGTGCGACGTGACAAAAAAGTACCTCGATGAAGCTTTGCGTTCAGTGTTGTGTTACACCTTTAATAATAAAATACAAGAAAACAAGTAAAAAGGCAAAAGGAAAAAGGGAAAAAGCAAAAATATTTACCACGAAGGGCACGAAGGCTTTGTTATAGCTAAGCCATAAATTGACTATTTACTATCTACTATTGTCTATTTTATTGGC
>Ga0210003_1003283_pt1 | contig 13246 bp, 8 predicted proteins | sample LantaG_FD_182804 | JGI IMG/M metagenome (GOLD analysis project Ga0210003, IMG submission 182804) | Deep subsurface microbial communities from Baltic Sea to uncover new lineages of life (NeLLi) - Landsort_02402 metaG (SPAdes) (version 2) | ecosystem: Environmental > Aquatic > Marine > Oceanic >... | reverse complement strand
CTTCCGTTGCAATATTCGAGCCATTGAGCCGCTTCTGTAACTGTGCCGCTGCCTGCGTTAAGACAGATCATCGGTTCGCAGCCGACCGCCCGGCAAAAAGCTATGAACTCATCGGTTCCGAAGAAATTGTTTTCCTGCTGTCCCCAGGCGTAGTTTGGCAGGGTTGGGCGTTTTTCAATGGGGCCGACGCCGTCCTGCCAGTGGTAGCTGCTTACGAAGTTGCCGCCCGGCCAGCGAAGAATCGGCAGGTGGGATTCCCTTAAAAACCGAATGACATCCGGATCGGCTCCATTGATGTGATCCGCGGGGCGTAATAAAACCCGTTCTATGACGAATTGTCCGGGCTTGTCTGCAACCACGGCAAATTTGTATGCCTTGTCTTCCGGCAGGTTATCGGGTATCACAAGACGACCTTCGAGCTTTTGCCAGTTTGCAGTGATATCAGAAATAGTTTTCTCGGTGCAAACCGACTTGCCGTCCGGCCCGAAGAAAACTGCCTTTAGAGAATCAAGGTCCGGCGAACGAACCCACATTTCGAATTCGTACTCCCTGATTCGATGCAGAGGCAGCCACGTCCATTGCGCGATGCCCTGGCCGGCCGCACGAGCACGAACGCGTTGTGCGCGTCCCCCATAAGGCCCTGTATCCGGGCTGGCTTCGACGGGGCCGAGTTTCGTCCAGAAACATGCCATAGCCTCGTTGCGAGATTTTATCAGTGCATCGATTTCGGAGTCCGGCCAGCCCCAGCGTTCGGCACTGCTTCGGATGTTGCTCTCGATTTGCTGCCGCTCGTAATGAAATGTTGCTAAGCCATCCGGCGATTCCTGCCCGGTCCGAAATGGGTAATCTGAAAAGGTCGGATTGCGGAGAATCTGGGCGTCCATGCCGTTCGTGATATTGAAAAAAAGATGCTCGCAGAATTTCCCTGTAATATTGCGGGGAATGGGATAATTGGATTTTTCGGCGGTGTAGATAATCAGCGAGGCCTTTTCATTCGCCCGGCAAATTCCAAGGCAGACTAATACAATAAGAATACCAAAACGCAATACTTTTGAATGTGTGTTTTTTCGTTTCATGGCTAATTCCGTATAATCCAAATATCATAAGCGGTTAATTGACAATGAAGTATCTTAACCATATCCTCTGCAATTTCAAGCTTGACCCCGGCTAACATAATCTGCTATACTAAATGATGTTGCCAGAGTGAGGATTTATTATCCGTATAAACGGGGGGCGGAGGTCGGACAATGTCAGAGGCCAGAGACTCAAGAATCTTTCAAACGATGCTATTATTTCTAATCGTAGCATTGCTATGCTCACTTGCCTATAGCAAAATCATCTACGTTGACGACGATGCCGCCGGGGCCAATAACGGCATAAGTTGGGGAAATGCATATATCTATCTACAGGATGCTCTGGCTGATGCAAACTCTGCCGAGAAACCAGTCGAAATCAGAGTCGCACAGGGTATGTACAAGCCACACCTGAGCCTATTGACTATATCCGAGTTCTTCTGGAGGTCCACGTCATTTGAGCTTATCAATGGGGTCGTACTTAAAGGTGGCTACGCCGGCATAGAAGAGTTGGATCCCAATGCGAGAGACATCGGATTGTACGAAACAATCCTTAGTGGCGATCTGTATAGTGACGATGCCCAAGTGGTTGATCCTTGTGATTTGCCGGACGAGCCAACCCGTGCGGAGAACAGCTTTCACGTTGTGATGGCAAACAAGATTGATGCGACAGCCATTCTTGAGGGCTTTACTATCACCGGCGGAAACTCCGATGGCCCAGACTATTTCAACTGCAGCATCGGTGGCGGGATGTACAACCAGGACAGCAATCCAACTCTCACCAATTGCACCTTTAACGGAAACATGTCAAGTTACGGTGGTGGGATGTTCAACTCCTACAACAGCAGTCCAACCCTGACAGATTGCACATTCAGCGAGAACTTTGCAGAGTATTCTGGCGGCGGTATATACAACCGGGAAAACAGCAGCCCAACCATTACCAACTGCTCCTTTAGCGGGAACTTCGGCGGCGGGATGGCCAATTCCAACAACAGCAGCCCAATCCTGACCGATTGCACCTTCAGCAAGAACACGGCAGAGGATGATGGCGGCGGGATGTACAACCGGGAAAACAGTAGCCCAACCCTGACCGACTGCACATTCAGCCAGAACTCGGCTCAGGTTGGAGGCGGGATGTCCAACTTTGAAAGCAGCCCAACCCTTACCAACTGTACTTTCAGAGGGAACTTGGCATGGTATGGCAGCGGGATGGATAACGTGATATACAGCAGCCCAACCATGACCAACTGTACCTTCAGCCAGAACACGGCAGAATATGATGGCGGCGGGATGGACAATGTGATAGACAGCAACCCAACCATGACCAACTGCATCTTCAGCCAGAACACGGCAGGGAACTATGGCGGTGGAGTGTGCAACTTTGCAAGCAGCCCAGTTCTGATCAACTGTACCTTCGCTCAAAATTCAGCAGAAAATGGAAATGCTTTAGGGACCGATATAGTATATGACTATCATCGCATCGATCCGAACAATGTGGAGCTTATCAATTGCATTCTTTGGGATGGCGGGAATGAGATATGCAACGAGTACGGTTCTCCGATTATAATTACCTACTGCAACATCCAGGGCGGCAAAGCAAGTATTTTCGATCCCGGTGAAACCGTCATCTGGGGTGAGGGGAATATCGATGTCGATCCGGATTTTGTGCGGGCGGGATACTGGACTGAGCCGAGTCCTCGTCAACCGGATGAGCGGACCTGGATCGAGGGCGACTATCATCTGAAATCTGAGGCTGGCAGATGGGACCCGAATAGCCAAAGCTGGGTTACAGATAACGTCACAAGCCCATGTGTCGATGCAGGGGATCCGAATAGCCCGATTGGTGATGAGCCGGAGCCAAACGGCGGCAGGATCAATTTGGGCGCTTATGGCGGCACGGCAGAGGCCAGCAAGTCACCCGGTTACTCGTGGTTTTTTGAGACCACTCAGGGGCCGGTTTCGGCCCAGGGGCTCGGGATTGTGCTGCCGCATGAGCATATTTTTACCGACCTTCGGGGGCCGACAACTCCCGGGTATGGCCAGGCGGATGCGGCGGATGTTGTGCGTGTCATGTCGCCGCTGCTTGCCGATGCCCGCGAAAAGGGCGTTGGCGTTTTGATCGAGTGCACCGGTATCGGCGTGGGGCGAAATGTACCCATTATTGCCCAGGTTGCCGAGTCATCGGGACTGCCAGTGGTGGTGCCGACGGGTGTTTACGGCCGGGCGAATTTCGCGCCGCTGGAGCATCGGAATATGAACGAGGACGAATTGACTACGCTTTTTATTAGCGAGATTCGCGATGGCATTGAGGGCACAGGCATCAAGGCAGGATTTATCAAGATCGCGACCGATGAGGGACCGATGAACGCGCTGTTAGAAAAAAACCTGCGAGCGGCCGGCCGCGCGGCGAGCGAAACCGGTGCCGCGATAGCCAGCCACACTCCGACAGGAAGCAACGCCGTTCGGCAGGTCGATATTCTCGATTCCATCGATCCGGCGATAAGATTCATCTGGGTGCATGCCCAGAATGAGAGCAATCGAAACATTCACGTTCAGTTGGCTGCCCGCGGCGTGTATATTGAGTTCGATTCCTTAGGCTGGAATCCATCTGAGGATTCGACGTACATCTCCGCCATCAAAAACCTGCTCGCTGCCGGCCACGGCGACCGCATTCTGCTCTCACACGATGCCGGATGGTACCAGCCCGGCTCGGCTAATGGCGGAACGCAAAAGCCCTATACCTACCTGATCGACATGTTCTTACCCAAGCTGCGAAGTGCCGGACTGGACGAAGCGACTATTCGTATGATTACACAGACCAATCCGGTTCGCGCCTTTGGCTTTAAGTCCGGTGAATGAGGCTCGGCAACAAATCGTGATTCCCCAGTTGGATAATCCGTTTGGGAATCTTCTCATATCCCCAACGCGGTGATCTGGTCGAGCATCCGCTGATAGATGTTGACCGAAAGGTATATAAGAAGAATCGTGCCGACTACAACGATTACGGTGACAATCGTCTTGGTCAAAATTTTGAACCGGGGGTTCATCCAGACGAGCGGAAGGGCCATCGGTCCGATGCACAGTAATGCAAGAACAACGGTTCCGGTGGCCAAATACCATTTTTTCGGCCGAGGCTTTGGTGCCTGATGTCCGGTTCCGTCGAGAAACTCGCCGCAGTACCGGCACTTGATGGCTTCAGCCTGAATCTGCTCGGCACAAAAAGGACATTTCTTCATATCGGCCGTATTTTCCACGATGGGCTCGTTCTGCTCCAGTAATGCCTGTTCGGCACAATCGTATGCGGCTAAATCTGTTTCCATAATAATGGTTATCGGTTCTTTAGCAAGGCTTCTTTAGGAAGTAATCTCATGAATAGGGTGTGCAAATTCGGTTTTGCACACGCAGAAAAAAGCGGCAAAGAACCGCGTGTGCAACCAGCCCCTAAGGGGGCAAGTTTCACACCCTACGAGACTCATTTACCTCCGATGCAGAATATATGCTTGTCTGACCGGATAAAAATATTCCGCAGCGAGATGGCCGGGCTGGCTTTGCATTTTTCGCTAAGCTCGTTCCTGGCGAGCACCTTGAATTCGGCTCCCTCTTTTATCACCGTTGTCGTTCCTTTGTCCGAGAGGAAATAGATTTTGCCGTCCGCCCAGACCGGCGAAGCCGAAAATCTATCACCCAGTCGCTCCCGCCAGAGAACTTCACCGGTTGCCGCCTTGAGGCACTTTGCAACGCCTGCTTCGGTTACCAGGTAGAGGTATGGTTTGACGTATAGCATCGACGGTATCTTAGTCACATCATCCGGGGACTCCCATGCTATGTGAGTTTCGGTGACATCGCCTTTACCGCCGGCTCGGACCACGCGGATTGCCGGGTCTCCGAATCCGGATGCGGTAAAAATCAGGCCCTCGCCGACCACGACCGAAGGGACGACACCTTCGCCCGGGCTCGATACCGTCCAGATTCTTTCGCCGGTGTCCGGGTCGAAGCCCTGTATTACTTCACCCGCCGAGCTGATGAGCTGATTTTTGCCGTCGACGCTGAGGATTTGCGGGCCGACGTGAGCTATTTGCGACAGACCTCGCTTACCTTCCCAGCGGACCTTGCCCGTATTTTTATCGAGAGCGAGAATCACGGCTTTATCCCATGGCTTCTGCCAGCCGAGCTTCGAATCCGCCCCGGAGCTGCTCGGATCAAAGGCGACGATCAAAAGCTCTTTGTACAGAATCGGTGAGACTCCCAACCCGTGCTCGCTGTAATACTCGAAGTCACTGTTCATCCATACCTTTTCGCCTTCCATCGAGACCGCCGCGATACTGCCGTCAAAGGCAACTACGTAGACGTTTTTGCCGTCGGTAACCGGCGTGGAGGTTGCGTACGAGTTGAGCGCCTGCTTATGTCCCGGTTCTTGACGGAGCACCTGCCTGTCCCAAAGGACGGTCCCGGTCTTTCGGTCGAGGCACATCAGACGAAACGATGCGCCTTCGTCAGTGGCTGTGGTCACGAAGATGCGATCGCCGAAGACAATCGGGCTCGACCAGCCGGTACCGGCGATTGGTGTCTTCCAGACGATGTTCGCCGTTGCGCTCCACTGCGTGGGCAGGTTCTTCTCATTCGAGATTCCCTGTCTGCCGGGCCCGCGAAAGCCAGGCCAGTTCTCTGCAAATGATGTTTGAGGTGTGACCGCTGAAAATGCCGTTAACCAGCACAGTACCAAAATAGCTGTTCGATTTATTGTTCTCATCTGTCCTGCATATCTCCAAATACGGCTGCCTTCGAGACGCCAAAGGTTTTCTGTACATTACTATCCTATCGTAACTTCCCATTGATTGCAAATCATACATAAACGATTATGGATTGCAAAATTAAGTTGTGCTGGTACGATATGGACAATCGTAGTTCCCGGCCGTAGTGGGTGAATACGAATGGAACGATAGAACCGCCGGCTTTTAAGGAGACCGCAATGAAGACATTGGGAGTAAATAAATATCTATTTGCAACGCTTGGATGCATGCTGATGTTTCTGACGGGCTGCGTCTCGACGGGCGAAGATTCATCAGGAAGAGCCGAGAATATTACAATCCTGCTGGAAGAAACTGATGCGGTGCTGGCGAATCCGGGGATGGGCTGGGAGACGTTCGGCCGGCCCGCGGATAAGGATAAGAACCTGCCGGACTGGATTACTTCGACGATATACTATAACCGCTGGGGCTGGGGGGTATTGGAGCCGGAGCCGGGTAAGATCGATTATGCGTTCCTGGATGAGGTTCTTGCCGAGACACACGCCTCGGGCCAGAAGCTGGCGTTTAGAGTAATGTGTTGTTCGACAAATCGGGGCAGGCCTTATCATCCCGAATGGCTCGCAGATGTCGGCGGCAAAATACTGACGTGTGACTACTCGGGAACCGAAGGACTGCTCGTGCCGGACCTTGACGATCCGGTTGTGCTCGACCGGCATCTTGACTTCATCAAACGGCTCGGCGAGAGGTACGATGGGCACCCGGACATCGACCACATGGATCTCGGCACGGTAGGCTGGTGGGGCGAGTGGCACATGAGCGGCTCGAAGGCCGGCAAAATGCCGACAATGGCCAATCGCAAAAAGATCATCGACGCCTACTTCGCCGCGTTCCGCAGGACGCCTCTGCTGATGCTGATAGGGGGCGGCGAAAGCCTGAGCTACGCCGCAGGATTGGGCGCCGGCTGGCGGGCGGACTGTCTCGGTGACATGGGCGGGTTCTCGGAGAACTGGTGCCACATGTGCGACGCCTATCCTAAACTGATCCCGGATGCCGGGGTGCAGGATGCCTGGAAGACGGCGCCGGTTGCCTGGGAGAGCTGCTGGGAGATGCGTCGATGGGTGAAGGAGGACTGGCCGCTGCGATATATTTTCAATTACGCCCTGGCCATGCACGGCTCGTATTTGAATAACAAATCGGCGCCGCTGCCGGAGGGCGAGAACGTCCGCGCCGAAATCGAGCGTTTTCTCCGCCGCCTCGGCTACCGCCTGGTGCTAAGACAACTCGACCATCCCGCACATGTCGAAGCGGGCCAGCCGCTGACGCTGGCGATGAAATGGCAGAACACCGGTTCGGCACCGTGCTACAGGCCGTACCGGGTAGCGTACCGCCTGACAAGCGAGACCGCCGGCGATAAAGTACTCATAGGAAATGTCACCGTAGAGAAATGGATGCCGGATCACGTCGAGACATTTAGCGATGAGTTTATCAAGGACCCGCCTGAACTTCCACCTGGACCGATTGTCGATGTGACCGACAGCGTTGTTGTTCCGGCCGATATGCGAGCCGGCCTTTATAGGCTGGCGATAGGTATCGTCGGCGAGCAGACGCCCGAGCCTGTCGTACAGCTCGGCATAAAAGGCCGGACGCAGGAGGGCTGGTACCCGCTTAGCGAAATTGAAATAACAAAATAGAAATACAAGGAGCAATGAAAAATGATGCAGACAAACAAACCAATATCAAGACGTCAGATGATGAAAAAAACGCTGGCCGCAGCGACCATACTAACTTCGGCTTCAGCCGGGCGGGCAGTGACAACCGTGAAGAAAACATCGGTCCGGCTGGGCGGCCCGACATTTGAAAAATATGAAGATCCCGCCGGCTGGGTAGCGGCGCTGAAAAAGCTCGGCTATAGCGCTGCCTATTGCCCTGTCGGTGCCGAAGCCGGAGACGACGTTGTCAGGGCCTATGAGCGAGCGGCTAAAGATGCGAATATCATCATTGCCGAGGTGGGGGCGTGGAGCAATCCGATAAGTCCGGATGACAAAACCCGCAAGGAAGCGCAGGAAAAATGCCGCCGGCAATTGCACCTGGCGGACCGTATCGGGGCTCGGTGCTGCGTGAATATCGCCGGCTCGCGAGGCGAAGCCTGGGACGGGCCATCGGCAAAGAATTTTACCGACGAGACGTTCGATATGATCGTCGAGACGACGCGTGCGATTATCGACGATGTCAAGCCGACCAGGACGTATTTTACATTGGAGACGATGCCGTGGGCGTATCCGGATTCGGCCGATTCGTACCTGAGCCTGTTCAAGGCCATCGACCGCAGGCAGTTCGCGGTTCATCTGGACCCGGTGAATCTCGTGTGCAGCCCGCAGCGTTATTTCAGCAGCGGCGATCTGATTCGCGAGTGCTTCGCCAAGCTCGGGCCGTACATCAAGAGCTGTCACGGCAAGGATATTCTTTTGCAGCTCAAGCTGACGACACATCTCGACGAGGTTCGCCCCGGACTTGGCGGGCTGGATTACGAAACGTTCCTCAAAGAATTAAGCAAGCGGCCCGATGTCCCGCTGATGCTCGAGCACCTGCCGAACGCCGAAGATTATCGCCTGGCCGCCGAGTACATACGCGGCGTCGGCAAGAAAGCTGGAGTGTCTTTTGTTTAAGGAACCGATCAAAATGCCGGTCAGTAAGGTCAGATACAATATGCTTCAGATATTTAGGATTATCGTATGTACGATTCTTGCCGGTAGCGGCGTTCAAACAGCAGCCGGACGCCAAGGGCGTACTGTGCCGGCCGAACATCCCCGTTTGCTGGGCTCTCGTGAGTATTTGCAGTCGCTTGCGGCGAGCCGGCCCGATGCTTACAAACGCGTCGTGGCCGTGGCGCGTCAACAGAATGCCGACGACCACGCCAAAATGATATCGATGTCGCTGGTCTGTGCGATCGAGAACGATGAGCAGCTCGGAAAGGATGCTGTGCAGTTGGCGATGAAATATGTCGCCGGGCCCATCAGGAAGGGACACGTTACTTTTGCGCATGACCTGGCACGATGCGCGATTGTTTACGATCTATGTCACGAGTTCTGGACGGCCGAGCAGCGAGTGCAATTTCACGAGTATATGAATGCCACCGTTGACGCGAACGTTCGAAGCGAGACTCATGTCTTTCATAACGGCTGGTACGGCTACAAACACTGGGGCATCGGCCTGGCTTGTTACGCTGCGTATTATGAAAATGACCGCGCATCCGGTATTCTGGAAGAACTCGAAACCGACTGGCGCACACGGGCGGCTCCGGCCCTCGAACTGGCAGGCGACGGAGGCGGCTGGGCCGAGGGATACTATATCAACTACTGGCTCTACGAATGGCTGTTCTTCTGCGAGGTCGCTCGGCGATGCGAGGGTATCGACCACTACGAAGAGGCGCCGAAGTTCTTCGAGAATCGTGCTGTGGCCGGCATGTTCGAAGCTTATCCGGGCATAAGCACTTACAATTCTCGAAGATCGATCCCCATGGGCGACGGCGGGGGGCGCGTCTTCGGCGGTGACCGTGACAAGATCCTGTCGGCCAGACGTATTCTCGTCAGCCGCTTTGCCGACAATCCGGGCCATCAGGTCGTGCAAGTGTTCAACGAGCAGACGCCGCGATCGAGCGTGGGTGTCTATGCGTATAAGGATTTTCTCTGGCGCGACACGAACATCAAAGCGGGCAGCCTGGAAAACTTCAAGCTGTCCCATATCAGTCCCGGGCCGGGCTACGTATATGCTCGAAGCTCATGGGACGACGATGCGACGTATTTCTTTTTCAAGAGCGGCGACCGGTTCACGGCCCATCAGCATCTGGACGTGGGACATTTCCTGATCTACAAATACGAGGAACTGGCCGGCGACGGCGGCCACTATGATTCGTTCGGATCGAGTCACGATGTCAATTACCACCTGCGAACCATCGCGCACAATACGATCCTGCTCTATGACCCGGCGGAGAAATGGCCCGGCATCCGCGCCGGTAATGTCACAGGCAACGACGGCGGCCAGGCGCATAATTGGCCTCACCACAACGGGGCTGTCACCGACCCGGCCCAATGGCACGAGGGGCGCGACTTATACGATATCGCGGATATTCTCGCCTTCGAAGACAGGGGGTCGTACGTATATGTCGCAGGCGACTGCACGCGGGCCTATTCCAGCGACAAAATGGACTCTTTCACGCGTCAGATTGTATTTCTCCGGCCGAACACGTTTGTCATCTTCGACCGGGTCTGTTCCAGGGACGCAGGTTTCAAAAAAACCTGGCTGCTGCAGGCGATGAAGATCCCCACCCAGACGAATAAACATCTGGTCATTACCAACGGCAAAGGCCGGCTGTTTGTCCAGACGCTGTTGCCGGAGCGGTCGCAGGTCAGGCTCGTATCCGGCCCGGAACTTTACAGCTACGGCGGGCGTGACTATCCGCCCTCACGTGATACCGGGCCCGCTCCGGAATGCCGGATCGAGATATCGCCTTCCGAGCCGGGAACATGCGATTATTTCCTGCACGTTCTGACTGCGGCCGGCAGTGATGTTACTTCTGTTGAGCAAGCAAAAGTTATTCGCATGGGCTGGGCGCAGGATATTACAGTTTCTGTCGGCACAGCGACAATCAAATTCGACCTGCCGGGCGTCGGAGGCAGTATCGAGCAATCCGGACAACAGAGGCAATTCGCGGATACAGTCGTCCCTGCTGTTTCGTCGGACGAGTAAAAACCACAGAGCATCTTTGCGGCCTGCTCCAGGTCCCGGCATTTGTTTCAGGCCTTGAAGAATATTTTGTGCCGGTACAAAAACCACAGGAGCAGCCACTTGACGGCCAGAACACCAACAGGAAGAATCAGCGGCGCGATCAGCCCTGCGTGTGCAACAAGACCCGATAGGAAAAACTCGGTAATTCCATTGAAGTCAACGAACCTTTGCAGGAAATATATCGTTATGGGATTGACGCCTATCACGACAAAGAATATGGTCCACTTGCGGTATCCCTTGACGTCGATTATCCAATAGAACAAGGCCAGCAGCATCAGGCAGAAGCCGCCGGAGAAAAGAGTATAAGAGCTGGTCCAGATAATCTTGATAATCGGAAATACGAATCCCCACAAATAACCAACTACGACACATGCAAGGCCTGCGACTGCCAGGCCGGCAGCCTTTTTGTTACCGGGGCGGTTGGAGCGGAGCCAGTGTCCGGCCAGCGAGCCCATCAAGACTGTACAAATCGCCGGGAGGGTGGAGATGAGGCCTTCATTGTCACCGAAGCCGTAATAAAGTGTTCCCGGAACTAACTGCTGGTCAATATACGAAGACAGGCAACCCTCGGCCGTCATCACGCCTGCTCCGAAGCCCGGCACGGGAATCAAGGCCGCGGCAAGCCAGTAGAGGATCAGGACCGCAGCGATAAAAATCGCCTGGGTTCGCCATTTTGTATTGAGGACGATGATTGCGGCGAAAAAATAACATAGCCCGATCCGCTGCAGCACGCCCATCCATCGCATTTCAGAGAACTCAAAGTTCTGCAAATTGTTGAATATCAAACCCAGCAATATGAGTACGGCACTTCGCTTAAGGATATGAAGGTATAGTATCGGCAGACTTTGCCCTCGCTCTCGCCGGCGGGAAATCGAAAACGGCAGCACCGCCCCCATGATGAACAGGAACAGCGGAAATATCAAATCCTCGAAACGAAAGCCCTGCCACTCGACGTGTTCGAGCTGTTTCTGAATTAACTCGGTTACCGGATTCTGCCAAACCTGGACCAGGCTGCTGAGCACTGTGCCGCCCCCGATAATCCAGAACATATCAAATCCACGGAGAGCATCGATCGAGACTATACGCTCTGACGGTAAAGTTTGTTGCTCGTTGTTGGACACTGCCGGATCCTTTCAATTAGTTGATTCAACCTGGATTTACCTTTCATACCTGCCCTACTACGCCGCTGAGCATGATTTGCAGAAGAATATCAGGCTTTTTCCTGCAATTCAAGCTTTCTGTCCGGTTCTTGATGCTACCCGGTAAAATTCATTCGGCGGATCTGAGCAATTATGGCAAAAACTTCGATATATTAATGCCGGAATTTGATTGATTTACACTGCTGTGTTCTTTAAAATACGCACGTTGTGAGTGCAGACATATAGTCCTGCTGCAATAAGCAAACTTCTGGCACAAAGCAACAGGGAGACGGGGTAAAGAAGATACTTAGTGATTCGCCCGTGTCTCCCTTTTTTTATAGGCCGGCTTTTATGTTAAAGTCGTCGTTTTATGCCGGTTTGAACGAATTGTGAATGTAGAGTAGTGGGAGGCCGAAGACGTTGGACGGCAGGCAAGAAATTGAGGACACAGAGCAGGACATATTAAGTCACTCTGAAAGAGTGGACTGGATACATATCCTGAGCTTAGACCCTATCCTGGCAACCGATGTTTACGAAAGGATACATAACGATCCGAGAATGAAAAGTTATCGATTGCACAGGCCTCGAAAAACAGAGATACGAGATACTGCCGAAGAAATTGAGGCTATGGCAAGAGATACGGTATTGTCACGATTGCTTATCATTGACGTGCGTAAAGAAGCGTTGCCCAAGCTCCGAACGGCGTATAATAAAATAGTCGGTTATAATCGAAGAGATCTTAACAAATTCTGCTTCATAATACTGATAGGCGACGGTCCGTGGAACTTGTTCTGGGCGGGCAAGACATTGGATGTTTTTATTCCTTACCTTTCTGAGCATAGAGTGGATTTTCATCCTGCCGTATTCTTCTACGATCCTTTTCTGCACTATGAAAAGGGCGAGATCGAGCGTGGTGCGTTAGATGATAAATTTGTGCTCCCGGACAAAATTCCGGCGAGATTGGTTCCGTATTTCAAGAAGGACCAGGGTATGAGTGTGGATAAGATAAGGCACTATTTTAGAGCGATCGATAAGCCTGACGAGATTCGCAAAAAAAGGCTCAAAAGGTTAAGAAGCCTGTACAAAAAAAGAATAGCGGAGCAATTCCCCAACCATACGGATCAGTTAAAAGCCTGGCTGTCTAAAAAAGGAATCAGATTAGCAAGCGAAAAAATGCACCTCTATCCACTGTTCTTCGAAGACTGGGTGTATGAACTTACGCAAAGAGCAAAAAAACATTTAATATGATATGCCCCTGAATAGAAGAGCCGGATTGATTGCGATTGAATTCGTCTCGCCAGCCACCAGGTTATGAAAAATATGCTTATTGGCCAAGTGACTTTCTGATCCACCGAGAAATATCAATAATTGGTAAGTTACTCAAACTGACCGATTTTTGCAGACTGTATTATAAATACCGGGATATTTTAATGATATGAAGCTATTTTAGTCGATATCTCTTCCAGAAAAACTAAGGCCAAAAACCTTTTTCTAGGAGAAA
>Ga0210003_1003282_pt1 | contig 13250 bp, 10 predicted proteins | sample LantaG_FD_182804 | JGI IMG/M metagenome (GOLD analysis project Ga0210003, IMG submission 182804) | Deep subsurface microbial communities from Baltic Sea to uncover new lineages of life (NeLLi) - Landsort_02402 metaG (SPAdes) (version 2) | ecosystem: Environmental > Aquatic > Marine > Oceanic >... | reverse complement strand
GGATAATCAACACCGCCTGCAAAACAAAGGCCGGCACATACAAAACAAACAAAAGCTCTATGTGCCTGAGCAGCTTCTCTGCAAGGCGCGGGATTCTGTAGACAATAATTGCCCCGAGGCCCACCCATAAAAACCACGAACCAAAAAATATGCCGACGCTGAGGTCGCTGCCTTCGAAAGTCGTGATGAACTCTCGAAACAACAGCGTCTGGGCAGCGATGGCGAACAAACCATAACTGAATATCAGGAGGCTGCGAGCGAATCTCATTTTTCTTCACCGAAGACATCGGCCTGGAAGACCAGAAAGCTTGCGCCGGACTTCCAGGCATCCGGGTCGAGTCCGGCCTTGCGCGACAGGTGCGTGAGTGTCTCGGCAAGGTTCCAGCCCTGCTCGGGCGCAACCTGAGGCAGGTAGACGGCCGAGCGACCGTTCTTTCTTATCACCATTCCGTCTGTCCCGATTCTGATTTCGTTCGGCGAGCCGACCGGTTCGGGCGGCGTCAGCACGGAGAGCTCGATATTTACATCGCCGCATTCGTCCTTTTGCAGCGGGCTGAAACGTCTGTCGCTAAAGGCGGCATTGATGGCGTTCGTAATAACCGATTTGTACAAAGGCCTCTGCGGATATATGTCACCTATACAACCTCTAAGACGAGAGTCCTTTTTCAGTGTCACAAAGGCCGCCCGCGGTCTGGCCATTACCGGGCTGATTTGCACACCCAGGTCGCTCGGCTCGGGAACTTTGCGATTCTCAAAAGCGTAGATTAGCGTCTTGCGCGCCAAAGTCAAAAGCCGCTGTTTATCCTGCTCGGTCAGTTGAGAGTCGCCGCGCTGAGGTTTAACCTCCAAGGACTTTTGCCACGTGCCTGCGAATGCAACTGCAAGGTAACTTACGGAATTGGTAAAATCACCCGTCAGCTCGCCGGAGGTCGCATATTTTACCAGGTTTGCTTTGGTGCTTTTATCCAGCATTGACAGCAATATCGCAATGGGGACGCTGCCGCATATAGTTGCACCGGTTTTTTTCTTGTATCCGAGGAAACCGTCAGCATCGAGCTTCGCTATGTACTCGTATGCGCCCATATCGAGCTTTTTGATTTGCTCGGCCACGTTTTCTTTGAAAGGCACATACGTATACCTTGGGCCGTAATGCACAAAATCCGAACTTGCTATAACCAGTGTCCGCTCATCGATTAGACCCTTCAAGATTTCACCGGCCTTAGCGACCGTTTTTGCTGAACAGTCCCCTGCCACAATCGGCACGAGCCTAAAATTCTTTTGCCGGAACTGTACCAGCGGCAGCTCTATCTGGACACTGTGTTCGTGCTGATGGGCATACGGAAAGTTTTGGAACATCGGAAACTTCAGAAGCTTCTCTATAAACTCGGTGTCCAACGGTATCTGTCCGAGCGGCGTTTCGTAATGCGTCACCCTCGGTACGCTAAGCATCTCTTCCATACGGGCGTGATGACTCGGTCCGATTATTACGACCCGTTCATAGACACTGCCTACTGTTTTCAGTGCGCAGGCCGCCGTCTGTCCGGAATAACGATAGCCGGCGTGGGGCAGTATCAACGCAATAACATTATCAATCGGTTCAACCTCGGCGTTTTGGAAGAACTCCCCAATCTGCGTCCTTAACTGGCTGGCATCGGCAGGATACCAACTACCGGCAAGCTGTGATTTAAGCACGTCTTTGACGGGCCCGGCAGAGTTCCGCTCTTTCGACGCGGACGATTTCTCATCGGCGCCGAGAACCGGGCCGGCGCCCAATCGCCAAACGAGAATACCGGCCAAGGCCAAGCAGATAATCAAGCTAACGAAGAGTCTTTTATTAAGACGTTTTCCAGGGCGTTTATCCATATCAACCACTCCATCTACTTTGTTCAAGAACATCCGGCAGGGACCCAACAGAGCCCGGGTACTTTCGCAGCGGCACGGCGCGGACAAACTTACGTGGTACTGCCTTTTTTGCCAGCCAACAAGTGCCGGCAACCAGTGCCATGCCTGCCTTTATTGACTTGTGAATGAATTCGCGTCGTTTCATTTCCAGACCCCATAGATTTGCCTGCCGCAATCCGGACAGCAACCTTCTTTCAGTTTGTTTTGTACGACTATATAGCCGGTCCGTTCTATAAGCAGAGTTTTGCAGCCGGGGCAGTATGTGTTTTGCCCCTGTTTGCCGGCTATATTGCCTATGTAAACGTAATTGAGTCCTTCGCTCAGAGCGATTTGCCGGGCCGTGTTCAGGGTCTGTGGCGAGGTGGGCGGCAAATGCCGCATCTTATATCGTGGGAAGAATCGCGAAAAATGCAGCGGCGTATCGGCGCCGAGGTTGGCTTTCACCCAGCGAACAAGCTCTCGCAATTGTTCAGGCTTGTCGTTCAGCGTGGGGATAACCAGGTTGGTGACTTCGACAAGTACGCCGCTTGCCTTGGCGATAACAAGAGCGTTCTGCACCGGTTTTAATGTCGCCGAGCAGACCGTTCGGTAAAAATCATCGGTAATTCCCTTCAGGTCGATATTTACAGCATCGACGAATCTCAGCAGCCGCCGCCACGGTTCAGGATTAATATAAGCGGCTGTTACCAGTACATTGCGCAGGCCCTTTTCGCGGGCTAGTTTGGCAGTGTCATAAGTGTATTCATAGAAGACGACAGGGTCGCTGTAGGTATAGGCAATCGAAAGACAGTTGGCTTGCCGTGCCAACTCGACGATTTTCTCAGGCGGGCGAGAGACAGCCCGGCTTTCTTCCGGATTCGCCTGCGATATCTCCCAGTTCTGGCAGTTCCGGCAGTGAAGGTTACAGCCGACAGTGGCAATAGAGTAAATCGGCGTGCCGGGCAGAAAATGGAAAAGCGGCTTCTTCTCAACGGGGTCGATATGCTCGGCGCAGGCAAATCCGTAAACCACGGTTCGCAGCACGCCGTCCACGTTGATTCTGACACGGCACTCGCCGCTCTGGCCCGGTTCAATCACGCAATTCTTCGGACATAATTCGCACTGGACTTTCAACTCGAACCTCGCCCTGCATATTACGGACCCAACTTCTGAGCTCTCAACCGCTGATGACCAACTCGGCGCCGGTTCAATTATAACACATACCCGGCCCTCGCTGCAAAAATACGACGGCAAATCCTCTCGAAAACCAAACGCTGGATAAATACGCCACCGACGCATATAATCTGACCCGTCAGGACAAGGTAAACGCTCAGCAAAGAAAGACTGATGGATATATCTATCGTTATACCGGCATTTGAGGAAAGCAAAAAGATAGCCGCCGACATCAAGGCAGCGGCGGACTTTCTGGCGGTCAACGGCCTGACAGGCGAGATTATCGTCGTAGACGACGGCAGCAAAGACACCACAGCCCATGTCGCTGAGAAGACCGGCGAGGACCTGCCGGCCGGGATGTCGCTTGAAGTGGTGCGCCTGCCGCAACATCGAGGCAAAGGCTGTGCCGTCCGCACCGGCATCGCCCGCAGCACCGGCGAGTATGTGATGTTCGCCGACAGTGGGTGCTGCATTTCATACGACAATATCCTGGACGGTTTGGAATTATTGAAAAGTGGAAACTGCGACATAGCTCACGGTTCGAGAAAGCTGCCCCAAAGCAGCATTCAAAGAGCCCAGCCGGTGCATCGGCGTGTGTTTGCAAGGCTTTTCAGGTGGTTTATGAACGCAATGTTGTCGATGCCGCAGGGACTTACCGATACCCAATGCGGCTTTAAGATTTACCGAGGCGACGTCGCCAGAGAATTGTATGGCCGGTGCACGAGCGACGGCTTTATGTTTGATGTTGAAATCATCCTTCGCGCACAAAAAGCCGGTTATCGCGTAACAGAATTTCCCGTTGAATGGACTTGTGACCCCGACAGCCGGCTGTCCGTGGCACGCACACCCTGGCCCGTCCTTCGCGAACTGATAAAAATACGGCGAAACCTGACAAAGGAGCAGTCGGATAACTCTTCTGATTAGCCGAGACGGCAAGAACCTGCATCCGGCAGATTCGCTATTGTTCAAGCATCTCGTCGGTTTTGAATTCGCCGTAATGCAGAATTCGGGGTTTTCGTTGTTCTTTCTCGCCGCCGTCCAATATCAGCAGTGCCGAGACGTCTCGGTGGTTTGCGCAGTACTGCTCGATTTGTTTCGGCGACATTACCATAAATGCGGTTGAGAGCGCATCGGCGGCGCCGGCATCGCCGGCGCGCGCCCAGGCAGCCGCTTTTGCCTCCACAGGCCGGGCGGTGTGAGGGTCTATTATATGCAGACCCTTTCGCAGACCCGAACCACTGACGGCACAGTTTCTTAGATGGAGCCAGGCCAGCGTCCGCTCCGGCTCGTGCGGGCTGCTTAACGTCACGGGCCAGCCTTTCGCATCATCAGGCGCGTCGAGGGCCAGAACCGAACTGTAGCCGCCGCTAATCAGGGCCGAACTTATACTCCAGTTACGCAGCAGCTCGGCAATCCGGTCAACTGCGTAGCCCTTTCCGATACCGCCGAGGTCGATTCGCATATTATCCGCCAACACCTGCACCGTATGCTCGGCCTCATCCAGCTTCAACAAGTTCATCCCCACACGAAGACGTGCGCGACTCAACTCTTCTTCCGAAGGCACGCGAGGCGTCTTATCTTCGTTGCGCCAACAGTCCAGCACCGGCCCGATGGTAACATCAAAAGCGCCTTTGGTCCGGCGGTGTATCTCGGCGGCTAATTGCAGACATTCGAAAGTGTCCAGGTCCACCAAAAGCGAACCTCCGGCGGGCAGATTGTTGATGCGGGATATGTCGCTGTTGTCGATGTATCGACTAAGCTCTGCTTCGAGCCGGTCCACTTCTTTGAAAGCAGCTCCGGCGGCCTGCTGCGCGTAGCTGGCGTCCTCATGCCGGATAAACAGCTCAAAGGTCGTAGCCATAGCTTCGTGGGCGAATCGGCTGACGTTCGGGGTCGAACCGAAGCTGCTCCGGACAAAACGAGGTTCGGTCGGCAAGTCACTCATTTTCTGACTTTGGTCTTTCAGGCGGTATCAGATTCACACGGCTGGCTTGATAGCGGTCCCACAGGTCCTTCGCCACATAACATCGCAGCTCAATCTGCGGCCGCAGTTGGACAGGCGAAGGGAACATAGATAAATATAGCTGGGGATGGTCCTGCCCGTATATCTTTTCAGCCAGAGCCGGTTCCATCTCGGCGGCGACGACAATAACCGCGCTCGGCAATAAGGTATCCGGTATCCGATTCCACCACCCAACCCTCGAGAAACGGCGCAGATACCACGGCAGGGGCCAATAATCGTCCTCCGGGCAGATAACCTGGATGAGCATATCGTGCCCGGCCGCGTCAACCTCAGCCAATTCTTCTATCCGCCGGCCTACGGCAATGACGTCCTCGGTCGGATGGGCGTATACGTAAGGATTGCGGCTGTCGGCGTAATATCTGTAGTTGCCCTGATAGCTCTGCCAGGCCAGATGAAGCGAAGCTCCGACCAGCAAACAAATCACAATTAAGCGGGGCAGGACCTTTGGCGTCAGCCTGACCACAACCACAGCCCCCACAGCCGCCAACACAATCATACCATTAAGGAAACCCAACAGACACCATGGCGTCTTGTATGGAATGGCAGAATAGATGACAGTCATAATCAGCGTGTAAAAGGCGACGAACCTGACCAGTGCAAAATCAACCGAAGCGATACCCTTTCTGGTCATAGCAGCTATGAAACCCACCACGGCCAGAAGAACAATGAGCGCTTCGGTCCAGACCGGGCCATCGCCGGACCTGCAAAAAATGAGCATTTTCAGGTAATAATGCCACGGGTGGATGTGCAGAGAGCCTTGTGAAGCCCGGCTAAAATAAGTGCCGTAGGTGCGAAACGAATCCAATACGCCCACAGGGTTACTAAAAAATGACGAGTAAAACAAGGCTGAGACGCCGACAGCCGCTGCTATGAGCACAACAAGATGAACAGGCCTGATTTTCGTAACCGTGTCCCGGACTCTGCGGCGACGATGCATAATCCAAGTAAGAACAAGGGCCAGAAGCATCGAGCCAAGAGCGATTATAAATGTTTCCTTGGTAGCGTGGGCCAGGCCCAGGGACACACCGGTCAGTAGCGCCCAGATAATCCTCTTGCTGCGAAACCAGCGATAGGCGAAAACAATCACGCCAAAACTAAAACAGACAAGCAGCATCTCCTGGATGTAATACCTGCTGTAGAAGACAAAAGCCGGCGAGACGGCGGTGAGCAAAGCAGCGATAACAGCGGCCGGTCGGCCCAGACCGTCGGTCGGCAGCAAGAACAGCAGGACCAGCGCCACCCCAAAAAACACAGGCACAATCCGCACCGTAAATTCGTCGATGTCCTTTAGCTCGTCGGCGCCGCTGAGCCACGCAGGTATCAATGTCAGGTAGTTAAGCGTCGGTCCGTGGTACTCCTGCGGTTCGTATCGGTAAGAACCCTTCTCCAATAAGTCGCCGAACTTCACGGCGTGGACCGCTTCGTCGCAGTGCATAGGCCGGCTGTCAAGTGCAGGTAAGCGAAAGACAGCACCGGCCGCCGTCGCTGCCACAATCAACAGGCAACTGCTTGTCAGCCATTTCATTTCGCTGGCTTGCCGTAAACTTCCACTTCGATGTAGTGGTTGAAGGGGTCGGCAGTGCTGCCGCCGCTGTACAGGCGAACGTAACGCCCGCGCACCGCTTCGGCACTATAAACGAGTTTCCCCTCGGCGGTTTCAACGTAGTGCATATCCTGGCCTATGCCCAGGCCGGCCGAGTTGTCGATGTCGTTATTGAAAAGCGTCTTGACGCCGGTGACAAAATCAGGGTCGCCGGCGACCTGAACGATAACATCAGAATAGACTCGGGCCTGTTTGTGATAGTGCCAGAACACTACCGCGTATATCTCATACTCGCCGCCCAGGTCGATTGTCACGTGCTGAACGAAAAGTCCCAACTCGACGTAACTGCCGTCGGTTGCTTCCTTATCGGCGTCGGTGACAAAATCGAGCTTGCCGACAGTCGGCTGAGAGTCACTGGAGGTTACCATTTTTCCAAGCGCGACGTTCTCGACACCGGCAGGCGCCAAGAACGGCGGACGCGGCTTGCCCAGCGGTTTTTCCAGGTTCGGCACACTAATATTCTGTGGCGTCCCGACAAACATCGGCTTGGGCAGCTCAATTACTACAGGAACCATCTGGCCGTCCGACACATTCGTTGCGTCCTGACCGCCGGGGCCCGTATTGTTCGCATCGTTATCGTTCTGACCGGGGCTTTGCTCGGATGAATCTTTACAGCCGGACATAAACAAAGCAACAGCCATCAACAATATCAGATAAACTGCCAATCTTGTTCTCGAAGTTCTTCTGCACATCTGCTGGTTAGCTCCTTAAGCACAAACGATTTCAACCTGATTCTCTACACAGCACTCATTCTACACAAAAAACCAGCTTGTGTCTACTCCTTTTCGTCGACCCAGGTGCTGCTCACCGCATAGCCTCGTACAGGCTCTTGTTGGCTTCGGTGACCTTGTCGGCGTCCATTTTGACCATAGCCCGGTCGTATGTCATCAGGCCGTTGACTTCGACTTCCACGTCGGTCGTCTGGGTATAGACCGCAGCAGAGAGCCCCTCGGCAATAAGCGGACGCATCTGTTCCAGCAGGTCAAGGTAAGTCTCTGTCAATTTCTCGCGCGTCTCGTACTTCCTGTAGCCCCAGTTCTCTTTCTCCTGCCACGTGTGGCCTTCTACGGGCAGCCCCAGACCGCCGAACTCGCCGAGCACCGCTGCACGGTTCTGCTCGTTCTTCGGCGCCTTCGGCTCGGGGTATGAGTGAACATCATGCACGTCGCCCACACCCTTGTCCTCCCAGCCGCTGGCGTTGTTCACCAGCCGACGCGGGTTATACCTCTTGAGCCAGCCCACCGCGCGCTCGGTGTCGTATTGTCCCCAACCCTCGTTGAACGGAACCCACATAATGATTGACGGATTGTTGAAGTGAGCATCCACCATTCTCTGCAGCTCCTTCTCGAACTGCTTTTTGTCGGCCTGGGATTTGTTGTCGCCGTTCGGCATATCCTGCCAGACCAGAAGCCCGAGCTTGTCACACCAGTAGTAGAAACGCCTTGGTTCAATCTTGACGTGCTTGCGCATCATATTGCAGCCGAGCTTTTTCAGCATCTCGATGTCGTACTTCAGGGCGCTATCGGTCGGCGCCGCATACAGGCCGTCCGGCCAGAAGCCCTGGTCCAGCGGCCCGAACTGGAACAGCGGCTCATCGTTCAAACAAATACGGTTGATGCCCGCCTGGTCCTCGCAGAGAGAGACCTTGCGCATACCGAAGTAGCTCTTGACCGTATCGACTTTCCTGCCTTCGGCGTCTGTAAGGGTGAGCTTGAGGTCGTACAGGAAGGGCGAATCGGGCGACCAGAGCCTGGGCTGTTCTATCGGTATGCTGATTTGCTCTTCAGTCCTGCCGGTCGCCTCAATCTTCTTGAACCACGCACCGGGTACCTTCACCTCGGCACTGACTGTACAACTGTACGCCGCTCCCGAGCCATCAACGGTCACAAGCACGCGCTTGCCGTCGAGGTCCGGAATTATTTTCACCGATTCTATGTGGGCCTTGTTGACCGCTTCAAGCCATACCGTCTGCCATATACCTGTTGTTGGTGTATACCATATCCTGTGCGGCTTGTTCACCTGCTTACCTCGCGGCTGTCCGCCGGCGTCGGTCGGGTCCCACACCGCCAGGGCTATCTCCTGCTGTTTTGCGTCCGTCAGTGCGTCGGTAATGTCGAAGGTGAACGGGTCGTACCCGCCTCGATGCACACCAACCTGGTGGCCGTTTACCCACACAACGGTCTCCCAGTCCACTGCCTCAAAGTGCAAAAGCGTGCGTTGGTCTCTCCAGTTGTCCGGCAGCTTGAATGTGCGGCGGTACCACAGCCGGTTGTCTTCGCCCACTCGCTTCATCACACCCGACAAGGCCGATTCAGCCGGGAAAGGCACAAGTATCGACCCATCAAAAGGACTCGGTCGCTCAGCAGCCCTGGGGCGAATCGCGTACTGCCAAAGCCCGTTGAGATTAAGCCATTTACTGCGAACCATCTGTGGCCGAGGATACTCGCGATGAGCGGCGCCCGGCGAAACCTTCTTTGCCCACCTGGTCATTAACGGTCCCTCTGCCGGCTGCCAATCGGCGCCGGCCGACTGCATTGAGCAGCCCGACAAGGCAACCAAGCCCGCCGCCAGTGCAAACAGCCCAAGCAAACTCATTAACACTCTTGTCGCAGAAACCCTACTGTTCATAGTCAATCTCCTTTTCTCCGACTGCCAAAAAGGTTTTGAAAATGCCCCGAACGATTCTTTCAATCCACCTGCTCATATCTGCTTTCGAGCTCACGCCTGAGGATGCCTTCCCAATTGCCGTAGGCCTCAGCATACTCGCCCATCAGCCTGTCGTCGGGCTCGACGGTCATAACCGGCTTCAAACCTACGAAGGCCTCGTCCATGCTGCCGTAAAGGCCCGACCCGATACCCGCGCCTCTTGCGGCGCCTTGAGAGCCGTCGGTATTATACAACTGCACCGTGCTTTTCGTCACTGTCGCAAAAGCCGTTGAGAACAATGGGCTCAGGAACATGTTGGCGTTGCCGGCCCTGGCAATTGTCACATCAATCCCCATTTTGCGCATTATGTCAAGACCGAAATTCAGCGCAAAGACGATTCCTTCCTGCGCCGCCCTTAGAAAGTGAGCTTTCTTGTGAATGTTAAAATTCCACCTGTGAACCGAAGCTCCCAAATTCTGATTGTTCAGTGTTCTTTCCGCTCCGTTACCATAGGGAAGAATGACCAAACCTTCTGAGCCGACGGGAGCCTCCGAGGCCAGCTCATTCATCTGGTCGTACGTTAATGTGCTTTTTTCATCGCCGGCGAAGTTATGCTTCAGCCAACTGTTTAATATCCCCGTCCCATTTACGCAAAGCAGCACGCCGTATCTCGGCTCGTCGGGCGAGTGGTTGACGTGAACGAAGACATTTACTCTTGACTGCGGGTCGTGATTCTTCTTGTCGCTGACTCCGTATACCACGCCCGACGTTCCGGCGGTGACTGCTATCTGGCCGGGCTGCAACACGCCGAGTGACAGCGCGTTATTCGGCTGGTCGCCCGCCCTGTAGCTGATTTTCGTGCCGGGCTTGAGACCCAGTTGCTCGGCGGCTTTGCCGGCCAGCTCGCCCTGAACGGAAAAAGTCGCCACCACTTCCGGAATCAACGCCGACGATATACCGAAATTGCCAAGGACAAAATCGGCGAGCCGGTCGTTTTCATAATCCCATATTATCCCCTCCGACAAACCCGACGGCGTCGTTGTCGCCCGCCCGGTCATCTTCATCGCAATATAATCACCGGGTAGCATTACCTTATGAATCTTCGAGTAGACATCCGGCTCATTTTCCCTGACCCACTTCAGTTTCGAGGCCGTGAAGTTACCCGGCAGATTAAGCAGACTCCTGAGGCACTTTTGCTCTCCGATATCCTCCGCTGCACGCCTGCCGACCTGGACCGCTCTGCTGTCGCACCAGATTATCGCAGGCCGGAGTACTTCCTGATTCTTGTCTACGAGCACAAGCCCGTGCATCTGGTAGGAGATGCCGATTGCCCGGACATCGCCCGGCTGGAACTGTGCCGTCGCCTTAATCTGTTCCGTGGCTGACTTTACATGGTGCCACCAGACACCGGGATGCTGCTCAGCCCAGCCCGGCTTCTCCGCGATAATATCCAGCTCTTTCTCGGGAGAAGTCGCCGCCGCGATTACTTCGCCCGTTTGGGCATCCATCAATGTCGCTTTTATTGAAGAGCTTCCTACGTCGTAACCTAACAGAAGTGCCATTGCCGTAATACCCGAATGCTCTCGTTCAGACCAGTTCTGTCTTGCCCGGGATGGCCACCGGCCTTACCGGCAAATCGCCGAATTCGTATTTCGGCGGCCTGAGGTCCAGCTTCGATGCGTTCATTACCCAGTCCCACTGCAATGCCCTGCCGGTATACGCGCTCATTCGCCCCATAATCGCGGTCATCACGCTTTCCGCCACACGCCTGCCTTCGTTAAGCGGCCTGCCCTGGCGAATACCGGCGATAAGGTCGGCGTGTTCCTGCACATAAGGACTGGGAGACTTGCCCTCGTACTTATAAGCGTTGGGCCCCTCTATGTATCCGTTCGAGCCGTCCGTATAACACGTTCCGTTCGTGCCCGCTACTCTCTCGGACACCTGGCCGGCACAGCCGTCCATCTGACGGCACATGCTCAAAACACGGGCGCCGTTGGGATACTTGAACTCCACCGCAAAATGGTCGAAGATATTACCGTACTCCGGGCCCGTCCGCACCTCTCGGCCGCCCATGCCAAGGCACTCGACCGGATGAGAACCCATCGCCCAGTTGATAACGTCAATGTTGTGGACGTGCTGTTCGACAATATGGTCGCCCGAAAGCCAGGTAAAGTACAGCCAGTTTCGGCACTGCCACTCCATATCCGACCATTCGGGCCGCTTTTTCTTCACCCACAAGCCGTCCTGATTCCAGTAGCACTGACCGGACACAAGCTCGCCCATGTCGCCGTTGTGGATGCGTTTCATAACTTCGAGGTAGTGTTCCTGGTGCCGCCGCTGGGTGCCGGCGACTACAGCCAGGCCCTTCTTCGCGGCTGCTTCCGAAGATTCGATAACCCAGCGAACGCCGACCGGGTCAACGGCGACCGGCTTTTCCATAAACACGTGCTTGCCCGCTTCCACAGCCGCTGCCAGGTGCTCAGGCCGAAAATGCGGCGGCGTAGCCAGTATCACCATGTCAATATCACAGGCCAGTACCTTCTTGTATGCGTCAAAGCCGGTGAAACTGGTATCTTCGGTGACACTGACCATGTCGTCAACCTCTCGGCTTAACCTGGCAAGCGATTTATCCAGCCTGTCCTGGAAAAGGTCGCCCATCGCAACAATCTCGACATTGGGCGACGATTCTACACAGTCCTTTGCCGCACCGGTGCCGCGTCCGCCGCAACCTATCATCCCCACACGCAGCTTGTCCGAGCCTGCGGCATATATGCGGCTGCTCGGCGCCGCCAAAGACGCCAGCGAAAACGCTGCCGATGTCTTGATAAAAGCTCTCCGTGAAAGTCTGTCCGTTATATTGCTCTTTTTCTTTTTCATTTGCGTCCCCTTGACTAATCAACGACTCAAATCGCTCCAGATACCCGTTCTGCCGGCCATTGGCGACCAACCGGAGTCTCTAAATAAGCTGTGTCTTTCCGGGAACGGCCACCGGTGCCACCGGCAAATCACCTAATTCACACTTGTCCGGTCTTAAATCCAGCTCCGAAGCGTTCATTACCCACTCCCACTGCAGGGCCCTGCCCGTATAGGCGCTTATCCTGCCCATAATCGCTGTCATCGTACTCTCGGCCACGTGTTTGCCTTCGTTCAGCGGCCGGCCTTCGCGAATGCTCTTTATATGGTCGGCGTGCTGCAGCACACTTGCGCTTTGTCGCGGACCGTCGTACTTGTAAGGATTCTGACCCTCGATATAGCCAATGGACCTTGTTGTATAAGTGGAACCTTTGGTGCCGACAACCCTCTCGCACACACGCTCGGTCGTGCCGTTAATCTGGCTGCACATACTCAGCACGCGGATACCGCCCGGATATTCGTACTCCACGGCAAAATGGTCGTAGATATTGCCGTACGCGGGACTGGTTCGCGCCTGCCGGCCGCCCATGCCGAGACATTGGACAGGATGCGAGCCGATAGCCCAGTTGATTATGTCAAGATTGTGGACGTGCTGCTCGACGATATGGTCGCCTGAAAGCCACGTAAAATAGGGCCAGCAGCGGATTTGCCATTCCATATCAGACCAGTCGGGCTGGCGTTTCTGAAAGTGCCAGTCCTGGCTGCCCCAGTTCCAGTAGCACTGGCCCGCGACGATTTCGCCTATCTGTCCGTTGTGAACACGTTTCATCACCTCAATATACTGAGCCATACGCCGCTGCTGCGTGCCGGCAACGACCGACAGACCCTTTTTCTCGGCAAGCTCAGAGCCGGCAATTATCGAGCGTATGCCCACCGGGTCCACGGCCACCGGCTTTTCCATAAACACGTGCTTTCCGGCTTCCACCGCAGCGGTGAATTGTTCCGCACGAAAACCCGGCGGCGTGGTCAGCAGCACAAGGTCCACATCCGATTCGATGACTTTCTTATAGG
>Ga0210003_1003280_pt1 | contig 13256 bp, 11 predicted proteins | sample LantaG_FD_182804 | JGI IMG/M metagenome (GOLD analysis project Ga0210003, IMG submission 182804) | Deep subsurface microbial communities from Baltic Sea to uncover new lineages of life (NeLLi) - Landsort_02402 metaG (SPAdes) (version 2) | ecosystem: Environmental > Aquatic > Marine > Oceanic >... | reverse complement strand
CGCACCTTCAGTGCTCCATGATCTTTTTGGCCCGCCTACCTGGGGCGTCCTTCGGGCTTTCAGCCCTCAGTTGCCCCAGGCTATCATACGAAGCACCGTTGGTGCTTTCAGAAAGCAGAACAGATACGAACTCGCGTGCAATACGCTTAAGTCAATGCCATTGCCCCGTAGGGGCGGGGCTTGCCCTGCCCAACCTCCGGAATCTGTCGCTGCGGGCAAGGCTGAATAATTGTTAGCACTCAGAATGAATGGCGCGTGCGTCAGCGGCGTGTGTGTCCGTGCTAGTCCGTGTGCGTGCGTGCCGGGCGAAATACATTGTGCCACCGATAGTTAATCGGTGGCACAGTGTTCGCCAAACGCAGTGCCCCCGATCATTGATCGTCGGCACTGTGTCCGTCGCGAGCGGCGGCCTTTCAGCCGTCCGCTATCCTCCCTCCTCTCCGAACTCCGAAGCGACGTTTCGTCGCCCCTCCGAACGCTGGTTCGGCAAGGCGGCCGCCAGGTCGCCCCTCCCGGAGCTTCCCGCCTGCTGCGGGATCACCTTCCTCTCGTTCCCGCCTTCCTTAAACTGCCGGGCCGGTGCTTCGCTCTCGTTATTCTTCAGCCGCTTTCGTTGTCGCCAGCCGCTTCACAAGAAGTTCGTTCTCGACCCTCTCCGCCCCGGCGATGGTCCGCGCCAGGTCGCCCGCTTTCGCCTTGATGTATTCCGACGGCACCACGCCGGTCAACATTATCGTGCGTTCGACCACTTCGAGGTTGAGCGGAATCTGGCTCAGCTCGCTGTCGATCTCCATCTTGGTCCGCAATTCGTCCCTGATTTCCGAATCGGACCTCGGCCCGACCGGCGGCGCGTAGCTGTATGTTATCGTCACCTCGTTCATGATCTGGTCCTGGCCGGCCACGGTCGAGGCAAGCAGGTCGAGCTTGTCTTTCATGTTCCTGTTGGGCACAGCTCCTGTGATGCTCGTCTGCTTATCTTTGACAACAATCGTAATGTTATAGTTGCTGAGCTGATTGTCGGCTTCCAGTTTCTCTCGCAGCTCTTCGGCTATTTCGTCGTCCGTGCGAGCCAGTTCCGGACTTGGCTGGGGCGCTTCGGTCCACTCGCGCTCTTCTTCGCCTGGCTTCTCGGCCTCCTCCTGCTCCTTGGCGCAGCCTGCGGCTAATGCAAGCACAACAAGCACTGCGGCCGCCAGATGCCCTGCTGATTTCTTCATGTGCGATTCCTCCTCATTCGGGATGAGGGCGGACCGACCGGCCCGCCTGTCCTCTCAATTTCCAGGATCGACAGGATGGGCTTTCGATTGTCGCCGGCCCGCAGAAACCCTGTGAATCCTGCAAGTCCTGTCGGAACACTTTGTTGCTATGGTGGAAATCCGCGGTTGAGTGCGGTGCGGCCGAAATGCAGCGCTCAGGTGTGAGTTCGTCGGCAGCCGCCAGAATCGTAGGCGGCTTCGACGCCCGCGTTCTGAGTTTAGGACAAACTTGAGCGCGATTCAGCGAGAATTTCCACCATTGGGAAAAAAAATTTTCTGCTCTCCCTGCTCCCGTGCGCCTTGCATTCGGTGGCGAGGCGAGCTTATGTTCAGGAGTCCATCGCACAGGTGCCACGAAGACCTTCACCTTGGGTGGATGCCCGCGGCGACAGGCATAGTTCGTGGGCCTGTGCAATGGACCCCCTTCAAGTATTAACCAGGCGTCTCCCGGCGACGGGACCGGCCGCTTACAGAAGGTCGTTGACGAATCGCGCCGAGGCGTTGGGCCAGGGGCTTGTCGCCACCTCCTTCTCGGGCTTCAGCTCAACCTTGTTCTCGACGTCAGTTATGCCCTCGACGGTCTTTGCGAGCTTCTCGATCTTCTTGCGGTTCTTGCGGTCCGCAACATTGCCGCGGATGATTGCTTCCCCGTTCTCCACCTGCACCATGACATCGGTGTCGCGCAGGTCGGTGTCCGCCGCTATCTTATTCTCAAGCTCCTGCCTGAGCTGTTCGTCGCTGAGCATCGGCGCAGGAGGAACCATCATCTCCTCCCTCACGTCTATCTCGTTATCCACATCGCCGACACCGCAAACCGTCTCGGCCAATTCCTCGGCTTTGTCGCTGTAGTCGTCGTTGGGAACCTGGCCGACTATCGTCATCTGATTGCCTTTGGTCATCTTCGCACTGATATCGTAGTCGCGAAGCTGCGTGTCTGCATCAACCTTGGCCTTAAACTCGTCGGCCATCTCGCTCGACAGCCGGAGCTTGTTCCTGATTTCACTGAATCCGGTGACTGTGCCCGCGAGTTCCATCGTCTTGCTTCGTTCCTGATCGTTGCTCACGCTGCCTGTGATGGTTGCCCGGGCGTCGTCGACCTCGACATCTATAGGATATATCTCCAGTTCGTTGTCGGCGTCGATCTTCTTCTCCAACTCGCGGCGAAGCTGGCGGTCGGAAAAATCCCGGTCTTCCGGCCGCTCGCCGCTGAGGATGAGCGAATTGTTTATCGACTTCACCCCGGCAACGGTTCCGGCCAGACGTCCCGCCTTCTCCTTCAATGTGGCGTCAGGCACCACGCCCGTCATCTTCAGTACCTTATCCCGATCGACCACGACCTCAATGTCATACTCGCTCAGCTCATTGTCGGCATCGAGTTTGTCTTCGAATTCCTCCGCCAGATTCTCCGGCTTGCGGTCCTCGGGTGCTATCGCCTGCTCGTCGTCCGTACACGCAGGCAGAACCAGCAACACGATCGCCGCGACTATGGCACACTTCAAAGCGGTTCTCATCGCAGATACTCCCTCCTTAAGTAACCGGCCCGCGCCCGGCATGAATGCTGCGCCAGGCCGCGCGAAACTTGGCTTCTGTATCTTGTAACAAATCTGGATAGCCCGGAATATCCCTTACGACCCGAAATTGCCGGAGACTGCAAAAATAATTTCAGAAGCGGATGATCAACACGCCGTTCCAGACGGTCGGCAGGCGGACATCCCCCGGCAGTATCCTCGCAAATTCGATGTTTTCCGGCCAGGCCTGGGCAGACATCGCGTATCGCAGTCGATATACGAAACTCACCCGTTCGTCGATGCCCGGCACATATTGCGGATCGAAGCGCAGCCGCAGCCTCGCCTTCTCGCCCGGCACCACCCGCGCACCCTCCAGCCGGTAACCATCGACGCAGACCTCACACGCACGCACGATTTCGCCGTCGATGCAGGCCAGCACCTGCTGCTCCCGGAGGATCAGGACGTCGTGCCGCGTCATATTGTCGACCTCAACCTCCACGTAAACCTCGAAATCGGGGCCGCTGCGATCCTGTTTTACCATCCCTCGTGCCCCGATCCTCACGACCGCCGATGCACCGCCCACCGGCGGAAAACTCAGCCGCAGTTCAGGATAATATGTATACGAGTATTCGACGTGCCGGCCCTGGGGCCGAAGGTAGACCTGCTGCGGAGCGGAGCAGCCCGCCATAATCACCACGGCTGCAGCAACCGTTCCGCCGATGCATTTCAGCATATCCTCCACCTCCTGCTCGCGACGCAACCCTGTGTCTGGCCCGCCCGCTGCCGTCGTAACAAGCCGCCGCCGGCCGGCATCGCCAACAGATTCCACCGCCATCGGCACCGCCGGCGAAGCAGAAGCCGACTGCGCCGCATCCTGCCGCCGGCCAATGCTCGTATAATAATAGGAAAAACCTTGAAATACCGCCGAATCGGTGGTAGACTGAAATAGAGGGTAAGACAGGCGATGTTCGGCGGATTCCGCGGGATTCGCAAGACGGATCGGGGGCATAGCCAACCGCCCTGCCGGTCCCGCCTGCGCCGTCTTATTCGGCTGGACCAGCGATGTATGAACTTTTTCTGACGACACATTTCGCAGCAGCCCACAACCTGAGGGGCTACGAAGGAGCGTGCGAACGGCTGCACGGCCATAACTGGCGCGTCGACGTGCTGCTTCGGGCCGAACGGCTGGATGCCTTGGGCATGGTGATGGATTTCCGGGATTTGAAGGCCGCTACAAAGCGGCTGCTGGAGGGGCTGGACCACCGCTATCTCAACGAACTGGAGGCATTCGAGACCGAGAACCCGACCACGGAAAACGTGTCGAGGTGGATATTCGAAAACCTGCGGGGCGAACTGCCCGACGGCGTGTCGGTCTATAAGGTGGCAGCTTGGGAATCGCAAGGCTGCGGCGCATCATATATGGAGGCCGCCTTATGACTCAAGGCTCAGTTGAAACGCAGCGCAGCTTCGTGCTGCAGGTGGCTCTCGATTTTCTGATAGGCGACCGCGCGCTCGAGGTGGCCCGCGAAGCCGTGGCAGGCGGCATCGACTGGCTGGAGGTCGGCACGCCGCTGCTGAAATCGGAAGGGCTGAATATTGTTCGGGCGCTTCGGCGCGAGTTTCCCGAGCATACCATCGTTGCCGATACGAAAACGATGGATGCCGGGCGCATCGAGTTTGAGGCGGCCGCGAAGGCCGGCGCCAACGTTGCCGTGGTGATGGCCGCCGCCTCCGAAAGCACCATCAGGGAGTGCATCGAAGCCGGCCGGAACTACGGCATCAAGGTGGCCGTCGACCTGCTGGGCGTCGAAGATTATATCGGGCGGGCCGTGCAGGTCCAGCAGTGGGGAGCCGACTACGTGTGCCTCCACTGCCCTATCGACGACCAGATGAGAGGGCTGGACCCCTTCGACAAGCTCCGGAAGCTTGCGCCGGAGGTCAGCCTGCCGATCTGCGTGGCCGGCGGGATCAATTCGGAGACCGTTGTCGACGCCATCGAGGCCGGCGCCGGCATAATTATTGCCGGCGGCTCGATCATCAAGTCGCCCGACGCCGCCGCCGCAACAAGGCAAATCAGGCAGGCAGCCCTCACCGGCGTGAAGCAGGCAACGAAGCTGTTCAAGCGCGTGGGAGACGACAATATCCGCGAGGCATTGCTTGCAGCGTCGACGGCGAATATTTCCGACGGCAACCACAGGCTGCCCACGCTCGTGGGAATCACGCCGCTTGCCTTCGGCATGCGGATGGCGGGGCCGGCGGTGACGGTAAGAACCGCGCCGGGCGACTGGTCCAAGCCCGTGCTTGCCATAGACGAAGCCCGACCGGGCGACGTGATAGTGATAGACGCAGGCGGCGAGCCGCCCGCAGTTTGGGGCGAGCTGGCCACGCTGAGCGCAAAACAGAAAGGCCTCGCAGGAGTTGTAATCAACGGCCCGGCACGCGACAGCGGCGAGGTGAGGTCGATCGGCTTGCCGGTTTTCTGCCGCGGAGTGTGCTCGCGAGCCGGTGAACCGAAAGGTCTGGGTGAAATTGGCGCGCCATTGCGTATTTCTGGTGTTTTAATTATGCAGGGTGACTGGATCGTCGCCGACGACGACGGCGTTCTCGCACTGCCCCGCACCAGAGCCGCAGAAATGGCCAACCGCGGAATGGACTGCCTCGAGATGGAAAACCGCCTCAGGCAGGAGATCATCTCCGGTAGTTCGACACTCGGACAAGTTCAGCAACTGCTTCGGTGGGAAAAAAACGCCTGAGCGGCGCCCCACGCAAGACTGCAATATATTGATACCGGCCACTGCCGCGACCGGACCCCCGGCCGCAGCTCGAGCCGGAGACACCGCCCCGGCCGAAAGCCGGGCAGGATTGCAGGTGAAAGCGCCTGCGCGACATTTGAGCCTCACGCAAGGACATCGTTATGCTGATAGTTGGCGAGCGGATCAACAGCAGCCGCAAACGCATCCACAAGGCACTCGAGCAGCGCGACGCCGCCTTCATCGTGAAGGAAGCGAAGAAGCAGGTGGCAGCCGGCGCCACACACATCGACGTAAACGCAGGAACCAGCGTCTCGGGCGAGGTCGACGACCTGTGCTGGCTCGTCCAGACCGTGCAGTCGGCGATCGCTATCCCCCTGTGCATCGACAGCCCGAGCGCCGAGGCCCAGGCGGCCGCACTCAAGCTGCACAAAGGCCGCCCGCTGATCAATTCGATCACCGCCGAAAGGGAGCGGGCCGAAGGCATTCTGCCGCTCGCAAAGGAGCACGACGCACTGATCGTGGCGCTGACGATGGGCGAGGGCGCGATGCCCACCTCCAAGCAGGAGCGGATGGACGCCGCCGGCGAGATCGTGGAAATGCTCGGCAGGTTCGACATCCCGCTGACGAGCGTGTATTGGGACCCGGCAGTGAGCGCCGTGGCCACGGATCAGAAGGCCGCAACAGACGTTGCCGAGACCGTCCGCGACCTGGTGGCCACGCATAAAGGCTCACACACGATCTGCGGGCTGAGCAACATCTCGTTCGGCCTGCCGCAGCGGAACCTGTTGAACCGCACATACCTGACGATACTTATGGCGTACGGTTTGGACGGCGTAATCATGGATCCGACCGAAAAGCACATGATGAGCACGCTGCTGTCGGCCCAGGTGCTGCTCGGGCGGGATGATTTCTGTATGAACTACATAATGTCCGAACGCGATGGCCGGCTCGCCGGCTACGAAACGCACCCGGCCGTGCAGGCGAAGTAGGCGACGGCCACGGGAGGATTACGATGCTGTTCTGCCAGAATTGCGGCAAGAAAGTGGCCACCTTCCACGTAACCGAGATAATCGGTGACGAGAAGAAAGAAGTGCACCTGTGCGAAGATTGCGCGCGCGAGAAGAACATAGCGATGCCGGCCGGCTCGCTCAACGACTTCCTGGCCGATCTGTTTGAAGCCCACGCCGAGAAGGACGTTCCCGAGCTTCTGGGCATAACCTGCCCCGTATGCGGCATCGAGTATTCCGAGTTTCGCTCGAGCGGCGGGCTGGGATGCAGCCGCGACTACATCGTGTTCAAGAAGGGGCTTCTGCCCTTCCTCGAGCGAATACACGGCGCCACCCGGCACAAGGGCAAGGTCCCGATGAACGCCGGCAAGGACATGGCAAACGCTCGCAAGCTGATCCGCCTTCGCCGCGAACTGAACCGCGCGATCGAGGCGGAGGAATACGAACGGGCCGCACAGCTTCGCGACGAAATATATGAACTTAAGAAAGGAAATGAATCCGATGCGGATTGATGATCTTGCCAGTCAGGCGGGCGAATGGCTTCGGGGCGAAGGGCCGGAGTCCGACATCATCATCAGCAGCCGCATCAGGCTGGCCCGCAACCTTGCGGACTATCCCTTTACGAACCGTGCAACGCCCGAGCAGAAGCTCGAGATAGCCGAAACGCTCAGCACACAGATAGCCGGGCTTAAGTCGGCCGGCCCGCTGACTTACTTCGACCTGAAATCGCTGGCCCCGCTTGACCTCGAGTTCCTGGTCGAGCGCCACCTGATCAGCAAGGAGCACGCCCGCAACGACGTTGGCGGAGTGGCAATCAACGACCAGGAAACCGTCAGCATCATGGTCAACGAAGAAGACCACCTGCGCATCCAGGTGCTGCGGTCGGGTTTCCGCCTCGGCGAAACATGGGAGACCATCGACGAACTTGACGACGAGATCGACCAGCGTGTTAATTATGCGTTTTCGATGGAGCTGGGCTACCTTACCGCCTGCCCGACAAACGTGGGCACCGGGCTGAGGGCCTCGGTGATGCTGCACCTGCCGGCGCTGCTTTTCACGCGGCAGATCGACAAAGTCATCACGGCGGTGGGAAAAATGAACCTCGTAGTACGCGGGCTGTACGGAGAAGGCACTCAATACGCCGGAAGCCTGTATCAGATGTCGAACCAGGTAACTCTCGGTAAATCTGAGCAGGAAATACTCGATAATATAGTGAGCACCGTACCCCAGATTGTTCGCTATGAGCGGCGCGCCCGGGAAATGCTGTTGTCCCAGAACAAGCCAAAGCTCGAAGACCGCGTTTTCCGCTCGCTGGGAATGCTCAAGGCAGCCCGCACCATATCGTCGAGCGAAACCATCACGCTCCTGTCGCACCTGCGGCTCGGCATCAATCTGGGGCTGATAAAGATGGATATCGGCCAGGTGAACGAACTGTTCATCAGGGCATTGCCGGCGCACTTGCAGAAGTCCGAAGGCAAACAACTGGAACCGGGAGAGCGAGACTCCGCGCGAGCGGCATTTATTCGGAGGAACCTGGGGGACATTTTGTGACAAGCCAGGAGAGAAGATTACATTTGGATACCTTAAAAACACCGTACATGACCTGGCATACACACGTGCCAGGCTGGGAGCCGGTGACGGAGAGCTCGGCATATGTATGAAAAATTCACTGAACGAGCCAGAAAGGTAATGGTTCACGCTAAAGAGGAGGCCAGGCGTTTCGGCCACGATTACATCGGCACCGAACACATCCTCCTCGGCCTGGTGAAGGAAGGGACGGGCGTGGCAGCGCACGTCCTCAAAAGCCTGAACGTGGACCTGAAGAAAATCCGCGTGGAGGTCGAGAAACTCGTGCAGACCGGTTCGGCCGCCGCCGCACCCTCCCAGCAGCCCCCGTTCACACCGAGGGCGAAGAAAGTGCTCGAGCTTTCCATGGAAGAGGCGCGCAACATCGGCCACAACTACATCGGCACCGAGCACGTGCTGCTCGGCCTGCTGAGGGAAAACGACGGCCTCGCCGCACAGGTCCTGCTCAACATGGGCCTCAAGCTCGAGACCGTGCGCGAAGAGGTGCTCGAATTCCTCGGCACCGAATTCCCCGGCACGCAGCAGAAGGCCGCCGCCAAGAAAACGAAGTCGGACACCCCCGCACTCGATAACTTCGGCCGCGACCTCACCGAACTTGCGCGCGAAGGCAAGCTCGACCCCGTCATCGGCCGGCAAGACGAAATCGAACGCCTCACGCAGGTCCTCAGCCGCCGCACGAAAAACAACCCCGTGCTGCTCGGCGAGGCGGGCGTCGGCAAAACGGCCATAGTCGAAGGCTTCGCACAGGCCGTGGTGGAAAACAACGTGCCCGAACTGCTGCTCGACCGGCGGATCGTTGTCCTCGACCTCGCGATGATGGTGGCCGGCACCAAGTATCGCGGCCAGTTTGAAGAACGGATCAAGGCCGTGATGAACGAGGTGCGCCGCGCCAGGAACATCATACTGTTCATCGACGAGCTGCACACGCTGGTCGGCGCAGGCGGAGCCGAAGGCGCCATCGACGCATCCAACGTGCTCAAGCCAGCCCTCAGCCGCGGCGAAATACAATGCATCGGCGCGACCACGCTGGACGAATACCGAAAATACATCGAAAAAGACAGCGCCCTCGAACGCCGCTTCCAGACGATAATAGTCAACCCCCCAAACACCGATGAGACACTTGAGATTCTCAAGGGGCTGCGCGACCGATACGAATCGCACCACCGAGTCCAATACACCGACCGCGCACTCGAAGACTGCGTCGAGCTGTCCAACCGATACATAACCGGCAGATTCCTGCCCGACAAGGCGATCGACGTGCTCGACGAAGCGGGCGCCCGCGTGCGGATGAGCGCCACCACAAAGCCGCCCGACCTCAAGGAGATCGAAGAAGAAATCCAGATGCTCAACGAGGAAAAGGAAGCCGCCGTGGTCAGCCAGGACTTCGAGCGCGCCGCCATCCTCCGCGACAAGTCCGAGAAGCTCCGCGCCCGCAAGGAAAGCGTCCAGAAAGCATGGCGCGAAGAAGCACACGAACGCGAAGGCGTAGTAGATGAAGAAGTCATCGCCGAAGTCCTCTCCAAAATGACCGGCGTGCCGCTTACACGCCTCGAGACGGCCGAGGCCGAGCGGCTGGTCAACATGGAAAAGGTGCTGCACCACCGAGTCGTCAGCCAGGACGAAGCCATCGGCGCCATCTCCCGCGCCATCAGGCGGTCGAGGTCGGGCCTGAAAGACCCGCGCCGGCCCGTCGCATCATTCCTGTTCCTCGGGCCGTCGGGCGTCGGCAAAACCCTGCTGGCGCGGGCGCTTGCCGAATTCATGTTCGGCGAGGAAGAAGCCCTCCTGCAGATCGACATGTCCGAATACATGGAAAAACACAACGTTTCGCGGCTCATCGGCGCCCCGCCCGGCTACGTCGGCTACGAAGAAGGCGGCCAGCTCACCGAAAAGATCCGCCGCAGACCATATTCGGTCGTGCTGCTCGACGAGATCGAGAAGGCCCATCCCGACGTCTTCAACATGCTCCTGCAGATAATGGAAGAAGGCCGGCTCACCGACAGCTTCGGCCGGGCGGTCGACTTCCGCAACTGCGTGCTGCTGATGACCTCCAACATCGGCGCCTCGATGATCAAGACGCAGACCGGCCTCGGCTTCCGCCCCGTGACCGAAGAACGCAACTACGAGCAGATGAAATCGCAACTGATGAAAGAAGTGGAGAACCACTTCCGGCCGGAATTCCTCAACCGGCTCGACGACACCATCGTCTTCAAGCAGCTCACCCGCGAAGACATGAAAGAGATCGTGATCCTCGAGTTCAGAAACGTACTCGATCGGCTGCGCGAGCGCAACATCGAAGTGTTGATAACCGACGAAGCGAAAGAATTCATAATCGACCGCGGCTACAATCCCGACTTCGGCGCCCGTCCGATCCGCCGTGCCATCGAGCGATACATCGAAGACCCGCTGTCGGAAGAACTCCTGCGCGGCGAGTTCAAGTCAGGCGACCACATTCACGTGAGGGTGAAAGACGGCCACCTCGTCTTCGAGCCGGAGAAAGAGGTGCCGGTAGTCGCCCACGACTAAGCCGGCGACACACAACCGGCGACACACAGCCGGCGACACACAGCCGACGACACACAGCCGGCGACACACAGCCGGCGACACACAGCCGGCGAGAGACAGCCGACGATGCAAGCCCAACCGGGCCATGGAGCAATCCGCGGCCCGGTTTTTTGTTGGATGGCCTCGGCGCTGGAATGCACCCGTCGAACCCGTCGATCCTGTCGATCTCGTTGATCATACCCTCTTCCCACCCCCTCCCACGGCAATTTCTGATTGACATACGGTGGGGTTTGTGTAGAATGTGAGCAGGCATTTGAATGTAGGCGCGCGGCCCCCCTGCCTTCCCAGGCAGGCGTTGCCACGCCCGTCTTCTCTGCGGTGAGGTCGGCTCATGTAGGGGCGGGTCTCCGTGCCCGCCCGTCTTCTCTGGGATCGCACAGTCGACCCCAGGTCGCCCCGTCGCCCTGCACCCGATGGCGGCCGCGACGGCCGCGTTTCCACGCGACCGGTGAAGCGACGACCTGAACCAGGGCCTCGAACGCGAGATTAAAGAGCTCGACAAGCAGATCAGGGAAGTGCGAAGAGCTGCTGCACTCGCCCAGGCACTGGAAGCAAAGCTTCAGGCCCAGAAGTCGATCAAGGCACTGGAGAAGACGCGGAATACGAAGCGGCGCGAGCTGTTCGATGCCCAGGATGCCATTGATGTGAAACGAGACGAGCTTATTGAGGGGATTGAGAGGCAGTTGAAGAATGCCAGTAATGTGCAAAACCAGTTCACCATCTGGTTGAGAATAGTATAAAGCACTCAATGTACCAGCAACTTGGCAGGAGACGAACATATGAAGTTGGAATCAATCCGGCTCAAGAACTTCAAGGCTTTCAAGGAAGCCGAGTTCAAACGGATCCCGCGAATGTGTGTTTTGGTGGGGGCCAACGGTACTGGGAAATCCACCCTTTTCAGCGTGTTTGGGTTTCTCAAGGACGCGTTGACCGAAGACGTGCATGTCGCCCTGACCAAACTGGGCGGAAGCCGTGGTTTTCAGGAAGCCCGCAGCCGAAACACGACAGGTGCAATCGAGATCGAATTGAAGTTTAGAGAGAAGGACGCCTCTCCCCTGATAACGTATTCCCTGGCGATCAACGAGGAAAATGGTCGTCCTGTCATCGAACGCGAACTGCTGAAATACCGGCGGGGCAGCAGAGGCCAACCTTGGCATTTCCTCGACTTCATCAAAGGAGAGGGGCAGGCTGTCACCAATGAGCCGGATGAAGTCAGGGATGAACAGGGCTTGCAGCGTGAGCATCAGGTTCTGAAATCCGCCGACACACTGGCCGTTAAAGGGCTGGCCCAGTTCAAGAAGTTCCCCGCCGCTATGGCCTTGGGTGAGCTGATCTCCAACTGGCACATTTCCGATTTCCATATTCAGCGCGCCCGTGCTGAACCAGAGGCGGGCTTGGCCGACCACCTGTCCAAAGAGGGTGAGAACCTCGCCTTGGTCACTGAGTTTCTTTACAAACGGCACGCGGATGTCTTCGAGAAGATCATCGAACGGCTCAAGCACCGAGTACCTGGTATCACCAACGTCATGGCTAAAACCACTGAAGAAGGGCGCGTCCTGCTCCGATTTCAAGACGGCTCTTTTGAAGACCCGTTCCTGGCTCGTCATGTCTCCGACGGCACGATCAAGATGTTCGCCTATCTCGTGCTCCTGTACGATCCTAAGCCCCACCCCCTTCTGTGTATCGAGGAACCCGAGAACCAGCTATACCCCAAACTTCTCACCGAACTAGCGGAGGAGTTCCGCTCTTACGCCCAACGTGGCGGCCAAGTCTTCATCTCAACCCACTCGCCCGATTTCCTCAATGCATGCAATCTGGATGAAGTGTTCTGGCTAGCCAAGGACCGCGGCTACACCGTCGTGCGCCGCGCTTCCGAAGACGAGCAGGTCAGCGCCTACATGACGGATGGCGACAAGATGGGCTACCTCTGGAAACAGGGCTTCTTTGGAGGGGTGGACCCAGAATGACTGAACTCGTCTTTCTGTTGGAAGAAGAATCCGCACGTGCCATGCTGGAGGGGCTGCTGCCCCGGCTCTTACCAGTCCGCATATCGGTCCGCTACATTGTATTTGAAGGCAAACAGGATTTGGAGGGTCAATTGGTTCGTCGTTTACAAGGCTACCGTGTGCCCGGTGCACGCTTTGTGGTGCTGCGCGACCAGGATTCCGCCGACTGTGGAAGTGTCAAACAGCGTTTGCTCGAGATGTGCCAAAAGTCGCGCCGGACCAACTACTTAGTACGCATCGCCTGCCCTGAGATCGAAAGCTGGTATCTGGCCGATCTGGCAGCGGTTGAACGCGGATTGGCTTTGAGAAACATTGCCGACAAACAAGGAAGAGCGAAATACCGGTACCCAGACCAGCTTGCGAACGCGGCTGAGGAACTCGGTAAGCTAACCGACCTTTGCTACCAAAGAGTTGGTGGCTCACGAGCCATCGCCCCGCATTTAGACCTCGATAACACACGCTCCCGCAGTTTTGCCGTTTTTGTTGCAGGTGTCAGACGCCTGGCCGAATAGGGGTGGTTGAACGATATGCCCAAGAACAACACACGCCTCGAATTGACCTGGATCGGCAAGGA
>Ga0210003_1003279_pt1 | contig 13258 bp, 18 predicted proteins | sample LantaG_FD_182804 | JGI IMG/M metagenome (GOLD analysis project Ga0210003, IMG submission 182804) | Deep subsurface microbial communities from Baltic Sea to uncover new lineages of life (NeLLi) - Landsort_02402 metaG (SPAdes) (version 2) | ecosystem: Environmental > Aquatic > Marine > Oceanic >... | reverse complement strand
GCGTGCGCCTCGCAGCGGCCGAGGCGGCGGACGGCCCCGGAGGCGGCCTCGAGGTAGATGACGTCGCTGTTGGATTGGTTGGAAGGTTTTTGAGAAAAAGTGAGTTGAAGAGGTTCTCTCGACCTCGACCTCCCCACCACCAAGAAAAAACTCGAAAAAAAAAAAAAAAAAAAACTCGAAAAAAAAAAAAAAAAAAAACTTCCTCCCTCCTTCCTCACCCCGGCGACACCCGCTCCCGCAGCAGCGCCTCGTGGATCGCCGGGTCCAGCCGCAGCTGCCTCGTGCCCCTGGCCGTCTTCAGCCCTAGAACGACGTGCGAGACGGCCCTGCCGTAAGTGAAGGGCGACGGCGACGTTGAAGAACCCGCGGTCGTCGGCACTGCAGTCTCCTCCGGTGTCATCTCCGTGACCTCGCCTTCGTAGACCTCCTTGATCTCCCTGATCCTCAGCCCGATGGCGCGCCTAAAGTGCTCCGCCAGCACCTCGGTCTTCTTGACCTCGGCCGAGTAAACCTCCGAGGCGACCAGCGGACAAAAAGGAACCCTCGCGCCGAGCTCGGCCGCGAGGCCCAGGGCCAGCGCCGTCTTCCCCGTTCCCGGGGCTCCGGTCAGCAGCAGCGCTCGCCCGGCCATCTTCTTGGCGCGGATCATGTCGGCGACGATGCCGCAGGCCTCGCGGGCGGCGGCCTGGCCGACGAAGCCCGCCGCCGCGGGCAGAGCAGAGCCGTCGGCGGCGAGGCCGAGGCCCTTGATGTGCGTGTGGGCGGCGACGCGGGACTGCTTGGCCGTGGAGGCGACCTCTTCGATGCGCATCTTTTGTTACTTTGTGTTGTGTCTAAGGATGCAACACTCTCGTAGCTAGGCTCTCGCGGGGAAGAGAAGGCGAGAAGAACGTAGAACGAAGCGAAAACGAGGGGCTTTGGTGCTTGCCGTCGATGTGAAGCGATGGCCAAAAAAGAGCGACGGCGACAGCAACTCGATGCTTCGCTTCGTTTTTTGTTATTTGCGGTCTTCTCTTCGGCTCTCTTCACGCGCGCGAGCTCGCTCCGATCGAGGAGGAGACGGCTTGCGGAGGGAGGCGGAAAGAGTGCCCGGGCTTTGGAGAAAGGGGCGCCGCAAAGGAGGAGCAGCTTCGAAAAAGAATGCGAAAAGACTAGTGAACTTTTTCCAAGCTTCCGAGTTTTTTTTCTCTCTCTCTCTCTCGTTTTTTTTTTCAAAATCAAAAGACATCATCGACGCAAAGGGAAAACGTTATCGCCCTTGGCGCTCAGCTTCCCGCTTCCACCATTAGGTGCATCGCTCTTAATTTTGTGCAGGTCGGCGCAGGACATCGCCACCTCATCACCCTCGCAAGGGCGCTCCAGAAAGCCTCCCGGAAGACAGTGAAATCCAGCAAAGAAAAGGTCCCATCTTTCTTTCAATTTCTTGCAATCCTCTTCCTTTGATCGCACCGCATCGAATGGAATTATTCTTCCGCCGCAGGGCCACCACGGCCTCCGTCGAGGACGAGCTCGGCGGCACCGGGGACGGCGAGGGCTCGACTTTCCCGCTCGCTGCTGGTGGTAGTAGCAGCATTGGCGGGGGCAGCAGCACGGGTCTCTCAGCGGTTTCCCCAAGACGAGCCGCGGCGCGAGCGCTCGCGGCGTCGACATCGGCGGATGGAGCAGGAGGAGGACTTGAGGTTTCAACCCCTTCTTCCTTAAACAACAACAACAACAACAACAACCCCTTTGCCCGCGCCGCCGCCGCCGTGGCGGCGCCGTTCAAGAAGGTCGCGAGAGAGAACAGCGGCATCGCAAAGTCCGTCTCCGCGCCTCCTCCTGCTGCTGCTCTGCAGCGTGGAGAGTCGGGCCTTGCGCTGCTCGACTCTTCGTCCGTCGCGGCGTTCGAGGTCGACGGAAGCGAGAGAGGAGCAAAAACAGCAGCGACGACGTCGACGACAGCTCCCGCCTCCACCTCTTCTTCCGCCGCCGCAGCCCGCAGCTACGAGGCGGCCGTGATGCGGAAAGTCGACCGGGCTATCCTCCCCTGCTTCATGGTGCTGACGCTGGTCAATTACCTTGACAGGACCAATCTGAGGTGCGAGAGAGGAAAAAAGGGGTTTTTTTCCTCTCTCTTCTCTTCGAGCTGTGACCCTTTTTCTAAAAACCCTTTCTCGACGTTTTTCTTTTTCTCCTCCTCAAAAAAAAATCCTCTTCCCTTTTCCAGCTACGCCTCGATCCAGATGAGCTCCGACATCGGCCTGACGCCCAACCAGTACGGCGTGGGGTCGAGCCTGTTCTTCGTGGGCTACGTGGGGATGCAGCTGCCACTCGTCTTCGCGGCCACGAGGGTCGGGAGGTGAGCCTTTTTTTTCTTTTTTCTTTTTTTTCTTTTCTTCATTTTTTTCTTTCTTCTTTCCAACCTACTCTCTCTCTTTCTCTCTTTCACTTCCCTCCACATCAGGCTGCCCTTCCTGGCCGGGAGCTGCGTGCTCTGGGGCTGCTGCGCCGCGGCCTTCGCGGGAGTCAAGGGAGTCGCGGGCTTCTACGTGCTGCGGGTGCTGCTGGGAATCAGCGAGGCCGCGACGGTAAGATAAAGAGAGAGAGAGATAAGAGAGAGATAAGAGAAAGAGATCGATCACTCCGGCGCGCGCAAGAGAGAAGAAAAAAAAACGAATTCAACGAAGAAAAAAACTCACTCTTTCCACCTCCACCCTTACCCCCTCCAGTTCCCGATCATGTGGGCCCACGTCCGCGCCTTCTACGGCGGCAGCGACGTCGCCCTCGGCCACGCGTACGCGCACATCACGGCAGTCATCGCTGCCGCCCAGATCGTCGGAGGGCCGCTGGCCGCTCTGCTGCTCCGGCTCGACGGTTTGATGGGACTGGCGGGCTGGCAGATTTTGTTCCTGTTCGAGGCCTTGCCGACGCTGGCCGTGGCAGGGTGGGTGATGGCGCTTCCGCGGTCGCCGGATACGGCGCGGTGCCTGGATGCGGAGGCGAGGAGGTGGCTGGCGGCGAGGGTGAGGAGCGCCGCTGCCGGAGGAGGAGGAGGAGCTGGTGGTGCTGCTGTTCCTCCTTCTTTGACTTCTTCGTCTTCTTCTTCGTCTTCGCCTCCGGGGAGCAGCAAGGAGCACCAGAGGCACCAGCTCGACAAGCAGAGGGGCGGCTCTTCCGGTTCCTCGTCGTCTTCCTTCTCGTCGTTGACGTCATGGCGCATATGGGCTCTCGGAGGGATCGAGGCGCTGGTCTCTGCGGTGAGTTTGGATTTTTTTTTTAGGTTCAAAAAAGAAGAAGAAACTCACTCACTCACTCTTTCTTTCTCTCTCTCTTTTCGTATTCTTTCCATTCCTCAAAACAACCACTCCAACCTCCCCCCACCCAAAGGCGAAATACGGCGTCATCTACTGGACGCCTTTGCTCGTCGCCGCGATGGTCACGAAGGGCGGGGACGAGTTTTCTTCGTCTTCACCAAAAGCAGACCCCTCTTCTTCCTCCTCGCTGCACCATGCGCCGCCGCCGCCGGCCTCGGCCGCCGCGGCCGTCGCCGCCCTCTCCGCCGTGCCCTTCGGCCTCGCCGCGGTCGCTACCTTGGCCAACGCGGCCCACTCCAAGAGGACGGGAGAGCGCCGGTGGCACGTCGTGTGGCCCGTGGCCGCCTGCGCCGCGGGACTGGCGGGACTCGGGCTGGCCCTCAACAGGGAGAAGAACGCAGCCGCCGCCGTCGCGAGCGGCGTCGGGCTCGCTTCCGACGCAAGTTCTTCTTCCTCGAATGCTGCTCGAGCTGCTGCCCCCGCCTTTGCCTCGCTCGTCGTGGCCTCGCTGGTGTTCGCTTCCACCGGGGTGGTGTCCTCTTACCCTTCTTCGATCATCAAGAAGGCCGCTACGGCCGCGGCAGCGGCGAGAGCGGCCGCTGCTTCGGCGGCGGGAACAACAAGCGCTTCTTCTTCCTCTGCTGCTGCTGCTTCTCGCGCTGACGAAGCCGCAGCTGCTCTGGGATACGGGCTGGCGAACGCTCTGGGGAACCTCGGTGAGTGTTTTGTGGTTGCGGCGGGCGGGCTTTCGATCCACAAGAGAAAGATAAAACGAAAGAAAGAGGGAAAAACTCACCCGAAAAAAATCAAAAAAAAATAATCAATCTCCACCTCAGGCGGCCTCGTCGGCCCGGCGGCTTTCGGCGCCGCGCGCTCCGCCACGGGAGGCTACGGCGCCGCCTGCGCGCTGCTCTCGGTCTTTGCAGCCGTCGCGGCGGTGCTCTACGCCGTGGTCTTGCCGCTGGTGGCGCCGGACAACGAGGACGGCGAGAGGAAGAAGGGCGGAGGAGGAAGCGTCAAGGCGAGCTCTTCTTCTTCGTTGTCGTCGTCGAGGCTGCCCTCTCTTCCTCTTCCTCCGCCCAACATCAAGTCCCCCGCGAGTTGAAAAGGAAAAAATCAGAACGAAATGGCTGGAAAACACACTTTCTCTTTTTGTTATTTTACTATTGTAACCTTGCTTTTTTTTATCTCTTTCTCTCTTTCGCAACGGAATCAGAATGAAAATTTGAAATGGAAAAAAAAAACGCAGGGAAAAAAATCTCGAACTTGCTTGCTTTTTTTTCTCTCTCTCTCTTTTCTCTCCCTCCCCCCTCAAAAAACGTCTTCACTTCCCAATCCCCCTCTCCGCCAGACCCTTCTCCAGCCTCGCCGCCGACGCCCTGGCCCCGGGGCAGTCCAGCGCCAGGTCGTCCACGCTCGCGGCGAACCGCGCGGTGCCTCTGGCGGCCTGCGTCTGCGACACCTCGCCGGTCGCCGTCAGCCGCGCGAGGAGGTCGAGCAGGCGAGCCTCGGCAGGCGTGAGCTTTTCTTCGTCATTGTCGTCGTCCGCGGCAGCAGCTCCACCACCACCTCCGCCTTCCGAGCTCCTGCGCGTCGCCGCAGCCGCAGCAGCAGCAGCCGAAGCAGTCGCAGCGGCGGTCAGCGCCCTCTTCACGAACTCGTGGTGGTAGAAGGGCGCGTCCAATTCCCTCAAACAGGCGGCGACCTCTGCCTCGGCCGCGGCGTCGCCGGGCCCGCACAGCTGGAACTCTTCCAAGGCTGCCTGCATCGCGCCCTTGAGGCCGAGGCTGGACCTGTCGTCGGCGCGCAGGGCCCCGCCGGCCACCGACCAGCATCCGAGCGCGCGCTCGGCGGCGTGGCGGGCGCCCAGCGAGGCCCCCGCGGCGGCGACGGCGGCGAGGCCGAGCGAGTTGGCCCGCAGCGCCGGGACGGCGTCGGCCAAAAAGCTCGGAGGCAAGACCTCGTCGACGACGGCGCGCGCCACAAATAAAGAAAGCAAGCGCGGGGCCGCGGGCACGTCGAGGGCGAGGTCCTCTGCTGCGTCGAGCAGGGCCAAAAACCCCGTGGCGGCGGCCTCGTGCGAGATGACGCCGAGCGGCGAGTTGGCCGGCGCTTTCGAAGAATCGCCGACGAGCGACGCCAGCGCGACCGAGGCTGCCTCTCGCTCGGCGGCCCTCCTGTCGCAGGCGAGGCGCACGCCCACCTTGACCGCGGCCCAGGAGAAGGCGCGCTGGTCGACCGGCGGCGGCGGGGAGGAGGAAAGGGGAGGATGAGTGGAAACGGAGGTAGCACTGTTGCCGTTGACAGCAGCGGCAGCCGTTGCCGTCGAAGAAGAAGAAGAAGCCTTTGCCGCGGCCGAGGCCGAAGAGGGAGAAGAGGCGGCGTTTGCGCCGCGAGCGGCAGAGGCCGCCGAGGCCAGCAGCGCCGCGGCCAGCGCGTCGACGTCGCCCGAGGCGAAGTACTCGTCCCAGGCCACCAGCGCGCTGGCCTTGTATTTCGCCAATGCCAAGGCGGGCACGGCCGCGGCGGCGGCGAGGTGCGGCGGCGGGGGCGCGTCGGCGTCGAAAGGCGCGGGCCGCGACGAAGAGGTCGGTGAGGACGACGAGATTTGGACGCCGCTTCCGCTCCCACTTCCTTCGTTCCTCTCCAGCCACCCCCCTCTCTCCCCGTCCTCGGCCAGCTTCTCGGCCGCGGCAGCTGCCTCGGGACCCAGCTGCGGCAGGCAGGCCTCGACGCGCTCGAACCCCTTCGCCATCTGCGACGACGAGACGGTCCCTGCCTCGGCGAGCGACGACAGCAGGCCGGCGACCGCCGCGGCGACGGCAGCGGGGTCCGCGGGTTTCTCGCCGCCCTTTCGCTCTCCTTGTTCTTCTCCTTCCTCTCCCTCTCCTCCCTCTCCCTCTCCTTCCTCTTTGGCGGCCCCCTTGTTCCTGGGCCCGTTGACGGCCTCGTCGGCGGCGTCGGCGGCGGCCAGCACGGCCTGCTTGACGAGCTCGTGGCCGCAGAACGGGGAGCGGAGCGCGCAGAAGCGCTGCGAGGCGGCGGCGGCGGCGGCAGCGGCAGCGGCAGGAGCAGCGGCAGCAGAGGTCGAAGAGGTTGAAGAATTTGAAGAATCAGAAACTGAAGAGTTTGCGCTCTCCGCCAGGAAGTCGGAGAGGATGTGCGCGACCGCGGCCCTCGTCGCGGCGTAGCCCCCGGCGTGCGTGGCCCCGGCGTCGCCCCAGCAGGCGTCGCCCGAGAGGGCCTCGGCGGCGTGCGGCCGGCGGAGCGCGGCCTCGGCGGCGGCGCGGACGGCGGCGGCGCCGGTCGTCGGAGGGGGCGGAGGCGGAGGCGGAGGAGTTGAGGTCGCATTCGCGTTGGAGTTCGCCCTCGAGGGAGAGGGCGTGCCCGAGGGGAGCGTCGACACGAACGAGGGGGGAAGGGCGTCGTCGACGACGGCGCGGGCGAGGAAGGTGCCGATGAGCGAAGAGGCGCCTGGATATGAAAAAAGTTTTGAGAGAGTTTTGAGTTTTTTTTTTTTTTTTGCTTTTTTCGTGAGGTCGAAGGTCGAGAGAGAGAAAAGTTCCATCCTCTTTCTCTCTTCGTCTTCTCTCTTCTTCTCTCTTTCTCTTTCCCTCTTCTCTCTTCCCCCTCACCTGGCACATCCAGCTCCAGGTCGTCCGCCGCGGCAGCCAGGTCCCAGAACCCGCGCTCCAGCGCCGCCACGGGCACAGCTGCACCCGAAAGGGAAGACAGCAGGACCGACGCGGCCTCGCGCTCGCGGGCGCCGCGGTCCAGCGCGGCGCCGACGAGCCGTTTCACAAAGTGCGAGTCGAAGGCCGGGGCCCCCAGCTCGGAGAGGGAGGCCGCGGCCTCGGCGACGTCGCCGGAGTCGAAGTACTCGTCGATAAGGGCGCGGAGGCCTGATGAAGTGGGAGGTGGAATGGAGGGAAGAGAGAGAGAGAGAGAGAGAGAGAGAGAGAGAGAGAGAGAGAGAGAGAGAGAGAGAGAGAGAGAGAGAGAGAGAGAGAGAGAGAGAGAGAGAGCGGCGTGAGGTGAGATTTTTTGTTTCGAAAGTTTCGAGCAGCTCTTCCGGCCTCGACCCGAAAAACTCAACCAAAAAAAACACCACCACAAACAACTCTTTCCCCTCTTTACCTTGCTTGTACTCGCGCAGGCGAGACTCCAGGTCCGTGTGCAGCGCGTAAGAGGTCCTCCCGCCGCCGCCACCTCCCCCTAACGACGACGACGACAGCGGCGGAGGCATCGTCATGTCTTCGGAATCCGAAAAGTTCGGGTCGCGCTCGTCCAGGTACCGCGCCGCCAGCCTCATCCCGGCGCCCCCGCCTCCGTTGCGGTTGTAGGAGCCGTGCGAGCCCAGCGAGCCCGAGGCATTGTTCCCGTGGCCCCCGCGGGAGTTGGGGTGGAAGGCATAGTCGTCAAGCTCGTCGTCATCCCTTCCCAGCCAGGTCCACTTCCCTCCGGCGCCCCCTTTTTTAGGCCTCCCGGGCTTGTTGCCGGCGCCGTGCCTGCCCGAGTGGGAGCGCTCGTGCTGCGGCGGGTGGTGCCTCGGGGGGCCGGAGGAGTTGTCGAGCGACGAGCGGCGGCCGCCTCCTTCGGCGTTGGAGGCCCCACCTCCGCCCGCGCCGCGGCGCTGCGGGGCAGGCTTCGGCTTCGAGGAAGCGGGAGCGCCGCCGCTGGTTCCTCCACGCGGGCGCAGGAAAAGGCCGCCGCCGTCGTCGGAGGCCGGGGCTGAGGAGAGGAGGGGGGGTTGGAAGAGTGAGGTGTCGGGAGAAAGGGAGAGAGAGGAAGAGAGTTGAGCGTTTAAAAAAAACGAAAGGGTCGAGGAGGAGGGCGCTCTCGATCGATTGGAAAAAAAAAAAAAAGCTCACCTCCTTTCTTCTTCGACGCCAGGGCCGCGTCCAGGGCCGCGCGCTGCTCGGGCGTCAGAAAGCCCGTCGCGGTCGCGTCAGCAGCAGGAGAAGCAGCACCAGTAGGAGGCGCCACGCCGGACTTGGCCGTCGTCGACCCTCCTCCGGTCATCGCTGCTGCTGTTCGAGGCGACGGAGAGGAGGAGGTCGTGGTGGTTTGATCTGGAAATTTTTTTTTGTCGGGGTGTGTGTCGGGGCGCGTCAGGGAGAGGTCTTTTTTGGATTTGAAAAGTCCGCGGCTCAAGATTCGATCGAGACCTTCCCGACGAGCAAGAGAGAAAAAGCGGAAACATAGACGCGGGAAGAGGGGCGCGGAAAGAGAAAGTCTTGATGGAAGCAAAAGACGAGCGAAACTTCATCGTCAGCGTTCTCGAGTGGGGGGGGCACTTTTCGATCTCGCGCTTGCCTCGGAAACAGGACCTTTTACGCATCCATAAACTCTGTCCTTCCGTCCAGGCATAGAAGAGACAAGCACGGAGCGATTAGACTTGTCGAAAGAGCAAAAAGAGGGGGGAACGAGGCGATGGAGCGGGGGCGGAAGAGAGCAAGAAGCTCGCGAGCTCGTCGCCTCTTTTTTTTTTCCTTTTCTTTTTGAATGCCCTCTTTTTCTTGCGCCCTCTTCCAAAACGATGCTTCGCCCAGCGACTCCAAGGCAAGCTCCAACCCGCATCAGCGCACCGCGGGCGGCAAGAGGACAAAGTTTGCTCACCTTTGCCGTTCGGGGAGGAGAGAAAGAAGGGAGGATAAGAGAGGAAAGAGGAGGAAGATCGAGAGGAGGAGTTTGCCTTGTGCTCGAGGTCAAAAATGGACAAACAAAGAGCCATCGAGAGCAGAAGTTTTTTTTCCTTCGTTTGTCGAAAAAAACTTCGAGGGGCATCATCGAAGCTCTCTCTTAATTCGACGCGAGCTCGCGCTTCTCTCTCCGCGACACCAGCCCCACGTCGCACCAGCCGCGTCGCCCTCGAGCCATCCCCACGGGAAGAGAGGGATAGGCGAAGAGAGAGACTGGAGGAACAAGGGCGAGAGAAGCAGCAGCGTTTTTTTTCTTTCGTTCGATGGTGCGTCGATGGAGTTTTTTCCGTTTCCGTTTTTTTTTCAACCCCGACCGGAGTCTCTCTCTTCTTCTTGTTCTTCCCCTTCCACGGCGCCGAGCTACCTCTCAATCTCTTCTTTTTTTTGTCAAAGAGGAGAACAAGAAAACATCGGAGACAGAGAAAGAAAGGAAGAAAAACGCTCCCTCCCTCCTTCTCCTTCAAAAGCCTTTCTCGCACTCAACCTCTCTCCTCCACCTCCACCACCTCCCAACCTCTCTCAACCCCCTCAGTTCCGCTTCATCCTGCTCCTCTCCCGCCAGGGAAAAGTCCGCCTCAGCAAGTGGTACATAACAGCGCCGCCGCGAGAGCGCGCCCGCCTCACCCGCGACCTCTGCGCCGCGGTGCTCGGCAGGCCGCTGCGAGGGACCTGCAACGTCATCGAGGGCTGCGACGCCTCTTCCTCGCCCTTGCTGGGTCCTTTACCCTCTGGCGGAACGGGCGGAGGAGCTTACCCTGGCTCGGAGGGGGCCTGTGCCCCGGCAAAGATCGTCTACCGGCGCTACGCTTCTTTGTATTTCGTCGCCGGCATCGACGGAGGAGACAACGAGCTCCTCGCATTGGAGGGCATCCACCTCTTGGTCGAGGCGCTCGACCTCTACTTCGGCAATGTCTGCGAGCTCGACCTGGTGTTCAACTTCCACAAGGCGCACTGGTTAGTTGATGAGCTCGTTGTGGGAGGTCGCCTGGTCGAGCCGTCGCGGAGGGCCGCGGTGCGGGCGGCCGAGGCGCAGGACAGGGCCGTGGAGGAGGCGAAGGCGGAGCAGGGGATCGTGGAGTCGGCGCTGGGGACGGACGAGGTTTAGAAGAAGGGAGGATGTAAAAAGAGAAAGAAAAAAAAACGAAGAACGCAACATTTCCGTTTACAAAAAAGAAAACAAAACAAAAGGAAAAACAGCACTTCTACCCTCTTCTCTCCTACTACTAAGGATCGTTCAGGATCTCCCTCGTCACGGGGTCCCTCGCGATCCCCAGGTGCGAGTCGTAGTCCGCCGACCGCTCCCTGCCGTCCTCCCTCCTCGCGGCGTCGGCGGCCAAGGTGTCGGCGGATTTCGCGCATTCCAGAGCGTGGACCGCCGCGAGCGCGGAATAGTTTTTGGCGGAGTTCTCCACAAAGGCGGCCTCTCCGGGGGCCGTGGCCCTGATTTTTTTAGCGGGGGCCCCACCCCACACCTCTCCCGAGGGGACCACTGCTCCGGGTGCCACCACGGCCCCGGCGGCGACGACGGCACCGGACTTGACAACAGCGCCGTCCAAGACGACCGCGCCCATCCCCACGAAGCATCCCGACTCCAGGGTCGCGGCGTGGACGGTCGCGCCGTGGCCCACCGTCACCTTGTCGCCGATCAAGGTCGGCAGGGCGACGCCGGCAGGATTGGACTTGGCCACGTGCACCACGGCGGCGTCCTGGATGTTGGTGTCGGAACCCACGGAAATCGAATTGACGTCGCCGCGGAGCACTGCGTTGTACCAAATCGACGACCTCTCCCCGATGGTGACATCTCCCACGACAGAGGCGGAGGGAGCGACGAAGGCCGAGGCGGAGAGGGTGGGGTGCTTGCCGGCGTGCGGGACGAGGGTGCGGTGGGTCGGGACTGGAATGGTGGAGGAGGTTGAGGTTGAAGAAGAAGAGGTCGAGGAGGTTGAGTTTTTCTTCTCGTTCGTTCTCGTTTCGTTCCCGTCGATTTTGATCTCTCGTTTCGCCGTCCCTCGCGTTTTCTCCCCTCTTCTAGGTCTCTGTTTCTTTCAATTTTCATTCCGAGCCATAGATCTTGACTGCTTCTACGCTCTCAAAGTGAAGAAGAGAGCAAAAGCACGCCTCCTCGATGCGGAACGTGTGGAACAACAAGAGAAAGAGTTCGAGAACCGCCCATCATCATCGTCCGCCCTCGCTGCCGCCGCCGCTCGCTTTTCCAATTTCCAATCACTTACCTCCCTCCGCCGACGCGAACTTGCCCTGGATCGCCGCGCCCACGGCGTCGACGCCGCCGCCGAGCCGCCGCAGGGCCGAGCCCAGCAGGCGCAGGGCCGCGGCGGGAGGCTGGGCGGCCATTTTTGAATTGGTGCTTGAGGTGTTTTTTTTCTTCTCTTCTCTTTTCGCTTTCCTCGAGCAAACTCTGAGCCCAGCTCTCTTTTCACTTTCGACACCCGCTCTCGAGCTCGAGCGAACAAAAAAAAACAAAAAAAAACAGAGGCGTTTCCCTCGCTCCCTCACTCTCCAGGCCTCGAACGACTCTTCTGCTTACGGGAGGACAGATCTCTCGATCGCCTCTTGCTCCTCCCGCGCGGCCAGAAGAAACAGCAAAAGCGAGAACAACACAGAGAGAGAGCGAAGAAAGCGAGGCCTTTCTTTCATCGCGAGAGCATCCCTTCCATCGCTCCTCCCTTTCGCTTCCCCCTTCCAAGAAAGAAGGAACGCCATGGCCTGCACGGCCCTGTACTTCATGTCCCTCCGCGGCGACGTGCTGATCGCGCGCACCTACCGGGACGAGGCGGAGTGAGTTTTTGTTTGTTCGTTGGCTTTGAGAGCGGAGAGAGAAAGAAGGAAACGAGAGAGAAGGGCATCGATCGATGGGGGAAAAAACGAAGAGGCACGCGAAAGAGGAAAGAAAAAAAAAACTCAACCTCCTCTGCTTCCGCCTTTTCCCTCAACACCAACTCCACCACCAACAACAACAACAACCAAAACAGCCCCGCCCTCCCCGCTGCCTTCCGCAACCAGATCCTCACGGGAGGACGAGGAGGAGGCGCCGCGTCCTCCTCGAGGTTTGGCGGTGGTCGAGGAGGAGGGGGGGCTTCCACGAGCTCCTCCTCTTCGGGGACGCCAGCGCCGGTCCGGCTCCTGGGCGGCGCGTCGTTCCTGCACCTCCGCGCCGGGGACGTGCACGTGCTGGCCGTCACGCGCGACAACGTCAACGCGATGCTGGCGTTCTCGTTCATGGTCAAGGTGCGTCGTGTCGTGAGGAGAAGAAGGGAAGCAAAAAAGAGAAAAAGAAAACCCGACTTCGACCTACCGAAAAAATCTCGAAAATCTCAACAACAACAAAAAAACTTTCAAAAAAAACAGGTCGTCGCGCTCATGCGCACCTACTTCGGCGGCGAGTTCTCCGAGGCCGCGATCAGGTCCAACTTCGTGCTCGTCTACGAGCTGCTCGACGAGGTCGCTGACCACGGGTGGCCGCAGGTGAGAAGAAGAGTTTTTTTTTTGTTTTGAAGTTTTGAGTTTTTTCTTCTTCGGAGAAGAAGCTCTCACTTCCTTCTTCCTCTCTTTTCTCTTCTCTCTCCATCCCCTTCTCCCTCTCTTCTTCCCCAAACAACAACAGGTCACCGACGCCAACGCCCTCAAGGCCCTCGTATTCCAAAAGGGCTTCATCACCTCCGCCGCGCGCGTCAAGAGGGAGGCGGCCGCGGCCGCGGCGACGCTCCAGGTCACGGGAGCCGTGGGGTGGAGGCGCGACGGGTTGAAGTACAAGCGCAACGAGGTGTTTTTGGACGTCACCGAGAAGGTCTCGGCGCTGGTCGGCGTCGGAGGCACCGTGCTGAGGGCAGACGTGAGGAAATTGTTTAGTTTGGGGGGAGGAAGAAGGAAGAGGGAGAGAGAAGGGGTTTCGAAGAAAAGAAAGAAAGGAAAAAACTCACTTTCGAACGAAAAATTTCAACAACAAAAAATAATCAAAAATTCAAAACAGGTAAACGGCGTCGTCACAATGAAGGCCTTCCTGTCCGGGATGCCCGACGTGAAGCTGGGCCTGAACGACGCCGTGGAGGACGTGACGTTCCACCAGTGCGTCAACCTGGGGCGGTACGACGCCGAGAGGGTCGCGTCGTTCGTGCCGCCGGACGGTAAGAGTTTTTCTTTCTTTCTTTCGACTTTTTTTTTCGTTATCGTTTTTTTTTCCATCGAAATCGAGAGGAAAAAAAACTCACTCATTTTTTCAAAACTCCAAACACCCCCACCCCCCCC
>Ga0210003_1003278_pt1 | contig 13260 bp, 6 predicted proteins | sample LantaG_FD_182804 | JGI IMG/M metagenome (GOLD analysis project Ga0210003, IMG submission 182804) | Deep subsurface microbial communities from Baltic Sea to uncover new lineages of life (NeLLi) - Landsort_02402 metaG (SPAdes) (version 2) | ecosystem: Environmental > Aquatic > Marine > Oceanic >... | reverse complement strand
TGGCCATTCCTGGCTCCGAGAGCGCCCCGCAGCCCGATCTCGCCTGGGTGAAGCTCCGCCGGTACGCCGACCGCCGGCCGCTGCCGGAGGATGTGTCGCTCGTGATCGAAGTGGCAGACACGAGTCTCGACTTCGACACCACGGTGAAGGCCGGCCTCTATGCCGCGGCGGGCATCGCCGACTATTGGGTCATCGATCTGGTGAGCCGGGGCGTGATCGTGTTTCGGGATCCGCGGTCGGGTGCCTACGAGACGCGATCCACGCACCGCTGTGACGAGTTCGTCAGCCCCCTCGCCCTCCCGTCGGCAGCACTGTCTCCGGCGGAACTATTTGTGCCGGAGTTTGTGCCGGAGTGAAAGGCTAGCCCGGCCAATGGCACTTCCGCCAGCATTGCCGTGGTCATGAGCGGCCGGCGAGCGGGGGGCCTCACAGCGTCGCATCGCTCCACAACCAGCTCCCGTCCCCGGCGGCCCTGCTGAGGGTCGCCCCGCGGCCATCACCACCGCTGGTGGACGAGCGGGCGGATCGCGTCGTCGTAGATCTCCTGGACGGCCGCCAGCGTCGCGGCATCGAGCGGCGGCAGGTCGGAGGCGGCGGCGTTGGCGGCCACCTGGTCGCCCCGGCGGGCGCCCGGGATCACGCAGCTGACCGCCTCGAAGGAGAGGATCCAGCGAAGCGCGAACTGGGCGAGCGTCGCGCCCGGCGGCACGAGCGGCCGGAGCCGCTCCACTGCGGCCAGGCCCGCCTCGTAGTCGACGCCCGAGAAGGTCTCGCCCCGGTCGAAGCCGGCCCCGTCGCGATTGAAGGCCCGGTGGTCGGCGGCGGGAAACTCCGTGTCGCGGGCGAAGCGGCCCGAGAGCAGGCCGCTGGCCAGCGGCACTCGCGCGATCACCGCCACCCGCTTCCGCTGCGCTACCTCGAAGAATAGTTCCGCCGGCCGGAGGCGGAAGGCGTTGAAGATGATCTGCACGCTCTGCACGCCCGGATAGTCGACCGCATGAAGTGCCTCCTCGACCCGCTCGACGCTCACGCCATAACCGCAAAGCTTGCCCTTCGTCACCAACCTGTCGAGGCTCTCAAAGACCTCGGGGCGGTAGTAGACATCGGTGGGCGGGCAGTGGAGCTGAAGGAGATCGAGCGACTCAACCTCGAGGTTTGCAAGACTTCTGTCGACGAAGGCCTCGAGGTTTTCTGCCGTGTAGCCGGCGGCGGTGTGGGGATTGAGCCGGCGGCCCGCCTTGGTGGCCACATAACAGGGCTCGCTTCGCTCACGCCGAAGCCGGGCGATGAGCCGTTCGGAGCGGCCGTCGCCGTAGACGTCGGCCGTGTCGAAGAGATTGATCCCGTGGTCGAGGGCGGCATGGAGGGCGGCCATGGCCTCGGCCTCGTCGGCTCCGCCCCAGTCGCGGCCGCCGATACCCCAGGCGCCGAAGCCGACCTCCGAAACCTGCCAGCCGGTGCGTCCAAAGGGGCGGGTGTGCATGCCGCTAAGTGTACCGCCCGTTCCGTGCAGGCTAGGTTCTTCCGGATGAGACGTCTCCTGGCTATTGTCATGGGTTTTGCTGCCGCGTTGCTGTTCATGCCCTCGCCGGGTGCCGCTGGTCGTGTCGAGTGGCCACACCGGCACCGATGCCGACGGCCTGCTGCACTACTTCTCAGACATATCTGAGGCAGTCTCGATTCCGATCATGGTGCAGGACACGCCCCCCGGCACCTGACGGCAGTTCTTGATCAGGCCGGTGTGAGTGAACTCGAGCGAGTCGCCGGTCAGACCGCGATCTCGAAAAAAAGTCCGGTGAATGGCAGCATCATCACCCTCGCACGGTCGATCGAGGGGCGCAGGCCGTCAACTCGCCTGCAGGGCCTCGACGCTGTTCACGTGGATCAGCGAACAGGTCACGCTTCGGTCTTCGTCTGGGTAACCAACGATCACTTTGGTCTTCATCACCAGGGCACACTCCGGATGGCGGATCTCGTGCACCTCGCCGTTCGACATTCGGATCACGAACGGCTCAAAGGGCTCGCGGCGCAGGTGTTCTCGGATCGTGTCGGCATTCATGGCGGGTTTCTCTTGAGCGAGGGTGGAGTTTTGAAAGAGTGAACGGATGATCATCATATTCGCCGTCCGTCTGTCGTGCAACTGTTCCTTGTAACACTCGTTCTGCGGTCTCGGACGGGCACGCGCCTGCGTGGCTGCTCGCCGGCCGGGAGGTGATCGGAGTGGGGAGCGAGCGGGTCGGCACGGTCTGTGCGGCATAAAAGCCCCCAGCGCGAGCTGGGGGACTGTGACGCGGCGCACCAACTGAACAAAGCCGGGCTTAAGCGGTGTTGTTTGTCTGGGGAGGCATGGGTAGCGGGATGGCGATCGTTCCCGCAGTCCCCGGGCTCGCGCCCTGGGGCTTGTATGGGGTCGAGGCAGGGATGTTGCCCGCCCCGGGCAGCTCACGTGCCGCCACGCCCCCCCCTCGAGGATCCCCACCGTCTTCCGCGGTCCATGCACCAGCCGCGGCAGATGCCGAGCCCCCGAACCATCATCACCGGCCTCTTTGGTTGCGGCCGGAAGGCCGCGTTAGGCTAGATCACCTATGAAAAATCTCCTGGTCATCGATGTGGTGGGGCTCACTCCAGGCCTGCTGGCATACACGCCGCGGCTGGCCGCCCTGGGCCGAGCGGGCTTCACCGCGTCGCTTGGCACCATCCTGCCGGCGGTCACCTGCCCGGCCCAGGCCACGCTGCTCACCGGCCGGCTGCCCCGCGACCATGGGATCGTGGCCAACGGCTGGTATTGGCGGGACCTCGCCGAGGTGATGTTTTGGAAGCAGAATAACGGGCTCGTGGGCTGCGAAGAAGAGAAACTCTGGCACGCCGGCAAGCGACGGCATGGCGATTCGTTCACCACCGCCCAGATGTTCTGGTGGTTCAACATGCACGCAGCCGTGGATGCGGCTGTGACACCACGGCCGGTCTACCCGGCCGACGGCCGCAAGCTCCCGAGCATCTACACGCAGCCCGCCGAGCTGAAGGGCGCCCTCGAGAGCACGCTGGGAAAGTTCCCACTGTTCGATTTCTGGGGGCCACGGGCCGGCATCCGCTCGTCGGAATGGATCGCCAGAGCGACACAGACTCTGATGCAGACGCGGCGGCCGACCGTGACGCTCTGCTACCTCCCCCACCTCGACTACGACCTGCAGCGGTTCGGGCCCGACTCGCCCGAGGCAGCGCGGGCCTGCGGCGCGATCGACCGTGTGGCGGGGGAGCTCGCCGAGCGGGCGGCGAACTCGGGGGCAACTGTGGTCGTGCTTTCGGAATACGGGATCACGGCGGTGCGGGACGGCGTGCACGTGAACCGCGCCCTGCGGCGGGCCGGCCTCGTGGCGGTGCAGGAGGTAGACCTCGGCTGGGAGCTACTCGATGCGGGCCAGAGCGCCGCCTTCGCCGTGGCCGATCATCAGGTGGCGCAGGTGTATGTGAAGGACCCGGCCCGGATCCCTGAGGCGAAGGCCGTGCTCGAGGCGACCGAGGGCGTGGCCGAGGTGCTCGACCGCGAGGCACAGGCCGCCCACGGCCTCGATCACCCGCGGTCTGGTGACCTCGTCGCCGTGGCAGCGGCCGACCGCTGGTTTACATACTACTACTGGCTCGACGACGAAAAGATGCCCGACTTCGCCCGCACGGTCGACATCCACCGCAAGCCCGGCTACGACCCGGTGGAGCTCTTCCTCGATCCCACGATTCGGCTGCCCGCCGCAAAAATCGCCTGGACGCTCGCGAAAAAGAAGCTCGGCTTCCGCACGCTCTTGGACGTGATCGGCACCGACGCAAGCATCGTGCGCGGCTCGCACGGCCGGCTCCCCGAGCGGCCCGAGGACGGGCCGGTGTTTTTGTGTACCGACCGCTCAGCCGCCCGGGAGCGGATTGAAATGCACGAGGCGCGGGACGTGCTGCTCGATCTCGTGGCGGGGTGAGGCCGGCCCCTGCTGTGGCTCGGGGTTGCCCGTGCCATCTCGCCGGACGCTCGATTGGCACGGGCAACCCCTCGCGGGCGTGCCTGTGCTCTCCTACTTCAGCCCCTTCATGTACTCGATCACGTCGAGAAACTCGGTCGGGGAGAGCGTGGCCGCGAGTCCCTCGGGCATGCTGCTCTGCTTGAGCTTCACCCGCTCCTCGATCGAGTCGACCGAGATCTTCTTCTGCTCCTTGCCGTCGAAGATCACGAGTTCCTGCTCGGTCTCGCTCACGAGCAGCCCCGTGATGCTCTTGCCGTCGTCGGTGACCACGAGCGTGGAGAGATACTTGGGATCGACCTCGGCGTTGGGGTCGATGATCGACTCGACGAGCTTGAGCGGGGGCAGCCGCGTGCCCACCTGTGTCATGTTAGGGCCAAGGTCGGCACCCTGCCCGCCCACCTTGTGGCAGTTGAGGCAGACCCGCTCGAACACGAGCCGACCGTTGCCTGAATTGCCCCCCTTGATGTCGGCGATCGCCTGCAGCGCTTTGTTTCGCTCCTCGTCGCTTTTTGTCTGCTCGGCCAGGAGCACGGCCAGATGCGGCCGCACCTCACCTGCCTTCTTGTCGAGGCCGAGCACGCTCTCGAGGATCGTGGCCGTGGGTGTGTTCCGGGCGGCGAAGCCCCCCTGCTCCCAGGCCGGCTTCCAGACGGCGATGTTGGCCCCGAGGGCGGCATCGGCCGTGTAGGAAACATAGCGGTCGGCCGGCTCGAGGTTGGCCGCGGCCGCGACCGCCGTCATCGCCGCCTCGGTGGGGAAAAAGCTCAGGCCCCGCACCGCTTCGGTTCGCACGCGGGGGTGCGGGTCGGCTGCCTGGGCGATGAGCAGGTCGAGGGCGTCGGGGATCTGCCGGCGGGCGTCGGCCACCACGCGGGTGGCAGCGGCCCGGGCGTCGGGCGTGTCGGCGGCGAGCAGGTCGCGGAGGAGCGAGCCGTCGATGGCATGGAAACTCTGCTCGAGCCAGAGCACCTCGGTCGCGAGCCGGTCCTTCACGTCCTGCGGCAGCGAGCCAGCCTTCATCTCCGCGAGCCACGCGGCCGCGGCGGCGAGCACCTCGGCCTGCGGGCGAGCCTGGAGATCGGCCCGGGCCCGGTAGCGAGTCCGCCACTCGGGGCTTTCGAGCTGCGCGAGCACTTCGGGGATGGTCTTGCCCGCCTGGGTTTCGGGCGTGATCAGCGGCTTGTCCTTATAGACCAGTCTGTAGATCCGGCCGTGTTTCTGGTCGCGGTTGGGATCCCGCTGGCTGTATTGCATGTGGCCGATCAGGGGATTGGCCCAGTCGCCAAACCAGAGCGCACCGTCGGGGCCGATCTGCGGATCGACCGGGCGGAAGTGCTTGTCGGTGCTCTTCACAAGATCGAACGGGGTGTTCTTGTCGGCAGGGTCATGGCGGACCCGCTCCCCCTTGTATCCCGCCCCGTCGTCGGAGATCGTCCAGCGGGGCATGCCGTTGGTGTTGATCACGCAGGCGTAGAGAAACTGGTCCTGCACGTCGTCGGGAAACTGCCGCGTCCGAAGAAACTCGCTCCCCACCACCGGCCGCATGCCCTCGGTGTCGAACACGGGATTGAGCCCCTTGCGGCCGCCATACTGCGCGCCCGAGAGGGGCGTGTCCCAGTGCTGGCTGGCGCCCGTGCCGTCGCCGCAGATGCCCTGGCCCCACTCGTTAAACACATAGCACCAGGGGTTGCCGTAGCCGGGGGTTTTAAAGTGGCGGATCTCGAGCGAGCGGGGATCGAGTACGTAGGCGCCCGAAGAACCGAAGTTGCGAAACGGTCCCCAGGGCGTCTCGATCGCCGTGCTCATGGCCACCCCCTCGAGCATGTGAAGCAGACCGCCCGGGCTCATCTCGAAGGCGCCGCATGTGTGGTGGGTGTCTTCGGTGGCGAAGCCGTCGAGCAGGTGCACGACCTGGTCGGCCTTGTCGTCGCCGTCGGTGTCGGCGAGCCAGAGCATCCGCGGCTGGTCCATCACCAGCACGCCGCCGGCGAAGAACTGAAAGCCCGTCGGGCAGTGGAGCTTGTCGTAGAAGATGGTGCTCGTGTCGGCCTTCCCGTCGCCGTCAGTGTCTTCGAGGATCACGAGCTTGTCGGCAGGCTTGGGCTCGCCCGGCTGCCACTGCGGATAGCTCGGCATCGTTGCGACCCAGAGCCGGCCCTTGGAGTCGAAGGCCAGCTGCACGGGGTTGGCGAGTTCGGGAAACCTCTGCTCGTCGGCAAAGAGCCGCAGCTCGTATCCCTCCGGCACCGTGCAGGTCTCGATGAACTTCTCGGGCGAGAGGATCACCGGCCCCCCCTCGGGGTTCTCGCTGTAGGCCTGCCGCGGCTCACCGAACCGGGTCGAGGGCTCAAACAGCTCGCCCGTGGCCGAGTCGTCGGGCACCGGCGGCACCGGCCGGCCGGCCGCGAGCTCGTGAACATACGCGTCACGCACCGCCGCCATGGCGCGGAGCTTCAGGTATTCCCGCGGGAAGGTCTCCGTGTCAAAGGTGCGGCGGCCGCCGTAGACATACCAGCCATTGACCATCCGGTAGTCCTGGACGTGGACCCACGCCTTGTCGACAACTGCGGTGCGAAGCGCCGCGAACGCCTCGGGGGAGAGCCGCTTGGCCGGTGGCTCCCCGAAGAGCACGCGGTCGAGGGCCTCGGCGACGACACGGTCGCCGGCCTCGTTGACGTGGCAGCCGTTGACCGTGAAGGTGAGCGGCGGCTTCGACTCGGCGGTGAAGGCGGCTTGAGTAGCGTCGAAAATGTCGGCGAAGGCCAGGCCCCGGGTCGCGGCCACGTCGCGGACGGCGTCGCGATACCCGGCCAGGATCGCGTTCCGCTCAGCCGCACCGGGCAGCGGGGCATTGGCCGGCTCGACGGCGATCGGTGAGACGAGCACCAGCCGCGGTGGGGCCTTGGTGTCGTCGCGGGGATACCCAGCCGCCAGTTCGTCGAGAAACTTCCCGTAGTCAGCCTTGAACTTCTCGACGCCCCCGGGCCCGGCGAACGATTCGTTGAACCCGAAGAACACAAGATAGGTGTCGGCGCCGAAGGCAGCCAGCGGGTCGTCAAGCTTTGCGTAGTCGCTTGGTCGCTGGCGGACTGCCACCTCCTCGGCCGGGCGGGCAAAGTTGCGGACGACGAGCTGCTTGCCGGGGAACCGCTCGTGGAGGAGCGTCTCAAAGTGGCCGAAGAGATTCATCCGCTCGGCGGTCGAGTTGCCAACCAGTGCGATTCGCTCGAGGTTGAGAAACTCAAGCGGCAGCGTGCTCGGTGGCAGGGCCGGACGGGCCGGCCGCGCGGGGCGGGCGAGCAGCTCGCGGGCGGTCGCGAGGGGATCCGCGGCGGAGGGCTTCGCGTCGGCGGCGGTTGCGAATTGACCGATCAGGCTGAGGAACAACGCGGCGGCCGGGGCCAGCAAACAAGTCGTGAACCGCATGGGGTGCTCCCGGGGTGGGTATCGAAGCGATTGTAGCCGGACAGGGGACAGTCCCCTGCGGGGACAGAAAGGGGGACAGTCCCCTGCTAGGCGATCAGGTCGGGGATCACCCGGGCATGCTCGACGCCGGTGAGCCGTTGGTCGAGGCCCTGGTAGCGGTAGGTGAACCGCTCGTGGTCGAAGCCGAGCAACTGCAGCGTGGTCGCGTGGAAGTCGCGGATGTGCACCGGGTCTTTGACGATGTTGTAGGAAAAGTCGTCGGTCTCGCCGTAGATCTGGCCGGCCCGGGCCCCGCCGCCGGCCATCCACATCGTGAAGCAGCGGGGATGATGGTCGCGGCCGTAGTTCTGCTTCGAAAGGCCCCCCTGGGAGTAGACCGTGCGACCAAACTCGCCCCCCCAGATCACGAGCGTCTCGTCCAACAGGCCCCGGTTCTTCAGGTCGGTGATCAGGCCGTAGGTGGCGTGGTCGATGTCATTACAGCCGTTCTTGAGCCGACCCACGAGATTGCCATGATGGTCCCAGTGGTTGAGATAAATCTGCACGAACCGCACGCCCCGCTCCACCATCCGCCGGGCCATGAGGACGGAGTTGGCAAACGAACCGGGCTTCAATACCTGCTCGCCGTAGAGGCCGAGGGTCGACTCCGACTCGGTCGCGATGTCGGTGAGTTCGGGCACGCTCGACTGCATCCGGAAGGCCATCTCATATTGGGCGATCCGGGTCTGCGTTTCGGGATCACCAAACTTCTCGAGGGTTCGCTCGTTCAGGGCCTGCAGGCCGTCGAGCGTGGTGCGGCGGACGCCCGCCGAGACCCCGGGCGGATTGCTGATGTACAGGATCGGATCGCCGGCCGAGCGGAAACTCACCCCCGCGTGCTCGCCGGGCAGGAAGCCGCTCGACCAGAGCCGGGCGCCAATCGCCTGGGCCTGCTCGACGACGGTCGAGCGGGCCACGAGCACCACAAACGTGGGCAGGTCGGCGTTGAGCGAGCCCAGGCCGTAGCTGGCCCAGGAGCCGAGGCAGGGGCGGCCAGTGATCTGGTTGCCGGTCTGGATGTAGGTGATCGCCGGTTCGTGGTTGATCGCATCGGTGTGCATCGAGCGGATGAAACACATCTCGTCGGCCACCTTCCCCGTCCAGGGAAGCAGATCATTCATCCACATGCCGCACTGGCCTTGCCGCGAGAACTTGAAGACCGTTGGCGCGATCGGAAATCGCGTCTGGCCCGAGGTCATCGTGGTGAGCCGCTGGCCCGAGCGGATGCTTTCCGGAAGGTCTTTGTCGTACCACTCGTCGAGCTGCGGCTTGTAATCGAACATGTCCTGCTGGGGTGGGCCGCCGACCATGTGCAGATAGATGACGTGCTTGGCCTTGGGGGCGAAGTGGGGGCCGATGGCGCCGGCCACTCGCTCGAGGCCGGCGGCCGGGTCGATCGCCGCCGCCGGGGCCGACTGGCCCATGAGCGTGGCCAGTGCCGCGCCACCAAGGAGATGACTGCCCTGCCCGAAGAACCGGCGCCGGGTGAGGTTGAGGCTGAGATCGGCCAGCGGAGAGGGGAGCGATGTCATTTGCAGAGCACCTCGTCGAGGTTTGAAAGCTGATTGACGAGCATGGTCCAGGCGGCAAGCTTCGAGGTGTCGGCGGTCCGGGGCTTCGATTCACCAACGGCGGTGAGCCGTCCTGCGTCTTCTGGATGGGCGGCGTAGTGAGACGCAAGCGCGGCCAGCGAGGCGGCCACGATCTCCCGTTCGTCGGCCTCGAGTGGCCGGGCGAGCAGTCGCTGGGCCACGAAGTCAAAGCGGGCGGAGTCGTCGCCCGGTTGCTCGAGAGCAGAATCGGCCAATGCCCTCGCGGACTCCACGAACTGCGGGTCGTTCAAGGTCACAAGCGCCTGCAGCGGCGTGTTGGTCCGCTCCCGCTTGACCGTGCAGACCTCGCGGGAAGGGGCATTGAAGATGTCGAGCGACGTCGGCGGGGCCGACCGTTTCCAGAACCAGTACATGCTGCGGCGGTAGAGGTTGTCGCCAGTATCGGCGACATACAGCTTTGTGTTGCTATCGGGCATGGCCACCGCCTCCCAGACACCCTCCGGCTGGTAGGGCTTCACGCTCGGGCCCCCGAGCTTCCGCACGAGCAGCCCGCTCGCGGCGAGGGCTTGGTCGCGGACCATCTCGGCATCCATGCGGAACCGGGGACCGCGGGAGAGGAGCCGGTTGTCGCGATCCGCGGCGATCTTCTCAGGCGTGGTCACGGCCGCCTGCCGGTAGGCGGCGCTTGTAAGCATGAGGCGGAAGAGACGCTTCACATCCCAGCCATGCTCGCGGAAGTCGACGGCCAGCCAGTCGAGGAGTTCGGGGTGGCTCGGCAGGTCGCCGGTGATCCCGAAGTCGCCCGCCGAGCGGACAAGCCCCGTCCCAAACACCTCCTGCCAAAACCGATTCACAGTCACGCGGGTGGTGAGCGGGTGGTCCGGTAGAAGCAGCCACTTGGCCAGGCCGAGGCGGTTCCGCGGAAGGTGATCCGGAAAGGCAAGCACCGCCGCCGGCGTGTCGGCTGTGACCTCGTCCTTCCGCTTGTCATATTCGCCACGGTCAAGGGTGTGGGCGGTGGCCATGCCTGGCTTTTCAGCCATCACGTGGGCGATCGTGCCGCGGGCCTTGATGGCGGCGATCTCGGACTCCAGGTCGGCCGCGGTCTTGGTGACGGCGACGAAGGCTTGGTCGTGGGTGCCCAGCCACCAGTCGTAGAGGCCGGCGGCGGCCGCGGCCCGCTCGGCCGGCGGGAGCTTGATGATCCCGGCGAGCGCTTGAGCCTGCGAGACGCCGATCACCTCCGCCTCGGAGAAAGCCCGGCCGTAGATTGCGAGGTCGGTGAGGCCCACACCGTGGGCGGAACCGCCGGGCGTGCGGCTGCCGATCGTGAGCGGCACCTCCGTCTTGATGGTGTGCCGCTTGAAGGTGTCGTTCTCGATCTTCAGCTTCTGCGGCTTGCCGTCGTAATAGACCCGCACGCCGGCCGCCTTCCCGCCGCCGTCGTAGGTCATCGCTACCCGCGTCCAGGCGTCGGCCGGCAACTGGGCCTCGGCCACGACCTTGAATGCGTCATCGGACCAGGCATGGACCATGTGCATGGTAACGCGGCGGCCTTGCACCCAGGTGTCCCAGCCGCGGTTCTTGGCAGCGTCATCCATCCGAGCCACGACCGCGTAAGACGAGTCGTTGGCGGGCGGCCGGATCCAGAAGCTCACCGTGAAGGGCTGATCGTGCTCGAAATCACCGGCCGAGGCGATCTCGGTGGCCTTGCCGTCGAGGAGGGCGGCCGGCGTGCCGGTCGGACCGGCCTGCCAGGAGGTCTTGGGCGAGAGCGGCAGATCGGTTTCTTTGCCGATCAGGCCGACGTGCGTGTTCGTCCCTTCTCCCTCGGCTAGCGGCAGGGAAACCAGCGGCGTATCGGCAGGCAAACCCGCTGTAATCGACTCCGGCGTGGCGGCGGCAAGGAACGCTGCGAACGCAGGCTTGGCCCCTTCCCGCCGGTCGGCGACGGCCTGCTGCGCGGCGGGGATCGCGAGCTTGAGTGCTGCGAACCGGGACTGGTCCTCGGGCAGTGGCACGGGCAGGATCGGTGGCGTGTCCTTGACGTTGCCGTCTCGGGGCTGCTGGCTCGTGTTATTGAAGAAGGCCGAGAGGGCGTAGAAGTCTTTGAGCGAGATGGGGTCGAACTTATGGTCGTGGCAGACAGCACAGCCGGCCGTGAGGCCCATCCAGACCGTGGCGGTGGTTTCGGTGCGGTCGCGGGCGTAGAGCACGACGTATTCCTCGTCGATGATGCCCCCCTCGTTGGTCGTCATGTTGCAGCGGTTAAAGCCACTGCCGATCTGGGCTTCGAGCACGGCAGAAGGTGGGGCGTCGGGGCCGATGTCGACCAAGTCGCCAGCCAGTTGCAGTTCGGTAAACCGGTCGAAGGGAAGGTTTGTATTGAAGGCGTTGATCACCCACTGCCGGAAGGTCCAGATTTCGCGAAAGTTGTCGAAGTGGATGCCGTGGGTGTCGGCGTAGCGGGCGTAGTCGAGCCAGTAGCGGCCGCGGTGCTCGCCCCACTCTGGCATGGCCAGCAGCCCGTCGAGATACCGCTCGTAGGCGTCGGGCTCTCTGTCGGCCACAAAGGCCTCGACGGCGGCCGGATCGGGGGGCAGGCCGGTGACGTCGAACGCAGCTCGGCGGGCGAGGGTGCGGCGGTCGGACTCGGGGGCGGGGGCGAGCCCTTCAGCTTCGAGCCGCGCGAGGATGAAGCGGTCGATCGGGTTTCGCACCCAGCCCTCCGTCTTGACCGGCGGCGGCTCGGGCTTCGTCGGCGGGATAAACGACCAGTGCGGCTCGTACTCGGCCCCCTCCTTGATCCAGCGGGTGAGGAGTTCGATCTGCTCGGCCGTGAGCGACTTTTTCACCTCCGGCGGAGGCATCACATCCTCGGGGTCGTCGGAGCAGACCCGGTCGAGCATCACGCTCGAGTCGGGGTCGCCCGGCACAATCGCCCCGCTCTCGACCGCCTCGTCTCGCTGGTCGAGCCGGAGGCCCGCCTTGCGACTCCCGGAGTCGGACCCGTGACAGGCAAAACAGTTCTCGACCAGAATCGAACGAATGTCGCGGTTGTAGCCCACGGTGCCGTCGGCCGCCGCTGGCCTCGTCAAGGGGGCGGCGAGCAGAATCGCAAGGCAGACAGCGTGCAGAGATCGGAGCATCGGTACACCTCGTTTGCAGACATGCCACAAATCCCGGCTACGCGGGATACAAGGCGGCGTGAATCCAAGGGCGCCGGCGTTGCACTCCGCCGTCACAATCATTCCATACTATAGCACCCATCAAGGCCGTGGGCCAGCGATGAAAATGGTGTTTGGCACGGCTTTTGCCGCAATCGTAGGGGCGATTCACCGTGCTAGACGATCCAGCGACTCGCGCGGTCGTTCGCCGAGTTGCTCCCGGTCATCTGCCACGTCGAGGCGGCTCGGCGACTCACGCTGAGTCAGCGAGCCTCTCGGCCGTTCGCTGCGAGGCGGACGTGGTCGCGGCCCGAACGTTTGGCCAGGTAGAGCGCCTCGTCTGCCGCCGCCACGACGGCCGCGGCCGAGTCACCATGCGCGGGAAACCCGGCCACGCCGATCGAGCACGTGATCGGGGCGAGCCGCCGGCCCTCGTGGTGGATCGCAGCCTCGGCAACCGCCTGCCGGAGCGGTTCGAGCCGGCTGGTCGCCTCGGCGGCGGCGGTCGCCGGCATGATGAGCATGAACTCCTCACCGCCGTAGCGGCAGGCGAGGTCGAGTTCCCGGCGGAATCCCTGGAGGAGCCCGCCGATGGTCATGAGCACCATGTCGCCGGCCGGGTGGCCGTGTCGTTCGTTGTAGTCGCGAAACCGATCGAGATCGAGCATCGCTAGCGCCAGCGGTTCGCCGAGCGTCGCCGCCCGGACAAACAGCCGTGGCAGCTCGTCGTCAAGGATCCGCCGGTTGCAGAGGCCGGTGAGTGGATCGCGGAGCGCGAGACTCCGCAGCCGCTCGCGGTCGCGGAGGTTGGCGAGGGCTGGTCCCACCGTCTCCGCGCGGGCAGCCGCGATCGCCGGCCCGCCGCCATGCGTCTCGGCCTCAGCCAGCGCCACAAGCACCTCCGCGGCGGCGAGGTCGGCGCAGGCGTGCAGCCGCTTGGCCAGATCCCAGAGCCAGGCCAGCTCCGAGGCGGAGAGCGGCTGGGCCCGGCCGGCAGCGGGCCCGACCCCGGAGGCATGAGCCGGGTTGTGTGGAGACGGTGTCATCCATTCAAGGATATCGCGGCAG
>Ga0210003_1003277_pt1 | contig 13261 bp, 17 predicted proteins | sample LantaG_FD_182804 | JGI IMG/M metagenome (GOLD analysis project Ga0210003, IMG submission 182804) | Deep subsurface microbial communities from Baltic Sea to uncover new lineages of life (NeLLi) - Landsort_02402 metaG (SPAdes) (version 2) | ecosystem: Environmental > Aquatic > Marine > Oceanic >... | reverse complement strand
AAATAAATACATTTAAAAGTTTACATAACTATATAATTAAAATGGGAGTATTAAATGAATTAGGAGTGAGTGCTGAAATTCCTAAGATTGATATAACTGGTTTTCTTTCTACTACTTGGATTTATGTTGCTGTAATTGTTTTCATTGGAATATTAATGATTGTAGGAATATCTATATTTTTATTTTTCTTAACTTATAAAAAGAAAATTATTTTGTTTGAAAATATTTCTGGACAAGGTTATCAACCTATTTTAAAAACTAGAGCAAGAACTGTTAAGCTTGGAGTTGGAGGAGAAGAAATATTAAAAACTTTAGTTGGTGGAACTTTTGTTTCAGCTTATGGTAGAAAGATGGGGAAGAATACTTTCTGGTATGCTAAAGCTCAGGATGGTTATTGGTATAATATAGTTCTTGGAGATTTAGATTCTAAACAAGCAATGTTAGATATTGAACCTATTGATAGAGATGTAAGGATGTTCCATGTTGCATTAGATAGATTATCTCACCAAACTTATGGTAAGACTTCTTTCATGGAAAAGTATGGAGTTCATATGATGTTGTTTTTATTTTTAGTAGTTTTAATATTTGGGATGTGGTTTATTGTTGGTAAGATTGGAGATGCAACATTACCATTAGCACAAGCATCAGATAATGCAATTAAGATTCAAGAAGCAAATGATGCCACCATTTCAAAACTAGATAGTTTGATTAGAGCATTAGGATATTTTCCAACTGAAATAGAAACAGGAGGAACTGGTTTAGCACCAGCAGGATAAAATGAAAATCTATATTGAAGTTTTAATGATTTTTATTTTAATGATTATTTTTATTTTATGGAGGCTGTGGTTTACATTTAGTAGATGGAAATTAAGGAGAGCATACAAACCTGAAAATGATAAAGCAAGAAAAGGAGGAGAAGAACTTAGAGCAGTTGAAAGAACAAAACCTGATACTCCAACAGCAAGTGAAAGTATTATCAGACTTGAACAACCTGAGAGAAGAAAGTTATTACAGACAACAGATGTTAATAGCATTGGAGAGAATTGCTCTAGCAGTAGAAAGCTCCTTAGAAGAAGAACAAGAAGAAGTTAAAAAATAATTTCAATGGAAAAAATAAAGATTGTTAATTTAGTAATAATCATATCTTTAGGATTAGTTGTTGGTTCACTATTTTTTATTTATCATGAATACAGTTCTGCAAAAACTTCTTGTGAAGAATTAGGATTTGAATATGAGTTTCATTATCCAAATCATTTCTGCAACAATGAATCTTACTTCCAATATAATACTGGTTGGGATTTCTCAAATGAATTTAATATAAGTGAGTTAGTTCTTCCTTAAGATTTTAATATCCATCTAAAGAGTAACCAACATATAATACCACCAGCAATTAAACCTGCTGTGCTGAACCACCTCACTAAACTATTACTCTTTAATGTTTCTACTATTGTTTGCTTCCTCTTAAGTATTGGCCTTAGTTCCATCATTAACTGTGTCACCATCATCATCTATTTTAACTGTGTCACCATCATCATTGTTTTCTACTGCTAGAAACTTTCTAGCATTGCTAGGAAGTTCCTGCACATTGCCATTTAAAGGATTATTTATATGATGTTCTGCAAGTCTTGTTCTAGCTAACCTCCCCCCCTGAATGAGTAGTCTTCTATACTTTCCATATGTTTTTTCATTAATTCCTAAGAGTTCTGCTTTCTTAACTTGATTTAATCCTTTTGAATAAGGAGATTGTTCCATTGCTTCAATAATTTTAGTGTAAACTTTCTCATGAACTTGTATCTTAGTTCTCACCTCATCCTCATGCAATGCTGAGAACAATGACTTCCTTTTTGTTGCTAAATACTCCTCACCAAAAGGATTAAAGTCAGTAAACCTTCCTATCTCATTTATACTTCTCTTTGGATATTGATATGAATCAAAATTCTTCTTACCAACTGAATATAACTTCTTCTTTGCATCCTCACCAAAATAAGTGAACCTTCCTCTTGATAAACTATTATCTGTATAACAATGTAAAAGAAACTTGCTTCTTCTAATTGCAATCTGTTTATTCAAATCAAAAAAGGATGGAAGAACAATTATAAATATCATATTCTTCTGTCCAACAACATTTAGTATCTTCATTAACTTCTTCTGCTCTTTTTTCATTGCATCTCTTGAATTAAAAACTAAAGAACCTTCATCAACTAACAAAACACTTTTATCTGGAAAGCTTTCAATCTTTTTAACAGCATCTTCATTATCTGCGCAGATATTATCAACAGTGAAGTTTCCATCAGCTAAATAATATCCAATAGTAATTCCAAGAGTAGATTTTCCAACTCTTTCTAAACCATCAATTAATATAACTCCATCCCAATTCTTTTTATATACAATCTGCTTCAAAGTATCTAACCTTCTCTTTAGAAACTCATCTAAATAAAATTCATGCTCTTTTATTTTAACTTTAGTCATTAGAATAGCTTACCTTCACCTTTGCTTGGCATACCCATGCCTTTCTTGTATTTAATTTGCCTTAATAATTTATTTAATTCAATAAGATAACTTCTTAATTCTCCAGTTTTATTTTGACCTGAAACATATCTTTGACCACCAATTTTTCTTACCTTGCAAATATCTGGAACTTTATTAAAGATATTTATTATCTTTCCTTTAATTTTATTTATATTTTCTTGGTCATCTTTTTTAAAACAAAAACACAATTCATTTTCATAAGATTCTAATACTGAATAAACTTCTGCTAACCTCCAATTCATTAAAGCATCTTCAATCATATATTCTAGTTTGTTTAATCTTTCCAAGAAAGCAAAAGCATTATTAAACTCAGCAGTTTCTTCTGAAGGTTTAGGCATAAAATCTTCCATTATAATTATATAATGTTATCTAAAGTTTTAAATCTATTTATTATAGAAAAGTTTAAATAAACTATATACTTCTGTTACAATGTAACAATGATATTTAGAGGTGATAAATAAATTGGTGTCAGGGGTTAAAAGAGTTGGTTCTATAAAGAAGCCAGGAACATTTGAAAGAACTAAGGTTGTTTCTGGAGTAGTGGGGAAAGGAGGTGGAGTGTTTTCTCCTTCAGGTGAATTATTATCTAAACCTTCTGCATCAACATTAAAAGAATTAGAAGCTAAAGCATTAATGGAAGAAGGTAGAGAACAAGAACAACAGCAACAACAAGTTCAAGCTCAACAACAACAATCACAAGTTGCTCAAGCAGTGAAACAACAATCATTAAGAGATAAACAAAGACAATTTCTAGATTCAAGGAGAGTTACTCAACCAACAAATCCACTTAAAGTTCAACTACAAAAAAGGATAGAAAAAGAGAAACCAAAAACTAGAGAGTTTTTATTTGGTGAGAGTGGAGAAAAATATGTAGCATTTAAACCATCTCTAGCAACAGGAGTAACAGTTAGTTTTTCTGAGAAGGATGTTGGAAGATTCACTGCAAGAGATGTTAAAACAGCATTGGAAACTGGAAAAGTTGATAGATTTATTCAAAAGTATGAACCAACTCCAACAGCAATACCAAAATTAACATTTGAATCTCCTTCTAAAACCTCACCAGCAACACTTTCATTTATTAAAACAGCTTCAACAAAACCAATTAGAACAGGTGAAGCAAGTTTATTTTCTAAAACAGTTGCATATAATCTTCCAACTAAACCTGGAGAGATTGCAATTATTGCAGGAACTACAGCAGCATTTCCTTATCTTCCTGGAATTGTTCAGGTTGGTATTGGTGGAACAATAGCAGTAGTTGAATTACCAAAAGCATTTGACCCAACTAGACCACCAGAAGAAAGAATATCTTCAGGAATCATTGGAGGAACAGCAGCATTTGGAACAGCAACATCATTATATCCTTATGCTAAAGGTGGACTTGCAAGATTCTCAAAAACATATAGACCAACAGAAACTTCTGTTGTTGCAGAAACATTTGTAAGGAGAGGTAATAATATATTCCTAGAATCAAGAGCAGGAAGAACAACATTAAAAGCAAATACAATTCCTTTTGTTTCACCAATGAAACCATTAAGAACTCCTGGAACATTTATTTCATTTGAGAAATTACCTGGAGGAGTTACTGCTGTTAGAGATATTGTTGGTGTTGGAAATGTTGCAATCATAAAACCAGGCAAAGGTTCTAGTATAAGAATAGAAGGAGTAGCAGATTCTTCTCCATTACAACAAGGAGCATTTGGATTTCCATCAGGAGTTAGAGCTCCAGGAAAAACACAATTTCTAGGAGGACCTCAAACAGTTGTAAGTTCTCAAGCAAATCTTCCATTAAAGACAGGAAAGAATTTATTAATAACAGAAGAAATTTTCTTCACTCCTCAAGAACCAATTTTAAAAGTTGGTCAAGCAAGATTATCTAGATTGGGTTTACAAGAGTTCTTTAAATTTCAAAAGAATATTGAATATGGTGTAGGATTACCAGGACAACCAAAAATAGTAATAGAAAGAGGAGCAACAGTAACAACAACAGGATTAAAAAATACATTTAAATTAGGACCTTCAACAGAATTAGAGGTAACAAAAGCAGGTGCTGGGTTTCCAAATATAATTCTTAAGGATGTTCAAAGACCTGCAATCACAACTATAAAAGGCCAAAGAGTTGATATATATACAGTTACTTCAAGAGAAGTTCCAGGAACAACTTCATTAACAAATATCTTACCAACAATAGAAACACCATCTTCTTCTTTAGGTGGTGCAAGAGTATCTTCTGAATTAGTATTCTCAACCTCAGCAACAGCATCAAAAGGTTTTTCATTTCCAACTAGAACCTCAACTACAACTTCAATACCTTCAACAAGTGCAGCATCTGTTATTTCTGTTGGACCTTATATTCCAAAATCATCTCCAATAGTTCCAACAAAAAGAACAAGTTCAACTAGAATATCTACTCCAACCATTAGCTTAACTCCACCAATAACAACAATAACTCCTCCAATTTCACCACCTAGTTCTCCACCAATTAGAACAACTTATCCAACTACAACACCACCAAGGTCACCAACTAGAACACCACCTTATTATCCAAGATCATCAACACCTAAACTTCCTAAACTACCTAAATTTAAACCATATAAACAAACTAAATCAAGAGGAAGGTTTACAGTTTTAGGAAGAAGGTTTGGTAAGTTTAGTGTTGTTGGTGTTGGAAGAACAAGAGAACAAGCATTTAGTTTAGGAAAGAAGTTTGCAACAGGAACATTAGGAAGAAGTTTTACAGTTAGAGGTTCAAGGAGATTAAAACTTCCAGGATTCAGAACTAAGAAAGAAAGCATTGGAACAGTATTTATTCAGAAAACAGGAAAAGGTTTTAAATCTACATTGGGAAGTATAGGAGAGAAGCAAGAGATACAATTATTCAGACAAGCAAAAACTAAAAAAAAGAAAAAAGGAGGTAAGAAAAAATAACATGGCAAAGAAAAAAATAGAAGCAGTTTATTATGAGAAGAAAAAAGGTGCAAGTAAATATAATCCTTGGGGATTAAAACATAAGAAGAAATTATTTACAACTAAAAAAGCAGCAATCTCTTTTGCAAAAAAGAAAGGTAAGAAAAACATAATGGTAAGCTTAGCTTTTGAATAAATAATGGCAAGAAAAAAGAAAAAACAAAGGCCAGTATATAAATTAAATTACAGGAGGTTAAAGAAAAAATGAAATTACCAAATATAGATAAAGCAATTAATAAAGGTTTATCAAAGAAGAAGATGGGAAGCTGTCCAAGAAGTTATAGTTATGAACATGCTTATGTTCCTCATGGAACAGATAAAATAAAGTGTGTTCTTTGTGGTTATATAAAGAATAGAAGTTATGCAATATAATGGAAGATGAATATAATGAAGTAGCAGACCAAGTTGGATTGCACCAAGCAGCACAGCAAGGAACAATGGTAGCAAACCAAACTAAGCAACTTCAATACCAAATGGAAGAAGGAGAGAAAAACCTAGCAGAAGCTCAATTAGATTGTGAAGAAACATTAACAAAAATATATCATTTATTAAAACAAGATACTTTAAAACCAAGTGAAGATGGAATATTAGAGTGGATAGCAATAGAAGATTCAAAAAAAAGAGTTCTTACTGAAGAAGGTGTTGATAAGATTATGCAGATAATTCAATCCTATATTAATAAGGAAACATTACTTTCTAACTTTGATGATAAGATGATTGCAAGAAGGATGCTAGAATTTTCTTTATCTTTTAATGCCTTAATGTTTATGAAGTATGAAGTATATTTTAGAACTCCAACACTAGAGGAGTGCCAAAATATATTACAATCTAGGATAGATGATAAGATTAAAAGAAAGATAATGAATTTAGAATTAATGAAAAGAGAAGTTAATAAGGAAGAAATTACTCAAGAGATACTAGCAGAAATAGAACCTCAAATTGAATATGAAATGACTAAAATTAAATCAGAAAGAACTAAATTAAACTTAAGAGAGTTTGAAATGATATTTACACAACTAAAAGCATTAGTTGAATCAACACATAATAGAGCATGGAAAGGAGAAGAAAGAGGTTCATTAAGAAGGCACTTTAATATCTCAGAAGTAATTGGAGGTAGAGCAGCAGTTCCTGAAAAGAAAGGTTTCTTTGGAGGATTTAAATGAAGAAACTATTAATATGTTTAATGTTTATGTTATTAATCATACCACTAATTAGTGGGTTAGATTATCCAAAACATAAAGAAGAAACAGAACTACAGTTTGCTATTACTTCTAACAATGCAACACAATGTAATCTTACAACTATTAATGCACCAACAAGTATTATAGTAATTAATCAAATAGGAACTAAAAACTTTCAAACATTTAATTTTACAATAGAAGGTGCAAACTATTCTGAGTTTGGAGTATACTGCCATAACTTAGAGTGTTCAGATGGTTCAAATGTTATTACTGGAAATAAATGTTATGAAGTTAATTATTTTGGAAAGGAATTAACAAGTTCACAATCAACAATTTATTTGGGATTATTAGGATTATTAATTCTTACACTATTTATTACTTTTTTTAGTATAGGGCATCTTCCAAATTCAAATACAAAAGATGAGGAAGGAAGAATATTATCTATTAGTTATTTAAAACATTTTAGATTAGTATTATATTTAGTTTCATATTTTTTATTTATAGCAATCTTTTACATATCTTCTAATATAGCTTTTGCATTTCTCTCAGAACAATTACTTGCTAAATTCTTATTTGCTATTTTTACAGTTCTATTTTCTTTAGCACCAGTTGTTGTTATTGTATTAATGATTAGTTTCTTTGTTAAATTCTATCATGATAAAGAATTTCAGAATATGTTAAATAGAGGAATCTTTCCAGGAGAACAATTATAATGGCAAATATGAATAGAACAAGAAGTGAAGTATTAAGAACAGATGCACAGTTCAAGAAGTTTGTTCAAGATTTAAGTAGGATGAAATCTGCACAAGAGAATTGTGATATTAAACCTTCAAGAATAACTAAGGCAATGTTTAATCAATATAATAAATATCCAAACTTATTGGAAGAAATAAAGATTTCTAAACTAGGAGATAAAAAATGAAACTATTTAATAAAAACAAGAAAGGAGCAATAGGAATTATATTTTTCTTTTTAGCATTGCTTACAATATTAATTGTTGGTTTTATGTTAGTAATGGTATGGAGTGTTGTTGATATTGCAAGTGATGAACTTACTCCAATTATGACAGATTTAGGTATGGTGGATGAAGTTAATCTTTCACAAGTTGGAGATTATACTTTTGGTGTAGCAGATAAATTCACTCAATCACTTCCTTGGATTATTATAATTGGATATGTTATGGCATTAGTGTTTACATTAGTATTTGTATTTGTAGTTGGATATTCTCCTCATCCTGCATTTATTGGTTTGTATCTTGCATTAATGGTTCTATTAATCTTTGGTGCTATTATTATGAGTAATATGTATCAAGATATTTATACAGGAACAGATGAACTTGCAACAAGATTGCAAGAGCAAACAACAATGAGTTATTTAATCTTACAAGCTCCATGGGTTTTAGGAATCATTGCAATCATTGGTGGGATTTTAATGTTCACAAGACAAGGTGCAAGTGAAGGTGGAGGAACAGGAGGTTATGGTGTATAATGGCAAAAAATAACACTTTTTCAACAAATAAAACTCATTTAAAGGCTTTCTGCTGCATTTTTTTAATGCTTTGTATAGTAATGCTTACACCAGTTTTAGTAAGTTCTGCAAATTTTGATAATGTTAAATCAGATTTAATTAAAGGTGATGGTATTTCTGAATATGGAAAGATTGAAATTAAAGATTGGTTTGGATTACAAAAACTAACTGATTTAGAATTAAAAGAAAATACAGATACTTGTATTAGTAGTTGTTCTGCTATAACAGAAATAATTATGTATCAATCAGGAGCATTAGTTGATGACATTAAATTCTTAATTCAATCAGGAGAAGATTGGAAACCAACAACAATAAAAGATTATACTATTTATATTCAAACAGGAACACAAGAAATAGATATTGAAGATTATGAACAACAATGTTCTAATAAATTAATTGAAGGAACTAAAAATAATTCAATGAGTAATGATTGTTCTTTAGTTAAAACAGGAACTCATAAAGAAACAGAAAATGTTTATGAAGTATATACCTTAGGCACTACAGTTCCAATAGGAACTTATAATATTAAAATTGAAGGTAAGAAAAATGCTTTAGATACTATTGATTGGCAGATTACTTCACAAGGAAAGTTAATAGATGAGTGGGCAATATGGGGTTCTTCTTTACAAACTAACCTATTAAACTATTTTAAATTAGATACAACAACAGGAACTATTGCAGTTGATAGTATGGATTTCCAAAATGGAACAGGTAATGGAATTGCAAATGATAATTGGATTACTCCTGGAGCATTAAATGGTGCAATAAGATTAAATGGTGTTGATGAGTGGTTTAGTTTAAATACAAATGATTATAAATTTGGATTACAAAACTTCTCAATTAGTTTTTGGATGAATACTACTGATGATACAATTCAGTTTTTAATGGGAACAGATAATGGTGTTGCAGGTGGTATGGTAGTTAAATTTGATGGTGATTTAATTAATGTATATGATTCAGGATTAGGAGATATTGAATTTCAAGCTGCCACATTAAGTGGATTAACTGATGGAGCATATCACCATTATGTTTTAGTTAGAGATAGAGATGGAACAAACTCAAAGATTTATATTGATAATGCCAATAAAGGTTTAACTAAAAATACTCCTCCAAATTATAATGCTAATGAAATATTCTCTTTAGGTTGTGCAGAAAATGGAGCAACAGCTTGTTTGCTTCCTCTTAATGGAACTTTAGATGAAGTTGGAATATGGAATAGAAGTTTAACTTCAAGTGAAATATCTGATTTATATAATGGTGGAACACCATTAGCATTTTCTGACCCAGATACAGTTATAACTCTAAATTCTCCAAATGATTATCTTAATTCTTCTATTGCTATGATTGAACATAATGCAACAGCAGTTGCAGGTTTAGGAAGAACAATAGCAAATATGAGTTTGATTAGTAATCAATCTGGAACATTTGTTAGAACTAATTCAACAACAGGATTGTCAGGAACTACTGAAAGTTATAAATATAATTTAACTTATACTGAAGGAGTTTATGATTGGTATTATGAAAGTTGTGATAATACTGGTGCTTGTTTCTATTCTACAGAAAATAGAACTATAACTGTTGATTCTACTGCTCCAGCAATTACAATAAATCTTCCAACAAGTTTATTAGATTATGGTTATTTAGGAGTTACAGAAAATCTAAGTTGGAGTATTGTTGAAACAAATATTGATAGTTATTGGTATGAATATAATAATATAAATACAACTTTAACAAATGGAGTTATTAATTCAACAACATTTACATTAGGAACTTCTCCTTATAATATAACTATTTATGCAAATGATAGTGTAAATAATATTGCTTCTACTTATATTAATTGGAGTTATAGATTGTTTAATTCTTCTGAAACATATACAGCATCTACAATTTCAGGAACAACTAATCCATTTATATTAAATCTACAAACAAATGGAACTCAAATAACTGCTGCTAAATTAGTTTATAATGGAACAAGCTATTTAGGTTCTATTAATTCAACTGGAAATGATTATACATTAACTAAAAATCAGATAGCACCAGGAGTTACTACAACAACTAATATTCCTTTCTATTGGAATATAACAATGAGTGATGGATTTAATCAATTAACTACTTCAAAGAATCAAAGTGTTAGTGGAATTGTAATTAATGAAACTTGTGTTAATATGTATACTATATTTAATTTCACTTCATTAGATGAAATAACTCAAGCAAAATTAATTCAAACAGATGAAAATACTTCTATTAAAATTGATTTAAATTTATATAGTTCTGATAGAACAACACAATTAGTAGATTATTTCCATAACTTTAATAAAATTAATCCTGCTGCAATATGTTTAGATAATGATTTATCAGGTGGAGAACAATATTCTTTAGATATTCAAGTAGAATATTTAGCAGATGATTATTCAACAGAATTTTATAATATAGAGAAATATGTTTTAAATTCTAGCACATTAGGAAATAATATTAGTTTATATAATTTAGCCACTACCAATACTCAAAGTTTTAAATTACTTGCAAGAGATACTTCTTATCTTCCTATTGATGGAGCATTGATTCAAATACAAAGAAAGTATTTAGAAAATGGAACTTTCTATATTACTGAAATACCTAAAACAGATGAGAAAGGAATAACTTCTGCTTCATTACAGGTTGATAGTGTTATATATAATTTCTATATTTATGATGATGGAACATTAATATCTTCTTTTACAAATGTATTGGCAATATGCCAAACACCATTAGTAACTCAGTGTGAAATAGATTTCAATGCTTTCCAAACTGAAATAGTTGTTCCAGATTATGAAACAATAGATGATTTTAATTTTACATTGGGATATAATTCTTCTACAAGAGTTGTTTCAAGTCAATTTGTAATACCTAGTGGTTCACCTTCTGCAATTCAATTAGTAGTAACTAAAGAAGATGCTCTTGGAACTTCTGTTTGTTCAGATACTTTAACTTCTGCTTCAGGAATAGTATCATGTATTGTTCCAGCAAACTTTGGTAATGCAACTGTTATGGCAAAATTATATAAAGATAGTTCTGAAATTGGAAAAGGAAATATAAAGATAGACCAAAAATCCTCAGATATATTTGGAGTAGTATTAACCTTTCTTTCAGTATTAGTTATAATTACTTTAATTGGAATTGGTGTTTCTGATAATCCTATTGTTACTGCTGTATTCTTATTTGTTGGAGTAGTAGTATTATTTGGAATAAACTTAGTTCAAAATACAGGATTTATTGGTGCATCAGCAACAATATTATTCTTTGCAATAGCAATAATATTAGTTATAATAAAAGCAGCAAGGAGAAACTAATGGGAAGCCAAATAACCTTAACAATAAGTTTAGTATTTATAGCATTATTCACAGTAGCAATATTAGGATTTGCTATTGGATTTGCAACTGATAATGATGCTGCTGTTAGTATTACACAAGATTCAAATGTTAATAGTTTTAGAACTGAGGTTACAGGAAATGCAAGTGCTTTTGCATCAGATTCACAAGGAACTTATAATTCAATACTATCTACAACTATTGAACCTGGAAGTGATGTTGCACAATCAACTGGTTCTTTTGCAGTAAGTATTACTAATTTAATTGGTGTTGGAAAAAATGTTATTAGTTTACCAAGAAAAGCAATCTTTGGAGATGGTGGAGGATTTGCAATATTCTTTACAACCTTTGGTGCAATAATTGTATTCTTATTTGGTTTATTCTTATATAAAACTTTAAGAGGTAATCCATAATGGGATATTTATATGAACTTCCAAATGCAACAACAGGAGTAGATGATATTTTATCTCAAACTACAACTGCATTTCCTGGATTTGTTCCACTAATATTATTCTTTGTATTTGCTGTTGTATTTATTGGTGGGATAACTAGGCAGAAAATTAGAAATGGAACTGCAGATTATTCTGCTTGGGCAATAATAGCTTCAATGGCAACACTACTTCCTGCATTATTATTCTCAGTAAGTGCAGGATTTATCCAACTAGATTGGTTGGTAATTGTTGTATCTTTAAATATATTATCTGCAATTTGGTTCTTCTTAGATAGGAAAACAAGTGAAGTTTAGTGTTACATTGTAACACTAGATATAAAAAGGATAACTACTTCTTATTTTTATTATTATAATTTAATGTAAGGAGGTTAAAAAATGTATAAAAAAGCTCAAACAGGTGGTTTAATCACAAGTCTTATCTTTGGAGTAGCATCTTTAGTTATTGGAGTTATAATTGCTTTTGTAATTGTTTCAACTCTAACAGGTGCTGGTTTATTAGGAACTGCAGTAGCAGCAACTAATGAATACAACTCAACTCAAGCTCTAGCAAGTAACTTCACAGCAGGTGTAGATAAAGTATCAGCAAAGATTCCAACAGTATTATTAGTAGCTGCAATAGTTCTAATCTTAGGAGTATTAGCAATTCTAGTAGGAGTATGGCAAAAGATGAGAATTGGTGGAGGCTCTATTTAAACATAATTCAAATATGAAAATGTTTAATAAAAAAGCTCAAACAGGAGGTTTAATTACCTCACTTATCTTTGGTGTGGCTTCATTAGTTATTGGTGTTATTATTGCTTTTGTAATAGTATCAACATTAACAGGTGCAGGATTACTAACAAGTGGTTCAGCAGAAGAAACTTCAACAAACTCTCTAGCTGCAAATTTTACAACAGGTGTTGATAAAGTATCAGGAAAGATTCCAACAGTATTATTAGTAGCTGCAATAGTTCTAATTTTAGGAGTATTAGCAATTCTAGTAGGAGTATGGCAAAAGATGAGAATTGGTGGAGGAGCAATTTAAAACCAATTTAATTTATTTTTTTTCTTTTTTTTCTTTTTTTCTCTTTCTAACAAAGTTTTATAAACTTTGGAATATTATCTTTTTTAGTTTAAAATGAAGCTGGTGATATTTTTAATAGGTGTTGTAATGTTCACTAGTTTTGTTTATGCTTTTGATACTTCTGAATTTGATTATACTTATACAACTCCAACAAATTATTCTTTAGTTAATGTAAATAACTCACAATTCTTAAGAAGTT
>Ga0210003_1003275_pt1 | contig 13269 bp, 11 predicted proteins | sample LantaG_FD_182804 | JGI IMG/M metagenome (GOLD analysis project Ga0210003, IMG submission 182804) | Deep subsurface microbial communities from Baltic Sea to uncover new lineages of life (NeLLi) - Landsort_02402 metaG (SPAdes) (version 2) | ecosystem: Environmental > Aquatic > Marine > Oceanic >... | reverse complement strand
TTACATTTTTAACAGCAAGTTTTTCCTTTACAACAGATACAAAATTAGGGTAAACACATATAGCTGCCACATTTGGAATATTGCTGAATCTGCCCTGGAAACTGTTTACCTTGCCGGTCATATGAATAATACTGTTTTTACTATCAGTGGTATTGAGGCTTGTCAGGTCAATAAGATTCAGTATTTTCATCAGGAGGCGTTTTTCAGGTACTTCGGGAATGGTGGCAACAACCTCTTTAAGCCCTTTCCTGATCTCATTATCTGAAGGGCATGATTTTATCGGTTTTTGATATAGTTTTGTCATAGTATACAGGTTAAACAAATATACAAGTCATAAAAAAAAGACCGGGTTCAATTTAATGCTTTTTGTTTTCATAACACTTTTATACACAAATTTTAGTTGCACTTAAAAAACAAAAGACCAGGATGCATATTATGGAAGTTTGTCTTGAATACAAACACCCCGGGGTTACCTGATAAATAACGAGTAAATATTCAGATTAATTGACGGCCTTGTTGTTAAGTTTTCTGTTCCTTGCAAGAGATGCAAAGATACCAAGGATACAAAGTACTGAGAATATCAAAAATCCAGTTTTCATTCCTTTAATAAGCCCGGGATAGGTTTCAGGTACAATGGCATCCTGCCCCATATAAAGAGCAAGGAGCATCATTGCTATTCCCATGCTGAGCATCTGGCCAACCATCCTCATTGTACCGACAACACCCGATGCAACACCAAGATACTTCTTCTCCACGGAACTCATGATTGCATTGGAATTGGGGGACGAGAAAAGAGCAAAGCCTATACCCATGGTAACAAGCATGATGATAATCAGATATATCGGGCTCATTTCACTTATAAAGCAAAGCATTATTAATCCTGTTGCAGTAAGTCCCATGCCGCATGAAGCTATAATACCCGGATTATATCTATCAGATAGCTTTCCTGCAAAAGGCGACAATAATGCCATCATAACGGGCTGTGATATCATAATGAATCCTGCCGTCTGGGCATCAAAGCCCTTAAGATACTGGAGATAAAGGCTGATGAAAAAACCGGTGGCAGCTGTTGCTGAATAATGTATCAGCGCAGCTATTCCTGAAAATGCAAAGACCCTGTTGCGCAGAATAAGACTAATGTCAAAAACAGGATTTTTGATCCTCTTTTCAAATAAAAGGAAGAGGATGGCAAAAACTAAAGCCGAACCCAGGAAGATCCATCCCTGAACAGAAGGCAGTTTTGAGAAACCATACATAAAAAAAGCTATAGAGATTCCATAAATCAAGGATCCCTTCCAGTCGAATTTCTCGCCTTTCGCTTCAGCCCATTCCGGCTTCATTTTTTTAAATATCAGATAAAGAGAAGCAATGCCCAGTGGGACAAGAAATATGAAAATGCTCCTCCACCCGAAATAATGTGTCAACATTCCTCCAATAACCGGACCGCTTGATAAGCCTGTATATACTGCAGTTATATTTATCCCCATAGCCCTGCCGCGTTCGCCCGGCCCGAAAACAGAAGTCAGGATTGCCAGGCTGGTGCCGAATATCATGGCCCCTGAAATACCCTGAAGTATACGGAATATGATCAGGGATTCAATGTTCCATGAAAAAATTATAAGGAAAGTCGATAATGTAAAAAGAGATATCCCATACGTGAATATTTTCTTCCTGCCCACAATGTCTGCAAGTCTGCCAAAAGGAAGTAAGAACATTGCCGATGACAGTATGAAGCTGCCGGGTATCCATCCGAGCTCTATTGCAGTGGTGTTGAAGTCTTTATCTATTGCCGGCAAAGCAAGGTTAACAGCTGAACCAAGAAAAGGAGTGAGAAAAGCTGCAAATGCAGTTACGATCAGAACAGATCTTTTAAGTGATTTTTCATCGGGAGACATTATTTTTTCCTGCATAAACTACTATTCTTTGTTTTTTGTATCAATAATTATCGTAACCGGGCCGTTATTCACCAGACTAATATCCATCATTGCCCCGAACTCACCTGTTTTAACAGGTTTTCCGATAAGGCCGGATAATACAATAACAAACTTTTCATATAACGGAACAGCAATTAGTGGTGGTGCTGCCTTGATATATGAAGGCCTGTTTCCCTTTTTTGTTTTTGCATGAAGTGTGAACTGGCTGATGACCATAATATCCCCTCCTGTTTCCATAACAGAAAGATTCATCACCCCATCATTGTCATTGAAAATCCTTAATTGTACGATTTTGTTTGCAAGCCATTCAATATCAGCATCATTATCCGATTCTTCAATACCAACAAATACCAGCAAGCCATTCCCGATCTCAGACCTGATCTCATTTTTAATCGTTACAGATGCCCGGCTTACCCGTTGAATAACGGCTCTCATTCAGACTATTATTAAGTCTGCAAATATATGTATTCAATTTTAAAAATCTGAAAATGGTGTTTTACATTATATTTGCCCTGTATACGTCTGTTTCATGGATTTACTGACCATTATTGGAGTAGCCCTGGGCTTATCATTCGACACTTTTGCAGTTTCCCTGTCTTTTGGTGTGGTTCAGAACAAAATAATTTTCTGGCAGGCATTCCGGGTAGCTATTGTTTTAGCGGTATTTCAGGCCGGACTACTGGTCGCGGGATTTTTTCTTGGATCGCTGATAAGCGATATCATTAAAACAGCTGATCACTGGATCGCCCTGGCATTACTTCTATTCCTTGGCACAAGAATGGTAATCGAAGGAATCAGGCGAAAAGAAGAAGAACAGACCAGGGACTATACAAAACTACTGGAACTTATTACTGCTGGTATAGGAACCAGCATAGATGCATTTGCTGTTGGGATCGGCTTTGCCCTTCTTGAAATAAAAATATGGATTTCGGGAGTTATTATCGGGATAGTAACCTTTATAGCCTCAATGTCTGCTATCAGAATAGGCAAGGCTGCAAGTCAAAAGCTGGGTAAAAGAGTTGAGATTATTGGCGGACTAATATTGATAGCCATCGGTATAAAGATTTTTCTCGAACACCTGCTTACCTGAAACACATACCGGGATAAGTGTTTCTTAATCAATCCTTTATACAGCGGATAGAAAAACCATAAACATTTAAATTGCTTCCCCTGGCCAGATTACCGGAATTACTGTAAAGGCTGACATTATATGATAATGATGGCAAGACCAACGAAGAGCTCCACCAATAACCATTATTACCAATATCCGCAAATGTTCCGTCATCTAGTCTGTTACCCCCCGGAAGAGCAGTAAAACCGGATTCGTTGGTTGCTGTATTCAGATCGCTCCAGTGAATGCTTCCTGCTTCTTTTAACTTATTGCCGGCAACACTTTCTCCCCCCAGATAATTAGATAGAGTGATCCACTCTCCGTTAGCCGGAACATGCCAGCCGGCAGGGCATAATTTACCTGTATTTACAGTGTACCAGTTATATAAAGCTCCGTATGTAGATTTATATCCCGATTCATTATTGTCGTACCAGCAATATCCGGGAGTGGAAAGATTTTTCCATTCTGTATTGTCGGTTACCAGGGGAATACCGGTACCATCGTTATGATGAGTGGTTTTCAGGTTCTCCTGCATCCATGTTTGTGTACCTATAGTAACAGAATAATAAAGGTTATTATCAATGTCTTCCAAAGCATAAGTTTTAAAAGTCATATCGTCACCGGTTGTTGTTCCCAGTTCATTTGTAGCATTAATTCTGAAATGGTAAGTCGTTCCCGGAGTCAGTCCTGACAGATCTGAACTGACATTTACCGAGGTGCTGCCGGTAACCGGACTTAGTATTGCAGTTAGGGTATTTCCGTAGCTTGTCGATGTTCCCCATTCAAACGCAATTATGGTTGACAAATAGTTTGGATTCACTGAACCATTCAGTGTTACAGTGTTTATTTTCAAGCTGCTGACAGACTCTGTCATGGCGTCAGGGATCTGACCCGCAGTTGTAAATGTCATATCATTGCTGTAAATTATTCCAAGTGAATTTTCAGCTTTAATTCTGAAATGATAAGTTGTTCCAGGGGATAATTCTGTTAATTCAGCAGTGATATTTACAGATGAATCTCCGGTAACCGGACTTAGTGTCGAAGTGATTGTATTTCCATAATTTATTGTGGTTCCATATTCAAAATCGACAGTTGTTGATAACAAACCGGGATTTACAGTTCCGTTCAAAGTTGCTGAATGTGCCTGGATATCTGAAGCATCCAGGGTGTTTGAAGAAGGTTCATCTCCCAGCGTCGTGAAAGATTCTGAATTCCCGTATCCGGCACCCATGTCGTTCGTAGCATAGGCTCTGACATAATACGATGTATTTGGAGAAAGCCCTGAAAGATTGCAGGTAAAAGATAAAGATACCGAATCCCAGATTGCGGTTATTTTGCTGTTTTCTATTGTAGGTTTCTCTAAAGTATCCCAGCATACACCCCTTTCGGTTATGATAAATCTTCCATTATCAGTAATAACGCCGCCTGATTTGGCAGTTGTTGTGGAAATTTCAGTTACGGCAGTTGTTGTTAGAGCAGGCGGTGTTGCCTTTTCTTCACAGGAACAAAATATTATGGTTATCAGAATTATGCCCGATATTTTTAAAATATTTTTCATAATAGCTGGCTTTAATTATCAAAGAGTGTGTTTAATGAAGATCACCTGGCATCAAAGGTACTTAGAAATTTGATTTTGAATTCCAGGCGATGTACCTTTATTAAAAAATCAACTGATATGAAATCCCTTTTTATAACAATCACGTGTTTTTTGGTTTTGTCAGAGGTTGCTTTTTCTCAACCGCGTAATGTATATGATGTTTATGCCATTGAGTATTCAAGCTCAAAATCCAAAGTACCTGTATCGAACATCTCTATTGGAGGAAGCTCAACTGATAGTGTATCCTTTTCATACTATTTCTGGTTTTTGAATGGTGATCCTAATTATAAGCTCTTGAACTATCTTTTGATCGTCCTCACCCCAAAAACCAGCCCTGCTGCATTGCCGGGATGTGCCTGAAACTTTTACGGTGTTTTCCATCCTTCTTCGGTAAACAGATCCCAGTAAACTGAATATCTCCTGTCATAAAAAGTATAAAATGGCCTCATTTCAACATCATAAGGTCTTCCGGTATTATCTGTAATAAATGTATTTATTTTACCCTCAACCTGTTTCATCCATGCAGAGGGATCCCTCTCTTCAGTCATCAATACCGGGACATACATTATATCTCTTGGTATAGTATCCTTAACAGGGCCAAGATCACCGGCCATTACCAGTGGCCCGTACATTACTGCCACCCTGTTACTGTCGTCAGGCATCGCTTCCAGACGGAGAGAGAACGGGATACTTACTTCCACACGATCTCCGGTTTTCCAGGTTCTTTCAATGGCAACAAAAGATCCCGGCAACTCTTTCACCCGTTTTTTATTTCCGTTTATATTTATTTCAATGCCGCTTTCTGCCCAGAAGGGATACCGGATTTGCAGTACCAGCTTTTGAGGAGTATCACACACAAATTCAAATAATGTGCCCTGTTCCTCAGGGTATTTTGTATTTTGAATCAGTGTCAAACCTTTTTCCTTCCAGGTAAGTTCTGAAGCAATATACTGAAACACAAACAGCTCATTATCATTATGATAGTAAATGTTTTTCCCATATTTGGAATGATTTTCCATACCTGTTCCAATACAACAAGTAAACCATTCAGGATCCTGGAAATCTTTATACCCTCCCATATCAAGCGACAGATTATATACAACATGACCGTTCTCGGGATTCTGGGACGAGAGAATATGGTTGAAAAGAGCTCTTTCATAAAAATCTGCAACAGAGGCATTTGCATTCCATTCAAAAAGGTGCTCTGTAAGCTTCAGCATGTTATATACATTGCACGTCTCTGTTGTTCCTTCTCCAAGCCTGTTCCTCAGCTTATCAGGAGGACCAAAATATTCATCATTACCATTACCTCCGGTAACATATGAATGGTGTTTAGTTACTGTCTCCCAGAAGAATTCTGCAGCTTTCATGTCAGATGTATCACCGGTAAGCTCATAAAGTCTCGATAGAGATATCAGTTTTGGGATATTTGTATTGGCATGCTTGCCGGGAAGAATATCCTCTTCATTTTTCAGGGGATCGAGAATAGCCTTATGATAGAATATCCGGGAAATCCTTAAGTATTCTTCATTATTTGTATCGGCATAAAGATCAGCAAATGTTTCACTTATTCCGCCATGTTCGCAGTGAAGCATCTTTTGTACCTGTTCATCGTTTAAAGGAATTACTATTGTTCCGATCCAGTCGGCAAATCGTTTTTCAACCTCCAGGGCTGTTTTATTTCCGCACAGGTGGTAAGCATCTCTCAATCCGGCCAGAACCTTATGCTGGGTATAGAAAGGTGCCCATATGCCGTTGAGGTCAAATCCTTTCGACCTGATGTTTCCTCTGGCCACTTCTTCCTCAAAGACTTTCTTTCCGTTCGGGAAAGCGCCTATATAGCCGTCACCATCGGCATCCTGGAGCATCTTAAGTTCATCAACAATATAATTTACCCGTTCAAGAAACTTGGTGTCTCCGGTACTCTGGTACATCATTGAGCATGCGCTCAGGTAATGACCAAGAGAATGTCCTGCAAGAGATTCATCCTCCCAGCCCATGTAGTGCTCCGCCTTTGGCTTCAGTCCGGTTTCAGAATAAAATTTTGCAAGCAGTCTGTCAGGTTCATACCCGAGCAGGGTAGCCTTATTCAGTTCTGTTGCATGCAGAAAGGGCCCTTCAAGTAGTTTCACATCTGAAAGTTCAAATGGCAGTGCTCTGAATGAAACAACCTCCGGTTCACCCGTATAAACCCGGCTTTTTTCCGGAGAAGTGCAGCCGGTTATGAAAATAACCACTAAACCGATTGATATTATATGCCTTATAGATTTTTCCATTGGAATTGATTTACTGACTATAAGTTTAAAAATAAGTGTTTTGACTCATAATGGCTTCATTTTTCTTTTCCTTTCTTCAAAGAGAACCATCTCTCTAAAACCGGCCTCCCTGAGCAGAGTGTACGCCTCTTCGAAATACTGGCCGACACGGGAGGGCATATGGGCATCAGAATTCACGCATACTGAAACATTTTCTTCCCTGAAAACACTCAGAAAACGACGATCGGGGTAGAAATCACCAAGAGCTTTATTCCTTCCATTTGTATTAAGCTCTAAAACAACATCATGCTTTTTCATGGTTCTGGCCAGTTTCCTGTAAAGCGGTTCAGGATTTACAGAGGGTGTATGTCCGAATATCCTTATCAGATCGCAATGACCAATAATGTCGAAAAGGCCGGATGAGGCAGCTGCCATAACATAGCCCAGGTATGACTCAAACAACATATCAATATTCTTACCTTTGTAAAACTCCGGCCCCAGATCAACGGTCTTTTCTCCCATATAGTGAACCGACCCTATCCTGTAATCAAGATTAAACTGGTTCAAATACAATTCTAGTTCTTTCTCTTTCCCCGGGAAGAAATCAACCTCAAGACCTGTTTTAACAGATATGTTCCTTACCTTTTTCTTCAGATTATCAATATGGGCTATGTATTCAGATGTCTTTTCAGGATTCATAACCCAGTCCTGGTTTTCCCTGAACAACGACAGATGTTCGGAAAAACCTATTTCAGATAATCCTTGTGACACTGCTGAGGCAATATAATCTTCAGGTGGTGCTTTACCGTCACTGAAACAGGTATGAATATGATAATCAGTTTTATAAAGCATATTACCGGTCTTTATTCAACTTGCAGGAACAGATCTGTAAAGAAGGCCGAAATTTGGCAAAAAAACAAATCAGATAATTAACCGGTTATGATTAAATTTTCTATTTTTACCCTTTCCGCCGTTTTGTAATGAAAATAAAATTAGGTAAAGATAAAAAGCACATAAAATTTGAATCATGGAAATCAAAAAACAAATTGTAAGGGATATTCCCCGCAGAAGATTTCTTGAGCTAAGCATAAAGGGAGGATTACTGATTGCTGCAACGCCTGCACTGATGTCCCAGCTGGTATCCTGTAAAAACGGGACGGGCAACTCTTCAGCCCTCGACATAGACAGGGAGATGCTGGCACGGGTCATAGCAAAAGCCCTGGAAAAGGGAGGTGACTTTGCGGATGTATACCTTGAAAACCGCATATCAAAACAGATCGTGATGGAAGAATCAAAATTCAAGAGCGGGCTGTATGGTATAAGCCAGGGTGCAGGTGTGAGGGTTATTTCAGGCAACAAAACAGGCTATGCCTATACTGATGAAATAACAGAAGAGAAGCTTTTAAGGGCAGCTGAAGTGGCATCGTATGTGGCAAAAAACGGAACTGTTTTTTCACCGGTCAACATATCTGCGGCGACACGTCCATCATACATTACGGTACAGCAACCTCTGGCGGCAATAGCTGATGAAAAAAGAATAGAGGTAATAAAAAGAGCCGACCAGGCTGCCAGGGATTATGATCCTCGGATAAAAATGGCTTTTGTTGATTATAACGATGAGGTCAGGAGCAGGGTGATTGCTAACAGCGAAGGTACTTACCTGAGAGATGAACTGCCACTCCTGTTTTTTATTGTACAGGTTATGAGTGACGACGGCACGGCGCGGCACATGGCACGTGAAAGACTGAGCAAACATTCCGGATTCGAGATGTTCGAAAATGTAACTCCCGAGACTGTAGCAAAAAGGGCAGCACGCGAAGCAATAGCCATGCTCGACGCGGAAGAGGCTCCGGCAGGAATTATGGACGTTGTAATGCAAAACGGATGGGGAGGTGTGCTGGTGCATGAAGCAGTAGGGCATCCTCTTGAAGCCGACAATATTGCCAAAGAGGTCGGTGCATTTACAGGTAAAATGGGACAGAAAGTTGCTGCCGACTGTTTCACAATGGTGGATGACGGAACACTTCCAAACTTCAGGGGCACAATCAATTTTGACGATGAAGGCTCCGAATCTAAACGCAATGTGCTGATAGAGAACGGTGTACTTAAAGGATTTATGACCGACATACTAAGCGCAAAACAACTTTCCATGCAAAGGACCGGTAACGGCAGGCGGGAATCATTCAGGTATATTCCAATACCCAGAATGACAAATACTTTTATTGAAAAAGGAAAGGACAACCCTGCCGACATTCTTTCATCGACAAAAAAAGGTATCTATGTACAGAGCCTTAGCGGCGGCAGTGTCAACCCGGTGACGGGAGTCTTTAATTTCACCTGCAGGGAAGCATACCTCATAGAGAACGGCAAAAAGACAAAACCAATTAAGGGAGCAACTCTGATAGGCTCATGTATGGATGTCATTTCGAATATTGATGCTGTGGGAGATGATCTTGACTTTGGCCCCGGCATATGCGGTAAGGGCCAGATAGCAGAGGTCTCGGCAGGACAGCCGACAGTAAGAATACGAGGGATAAACGTGGGAGGAAGTAAAGCATAATTTAAAAAGTCAACAGGAATAATCATGAAGAATATAGATTTAACAGAAAAACTGGTCAAAAAATGTATAAGCCTGGGTGCCGATGAAGCAGAGGTTTTTCTTGAGTTGAACAGGAACCTTTCGATAAATGTACTTAAATCGGAAATTGAAACCATTGAAGAGGCTTCATCTCAGGGAGTAGGCTTCAGGGTTTTTGTTGAGGGGAAAATGGGTTTCAGCCATTGCAACGATTTCAGCAATAAGTCACTGGAAGATACAATATCAAGGGCAATAGCATTTGCACGACTATCAACTCAGGATGAAAATAACGTGCTTACCGATGACAAAGGGATCACACAGGTAGATGATCTTTACGATCCCGGGATAAAAACAGAGCTCATGGATAAAAAAATAAAGATGGCTCTCGACCTTGAGAACCTGGCTATGAAAGATCCAAGGATCACTAAAAGCTCTGGGGCAGGTTATGGGGAAGGCGAATCAGAGATCTTTATTGGAAACTCAAACGGGCTTTTAAAAACATATAAATCGTCAGGTTGTTACCTGGGTGTTTATGTTGTTGCGGAAAAGGGAAACCAGAAGAATACCGGCGGGGAATATTGCTCCAGGGTCTTCTTTTCTGATCTTCTACCCCTGGAAGAGATAGCAGCGGTAGCTTCAAAGAAAGCCATTGAGCTTCTTGATCCGGTAATGCTAAAAACACAAAAGGCAGCAGTAATTTTCGATCCTGATGTTGCCGGGGCTCTTCTCGGAGGAATTATTTCTGCCATAAACGGAGAACGTGTGATGCAGGGAGCAAGCTTTTTGAAAGATCATCTGAACAAACAGTTTACTTCACCACTGCTTACCATAACCGATGACGGCACAAGGAATAAAAGTCTTGGAAGCGCTCCCTTTGACGGGGAGGGTGTACCTACCATCAAAAACACCCTTGTGGAAAATGGTATACTGAAAAGTTTCATATATAACACAAAAGCTGCAAAAAGAGCAGGTGTAAAAAGTACGGGGAATGCCTCACGGGGAGGCTTCAGCTCTTTACCGGGTATAGGCACACATAACGTGTATGTCTCTAAAGGGAAACATACCCGCAATGAGATAATTGCAGCCACAAATAAAGGACTGCTGTTGTTGGAAGTTACGGGTTATGGAATAGATTCGGTAAGCGGAAATTTCAGCGGAGGTGCCAGCGGTCTATGGATAGAAAACGGCGAATTGATACATCCTGTCAAGGGAGTCACAATAGCCGGACATGCATTTGACATTCTTAATTCTATCGACATGATGGGAACCGACCTGGATATGAACAGGACAAATACAGCTCCCACATTCAGGATTGCAGAAGTGCAGATAGGAGGTAAATAATTACAGGGGTCACTGTTTAAATAGATCTTTAAGAGCTTTATCCAGGCTGTCAAATGTAAACTGACAGCCTGTATTTATTATTTTACCGGCAGATACACGGCTGCCATTGAGTAATATATCTGCCATTTCACCAAATGTGATTTTCAATAATACTGAAGAAACCGTCGGACGAAATCCGGATTTATTCATTGTTGAAGCCAGCGAGCTCATAAATTCACGGAATGTTACATGCTGAGGTGCAACTGCATTATATGCTCCTTCCATTTTATCATCTTGTAAGGCTTTCAGGTAAATATTACACAAGTCAGAAATATGTATCCATGGCATGTACTGCATGCCTCCTCCCAGGACAGGAAAAAGGTGCCATTTGGCAGCAGTCATAAGCTTTGTCAGGGCGCTGTCACTCTTTTCCAGCACCATTGCTGTCCGGATCTTTACTGTCCTTATTCCTGATCTTTCAAACATATCTGCAGCTTCCTCCCAAAATCTGCATGCTGTTCCCAAAAAATCTGATGCGGGAGGATCCTCTTCAGTGAAAACCTTTTCTGAAGTTAAGGCACCATAATACCCTATTGCTGAGGCTGAAATAAATGCTTTAAGGGGAATGTTGTTTTCTGAAATAACCTTGTGTAGCAGTTTGGCTGTATTAACCCTGCTAACAATTATCTCCTTCTTCCTTTTCTTGGTCCACCGCTTTTCACCTATATTGGCTCCCGCCAGGTGAATTATATAATCCACGCCATCGAAAATTACCGGATCGATGATCTCTTTTTCAGGATCCCACCTGAAAACCCTTACCCTCCCAAACTGGTTCTGTTTTCTTGACAGGTGAATGACCTTGAATCCTTCCGTAAGCAGCAGCGAGGTAAGATACCTGCCTACCATTCCGCTTCCGCCCGTGATAAGAACTGTTGTATTATTATTCATTTAGGTTAATTTTTAACAGCGCTCCGGGTGATGGATTAGTAACATAAAACTAAAATAAATAATCTTGAAATATAGTATTATAACAAGTATTTGCAATAAAATCAAAATGTTTTACTTTAGTGGTCTCAAAAAAATATGAAGATGGCAACAACTAAAAAGTAAAATATAATGGTAAGCGTGAAGAAGAAAAAAGGAATAATTGCTATCCTTACCGGCGGTGGAGATGTGCCGGGATTAAATCCTGCAATAAGGGCAGTGACGATACGTGCAAACCGTGAAGGATACCAGGTAATAGGTCTCAGGAGAGGATGGGCCGGCATTACGGAATTGATCCGGGATAATAAGTATGATAATAGCAATAATTTCATACCGCTTTCCGATGACATAGTCAACAAGGCAGGCCGCACAGGAGGTACATTCCTTCACACTTCAAGGACCAGGCCAAGCCATATGTCAAAATCAACAGTACCGGAGCATCTTAAGGAAGCCTACAATGAAGAGATGAACGACCTTACACCTGAGGTGATCAAGAACCTTGAATGGCTCAACGTCGACTACCTGGTGCCAATAGGCGGCGACGACACACTGAGCTACGGAGTACATCTGTACAAAAAAGGAGTGAATGTTGTTGCGATCCCGAAGACAATGGATAATGATGTTCCAGGAACAGATTATTGCATTGGCTTCAGCACATGCATATCACGGACGATCCAGATGACAAATACACTGAGAACATCTGCGGGATCACACGAAAGAATTATGGTTCTGGAAGTATTCGGCCGCTATGCGGGATTCACTGCAATGCTTCCAACGATGGCAGGATCGGCAAACAGATGTGTCATTCCCGAATATAAATTTGATATAGAACAGCTTACAAAGCTTCTCGTTGAAGACAGGAATAGTAATCCCAGCAAATACTCAATTGTACTGGTTTCCGAAGGTGCAATGTTTAAAGGAGGGGAAATGATATTTACCGGCAGTGAAAAAGATGCTTACGGACATTCTAAGCTTGGTGGCATAGGAGATGTCGTTTCCCAGAAAATAAAGGAGTTGTCAAGCAAGTACAACAAAGGAAAAACTATAAACATAATCAATCAAAAACTCGGCTATATGGTTCGCGGCGGAGATCCGGACGCCCTCGACTCAATAGTACCAATGGCTTACGGCAACCTGGCCCTTGACCTTATTCTGAAGGGTGTGCACGGAAGAATAGTGGTTCTCAAGAACGGACGCTATGACAATGTACCAATTGATGTAGTAACGTCTTCCAAAAAGATTGTTAAATTATCAGAATATAATACAGAAAGGCTGAGGCCAATTTATCACAGTTTTGAAATGAAACCATTTCTTCTGATGGCATCCGACAATTAATAGATGATGCAATATACATCTGTAAGAACGCCCAACTTGGGCGTTCTTACATTTCGATAATGACTATTTTGAATCAGGGTATAGTCATAAAATCCACCGGAAGTCGTTACAGGGTCCTGAATAACGAAGGGGATATTATTGATTGTACCATCAAG
>Ga0210003_1003271_pt1 | contig 13279 bp, 13 predicted proteins | sample LantaG_FD_182804 | JGI IMG/M metagenome (GOLD analysis project Ga0210003, IMG submission 182804) | Deep subsurface microbial communities from Baltic Sea to uncover new lineages of life (NeLLi) - Landsort_02402 metaG (SPAdes) (version 2) | ecosystem: Environmental > Aquatic > Marine > Oceanic >... | reverse complement strand
GAAAAATCTAGCCGCCGAAAAACGAATGCATCAATCGACGTTCCATCACCGCCATCTCTCTTTCTCTCCCCCGTCCTCCCTCTTTCCCCTCGACTAAAACTCTCTCTCTCTCTCTCTCTCTCTCTCTCTCTCTCATACTCACCTGCAGGAACGCCGGGACGAGCTCGTACTTGTCCTTGACGGTCGGGATCGGCGCCGTGAGCTTGGCCGGGTCGGCAGAGAGGAAGGCGTTGAGGTCAAAGTTGGGGTCGAGAGCGTCGTTGATTGTGTTGGCGTTTGCTGCTGCTGCTGCTGCTGCCGCGTCGCCGCCGCCGCCTCCACTTCCGCCGTTCATCGCAGAGGGACCGGGATCGTCGGCGCGGGACCTGGGGCGTGGAGGCGCCATCGCTCTCGAAGCTAGGAGAGAGCTAGGAGAGAGAGAGAGAGAGAGGGCGAGAGGGAGAGCGAAGAAATGCAGCCGTCGACGCTTTCCTTCGGCCCTGAAATTTTTTTTCGCCGAAGTTTTTGAACTTTTCGGCCTCTCACTCTTCCTTTTTCCCCTTTTTTTCTCGCTTTTTCGAGCGTGAGCTTTCGGCGCTCGCACTTTCCCACACGCATCTATCGCAGCAATGCGGTCCCTCCGACACGCGAGGCTCGATGTCGGCGCCGTTGCCTCCTCGGCAGCAGGGAGGACGGCCGTTGGAGTGCCGCCTCGGAGCATGGCTAGCTCGACGGCGTCTTTGCCGTCGGCATTGCCGCGACGGCCGCCGCGAATGCCGACTCCATTCTCTCTTCGCCGCCTGCTGCTGCTTGAATTCCGCCCGTCATCTGCTCCTCGCGCCACCGTCACGGCTTCGGCTCTCGGGGCAGGCGCTGCCGACGACGACGACGACGACGACGACGGAGAAGAAGAAGACGCCGCCGACGAGGGCGAATTCAACGACGAAGATGTCGACGACGACGACGACGATGATGACCTCGACGACGACATCATCGACCTGCCAACAACCACCACCACCACCGCCGCCACTCTGTCAGGCTTCCGTGAGCCCGAGAACGACCCGGTCCGCCCCTGGGAGCTCGACCTCCCCACGGTCGACCAGATCCTCGAGGATCCGGACTGGCCTTCGTACGTCAAGAGCTGGCCGCGGTTCTGGGCGCTGTACGGCCTGTGGCGCGAGCACCTCTTCCGGCGCGAGCACTCGACGCCGCCGCTGACGAAAGAGGAGAAGAAGAACCCGCGGGCGAGGGGCTCGGCGCTGTGGGAGCGGGCGCTGCGGCTGGCGCCTCCGGACGGCGCGGAGGACGTCAACATCCTTTTCGCCGAGGGGGTGTGGGACGACGGGAGCGGCGGTGAAGGCGGGGAAGGGAGCGGGGGAGGAGAAGGTGTCGAAGGAGAGGCGTCGGCGGCAGACGGAGCGAGCGGCGGCGGCGAAGATGCCGACGGCGCGAGCAACACTTCTACCTCCTCCCCCCCTTCTCTCAGCGCCAGGGACGCCGAGGAGGCCCTCTACGCCGCCCGCGGCGCCAAGGCGGAGGCCCGCGAGGCCGCGCGCCTCGCCGCTCTGCCACCCATGCTCGCCGCCGACCAGCGGAGGTGGCGGGAAGGGGCCGACAGGCTCGACGCTCGCATCTTCGACGCCGTCTGTGCGATCCACGCGGCCCTTCCCGAACTGATGGCGGCGAAGGTGCCCGTGCCAGAGAGGCTGGAGGACGCGGACCAGTGGCGAGCGCTGTTCGAGCCCGAGCTCGAGGGCGTCGTGGTTCCCTTAACAAAGCCGCGCGACCCGACGATCTTGCCGACCTACCACACGGGCGGCGTGATGGGGGGTACCAACGTCTTCCCCGGTCCCCGTGCCCCCGCCGTGGAGCACGTGACGTCGAGGACGGCCATAGCCAACCAACGAAAGCTCGGGCTCGAGACGATACCTCGCGGGGATATCACCGAGGAGGACCCGCTGGGCTTCAGCAGGGAGGAGATGGAGGAGGAGGAGCGGGCCCGCGAGCGCGCGTCGTTCTCCGACGGAGCGGTCCTGCACGCGTGGTCCACCTGGGGCGACGTCGAGCTCCGCGCTTGGAACGAGAAGCGCCGCGCGCACGCTCGCGCCGACGCCGCGTTCGCGGCAAAACAAGCCTTAGTCGGCCGCGACAAGGGCTTCAACGTCGACGAGATTACCGACCTGCGCATGGCGAAAAAAGTCGTGGGCTTGCTTCCGCGCCGCTTCAAGCTGACGTGGACGCACGAGGAGATCATGGGCGTCATCACCAACGGCGGGCAGAACGTGCACCCTGACGTGGCGGCCCCGGCGCTGGGGGTCTGCGACCCCGCGCGCAACCTCGACTACTGGGAGGAAGGGATCCATCTGACGAGGGAGTTTGCCGCCGACCTCGACGTCGCCGGCATCCTGAAGGAGGACGACGAGGAGGAAGGCGAGGACGACGACGGAAACCGGTGGCTGCGGGACTTCTCTGATGACGATGAGGACGAGGAGGGAGCAGGTGGAAGTGGACGTGGAAGGAGCGGAAGGAGTAAAAGTGGTGGAGTCGAAGTCGAAGCAGAGCTTGCCGACGACGACGAAGAGCTCGCTGCTGCTGGCCCCTCGGCAGCGGCCTCCTCGAAAGCTTCCTCTTCCTCTTCCAAGGCGTCCAAGACGTCCTCCTCAGCGACGCTGGCCCCCTTCCCGACCGCGGCGGCGACCTCGGCGGACCTGGCCGAGACCTTCGCTGGCCTCAGCGACGATGACGACGACGAAGACGACGATGAGATTGTTCTTGAAGACGACGACGACGACGACGACGGTTCGGGGTCGGACATCGAGATCGGAGGGCTGCCCGGGGTTGATGTGGACCCTGAGTTTGACGAGAACAGCGTTTGAGTTCTTTTGTTTTTTGTTTTTTGTAAGAGAGAGAAGAGAGTTTGGTGCTTCGGGAAATGGAAAAGAAGAAGGAGAAGAAATAAGAGAGGACGTCGACGTCGAGGTTGAGGTTGAGTTTTTTTTTCTTTTGCCCCACGTCCTAGCATCAGAATTTCGTTTCTTTCTTCTTTCTTTCTCTCGCTTTCCAAAACTCATCGACTATGCCAAATTTCTGACTTTTGTTCGTTATCAAAACGGAGCAACGAGCAAGTTCTCTAGCCTGCGAGGAACAGAGAGCGGAATCGAAACGGAGACAGAGAAGAGAGAGAAAGAAGAGATGGTGCGATCATCATCGACATCATCATCGTCTCCGCCGTCGGCCGACGACCTTCTCCGCTCGACCGCGCTCGTCGTCGCCCGGGGACCCGACGCCCGCCACGCGCGCGGGCTGGGGTGCCCTCTGGCGGTCACCGAGGGGGGCACGACCACGGTCACCTGCAGCGGCGTGCTGCTTCCTCCCAACCCGAGTAGGGGTCCCTGTCGGGTGCTCGTCCCGGCCGCAGCGGTCGCGCCGTTTGCCGACGAGGAAATCGTTTCGGGGTCCTCCTCTTCTTCTCCTTCCTCGTCTTTCTCTCCGCCGCTCGTCGCTGGGACGACGCTCTCGGTCTCGCTCCCTTCCTGCCCGCCCTCTTCTTCTTCCTCTTCCTCTTCCTCCTCCTCTTCTCCTTTCCGCGTCGCGGCGTGGCTGAAGCTCGAGGGAGCCGACGCGGCGCTGGCCAGGCTGAGCAGGGAGGGGTGGGAGACGGGGTGGTCGCTCTCTCTCTCTCCTTCGAGCTCCTCGAGTTCCTTTTCGACTCTCTCGACTTTGTCGACCTCGACCTCAACCTCGACTTCTTCTTTACCCCCTTCTTCTTCTTCTTCTTCTTCTTCTTCTTCTTCTTCTTCCTCTCTGCTCTCCGCCCGGGCGAGGCCCCCTCCTCCCTCCGCGGCGTGGCTGGCAGTGCTCGAAGGGCAAGAACCCGCCCCGGTCGAAGCGGCCTCGGCGGCGGCGCTCCTGTGGGGGTCTGTCGACGGAATTCCTCCTAACCCGCTGCCGCTCCGTCCGGGGACGCCGCTGCTCGCCGCGGGCGCGCCGTTGGGGGGGCTCTCCGCGCCTCACTTCTCCGGCTGCGCGCTCTCCGGCGCCGTCTCCGCCGTGGTGAGGAGGGACGACAGGAGAGAAGACGTAGAGCCGCCGCTGCTGCTCGCGGACCTCCCAAGCGCGCTGCCGGGCGCCGACGGAGGCCCCGTTGTTTGTATCGCAAACGACGGAAGTTCGCAGCGAGCGAGGTTTGCCGGGGTCCTCGCGCCGCCGCTGCGGCAGAGGCAGAGGCACTCTTCTCTCGCCGCCGCTGCTGCTGCTCACCCTTCGGGCCTTCCGCTGGTCATCGCCGCGGGGCCGCTCGCCAGGGCCCTGCGGGAGGCAGGGCTGCTGCTGTCCTCGTCGTCGTCGGGGAGCGGTTTGCCCAAGCCGTTGCTTCCGATTCCTCCACTTCCTCCTCTGTCGCTCTCGCCGCCGCCGCTCCCTCTCGTCGCCGCCTCTGCCGCCGCCGCCTTCGCCGGAGGAGAAGAGAACCCTCCTCTCCCTTTCTCCTTCCCCGTCGAAGCGGCCTCCCGCTCCGTCGTTGCGCTGCTGGTCCCGGGCTCGTCGTGGGCGACGGCGGTCCACGTCGGCGGAGGGGCGTTCCTGACGGCGGCGCACGCCCTTCCGAGCAGAAACGCCTCGGCCTCGACCTTGACCTCTTCTCATTCCTCTCATTCTCCTCGAGTGCTGCTCCAGCTGCGCTCCCCGGACGGCGCGTCTTTTTCGTGGGAGCCCGCAGAGGTCGACGAGCGTCCGTTGCCGCCTCTGGCGAGGGGGCTCGACGTCGCCGTCGTGAGGCTGGCTTCGCAGGAGCAGCAGCAGCAGCAGCAGGGAAGGCGCTTCCCTCCTCTTCTCCTCCCTCCGCCGGCGGAGCTCGCCGCCTCGGTCCCGGCCCCATTTAGCCGAGTCGCGGTCCTGGGCTTCCCGCGCCTGCACCCGCGCGCTGCCCTCGGGCCCTTGGCGACCTTCGGCGTCGTGGCGAAGACGCTGAGCGGAGGCGGAGGAAGCGGAGGAGGAGGAAGCGGGAGCGAAGAAAAGGAGATGCTGCTGTCGACCTGCTCGGTGCTCGCCGGCGCGAGCGGCGGCGCCGTCGTTTCCCTCCCTTCTCCGAATGCTTCTTCTTCTCCCTCTTCTTCCCCCTCTGCCGTCGCCGTCGCAGGGCTCGTCGTCTCCAACACCAGGCACCTGGCCTCGGGCGAGACGCTGGCGCACCTGAACTACGCGGTCTGCGGCGCGGCGCTGGCGGAGTGCTGGCGGCACGCGCGGGGGTTCGGGTTTGCCGAAGAGGGAGGAGGAGGAGGGGAGGGAGGAGGAGGAAGAAGAAGAAGGAGGAGCGGGAGCGAGAGCAGAGGCGCCGTTCCCTCCCTTCCTCCTGTCCCTCCCACCCCAGAGGCCCGGGCCGCGCTGTGGGCGCTGGCGGCGGTGCCGAGGGACGGAAGAGAAGGAGAAGGAAACGGCGGAGCGCGGCACCAGGGCAAGGCGGCGCTCGACCGCCTCTTGGAGAAGGCAGGCCTGAGGAACAACGACGCCTCCTCCTCTTCTCGTCCTCAGTCTTCTTCTTCTCGTGCTGATGATTGGCCCTCGCGAATGTAAAAGAAAAACAATGTATCACACTTCGTGAAAACGGCGGGGAAGAGAACGAGAAGGGGTTTCTTCCCCTTGATTTCCTTTCTCGGCGCCCCTCTCCCTTCTTCATTTTCTCTTTTCCACCCCATCTTCCATCGCTCCTCTTCCCTCTCTCTCTCTTTTCTTTCTCCTTCGTTTCTCCTCCGTCAAGGAGGGGGCTCGGAACGTTCACGGTGCCGCCGCGCCGGCGCCGCGCCGCGTCGCGCTCGCCGTCGCCGTCGCAAGGAGCAGCAGCCGCGCAAGCAGCCGCGGCGGACGAGGAGGAGAGGAAGCAGCCGGACAACGCCGCCGACGACGCAATCGTCGCCGTCGAAGACGACGAAGACAACAACACCATCATCGACAACACCACGAACGACCACCACCAGTCGTCGCCGCAGCAGCAGCCCCCGGCGTCCCGCAGGAGACGCACGTCAGGAGGCTCCGTCCAGCCGATGCAGCCGGACAACAACGAAGACGGAGCCGCCGAGCCGATGGAGGGTAAGGCGAAGAGGGAGTTTTTTCTTTTTCTTTTTCATTTTTTTGATGCCATCTCAAACGCATCTCGTTTCTCTTCTTTTGCGAGCACGGCTCTACCTCGGTTCACTCTTTCTTTGATCGCAGAGCGACCAGGCGTGTGTCCTTGAGAGGCACAGAGGAGAAGAAGAGAGAGAAAAGTGCTCAGAGTGCCGAGACAATAAGAAAGAGATTGAAGAAGAAGCCATCGATGGTGGAAAAACCAACGACTCCTCCTCCTCCTGCTCCTTCCTCTGGCTCACCTTGCCCTTTTTTTTTGACTCCTTCTCTTTCTCAACATACCAAAACTCCACCGCAGGCGTCTCCACCGACCCTTCCTCCGCCGAGGGACCCGCTCTCGCCGAGGAGCCCTCGATGACGGGCATGTTCCAGGTAAGAAGAGAAGGAAGAGAAGGAGGAGAAGGAGAGAAAGAGAGGATGGTGGAGAGAGAGAGGGAGGGATCAATCGAAAGGAGAAATCGATCGCGCGTCGCTGTTTTCTCTCCCTCAACCTCCTCCTCCTCCTCAACCTCCTCCACCTCCTCAACCTCCTCAACCTCAGTTCGTCATCCACGACGCGCTCAACCCGGCCCTCGACGCCAAGCTCTACTCCGAGACCTTCCACATCGGGGGCCACCCCTGGAACATCCTCTGCTACCCGCGCGGGAACAAGCAGGACAACCTCGCGCTGTACGTCAACGCCGTCGACGCCGGCGCCTCGAGCGCCGTCGTGCGGGTCGCGGACAACGGCGGCGGCGACGACGACGACGATGAAAACGCCGCCGCCGGTGCCGCTCCCCCGGTCGACGACTGGGCCCCTCGCCGCGCCTGGTTCAAGCTCTCCCTGCTCCACCCCTCCGGGGACGAAGGACGCGCCTCCCACAAGGACGCCACGCACACCTTCGTCCCCACCGCAGTCGACTGGGGCTTCACCAACTTCTTGCCTCTTTCCGATGTTCGAGCCGAGTTCATCCACCCCGACGGCTCCATTGTGGTTCGGTGCGAGCTGTCGACCGACCCGAGCGTGGTCCCTCCCGACGTGCTTCCCGGGGCAGGGGCCCTGGGGGGCTACTTCGGGAACCAGAACTACGACTGCCGCAGGGAGACGGGGCACGGTAAGAGAGAGGAGGAGGAGGAAAGAGAGAGAAAGAGGGAAGCATTTTTTCGAGGAAAGAAGAAAAACTCACAAACGAAAAAAAAAACCCTTTCTCTCTCATCTCAGTCGGCCTCAAGAACCAGGGCGCCACCTGCTACATGAACTCCCTCCTCCAGACCCTCCACAACCTCAACGCGTTCCGCAAGGCCGTCTACCACATGCCCACGTCCCCGGACGACGAGCCCCACGCCTCGATCGCGCTGGCGCTGCAGTCGCTCTTCTTCAAGCTGCAGTTTGGCCCCTCGGCCGTGCCGACAAAGGACCTGACGCGCTCCTTCGGGTGGGACTCGGTCGACGCGTTCATGCAGCACGACGTCCAGGAGCTCAACCGCGTGCTCTGCGAGAAGCTCGAGGACAAGATGAAAGGAACAGCTGTCGACGGCACTGTGGCGAAACTGTTCGAGGGCCACACCGAGAACTTTGTCCGTTGCATCAACGTCGAGTGCGAGTCCACGCGCAAGGAGTCGTTCATGGACCTGCAGCTGGACGTGAAAGGGTGCAAGGACGTGTACGCTTCTTTTGATGCTTACACGGCGGTGGAGACGCTCGACGGGCAGAACCAGTACAACGCGGAAGGGCACGGCCTCCAAGACGCCAAGAAGGGCGTTTTGTTCGACGACTTCCCCCCGGTTTTACAGTTGCAGCTCAAGAGGTTCGAGTACGACTTTGCTCGGGACGCGATGGTCAAGATCAACGACCTGTACGAGTTCCCGGAGGACCTGGACCTGGACGTCGGGGACAGGAAGTACCTGTCCAAGGACTCAGACGCGAAAGTGCGCAACCTGTACAAGGTAAGAGTTCAAAAAGAGAAGTTTTTCTTTTTTTTCTTCGAACGTCCTTTTTTTTTCGCCGAGAAAAAACTCAAAAACTCAAAACTCACTCTCTTCTTTCTCTTCTCTTTCTCTTTCTCCACCCCATCCACACACTTCCCCAGCTCCACTCCGTCCTCGTCCACTCCGGGGGAGTCCACGGAGGCCACTACTACGCCTTCATCAGGCCCGACGGCGAGCAGTGGCTCCGCTTCGACGACGAGAGAGTGACGCGCGAGGCGCGGCGCGCGGCGGTCGACGACCAGTTCGGCGGGGGCGGGATCGCCGCGGCCAACGCCGCCGCTGCTGCTGCCGCGGCTGCTGCTGCCGCCGCTGCTGCTGCTACCGCGAACGCAGCTGCTGCTGCCAACGGAGGCACCAACGGCGACACGGTCGTCCCACCTCCTCCCGTCGTCGTCGCGCCTCCCCCTCCGCCTCCGCCGCCGCGTCTGGCCAAGTTCTCCAACGCCTACATGCTGGTCTACGTCCGCGTCTCGGACTGGCCCTCGGTCATGTGCGAGGTCACCGAGAACGACGTCCACGAGCACGTGCGCGCGCGCCTGCGGGCCGAGGTGGCCGGCAAGGAGCGCCGCCGCAGGGAGAAGGCGGAGGCGCACCTGTACTCGATCGTGCGCGGCGCGACCGACGACGACTTTGCCGCCGCCCTCGAGAAGGGAGGGCGGTTCTTCGATCTGGTTGATTTCGACCTGCTCGCCGCCGAGGCGGCGGAGAGGACGGCGGAGGAGGCGGCGAAGATCGCGGCGGAGGCCGCGTCCGCTGCTGCGGTGGCGGTGGCGGCGAACGGGAACAACAACAACAACAAGAAGGGCGGCGCCGACGCGGCGGCGGCCGCCGCTGCGGCCGCCGCTGCCCCCCTCGACGACGCCGCGCTCGCCGCCGCTGCCGACGCCGTGCCTCCCATCACGGGGAGGCTCCGCGTCAAGAAGCAGGCGACGGTGGCGGACGCGCAGGAGATGGCCGGCGTGGCGCTGGTCGCGAGCAAAAGCGGAGGTGGTGGAGACGAAGAGGAAGGAAACGGCGGCGGCGACGAAAACGGCGGCGACGGGACCGCAAAGAGAGGCAGGAAGGCCTCGAGAAAGACCGCCTCCGCCGCTGCTGCTGCTCCCCCTTCTCCTCTCCCCCCGAAGGACCCGATCCCTGCCGACAAGCAGCGCTGGTGGATGTGGGCCAAAAGGCAGAACCACACCTACCGCCCCTCCAAGCCGCTGGCCTCGCTGGCGCCCGGCGGCGGCGACGCCTCGCTGACGATGAGCGACCTGGAGCTGAAAGTCACGGCGCAGACGGGCTCCTACAACGGCGGCGGTGGCGGCGGCTTCGGCAACAACAACCTGCGCGGCGGTGGAGGCGGCAGCGCCGGCATCGACTTCTACATCGAGACTCCCGACGCGGGAGGGCCCGCGGGCGCGGCGGTGCGAGCGATGGTCGACGCCGCTCGAGCCAACTCTTCCGCTGCGGTCATCACGCCTGCCGACCTCTGTGCCAACGCGCCGCGCAGCGCCGTCCCGGCCCGCGACTCGTTCCAGGCGCTTCCGGAGCTCAGCGACGACGACATCCTGCTCTTCTTCAAGCACTACGACCCCGTCGCGGGGACCCTGCGCTACTCGGGCCACGCGCTGGTGCCCCGCGCGGTGACGACGGGGGCGGCGCTGGCGGCGGCGCTGGCTCCGGTGCTCGGCGTCGGCGGCGACGAGAACCCGCGCGACTGCGTTGAGGTCTTCGAGGAGATCAAGTTCGACCCGTCGGTCATGGTCGAGCGGATCAGCCCCGACCAGACGCTGGCCGAGGCGCAGCTGGAGAACGGCGACATCGTCGTGTTCCAGAGGAGGGTCGCCGAGGACGACAACGGCGACGAGGCCGAGGCCATGGAGACCGCGGCAGACGGCGGCCCCACCGCGAGCGGCGGAGAAAAGCCGGCGGCGGCCGTTTCTTCTCCATCGGCGGCAGCGGCAGCGGCAACGGCAACGGCGACGTCCATCATCCGCCACCCGCACGCCAACCGCTTCCTCGAGTACGTGAAGGCCCGCCGCGTCGTCACGTTCAAGAGGCTGTCGGACCCGAAGGAGGCTGGGTTCAGCCTGGAGCTGTCCGGGGAGATGGACTACGACGGCGTGACGGGCGCGCTGGCGGCGGCGCTCCGCTCCCGGGCCGCCGCCGCCGCCGCCTCTGCTGCGGAGGAGGACGAGGAGCGGGAGCAGAGCGGCGACGGAGGCGACGAAAAGAAGAAGAAAAAGTCCGGCGACGGAACCAACTCTTCCGCTTCCTCCGCCCCTCCTCCCATCCCCCCACCGATCGACGGAGACCACGTCCGCCTCACCCAGCACAACGGCTACACTGGAGGCCCCAAGCCTGGCCCCATGCGCCACCGCGGCGTCGCGTCGCTCGACGCCGCTCTGGTTCACTACCAGACTCCCTCGACCACTCTTTATTATGAAGTGATCGACATGCCGCTCCCTCGCCTGGAGCTGCTCAAGCCGCTGCGCGTCGAGTGGTTCCCCGCCGGGGGCTCGCCGGTCACGCACACGCTGATGCTGCCTCGCGAGGCGTCTGTCGCGGACGCGCTGGAGGAGCTCACGGCGAAAGTCGGCGCAGAAGCCTCCAGGGAGAGGTGGCGGCAGGGGATCAGGCTGGTCGAGATCTACTGCTCCCGGATCTTCAAGGTGTTCGAGCCGTTCGACAGGGTCGAGACGATCAACGACTGCTACTGGACGCTGCGGGCCGAGCCCGTGGAGGAGGACGAGAGGGTGAGTGGAGAGTGTGGGGGGGAGTTGCAGAAGTTTTCTCTTCTTTTCGTTTTCGTTTTTTTTCTTTTTCTTCTTCTTCTTTCTTCTCTAAACTCCCTTCTCTCTCTTTCCCTCTCTTCAAAAAAACAAAAAAACACCAGGAGCCTCTGGACCGAAACGCGATCATCCTCCACGTCTACCACTTCTCCGTAGACAACGCCGCTCCTACTCCCGCTGCTCCCGCTGCCGGTGCTCTTGTTGCAGCGGCAGCGGCAGCGGCGGGAGGCGCTGCTTCGCCCGTCTCTGCCCCGGCCCCCGCTGCTCTCCCGGGCCCGACCGCCGGCAGCCCCGCTTCCCCGCACGGCGACCCCTTCTTCGTCCGCATCGACGTCGGGGAGACCCTCGCGGACATCAAGCCCCGGATCAGGGCGCGCCTGCGCGGGGCCGGAGCCTCGGGAGGCGGCGGCGGCACCGGCACCGGCAACGGGAGCGCGGGCGGGAAGAAAAAAAACTCTTCGTCGGTCTCGGACAAGGAGTGGAGCTCTTGGAAGTTCGCCATCTGCTTCGCTAACCGCGCACCCGAGTACCTCGAGGACTCCGACGTGATCTCGGACCGCCTCCCGGCCAAGCAGCCCCGAGGGTTCAACCAGGGGAATGATACGTGCTTCCTGGGCCTGGAGCACGCTGCCGGGGCAGGTGGTGGCAGGGCGAGAGGCGCGGCGAGGAGGGGCGGCGGAGGGGGCGGTGGTTTGGAAAAGGCGATCAAGATCAACTGAGAGTGGATCAAAATGAGTTTGTTTTTGGGGTTTTGTGTTGCCTTCCTTTGGCATCAATCTGATAACAGGGGAGAGAGAGCGGGGGAGATAGAGAGAGCGCGGGGGGTGAATCCAAAACGGGGGAAGAGAGAGAGAGAAAGAGAGGTGTTTTTTTTTCATGAGGTAGTCGAGAGACTTCTCGACCTTTCTTCTTCCTTGTTCTTTTTCCTTCGTGTGTTTTTGTTTGCTCAGTCGTTTCTGTTTTGTTTTGTAGATCTCTCTGTGAGTTTTCTCCTTTCTTCTTATTCTTCTTCAGTAGCAAAACGGCAGTCGGGTGTTGAGAGAGGAGGAGGACGGGAGGAAGCTTGCTGCTGCTCGGGATACTTTCAAAGAAAAAGGGCGAAAAAGTTTCCGCTTTTTTTTTTTAGCTCACTTTTTTCTATCTTCTTCTTGCTCCTCGCCCCCCTTCCGCTCTCTTCCCTCCCTCCCTCCCTCTTCCGCAGCAGCAGCAGCACCCCCCCTCCCTCCCCTCTCAGCTCGTCATGGCTTCCGCTCTCACCCGAACCACGCTGGCGCCTGCGGCCAGGCCCACCTTTGCCGCTCGCCCCGCGACGACGAAGAGGTCATCTTCGCTGTGTGCCGCCATTCGGCCGCCCCGCGGCGACTCGACGCAAGGCGGCGACTCCCCGCTCGCGTCGCTGCAGGTAGGCCCCCCAGCGCGCTCTTTTTTCTTTTGGGGAAGCAGAGAGATGACTGTTGTTTTCGATCTTTGGGGGGCTTTACGCGGAAGCGAGGCGCGGAAGGCCCTGCGGCAGCGAAGCAAAAAAAAAACGTTTGCCATTTGCTGTCCAAGAAAAACAAGAGCCGAAAAAGTTTTCAATGGCGAGTGCATCTCGAAACGCATCTCGCCGCGCGCGCCGCGCCCTGTTCTGCCCCCTCCGCGACCTCGTCGAAGCCGTTAGAGCGTCGTCGACATCGGAGCGACCGCGCCTGCAAGTTCAGAATGGGGATCGAGCAGCGGAAGGCGCAGAACCGGGGAAGCGAAGAGACGCAATGAAAAAGAAAGCATTCGTTTTTTTCGGCTTCCTTCGGCTTCGGCTCTTCTTATCTTTCTTCTTTCTTCCTTTCAACCCCGACTGTCTCTCTCCCTCCTCTCCTCCTCCTCCTCTCGCTCACGCACGACTCACAAAAAATACCCAAAACACTCCAAAAAACAACGGAAACAACCACCACCACCACAACAACCCACAACAGCAGCGCTTCGCCTCCTACGACTTCCTCTCGGCGGGCATGGGCGCGCTCGCCGTCACCTCCTACTGCGTCTGGCGCGGGCAGGACCCGCTGACCGCTCTCTCGATCACGGCCGCGTCGACGATCACCGCTCTGGTGGCGAACGAGCTGCTGGTCGAGGCCGAGAGGAAGCAGCAGGAGTAGGGAGAGGAGGAGGAGAGAGGTGGGAAGCCCTTCTTTTTTGAAAAAACCCCGGGTTTGCTTTCGCGCGTGCGCGAGCGATAGAGATGACAGCAAGAAATTTTTGCACTTCCCCCCCAAAACCGTCAGAAAAACGCAGCATCACTAGATAAAAAAACAAACGCATGCTCTCCTACGCAGCGATTCGCCTTGTGAGCCTCCGACGAGAGATGGCCCCCTCGCGGCGCTTTTTTTTAACAGAAAAAAACAAAAAAAGAATTGACTTGTCTCGTCCCCTTCTTTCACTTCCGTCCCCCCCCCACCCCCCCA
>Ga0210003_1003270_pt1 | contig 13279 bp, 9 predicted proteins | sample LantaG_FD_182804 | JGI IMG/M metagenome (GOLD analysis project Ga0210003, IMG submission 182804) | Deep subsurface microbial communities from Baltic Sea to uncover new lineages of life (NeLLi) - Landsort_02402 metaG (SPAdes) (version 2) | ecosystem: Environmental > Aquatic > Marine > Oceanic >... | reverse complement strand
CTCGTAGGACTTTCTGTTGCCCCAGGCGACGATGCCTCCGGTCGCGAGGGCGCCGGCGTAGGGGAAGCTGTTGGGTGGTGGTGGTGGTGGTGGTGGTGGTGGTGGTTTTGGTTTTGGAGGAGAAAAGGTCCGAGGTCGAGAAGAGGGTTGAAGGAAGAAAAGAAAAAAAGAGCGCAGAGAGTTTGAGAGGGACGCTCGCTCGCTCGCTGGCTTTTCTTCAATTTGGAAAGCCGCTTTCGTTCTCGTTCGAATTGCGACCCGATTACTCGCGCTTTTCGTCGCGAAATTCTTTCTGGAGCGCCAAGCGAACGTGTTCTATGCGATTTCTACAAGAGGCACGGAGTCTATACGGCGTGGAGCGAGAGAGAAGGGAGGGAAGGGGGATCTGTGCTTCCACTTGGGGGGGGTGGGGGGAGGGCGCCATGGTTTTTTTTTCTTTTCCTTCGTCGAAAGAGGCATCCCTTCCTCTGTCGTGCTTCCTTGTCCTGTTCTTTTCCTCTCTCTTTCCGGGTGTCACGCGGGAGAAGAAGGCAGACTACAGAGACTGGCGAGGAGAAACCACTAGTAACAAACGCACGTCAGGCAAAAGTCGAGCATTTCTTTCTTTTTAGGGAGAAGGGAAGAGAGCAAAAGAGCGAGGGAGCGAGCGAGGAGGAAGTCGAGGTTTTTTGTGAAACATTTCGACGTCGAAATTCTCTCCTGCTTCTTTTTCACTTTTCGCTTTTCTCGCGACCCAGAACGATGACGCTCCCGCCGACCTCCCGCTTCGACGAGCAATGGGACGTCGCGCTGACGCTCGACTGGCTGCAGGCGCTGGTGCTCGGAAGAGGGAGGCGGAGAGGAGGAAAGGAAGAGCAGGGGAAGAGTGAAGGAGCATCGACGACGACGGCGCCTCTGCCATCGACGGCAGCAAACCGGAATCGACATTCGTCCATCCGCCGCGTCGTCCTCCAGTTCCCCGACGCGCTCCTGCCCGTCTCCCTGGCCGTGCAGGCCCGCCTGAGCTCCGGCTCGATCGCTCGAGGGCTCGATTTGGAGGTGAGAGGGCCGAGAAAGAGACGAAAACGAGTTAGAGCAGATTTCGAAAAGACGTCACAGAAGAAAAGAAAAAAAAACTAGCCGTCGAAACGAAGAGAAAAAAAACCTCAACCTCCTCACCCTTCCCCCCCACACACAAAACTCCACCGTTTCCAGTTCTACGTCCTCGCCGACTCGACCTTCAACCCCGCCGCCGTCGACGAGCTCGCGTGCGTGCGCGGCGGGGGAGACGCGGTGGTCCACTATGGCAGGGCGGAGGCTCCTCTTCTGAGCGACGACGACGACGACGAAAGCGAAACCGAAGGAGAAGAAAACGGCAACGACGACGACGACGACGAACCCGAAACCGAAGAAAACGGCAACGCCTCTGCTGCCGCTTTCACCTCCCTCCCTTCCTCCTCCTGCTCCGTCCCGACCCTCTTCGTGTTCGGGAGGCAGCGGCTCGACGTCGCCGCAATCGCCAGCGCCGTGGCAGGGCACGCCAAGGGGCTGAGGAAGGCTTCTTCTGATTCTAATTCTGCGGCAGTCGTCTCGGCCGTCGTGGTCCTTCCTGACCAGCCTTTGTCGCACGCCGCGGGGCTGCTCCAGAGAGAGATAGGAGCCCTGATTGCCGCCTCCTCCAGCGAAGGATCTTCCATTCCCGTCGTGGTAGCGGCGCCGGCGTTCAGGGCGGTGAAGCCCCGAGCAGCAGCAGCAGCAGGAGCGGGAAAAGCGAAGAAGAAGGAGACAGAAAAGTCGAAGACGACGAAGACGACGGAACGCTCCTTTGATGTCCGGCGGCCCTCGCTCTCCTTCACCCTCGGGGGCCTCTCCTGGAGGCTTCCTTCCGCCGCGGCCCCCGCCGACTGCGCCTTCGTGTGGGTCGGGCCCGGGGACGAGGGCGAAGAAGAAGGAGAAAAAGGAGAGGAAGAAGGAGAAAAAGAAGAAAACGACAACAGAGACGACGACGCCTGCGCCTCTGCCCGGCAGCTCCTCCGCCTCTCGCTCTCCACCGCCGCGAAGGGGGGATGGGCAACCGTCCACCCCCTCTCGGGCAGGCTCGTCGTCCCCCCTCCCCTGGGCAACCGCAGGCTGCTAGGGAGGCGTTATTTTGCGGTGCAGAAGGCCGCGAACGCCTCTCTCGTCGGGATCGTGCTCGCGACCTCTACCGGGGGCGAGAAGAAGAAAGAGGAAGAAGAAGAAGAAGAAGAAGGAGAAGGAACTCCTTCTTCTCCTGCTGCTTCTCCTGCTGCTGAAGCCGAAGAAGAACAACCCCCTTCCTCTTCTTCTTCTTCTCCCTCTCCTCTCCCGGCTCACATCGCGGCCTCGGACGCGCTGCTCCGCCTCGCGAGGGCCGCCGGGAAGAGGCCTTACTCTTTGGCGATGGGAAGGCCGACGGCCGCGAAGCTGTCGAATTTCCCTGAGCTGGGAGCCTTCGTGCTGGTGGCCCCACCCGGAGGGCAGCTCCCCCCGCCTGGGACGCTGGAGGCGCTGGCGCCCGTGCTGACGCCGGCGGAGGCCGTGATCGCTTGGGGGTGCAGCGGCGGGGGAGGAGGAAGAGGAGAAGGAGAAGAGGAAGAAGAGGAAAGCGAAACAGAAGGCGAAGACCCCGCGTCCCGCTGGGACCCCTCTTCTTACTCCCTGGAATCCCTCCCTGCCGTGGCTCGCGCCGCCAACGCCGCCGCGGAGGCGCTGGAGAGGAGGAAGAGGAGGAGGTCAGCGGCGGGAAAAGGGTTCGAAGGAAACGGAATAGCAAGGCTGTCGCTGGTCGACGGAGCCAGCTACAATTCCTCCCTCCCTCCTCCTTCTACTTCTGCTTCCGCTTCTGCTTCTTCTCAGCCTTCTTCTGCCCCCACTCCTTCTTCCTCGCAGCTCGCCCTCCGCCACGACGACGGTGCACTTGCCGACGTCTTACCCGAGTCGAAACGGGAGCTGCTGACGCGCGCGGCCGACTTTTTGGCCCGCGGAAGGACGTGGCGAGGGCTCGAGACGCCGGCCACGGGCGGCGCGCCGGCGGCCGCGGCGGTTGGGGCGGTGCCGGGCAGGAGCGGGAGGGCTGCGGGTTACGAAGGGGAGGGGGACAAGTGATTTGTAAAATAAAGAGGCAAAGGCCTGTGGCCTCTCACATTTTTCGCGGAAGAGGAGCTCAATTTCGCTTTCTCCTTTGTGGTTGTCCTTTTTCTCTCTCTCTCTCTCTTCTCCTCTCGAAAAGAACGGCCTCGCCACGCTTGCAGCACAGCGAGGCCATGCCCGTCGCACGTCCGCTGCTGCGCGCGCTGCTCCGAGCAGAGTCAGCCTGGAGGAAGGCCGCGCGGGTAGCGATGGAGCGATCGGCGGCGGCGGCGTCAAGCTCGTCATCTTCAATCTCGACCTCCTCCGACCTCGACGACGAACCCTCGACCTCCTCCTCGACCACGCTCCGCTTCCGCGAGCCCATGGACGTCTCCGCCTGGCAGCGCGGCAGGCACGGCTGGGCCCTGGGAGGGGAGAGCTACCACCTCGAGGCGGCCAGAGCCGCCCTCGGCGGCGGAGGCGGCGGCTCCGCTGCTCTGCCGCTCGGGCCGCCGACCTCGGGCGTCTTCCGCGGCACGGGGCTCCGGCGCCTAATCCTCTCCAACTTCCGTGCCGCCGCCGCGGCGGCAGCGACGACGGATCTTTCCGCGGCAGAGGACGCGGGCTTCGCCGCCCTGCGAGCTTTGGGCGAGCAGCGGGCGATGGAGAGGTGCTCGAGCGATTCTCTTTGTGCAAACGGCGTGCGGGTAGAGGCGACGGCGGCGCTCGTCGCGGCGCTGCCCTGCTCCCTATCCTTGTCGCCGTCGAGGGCCTCTCCGGCGATGAGGGCGGTGACTGCCGCCGGTCCTGGCGTTATCGTCATCACGAGCGTCGGGGAAGCCGGGAGCAGTGACGAGGAGGAGGAGAGCGGGGAGGACGAGGACGAAGACGAGAGCGACGACGACGACGTCGACGACACCTCTCGTCGGGCGAGCCGGGTCGCCTCCTTTCCTCCTCCCTCTCCCTCTTCTTCGCCGTCGTCCGCAGCGTCGACGGCCCCGGAGATGCGCTACGTCTTCACCTACCGCCTCCGGATAACAAACACGAACCCGCCGCTGCCCGACGACGACGAGGAGGACGAGGAGGAAGAAGATGGAGAAAGCGACGGCGGAGGAGAGGAGGGCGAAGAAGAAGCGACGGCGGCGGCAGAAACTGCGAAAGGGACCTCTTCTTCTCATCCTTCTCATTCTCAGACCCCGGGCCTCCGCGTGCAGCTGCTGACCCGCGGCTGGCAGATCCGCGACTCCTCAGGCCGCCTCCACGCCGCGGTACCGAAAGGATCACCCGGCGTCGTCGGCTGCACGCCCGTGCTTTCCCCCGGAGAGACATTCGAGTACTATAGTTCAACGGATCTGCCGACGCCCGCCGGAGTGATGAGCGGTTCCTTCGGGATGACGGTCGTGGGGAACCCCGGGGACGGAAACGGGAACGGGAGTGAAAGCTCGAGCAGCAGCAGCTCTACCGGGAGGAGCAGCGGCAGTGGCATCGGGAGAAACAGGAAGCAGCAGCAGCAGCAGAGGCAGCGGAAGAGTCCTTCTCCTTCTTCGCCGGTCCTGTCGACGGTGGCGGCGAGGAGGTTCGAGGCCGTGGTGGCGCCGTTCGCGCTGCGGGCCGACCCTCTGAAGCGGTGAAGGGAGGATATCGAGGTTGGAGAGGTCGAAGAAGAAGGTTGAAGAAAAACTTTGTAAAAAAAACACTTTTTTCTCTTTCTTTTCTGCTTTCGCGTCTCTTTCACTCTTTTTTGAAGCGCGCGTTTTCCAGAGAGAGAGAGAGAGAGAGAGAGCACGCCTCTCTGTGAGCGCCATGGCCGATCCACAGAGCGGAGAGGTGCTCCAGTTCGAGCAGCTGCAGGTGAGAGACAAAGAAAGAGGGAAAAGGGATCGATGATGACGACGATGACGCTCTAGCCATTCGTTTTTTCTCTCTCAATCACTCACCTCCCCTCCCTCTCCCTCCCTCCCTCCAACTCTTCCCAGAGCGCCGTCTCCCCCGAGTTCTGGGCAGCTCTGGGCGCGGCCAAGCTCGATGAGTGGAAGCTTTCCGAGGAGCCGCGCGAGATTTACGGTAAAAGATATTTTTTTCTTCACTTTGACCTCGACCTCGTTCTCTTTTCGACCTCGACCTCACGCCTCTTTCTTTCTCTCTCTCTATCTCCCTTCTTCCCGATCGATCCACAGGCTTCCTCTCCCCCTCCGCGCACGACGGGATCCCGGCAGCGCTCCAGCTGAACGAACGGTCGCTCCAGCCCGCGAAGAAAACGGAGCGCGAAAACGAAAACGACGGCGACGGTAACGACCAAGCGAGCTCTCCTCCTCCTTCCTCTTCTTCCCCTCCTCTTCCTCCGTGGCCTCCGGTCCCGCCCTCGGGCGCCACCGCGGTTCCAGGCACGCTCCTGCTGGTCAACTCGCGGGAGCGGTTCCTGGGGCTGGACCGCAGGGCGGCGCTGGCGAGGGAGGCGGCGAAGGTGTGGCGGAGCGCGGTTGTTGTCGCGGGGAGCCGAGGAGGAGGAGGAGGAAGAGGAGGAAACGACGAAAACGACGACGACGACGACGACGACGACGACGACGACAGACGCGGAAGCGGCGGAAGCTGCGGCGAGCCCGATCCCTCGCCGGGGCTCTCCCGCTTCCTGCTCGTCGCGCATGCCGACCTGAAGACCTACAGGTACACCTACTGGTTCGCGTTCCCTGCGCTCAAGCCGCCCAAGCCTTTCCTGTGCTCTCGTCGTAATTGTGCTTCTTCCTCGGCGGCGGCAGAAGAAGAAGAAGAAAAAGAGGAACCGGGAGCCACAACGGCGACGGCAACGGCGACGGCGACGGCAGCGCAAGCTCGGCCCCTCGCCTCCGCGCTGGGAGCCTTCGCGGCCGAGGCGGTCGCCGCTGCCTGCGACAAGTACCGCAGGAGGGAGAGGGAGAGGAAGGGAGGGGGCCCGCCGTTGGCATGGGCAGTGGAGCTCTCTGCTGCGAGGAAGGCGGCGGAGGAGGGAGGGGGAGAGACGGCAACTTGTTTGCCGCTGCGCCGCCTCTGGAGCCAAAGCGAAACTTCTTCTTCTTCTAATCCTTCTTCTTCTTCTAATCCTTCTTCTTCTTCTTCTCCCGCGCTCCTCCTCGCCTTCGCAGACCCTGGCGCGGACTCCGGGCACCCAGGGTGGACCCTGAGGAACGCGCTCTACGCGGTAGCGGCGGCGAAAGCGGCGAAAGCGGCAGCGGGGGCTCGAGGCGGAGGAGGAGGAAGAGAGAGCGGCGACAACAGCGAGAAGAAGGAAGAGAACGAGGCATCTCCCCTCCCGCCCCTCCCCCTCCTCCGCTGCGTCTGCGTCCGCCTCCGCCGCGGCGTCGTCTCCGCCGTGGCCTGCCTCGCCCTCGACGTCGATCTGCGGTCCGCGGAGGTGGTCGTCGGGGCGGCGGCGGAAGCGGCGGAAGAAGAGGAAGAGGAAGAAGGAGAAGGAAAAGGAGAAGAAGGAGCAAAAAAGCGCGAATTTCCTTTCCCTCCTCCAGAGGCGACGGGCTGGGAGCCCAACGCCCGCGGCAGGGCCGGCCCGCGCACGGTCGACCTCTCGTCGGCCCTCGACCCGGCCAAGCTGGCCGCTGACGCGCTCGCGCTCAACCTCAGGCTGATGCGCTGGCGCGCCGCGCCCTCTCTCGACCCCGGCGTCGTCTCGAGGAAGAAGTTCCTGCTGCTGGGGGCAGGGACGCTGGGCTGCTCCGTCGCGAGGACGCTGCTCGGTTGGGGGGTCACCGACATCACCTTTGTGGATTCCGGTGTGGTTTCTTATTCCAATCCTCCGAGGCAGAGCTTGTTCGAGCACGCGGACTGCTTTAACGGAGGAGGAGGAGGTGAAGGAGGAAGCGGAAGCGGGGGAGGGGGCAAGCCCAAGGCGGAGGCGGCCGCGGCGGCGCTCCGGAGGATTTACCCGGGCTCCCGCGCCAAAGGGATCCGCCTCTCCATCCCTATGCCCGGGCACCCGCTCTCCGGCTTCGTCGGAAACGACGACGGAGAAGGAGAAGGCCCTGCTCCAAAAAATGATCGAGACGACCTTTCGAGGGTCTCTGCGGCGGTGACGGAGCTCGACTCCCTGATCCAAGCGAGCGACGTCGCGCTGCTGCTGACGGACACGCGGGAGGCGAGGTGGCTTCCGGCTTTGCTCTGCGCGGCTCACGGTAAAGTGTGCGTGACTGCCGCCCTGGGTTTCGACAGCTACGTCGTGATGAGGCACGGAGGGCCTCCGAGGGAGGAGGAAGAAGAAGAGGAAGAGAAGGTTGAAGGAGAAGAAAAAGAAGAAGAGAGCGGCGGCGGCGACGAAGAAGAACGGCGGCGACGGAAACAGAACCGAAGAACGAAAAACCGCCGCGACAAGCACAGGCGCCTCGGCTGCTACTTCTGCTCCGACGTCGTCGCCCCCACGGACTCGACCCGAGACCGCGCCCTGGACCAGCAGTGTACCGTCTCGAGGCCCGGGTGCGCTCCCTTGGCGGGGGCGATCGCGGCGGAGCTGGCAGCAGCGGTGCTCGCCCACCCGCTCGGCGTCGAGGCCCCGCCGCCGAAAAGTCAACGACGACGAAATCATGACTCCGATTCCGACGATTCCGACGACTCCGATCCCGAGCTTGAGTTCGACCTTCCCCTCGGGGAGGCCGCCCACATGGTCCGCGGCCGCCTGGGAGCGGCCTTCGCGCAGCAGGCCATGGTCGCCGAGGCCTTCGAAGGGTGCACCGCTTGTTCTCGGAGGGCCGTCGATGCCTACAGGTCGCGGGGGGCGGGTTTCGTGCTGGAAGCGCTGCGGGACCCGGGGTCGCTGGAGGCTCTGACTGGCCTCGACGAGCTGCACGCGTCGGTCGGGGCGATGATGATGGCGGCGGCGTCGGAGTCGGATTCGGTGGAAGGAGGAGAAGGTGGAGGAGAGGGAGAAGGGAAGAAGAAGGAGAAGGAGGAGAAGAAAGAGGACGACGAGGACGAAGAATGGACCGAGCTTTGAAAACCTTTTTCATCTTTTCCGAGTTTTTCCAAGTGTATCATTTCTATAAATTTACAAGAACGAGGAAGAAGACGAAGACGAAGATGAAGGAGGAGGCAAGCGGATCCTCGCCTCTGTCCCCAGCGACCCGAGACCACCACCTCCAACTCCTCCTCCAACTCCTCCTCCGTTCGAGAGGAGATCCCGCCGCGCCCTCAGCTCCAGCGTCCTGGTCGCCAGCGCCTGGTACGCGCCCCTGGCTGCCCCGGCGAGCAGCCTGACGTTGGGGTCCGGGTCCGAGGCCGCGGCGGTCGCGGCGTGCGCGGCCGCGGCGTCGAGCGCGCCCCGCAGCCTGCGGTCCCAGGGCGCGACGGAGGAGTTCCTTCTCTCTCCTTCCGCCGCCTCGCCCTCTCCTCCTCCTCCTCCCGACCCTCCTCCTCCTAGCAGCGCTGTCGGGGGCAGGGCGCCCGCGGCGGAGGCGGCGGACGCCAGGGCGCAGCGCCTGACATAGGGACTCGCCGACCGTCGCACGTCCGGGCTCGACGCCAGCTCCAACAGGGCCGCGGCGACGGGAGCGGCGGCGCCGGCACTCGCGCCGGGAGCAGCGTTGGCGGCCGCGCTCCCCACGAAGCCGGCCAGCGTCGTCAGCAGCCTGCCGAGCAGCAGCGCGTCGCGGCCGAACAGGTCGACGCCGTGGCGCTCGGTGTCGCACTCCGCGAGGAGGGCGGTGGCCCACGGCACGGCGTGCGGGAGGAAGAGGTTTTTTTGGCTTTTTTGAAAGGTTTTCACCGCCGTCGCCGCCGTCATCGAAGCTGGGTTTTTCACGCCGCTGCCCCAGACGCGACTCTTGCCCACGACAGCAGCTCCAGAGGATCCCGAGGGAAGGGACAGCGGCGGCGGCTCTTTTCCTCTCGCCGCCTCCAGCTGCGGCACCCCGCCGGCGGCCAGCGCGCGTGCGGCGCCCGTGAGCGAGTCTAGCACCAGCAGCCGCTGGTGCGTGTCGAGGTGCGGAGAATAAAGCAGCCTCGCCAGCTCCGAGCCGGCCGCCTCGGGCTCCAGGGTCAGGAGGTCGACGAGGGCCTGGGCGCGGGCGGCGGTGGCGGGCAGGGAAGGGGTAGAAGAAGGGGTTCTCCTTCGCGAGAGGGAGAGCGCTGAACTTTCGCCGCCGTTGTCTTCAAATTCCTCCTCGGAAAATTCCTCCTCGTCATCTGCCCATTCGGGAAGCCGCGCCTGCAGCAGCGCCCCGGCCAGCTCCGCCGCCGACGCCCTCAGCTCCGCCGGGCACGACCGCAGCAGCCCCCTCACGGCCTTCACCGCCGCCACGGCCCCTCCCGGGTCGGCGTCCGCCGCGCGGAGTGCCATCGCGGCGTCGCGGAGCTGCGCCGGCCTGCCTCGCCCGGCGTCGAGCCCTGAGGCCACGCCTGCGGCGCGCTGCGCCGCGGTGGGGGCGCCCTCGGCGTGTGACGAGACGAGGTCGAGGGCCTCTGGGTCGCGCGGCGGTTTGCGAGGATTCAGGTCGAAGCGGAAGGAGAAGGCGGAGCGGGAGGAGGAGGAAGAGGGCTTTCTCGGTTTCGACGACGACGACGGCGGAAGGAGCGCCTTTGTCGTCGTTCCTTGCTTCTTCTCCCTCTTCTGCTTCTCCGCCTCTGCCTTCCAGTCGGAGACGGCCCCCGGGGTCTCCCTTGCCAGCGTGCGCGGCGCGATGAACTCGTCGTCGGAGTCCGCGAGCGGGCTCTGGAGCTGCTTCTGCTTCTGCTTTTGGTCTTGGCTTTTCGCCGTCGTCGTCGTCGTCGTCATCGTTTGCTGCTGCTGCTGCTGCTGCTGCTGCTGCTGCTGCTGCTGCTGCTGCTGCTGCTGCTGCTGCTCTTGCCCTCGCTTCTCCGCCTCGATGCTGCCGCCGAACAGCAGCCTCCACGACCCGGCGCCGCAGTCAGACGACCAGCGCTCCTCGGGGGACAGGCCCAGGTCGCCGCACCCTTCGAAGAGAGCGAACGGGCCCTTCGGACCGGCAGAGGAGGAACTCCCCTCTCCTCCTCGTCCTCCTCCTCCTTCGTTCCCGCTTCCGCCGGCTCCGCCTCCGCTTCCGCCTCCGCCTCCGCCGCCAAAGCCCAGGACGGAAGCCAGCTCTCCGCCGACTCGCATAGCCTGCGCCCTGTGCGCCTCGAGCGGGGAGTCGAGCCTGGATCCCACGCCGGAGAGGAGGGCCGGGACGAGGCCGGGGCAGCACGCGTCGAAGAGGGCTGTCGAGTCGAGAGGAGGAGGAGGAGGCTCTTTTTCGTCTTCCTCTTCTCCTTCTTCATCTTTCTTCTTCTTCGTCGTCGTCGTCGTCGCCGTCGCCATCGCCGCCGTCGCCGTCGCCGTCGCCTTCCTCCTCGAGAGCGCCTCCCCGACCACTGTCAATCCCGCGACCAGCTGCGCCGAGGCGTACCCCGCGACGTGCGGTGGGGTCCCCAGCGCGGCCCCGGGGGCGCTCCAGGCCGCGGCAGCGTCCGCCAGCGCGCGAGGGAGCAGCGACAGCTCGAGAGAGGGAAAGGTTGCTGTTGTTCCTTCTTCTTTCCCTCCTTCTTCTCCTCCTTCTTTCTCTTCGCTTCCCCCCACTTCGAGCGACGCCAGCAGCGGTGCGACGACGGCCGCGGCCGCGGGGGGCAGGGCCGCCGACGAGCGGCCGGTGAGGAACTTGTCGGCCAGGGCGAAGAGCGCCGCGGGCGTCGTCAGGGCCCGCGAGCCGGCGAGGCGGAGGAGCGACGCCGCCGCCTTCTCTGCTCTCTCGAGCGACGACGACGACGACGGCGAAAAAGACGACGACGGCGGCGAAGAAGAGGGATGAGAACTCGCCGCCTTGGCGCAGCAGACGAGCAGGCCGCGGAGCAGCGCCTCCGCCGCGGCGCTGTCCTCGACGCGGGAGAGGACCTCTCCCAGAGCGAGCGAGGAGGAGGAGGGCGAAGAGGACCTCGAAGCTCCCTGGAAGGCGCCGAGCGCCGCGGGCGCGCCCAGCCCTCGCCGGCAGAGGCGCGCGAGCAGCAGCGCCGCCGCCTCCGCGGCGGCGGGAGCGACAGAGGAGGAAGAAACCGCCACCGCCTCCACCGCCTGCCTCGCGAACGAGCACGCGGCTGCATTCGGCTCTAGCAGGTCGATGCACCCCGCGGCGGCGGCGCGGTCGGGGCAGGCGGCGAGCGCCGCGGCGAGGCGCTCTGCCCTCGCCGCGAAAGCGTCGTCGTCGTTTTCGCCATCGTCGTCGTTTCCGTCGTCGTCGTCGTTGTCGTTTTCGGCTCTTTCTTCGCTTTCGTCGCCTCTCCCCGCCACCTCCGCCAGAAACAGCTCCCTCACCCCCTCCCCCTCGACGAACCTCGCTGCCAGCAGCCTCGCAGCCGCTCGAGCGCCGGGAGCCGCCGCCATTGTGCCCCTCGAAGCGTCGAAAGAGGGCGCGAACGGCAAGGAGGTGAGAGGGGTGTTCGAGGAGGAAGAGGAAAGAAGCTGCACGGAGCCGAGGTGGTCGCTGCAGGCCTCCAGGGCCGCGGAGGGCTCCGCCTTTTCAAAAAACGCGTCGAAGAGCTCGCGGATCTCCGCTTCTGTGAGCTCGGAGAGCCAGTCCGGGGCGACGAGGGACAGAAGGGCGTCGGCGAGCTGAGGGAAGGAGAGAGAGAGAGCCGAAGAGCGAGACTTTGCTGCTGCTGCCGCTTCTCCTTCCTCTTCTTCTTCTTCTTTCACCAGTCTCTCCTCAAGGGCTGCTATGCTCGCCTCTGCAGCTGCGCAAGCCTCCTCGGCGGCCTTGCTGGCCTTCGTCCTCGCCTTCGAGGTCGAGGTAGAAGAAGAAGTGTTGTCGTCGTCGTTGCCGTTTGCAGTTTTCGACGATGACACTTCGGAGCAAAGCAGCGCTTTGGCCAGCGCTCGCAGCACTTTCTTGACCTGTGCAGCATGTTCATTTTAATCCGCAAATTGTTCAGCGAGTGAGAGAGAAAGTGGAGAGAAAGAAGTGGAGAGAGAACGGGGGAGCGGCAGAAAGAAGATGTCCAATCGTCGAGAAATTCAAATGGGCTAGCTCGAAGAGACATCGATCTTCTTCTTCTCTTCCATCTGCCCTACCTGCTCCACCTCCTCGGCCGCGGCGAGGGCCTCGCATGCTGCTGAGACGGCCGCGTCGACCAGAGGTCGGAGATAAGCGGAGCCGTCGGAGACGGCGGTCATTTTTTCTTGACGGGAGAGAGAGAAAAAAAATGAAAAAAAAAACGGAAAAATGGTTTTTTTTTCTTCTCGAGAAAACGGGTTCTAATAACAAAAATTCCTCTCTTTCAACGGAAACCAAAACGGGCGATCCACCTCCTCTCCATCTGAATGCTTTCGCGCAAATCACGGGACGATAAAAGAACAGTAACTTCTACCAAAAATTTGGAGATCTCGCGCGGCGGAAAAAAGAGGGCTGCTCTGAGTCCAAACTTTTTTCTTTACTTTTTTGCAGCGAGCTCCGCGGCCTTCTTCTTGTTGGCCTCCTCCTCCTCCTCGGCGTCGAGCCGGGCGTGCACGGCCTGCGAGTCGCAGCCCAGCGCCAGCATGCACGCGGCCTCGTCCTCCGGAGACAGGTTCTTGCAGGCGTCGACGGCGTCGCTGTGAGGGGTAGGGGAGGAGGTGAGAGTTTGGAAGAAGAGAAGGAGGGAGGTGAGAGAAGCGGAGAAGAAGAGGGTCGAGGTCGAGGTCGAGAAAAAAAAAACGAAGAAGAAGCGCTTGGCATCTAAAAAGAAACCGAAAGCAATTCCCGCCTCGTTCCGCGCTCTTTCCTGAAGCATTTGCCTCTGCAAGGTAGTGCGTGTCGCAACTTGCACATCGACTTACCGGGCATCGGCCAGGAGGCACTCTCCGCGCGGCTCCGAGGGCTCAAAGTGCTCCTCGGGTTTGCCGCTCCTCATCGCGGTGCGGGGTTTGATGATGCTGCCGCTGGTGGGCCTCCTGTTGCTTTTGGCCAGCGGCGCCGCGGCGCGCAGCGAGTGAGCAGACGTCAGGACCGAGTACATGATGGCTTGAGGGTGCGGGAAAAGAGCGGGGGAAAGGCGGGTTCTTTCTCGTTGGGGGAAAAAAGGGTGGGGAAGAAAGAGACAAAACTTTTTTTTTTCTTCCTGAAATTCAATTATCTGATCGTTGTCGACTCAGCACGTTTGGTCGACCTCGACCTCCTCGACCCCCTCGACACCTCAGCTGCTGGGGGTCCTCCGCGACGCCGCCTTCCCTTTTTGTGGAAAACAGAAATTCGATTTGATAGCACAG
>Ga0210003_1003268_pt1 | contig 13283 bp, 21 predicted proteins | sample LantaG_FD_182804 | JGI IMG/M metagenome (GOLD analysis project Ga0210003, IMG submission 182804) | Deep subsurface microbial communities from Baltic Sea to uncover new lineages of life (NeLLi) - Landsort_02402 metaG (SPAdes) (version 2) | ecosystem: Environmental > Aquatic > Marine > Oceanic >... | reverse complement strand
TACGCTTCGGCTTCCTTGTTTCGGCGTCGCTCGTCGTTGGCGGCTTTCATCGCTTCCAGCCGCGCATTGAGTTGCCCTAGCCGTGCGCGTGTCGTGACTTCAAACCAAGCGTCCATTAGCGCACCGTCCATTTCCCGACCTTGTGGCCGTTGTAGTCCCGCAAGTCGTAATTGTCGCCCTTGCGGACGTTACTGTGTTGGTCACATGCCAGCGACAGTATGCGCTTGACTTCCTTGATGGCCCGCTCGTCCGGCGTCGGCATGGACACGTCACAGTCGAACGCTGAATTGCCCAGTTCCATTTCGATCTTCAGTTTCATCTTGTCTCGTCCTTCCGAAAAGGACTGAGCGACTTAGAAGCCGCCCAGTCTCAAAGCCCCTGCTATCGCCGTGGACGGGTCCGCGCTTCTGGCGTCTTCTTGCGCCTTGCGGTACTCCGCCCGCAGTTCATCGTTTTCGTAGAGACGCTTTGAGATCATTTCTACGAACTTCCGCCTTGCGGGTGTTGCGCTCTTGAAGTATTTCGCGCCAAAGCCGCCCATGCGCTTCCGACTGACGGGGGGTTTCTGCCGCCGTGCTTCGGCCCGCCAGCGGTCCCGCTGGAGAGACTCTATCTCGACTTCGTAGCCGACATAGTAGCCGTTAAGGTCGCGGTAGATACGCGGCCTCATCCCGGTGTTGAAGCAACCAACGGGTTCCGGTCCCAGGAAGCACTTGCCGGGCTTTGACAAGCGCGGCAACCGCAGTTCCGCCGCTTTCGGGTGTAGTTCGTTCGCCATTGTTCTATCTCCACAAAAGGATTGTTGTCCACTACTGTATTATAACAGCGCGACGGCCTATGTCAAGGGGGAAAGACGAAAAAAAAAACTTCGGGAATCCCCTTGACATTGCATTCTCCGCTGTTACAATAAGGTTAGTGGATGATTAAGACCTTTTCGAGGAGATTGACATGGGCAACTTGACTGTTGAACAAGAGCAGGCTTTCGTTACTCGTATTAAGGCCGGTGACGGGGCGGCGCGGGAAGCGTTTGCCGCGCATTACATGAACCTTGCGCGGAATCTCGCGCATCGATACGACGCAAGCGGCGTCCCTTACGAGGACCGCGAAGCGGCGGCTTACTTGGGACTGTCCTACGCGCTAGATCATATCGCCCGCGCGGGCGAACGCAACGCGGACACTTTCGACCCGGACGAGAGCCGTTTCTCGACCTACGCGGCCCGCTGGATGAAAGAGTACGTGCGCAAGACCATTACCGCGCATTACGCGCACTCGTGCGAAGTCTCCGCAAGTAGCGTATGCATCGGCTGCATCGGCGTAGCGGATGATTCGTGGCTTGACACTATCGCGGTCGACGACGCTGTTAGCCCACACGACGCGGCGTCTTTCGCGGAGCAAGCGGCGCATATGCTTGCAGCCATGAAGGAACGATTGACGGCGCGGGAAGCGGATGTTCTGGAACGCCGCTACGGCTTGAACGGCTATCATGGTCAGCCGTCGACGCTGCGGGCCATCGGTGACGCGCTGGGCGTTTCGCATGAGCGTGTTCGCCAGATCGAGAGTGGCGCGTTGGACAAACTGCGCATGGAACTCGCTGTATGAGCAACGACAACGGCCAACGATTGCGGTTTTATGTCGCCCTTGACACGGAGACAATCATTGTGGTCAAGGGCGACGCCGTATTCGTCCCCGAACGGGCCGGTACGGTTCGTGAGGAAGGGACTTGCGGCCCGGTGGACGTTGTGCAGGGCCATGTAGTTAAGACCGACCATGCAGCCCTGCGGGCGTTGCAGCGGCGCAAGGTCGTCAAGCATATCAGCGGGCGCAAAGTCCCGGACGTGCTTAAGAAGACTTTGAAGCACGAGATCGGACGCATCGAGGGCGGTAAGGAAGCGCGGGTGTTGGGCTTGGCGCGGTTCCGTCTACCGTGGGATTACGCGCTCGACCCGAATGAGACACGGAACGTCCCGCCGCCCCCCAAGCCCCAGGTCGACATTATCAAGGTAGGGTTGCGTCGTCTGGCCAGCAAGGCCCTTACGCGCCCCGACGATTCTTCAGAATAAAGGATTTTCATTCATGCTTTACTGGCAGCTTGAACACGAAGGCGCGGTTCACCGGCTCATCAACGGCGACTGCGCGGCGGGACTGGACTTTGACGAGACGGTTTACGACGTGGTGGTTACGTCTCCTCCTTACAATGTCGGGACGGGCTATCGGACATACAACGACAGCGTGAACCGGTTTGATTACTTGGACTGGTGTCACGGTTGGATGAAGCTCGTCGCGCTCAGGCTCTCCGAGAACGGCTCTTTCTTCTTGAACATCGGGGGCGTTCCAAGCAGTCCACTCGGCCCCTTCGAGATCATGCAAGTCGCCCGGCAGTACTTTAAGCTCCAGAACGTCATTGTGTGGGTGAAGTCTATTGCCGTCCCCGGCGGCGGGCATGGCGTCCCCGAAGTAGTCCACGGGCACTACCAGCCCATCAACAGCCCGCGTTTCTTGAACGCTTGCCACGAGTTCATCTTTCACTTGACCAAGACCGGCGAAGTCCCTCTGGACAGATTATCAATCGGCGTCCCCTACAAGGACGCGGCGAACATCGCTCGGTGGAAGGGCGCGGGAAGACTTCATTGTCGGGGCAACACATGGTTCTTGCCTTACGACACGATTCAGGCCAAAGAGAAAGACCGCCCGCATCCCGCATCGTTCCCGTTGTCGCTCCCGACGACATGCATCAAGTTGCATGGAATTGACAAGACCGGTCATGTCCTGGATTTGTTTGGCGGTATCGGGACGACTTCTCTGGCTTGCGCCAAGCTGGGTGTTAACTCCACGGTGTACGAGATCGACCCTGGATTCTTGGCGACTGCCCGAGAGCGTCTGGTTAACGCGCTGGGCCGCTCCCCTGCCGACTACGCGGCGTTGGCCTTCTCTATGCAGAAAAAAGCTTAGAAAGTCTCTTGACATTGCTCTCCCCGCTGTTACAATAGCAGTAGTGGACGCCATGCTAACTTTTGCGGAGCAGATGAATGAACGCGCCTGAGACAAAGAGAGTCGAGATTAAGGCGGACTTCGGCGTAGACGAGGGCGCGGCCATTTACGCCCTGGAGCAGGCCATTGAGGACAATGAGGACGAGTTTTCCTTGACGCTGGTGGACAAAGGCTTCGCCTTTTCGCGCGGAAGTGAGGAGGGCTACCGCAGCGTTCTCGGCGTCGAGGCCGGGGGCGACCTTGTTGTTGTGATCGACGTTAGCGGTTCCGATAACACGCCGGAGCATGAAGGGGCCGTCTTGGGGGCCGACTTCGCGGGCTACTCCGTGACCAGGCACACTTGTCGGGGTGATTGTGACGTGTGTCACAAGGGCCATTGCGTGGACGAGGAATTGTCCGGAGTAGTCGTGATTGAGTCTATCGAGATCGATGGTAAGAGGCTCGTCGTAACTGTCGCGGCTAGTCCCGAATAGTAGCCTACCATTTCAGATTCCCTCTTGACATAGGCCGTTCCGCTGCTATAATAATAGCAGTGGACGACAACATTCCTTTTGCGGAGAACGCGCATGGACAATCGAATAGTCTTGAAACGCGGCGGGCGCGTTGTTGTGTCGGTTAAGGCTTCCGACGAGAACCTTGCGGACATTTGTAAACGCGCTCGGGATATCGCTTTCCGCGAGGACGCGGACCCGTACGAGGGCGTGGCGGTGATTTATTGTGGTACGCGCGTTCCATTCGCTCATTCGTTCGGCATAGATGGTGCGCAGCGGCTCATCTGGGATGAGGTGGAGCATTGTTCCGGTTCGCTCCCGTTCGACATGTGGTTGCAGACGCATTGACCCGCGCGGTGCGAATTCTTGTAGAAAGACCCTTGACATAGGCCGTCCCGCTGTTATAATAACAGTAGTGACGGCCTAAGTCTTTCATGCTTTGTTTGAGGAGGTTTCAAATGACTATCGAGAACGCTGCGGTGGTCGAAGCGCCGCCTGAAATGAAGATGACCAATGACTTGATCGAGTGTTTCAATACGTTGCTGGACGCGGCGTCTACTTCGTAAATCGACGTCGACCCGGTAGTGGATACGGCGCTTGTGGCCGCTTACAACAAGGCGTGGGAACTGAAGAACCTTTTGCGGGAGCAAAACCATGAAGTTTCTGGATAAGGAGCGGGAAGCTAACCTAGACGCGCATCTGACGTGTCAGGCGCGCCGTTACGCGGGTGAGTCCGATGACACGGGCAGTATTGCGCCTTACCGGTCGGGCATACTGGGCGCTAAGTACAGCTGCTTGTACGCGGAAGTGTTCCCCCACGACGGGCCGTCTCTTGCGCTGGACGCCGAGAGGGCGGACGAGGACGCGCGTAGGTTGGCGCGTGCGCTGCAGGATGATGACGCGCTTGCGGCGACCATCGACCCCGCAGTCGAGGAGCTTCTTGACGTGGTTCTTGATACGGTCGCCAAGCTTCGCAGGCGCATTGAGGCTATAAAGCGCGACCCCGACGTGGAGAACCCCCCGGAGTGACCAACGAGGGCCGTAGGAAGGAGCGAGAAATGAGAACCGTGACAATTGAGGAGATATTGTCGTATAGGCCGTGTGGGGGGACGTACACCCGCGAACGCCTCGATGCGCTTTTCGCAGGCCGTGAGGCGCTCACGCCGCAGGACATTCTCGGCCTAGCTATCCCGTGGCGCGACAAGTGGCGGTTCCTTATATTTGTGATGCCGCAGCGGTGGCTAGTTGCGCGGTCGTGTGATTTCGCCGAGCACGTCCTGCCGGTTTGGGAGGCAGAGTATTCGTACGACGCGCGCCCGCGACAGACGCTAGAGACGGCCCGAGCATGGCTGCGCGGCGCGGCGACTCGGGCACAGGTTGATTATGCCTCCGCTGCCGCTTATCACGCCGGTGAAAAGGCCGCTAGAGACGCCGCCAAAGCCGCCAAACGCGCTGCCCAAGCCGCTGAATTCGCCGCCCAAGCCGCTGCGGTTTCCTTTGTTGCTTACGCCGCTCACGCCTCTTATGCCGCCTACGCCGCCCGCGCCGACGACGCCCGCGCCGCCGAACTGGCGTGGCAGGAGGCGCGGGTGCGCGAGACCCTCAGCGACGCGGAGGAAGATTGACATGTTGGCTAGTTAGAGGCTCAAGGGCGACGTGTTCGCGCGTGGTTGACCCTGCCGCCTCTTTTTGCGTTTACGGTTGCGTCTACGGCTCGACCCCGGTACGCTGTACGTCGAGGTGCTGTCCGTGGTTGACGAGATTTTCAATCTAGGTGTCATGCGGCAGATGCTCGGTTTCTACCGCGACGGCGCGGAGCCGGACGAGGAGCGCGAGTATCGGATTTTCATTCCGGTCGGCAGCGGACCCCCGGCAGCCGTTCTGGCTGAGCATGTACCCCTCGGCGTCGAGTTGCTTGGTGTCGTCGTCTTGGGCGAGTCTGCGTGGTACACTCACGTCCGTCTTAGGGTACGCTATTGCGCCGACCCGGTTCCGCCGATAGAATGAGTATAGCTGTGGTACGCTTCACGTTCTTTGTGCAGGCTAGGGCGGGTGGCCGGTTCTCCCCGGCGGACGTCATTACCCGAACGGCTTAGACCGTCCCTACGCCTCATGTGTCTTGGGGCCGGAGTTGCACTCCGGCCCCGACTCTTTTAATACAAAAGACAAGAGGCGCTTCTTGACATTGCCCGCCGCGCCGTGTCTTTTTGCCCTCCTCGTTTCCCGGCGTATCAAACCAGCGTTGCGCAAAGGTCGTTCCAAGTGTTCTCTTTTTCGTGTTCTGCTCGCGGGAAGACCAATGAGATTTCAGCGTCCCGCCAACCGTTCTCGGCCATTTTGTACCTTGCTTCTTGCCCTCTTACGCTTTGCGGGTGATTGCTAAGTCGTACCTTCAGGGTACTTCCGTTGTTACGTGCTATTGTGAAGTACCATGACAACTCGTCATTTCGACTACGCTCTTCGGTTATACGTAACCCTCTTCTGGCCACGAGTTTTCGGAGTCTTGTCGCTGTTGAGTAACGCCAGCCGTAGAAAGCCGCATGATAGATCGGAAGCGGCTTACCGTTATCGTCTGCAAGCGTTATCCGCATTGCCGGAAGCGCTGCACACTTTCTCCATGCTTCGACCATTACGGCGCGCAACCCCTTGTGCTTGGAATGGTAAGCAAGTGATTGCGCCGCCGCGACGTGTTCCGGCGACGGATAAATGTAAGCCGCTTCGTAGAAAACGTTGTAGGTCATACCGTTATTATAACAGCAGATGCTTTTGTGTCAAGACACTGAATAAAAAATAAATAATCCAGGAAAGCTTCTTGACATTGCCCGCCGCGCTGTTGTAGGAGGTGTGGATTAGCGGCCCGTGCGGGGATCGACGTCGTCGGGATCGCGGAGGAAGCTCCATGCGGGTTTTCCGCCCGGCGGGGTAGGACGATTTCCAATATGCTCCCCCTCCTGCTTCGGCGTGAACCGCTCCAGCCTCCGCCGGGTTTCTGCGTCCCCCGGATTTCCATTCGGGTCCGGATCGCCCGGCGACCACGGCGACACTTTCTTGTAGGGGTAGAGTTTGCGGATATGCGTGTGGAGATAGCGCCCCTTCGAGTTGGTCCGCATGAAGCGTTCATATTCCGCTGGCGGTACTAAGTCGTACTGGTAGGTTCCGCCTCGGTGAAACTCGACTTCGAGTGTGTGCGACCGGGGATCGTACCCGACCGACGCAACGTCCGTTGATTGTATTGGCGTGTGTTTCACGCGCGTTAGTATAGCGCGGCGCGCGTTATGCCGCTAGTGTGTTTAGTGTGGTGGGCGAGGAGGGAGTCGAACCCTCACGTCCTTTCGGACACCTGTTTTTGAGGCAGGCTCGTCTGCCAGTTTCGACACTCGCCCGTCGTGCTTTGGCGCGTGGTTGGAGTCGAACCAGTCCTTGCGGCCCTTGTAAGGGGTTGCCGAAGCCGTTCCTTTTCGCGGGACTCGAACCCGCCAGCAACGAAACCCGCTTCCACCGGGCCGCGCCTAAGCACTACCCTTATTATAACAGCAGGGGCCTTTATGTCAAGGCCCTACGTAAAGAATAAATAATCCAGGAAAGTCTATTGACATTGCCCGTCGTGCTGTTATATTAAGAGTAGTGGACGACTAACCTTTTTGTGGAGAACGAAAGATGCCGGAACTCAGAAACAGTGAAACAGCGGAGACCGCGCTAAACGCAGTTCTTAGCGCTTTCCAGGGCGACGCCCGCGACCTTGTCGGCGACATTGCGATGTCGACCATTGCCCGCCGCGCGGGCGGCAAGCCTAGTGACAATTGGAGTCTCATGAACCGTCTGCTGCAGGTGTTCAGCGAGACCGCCGACGGGCGCACGTTCAAGGCGTGGAAGGAACTCGGGCGCATGCCGAAGCGCGGAAGCAAGGCGTTTTACATTCTCCGCCCGGTCAAGAAGTCCTTTTACAAGGACGTACAGACGCAAGACGCGGCCACGGGCGAAGTCGTGACCGACCGCCAGCGCGTGACCTACCTTGCCGGGTTCGCGGGCCAGCCCGAATTCCGGCTGGAAGATACGCAGCACCCCGACGATACGGTCGATGCCGACGGCAACCCCGTTTACATGGCGACGGTTGGCGGCGCGACCGTTACCCTTGCGGACACTCTCCCGGACTATTCCCCGGAAACGCCTCCGCCGCTTGCGGAAGTCGCCCGCGCGTGGGGAATCGATCTGACCTACGAACCTACCAACGGTTGTTACTGGGGCGCGTACAACCCCCGCAAGGACACCATTGAACTCGCAACGACGACAGAACGGACGTTCTTCCATGAACTCGCACACGCGGCGCACAAGCGCGTTCTGGAAGCGGTCGGCAAGGAGATACAGCCCGGTCAAGTCCCGTCGCAAGAAGTGACCGCCGAATTGACTGCCGCCGTTTTGGCGCGAATGTACGGCGTGGCTTGTGACGCGACCAGCTACAAGTACATTGACCGCTACGCCAACGGCGGCGGCGCACACAAGGCTTGCATGCGCGTTCTGTTGGACGTTCAAGGCTGTCTTGACCTTATTCTGCAGACGGCGGAAGAGAACGCCGACGCGGAACTAGTTGAAAGCGCCGCGTGACCCTGACCATCAAGGGGCCGGAAAAACTCCGGCCCCTTTTGCTTTTCCCCTTGACATTTGCTCCCCTGCTGTTATAATAGCAGTAGTGGACGATAACCCTTTTACGGAGAAAGACCATGAGTACAGACTTCGCTCCCGACGTTGCGGCGGACATGGCCCGCGTGGGCGACGCTGTTGCGGCGGACCATTGCAAGCATATCGCCGTGACTGTCCGCAAGCTGTTCTTGCGCGGCGGCTTTATCGCAACATGTGACAAGTGCGGCAAGACGAGCCGCACGCGCCCGAGTCGGTCGGCGGCAATCACGGACTTGTGCGGCCTGCGCGTGACGGAAACACACTGACCCCAGGCGGAGCGGCCCCACGGCCCTCCACCGCTTTTCTGTCTGGAGCGGGATTATCAATCGGAGGCGGACGCCGTGTCCGCGAAACTCTCGCTGCCGCTGGCTTACGTCCTGGCGCTGTTGGCCTGCGCCGTGTGGTTCTTGTCTCGGGACGGTCGCCCCGTCGTTCTGCTTATTGTCCGAAAAGAATCTTAGAATATCCCTTGACATTGATCGCCCTGCTGTTATATTAAGAGTAGTGGACGATTGACCCTTTTTGTGGAGGATACAAACGTGGCAAAGACCTTGATTGCGCTTGACCGTGACCCGTCTTATGCGCCCTGCTGCTTGTTCATATGCAGGGTGACTAACCCGGAAGCGGGGGAAGGGCACTATGACTGGGATACGCGGGACGATCAGAACACTGTTCTCGTCCAGACGGACAACGACTATCCGTCCATAGCGGCGGCGTTCGGCTGGAACTGCCCCGGCGCGGAAGACTCTCCGGAAGACGTGGACTGCCAGCACAACGCTTGCGGGGCCGATACGGACGGGCACATGGGCGTTCTGGATTGTGCCAGAGCGTTCATCGACGACTGCATTGACCATTGCAGGGTAGTGGAAGACCCCGGTTACTTTGACGAGCGCCCGTGGCGTGAAGACTCTGCCGTTCTGGAGTCTCTCTTCGCCGTGGCGGACAGTGACGACGAACTCCGCACGGAGTGGTACGACGTGACCGAGAACACCCCGGAGAAATCCGTCAAGGTCGTCGAGCGTCTGAAGTGTCTGACCCCGGCGGAGTGGCGCGCATTTGAGGACGCGCTTGGCGCTTACGTCGACGACCATGTTGACGCGGGCTTGTTCGACGCCATTGACGCCGTCCTGGCGGCGTGGGAGGAGGTCGACAATGCCGCGTGACTGGAAGCCCCGACGTTTCGGCACGGTCCGCGTTTACTGGCCCGACAGTCCCTTCTATGATCGAGAGGGGACTGTTTTGAGCAACCATGCGGACGGCACTACTACAATCCAGATGCTTGACGGAACGCGCTTGCGTCTCCTGACCTACGTGCTACGGGAACTGCGGCGGCGCGACGGAACGCCCGTCCCGCTGGGTGTAAGCTGAAACCCCCGACCCCGACCGTTTGGAAAACGGCGGGGACTGAAACAGGATTATCAATCCCGGAGACTTGTAAGGAGACGCGAGAGTGTCCAGACGACCGACGTTCAACGAGTTCATGTTTCTGTGGCTCGGTTTCGCGGGCTTGGCGTTCACTACGATTGCTCTCCCGGTGTTCGTGTGGGCATTGCATGTCCGCTACGGTATCTCTTTTGAAGGCCGCGTTGCCGTTGTCTTCGGTTGCGCCGCCGTGGCTTGGGGCTGGTACATCTATTCCCGCATGGTACGAGACTTTGGCCGTAGGCGCGATGCTTTGTACGGGACTTCCCCTGCGGCGGTCTACTGCGCCGCTCGCAAGGACAGTGCCGACGCTGCAGCGCGACAGTGTGAGACGGCCCCGCCCGCGAAGCTCTCTCCGTGCGCGAACCCCCACTTTGAGCCGGTGCGTCTCGACCCCGAGTGGTACTTGCATGCGCCCCCGGTTATGAGCTTCGAGTTGCTGCGCGTCCGTGATAAGGACGGCAAGCCGTTGAGGGTGACGAAAGAAATGATCGAGTCGCTCGGTTGGGACGACCAGGACTCCGAATAGGATTATCAAGCTCCCTGCTCTCTGGCCGGGATTATCATTCGCCGCCGCAAAGCCGCCAGCGTCCTGGCGACCGTCCGTGGATTAGTCCGATTGACTGAGCAGTTCTAGCAGTCCGACGAACTCCGCATGCATGTAGGGCGTCAAGTTTATTACCGGGACGCCGTTGATTTCGGTCTTGCCGCCGTCGTTGGCGCACACAATTAGTTGCGGTTTATCCCCTTCTGGGAACGTGTAGCCGTCCAGAGAGTAGGTTACGTCGACCGTTTCAAGCGTCTTGTCTCCGCGCTTGATTTTGGCGTCTACGAACGCAACGCCGGTCTCGACGTTCCACCACCCCGTCGATTCAACATCGATGCCCTTATCGGCCCGCAGGCGGTCAAGGTCGGCGTGTTCACCGTACCATATGCAACAGAGTGTATCGCGGCGGATTTTTGCGTTAGTGGCCATTGTGTCTCTCCTCCCGGCGAATGCGCTTGATTTCGACGTCGATGGCGGCGTGTGCCGTTATCTCCGTTGGGTAGCCGTCGAGCAGTTTCGTGCGTATCCGCTGCGGCGTGTTGATCGGCCAGTACTTGAGGCGTGCCGCGTACGTCCCGGCGGCGTTCTTGAACACTTCCCGGCGGAATCCCAGCATGACCAGATCATTTTCCGTCATCGGAGTTGACTCCACAAAGACCATTGTTGACTGTCTGCCACTACCCCTATTATAACAGCGCGGTTCCCTATGTCAAGGGGGAAAGAAAAAAGAAAAGTCTCTTGACATTGCCGCCCCTGCTGTTATAATAGTGGTAGTGACAGCAACAACCTTTTGTGGGAGTCAAGACGATGGAAGAGAGCAGCGCGACGATGGAAGACGTTTTCGGGCCGGTCATTCACGCCTATACGCGGGCGCAAGCCCTTGCGGACGGCGTACTGATCGACGTTTCAAAGATGGCGGCGGAAGCGGGATTTCGCGTCCCGGTTGCAATCACGGCGAACCTGCAGGCGGATATAAACGACATACCCGCCAGCAAGTCGTTTCAGGACCATGACGGGCGTCTGTGGGATGTTCTGTATATGGGCCGTCTTGCGGCCCTTCGTGGCGGCGACGAAAGCACCCGCCATTACAATCTCATAATGCACACGGGCCGCAAGACCTATTACACGGTCAAGATGATGATCGGCCCCGGCGACAACGGGGAAGCCGTCATTACCCTCATGCGTCCCGACGAGGACTAGCAACCATTGCGTGGGGCCGCTTTGCGCGGCCCCGCGCCTAACCCGGAGAAAAGACATGACGACAGCGACAAAGACACGGACGCGGCACGCGTACAGACTCGAACTCGACGCCGGGGAAGCGGAAGCTATCTTCTGGCACGGCGGGCGGTATCTGGTGTCGGAACTTTTGGCGCAATCGATGCACGAAAGTGACGACGGCGACGGCGGTTGGGTTCTGGAACTGACCGAACCGGAAGCGTGGGAACTGGCGCAAGCGTGGGAAGATGAGGCTTTCTGCCTTGCCTGCGGAAGCGCGGCCTTGAACAGCAAGATCGACGAATTCGTGGCAACAATCGTCTGACTCCCGATTGATTGCCTGACACTAGCATTAAGCCACGGCCCCGGTCGTGGCTTTTTGCTGTACGCTTCCCGACTACAACCCCGGTTGCGGCGCGGCCCCCGGCGGCGGGGCCGAGGCCCGGAGCGCGATTATCAATCCCCGCTGCACTTGTTGCAGATCATGCAACAACTGGATTATCAATCCTGCGGAGGCCGTCGCTCGTTCCGCGACGCTTGGAAATCGCCCTGGCGCGTACAAGAAAATGCCGGGAGCGCTTGGGCGGCACTCCCGGCGACGCGGGGTTGCACGGAGTTTAGTCGCCTAGACTCCCCCACGTATTGTTTAGCCCGGTCACGTACTGGATTGCTTCTGAGATATGGAAGACTTCCACGGTTGCCTTGCCGTCGAGCCGCGCCACGGTTGCGCCGATTGCTTTGGCGACGGTGGCTTGCTTCGGCGAAAGCGGCGCGTGGCTTATCGCTTTCGCTAGCAGGCTTTGCGCGTCTTCGGAGAGTCCTTCCGGCACGGCGTTAGTCGCGGCCCGTTCAATCCGCGCCTTGACGGTCGCGGTGTCTTCACCATGGTAGGGCGTCCCCTTCGCCATTGCTACGGCTATCGGTCGCGGCACTCCGATGAGCATGTCGAAACTCCGCGCCACGTCTTGCAGTTTGTCGCGGTGGTCCACAATTCTCGTCGTGTCGCACCTGCAGATTGCGTACGGGTCGCCGTAGCTTCCGCAAGGGCACGGGATGACTTCCGCGACCATTGCCCGGTCGCCCTTATCCAGTTTGGCGATTACGGCCCGACGCTTGGCGGCGGTCATGTCTTGCAGCGGCCCGACGTTGTCGACGTCCGCAAGGCCCGCCATTGCCTGCAGGCACAGTGTCTTGCCGTAGTCGTGCGGCCCGAACAGCAGTAGTGAGTGTCGCCCGGCGACGGCGACTTCCATTGCCCGTTTGACCAGTTCGCATTCGACAATGTCCGTGAAGTCCGTCATGTGTCTTTTCCCTTCTTGATTAGAGCGGCCAAATGATGAACGCTCCGGCCCTTTTCAGTCTTAACAGTTCCGCATCCGACTCTTGCTTAGTAACTGTCTCAGTACGTTTCTTGCCTTTGCTTTCCCGAACCATTTTTCGGTTCCCGTCCGGCATCGGGATTGATTTGACTTTGCGTCCGCGAAGTGTTGCTATCCAGAGCATTGCATTCTCCTGTAGTGAAGTGGGCAAGGCCGGTTGCCCGACCTTGCCCTAGTTGCTTGTTGACTAGGCGGCGGCGACCATTGCGGCCCGCGCCCCGTTCACAAGTTGCCTTGCGCGTTCTCTGGACACTTCCAGCATTGCGCCGACTTCCGTTAAGCTACGCTCTATGCCGTCGCGGTCGAGGCCCGCGAAGAGCTTGAAAGCGGCCCGTTCGCGTTCGGTCGCATTGTCCAGCCCGACCATTGCCCGACTGAGGATATCGCGCCGTTCGGCGACTTCCAGCGGAGTTTCGCCGTTCGGGTCGATGTACGCTTCCGTCATTGGCGTTTCGTCGCCGTCGCCGTCGCGCACGGTCGCGTTAGTCGCCGGGCAGTTCGCGTAAACCCTGCACTCGACGGTAACAGCCCCGCGCATTGCCCAATGAGCATGAGTAGAGAATG
>Ga0210003_1003267_pt1 | contig 13286 bp, 11 predicted proteins | sample LantaG_FD_182804 | JGI IMG/M metagenome (GOLD analysis project Ga0210003, IMG submission 182804) | Deep subsurface microbial communities from Baltic Sea to uncover new lineages of life (NeLLi) - Landsort_02402 metaG (SPAdes) (version 2) | ecosystem: Environmental > Aquatic > Marine > Oceanic >... | reverse complement strand
CTCTCTCTCTCTCTCTCTCTCTCTCTCTCTCTCTCTCTCTCTCTCTCTCTCTCTCTCTCTCTCTCTCTCTCTCGAGTTCTTCTCTCTTCTCTCCCTCTCCTCTCTCTCCCTCCCTACCCCACTCCAACCCCACGCCGATGGTGATCTCCCGTCGCAGGGTCCCCGTGGCCAACGGCGGCGGAGAGGCGACAAACGGCGAGGGGAACAACGGCGTCCACGGACGGAGCGGCGAGAGTACCGACGATGCCGGCGACAAGCAGCTAGCTCCATCATCGTCGTCGTCGTCTTCGTCGCCCTCTCTGTCCGCGGCCTGGCGCGTTCTCTGGCTGATCCTTCTGGCCTACTTCGTCGTGGTGAGTGGTTCGGAGAATAGAAAAAAGGGACCAAACGGAGAATAAGAGAGAGAAAGAAAGCGAAAAGCGACATGGCATTTTTTCTCGATGACTCGATGATTTTTTTCGCCCACCTCTAACAAAAAAACGAAAAAACGAAAAAAATCTTCAACCCTCTTCGACCCAAAACTTTCTCCAGTTCTCCTTCGCCCTCGCCTCGCTCTTCGCGTTCAAGCCCTCCCCCGTGCCCGCCTCCGCCCCTCCCACGCTCTTCTCCGAGGAGAGGGCGCTGCGAGACGTCTTCGCGCTGGCCGGAGAGGAAGGAGGAGGGAAAAGCCTCCTAGTGAAAGGAGAAGAAGAAACCTCGTCTTCTTCTTCCTCTTCTTCTTCTTCCTCTTCTCCTCCTCCGCGCCCGCGCCGGCTCGGAGAGCGCCAGCTCGGCACCCCGGGCTGCGACCGCGCCGCCCTCTACCTGGAGAGCCGCGTCGAAGACCTCGCCCGCGCTGCCAGGGCTGCGGGACTCGAGTCGGAGTGGGAAGCCCGGATCGTTTCGGGAGGCGTCGATTCCTCTTTCCTGCAGTTCCCCTTTACGAATGTTTTCTTGGGGGTCAAAAACGTCGTTTTGAGAATCTCTCCTCCGGCTTCCAGGGCCCCGGCGGTGCTGGTGGGGTCGCACTACGACTCTGCGCTGGGGAGCCCCGGAGCGGCCGACGCGGCGGTTCCCATCTCGATCGCGCTGGAGGTGGCTCGAGTGGCCGTCGCCGCCGCTGCTGCCGCCGCGAAAGAGAGCAACTCTTCTTCCTCTCTTTCTTCCTCTCGCCAGCCCCTTCGCTCCCCTCTGCTCCTGGTCCTCAACGGCGGAGAAGAATCGCTCATGCTGGGCTCTGCCGCCTTCATGCTCGAGAAAGAAACGGAAATGGAGGAGCTGGTGCTGAAGAAAACGGGGAGAGGAAGAGAAGGAGGAACAAGCGGCGGCAGCAGCGAGAAGAAGAAGAAAACCAAGAAGAGGCGGCCGCACTTCCGCGAGGGCGTCGGCGCCGTCTTGAACCTCGAGAGCACGGGAGCCGACGGCCCCCACTTCATGTTCCAGCACGCCGGCGCGTTCCCCCTGGAGGCCTGGGCGAAAGGCTCGGCCCGTCCCAGAGGCACCGTGATCGCTCAGGACTTTTTCGATGCGGGGTTGAGCCCGGCCGCGACCGACTTCGAGTGCTTCTGCTCGCCGAGCGCGGCGGTCGTCGCGCGCGAGGAGGCGAGACTGATGAAGGTGAGAAGCGGCACCAGCTCTTCTCTTCCATTTTCTTCCTCTCCTCCTGGCCAGAGGGGCAGCAGCGAGCAGGGGGACCTGCCATGCGCTGCCGTGGGGACGCTGCCGGGATTGGACGTGGCTCTGATGCTGGGCGCGGAAGTGTGAGTTTTGCTTTTCGTTTTGAGTGTTGAGTTTTTTTTTCGACTTCAAAAAAGAAAAGAAAAACTCACTAAAAAGAAAAAGAAAAATTAACTTTTCTAAAAACGAAACCAGCTACCACACCTTCATGGACAGCCCGCACCGCCTCAAGCCGGGAACTGTCCAGGCGATGGGCGCGGACGCCGTGGGGATCGTCTGGGAGCTGGCGGAGAGGCTGGCGCGGGCGACGGAGGAGCTGGAAGGAAGTTTGCTCGCTTCTGCCGCCGCGGCCGCTTCTTCTTCATTGTCGTCGCCGTCTCTCTCTCCTTCCTCTCCTTCCGCGGCCGAAGTCGTCGCCTCTCTGGGTGACCCGGCGGAGCGTTCCGTCTACTTTGACGTCCTGGGCCTCTTTTTCGTGTCCTACTCTCGCGGCGTTGGCCTGTGGCTGCACTCGCTGCCGCTGGCGCTGGCGCTGCTGCTCGCCGGCGGGTTTGTCGTCGTTCGCCGCGGAAACAAAAACAAAATCGGAAACGACAACAAAAACAGCAGCAACTTCTCCCCCCTCTGCAGCGTCGTCGCGGCCACCCTCGCGGCCTCCCTCTCCGCTGTAGGGTCCGTCGCCTTCCCGGCCCTGCTGGGAGCCGCGCTGGCGATGCTGACGAGGAGGCCCATGGGCTGGTTCGGCGCCGGAGCGGGCAGCTTCTGGGGCGTGGCGGCGTTCGGTCCGGCCGCGGCCGCCGGCGCGCTCCTGCCATACTCCTTGCTTTCGTCGAATCCTTCTTCCTCTTCTTCTTCTCCGCTGGGCTGCGCCCCCGTGGCGCTGCTGGGCGCGGCGATCACCACGGGAGCGGCTGCCCTGGCGCTGGCGCTGGCGAGGTACGGCTCGGCTTATGTCTTCGCCCTGTGGTCCTTCTCCTGCTGCGCCGCGGCGCTCGTGCTGCTGCTGCTGCTGCCGCTCTCGAGCTCGAGCTCGAGCTCGAGCTCTTCGACGACGCCGACGCCGACGCCGACGACGAAGAAGAAAGGGAAGCAAGACAAGAGCGCCTCTTCTCCTTCCTCTTCTCCTTCTCCACCCTCCTTCGCCGTCACCGCCGCCGCCGTCGTCGTGGTGCTCCTGCTGTCCCTCCCGGCGCTCGTCACCTCCCCGGACGCGCTCGTGTTTTCCCTGCACATTTTGCAAAAGGCCTCCTTCGCCGGCAGCCCGCTGCCGCCGCCGCTGTCGTTCGCGCTCTCCGACGCAGCCGCGGGAGCCGTGGTCGGGGCGTGCTCGCTGTCGGTGATGGGCGGGGTGCCGGCGCTGGTCGCTGCGGCCCTGATGGCGATGAAGACGAAGAACAGAAACAGACCCTCTCCTTCGTCTTCGTCCGCTTCTCTCGTCAGGCGCGTCTCCCTCTCCCTCTTCCTCGCCTCCGCGCTCCTCCTGCTGGCCTGCTCGGCTTTCAGGACCCCGCACACCCCGCTGGCGCCGAAGAAGATCTTCCTGCAGCTGGTGCACAGGCTCGAGACGACGAACTCGACGGATTTTACTAGGACTAGTACTAGGACTTCGAAGAGGATCAAATCTAGCCGCTGGCTCGGCGGCGGCGTCGACGCCGTGCCCTCGGCCCCCTTCCTCCCCGACTTGCTCGGCCCTTGGACAGCGAGCCCCGGTCAGGGGAACTCTCTGGAGTGGCTGTCGCTGTTCCCGCTGGGCAAGATCCTGGAGACGAGCGCCGGGGGGGTCGGGGAGAGGTGGCCCGGGGACGACGAGGGAGAGGAGAGCCTGCCGCCGCCGCCGGCGCTCTCGCTCGTCGCTCGCTCTCCGGTGCCTTCTCCTTCTTCGTCGTCTCCTTCGTCCTCTTCCTCGCCCTCGAGAGAGCGCGTCGAGCTCGCCCTGGACATCTCCGACCCGACGATCCTTTCCCGCGGGGCCTTTGGTGCCCTCAACGTGACGGGACGCGTGCTGCGGTGGTCGCTCACTGACGGATTCTCCTCGCCGAGGGGGGGAGGAGAGGAGGAGGAGGAGGGGGCTTCGATGAGCTCGAGCTCGAGCTTGAGCGACAGCGACGACGGCGACGAAAACGGAAAAGCTTCTTCTTCTTCTTCTTCTTCCTCTTCTTCTTCTTCTTCTTCTTCTCCTTCGCTTCAGCCCTGGCGCATCGTCCGCTTCGGTGGGGTGCCCCCTCATGTCGCAGAGGAGGCAGCAAAGGCGACAGCAGCAGCGACGACGGAAGAGAAGAAGAAAAACGACGAAAAACCCCTCCTTCGACCTTACTGGCGATTCTGGCTTGAGGTCCCCGCCGGAGAGAAGGTATCGGTCTCCGCCGCCGTCTCCGCGGTCGGGATCGGCACGACACCGGGCGAGGTCGACGCCCTGGACGAGCTGTTCGCCCCGGAGGTCTCGGCGACGCTGGTCGAGAGCTGGATCGGCGAGTGGGAGTTTTGAACTTTTCTCTTTTTTCCAACTTTTTCTTCTTCTTCATTTTTCTTCTTCGTCATTCTTCTTCTCCCCTTCAATAACAAAAAAAACATAGAAGGGCGCGCCCTTTGAGGCGCCCCGTTAGCTTCCCCCCCTGTCCATCACTTGCCTTTCCTGTCCTTTTGGCTGCAACAACAACAACAACAACAACAACAACAACAACAACAACAACAACAACAACAACAACAACAACAACAAAAGAAATGAAAAAAAAGACGAAAAAAATCTGAAAGAGGAGGAAGAAGAAGAGGTCGAGGTTGAGAGAGAGAAGGTTGGGGTCCGAGTTTTTTTTCCCTGTCTCTCTCGGCCGCCGTCGCTCTTCGCTCTCTCTTCCACCACATCACTCTTCCCCCTTTCGCTATCCGTTTCAAAACGCGATCTCTGCCCCCCTCTCCGCTCCTCTCTCTCCCTCTTCTTCTACAAACCCACCATGGCCACGACGCTCGGCGCTCGAGGCGTGCGCGGCCCCGCCGTCGCCACGCCCTCGCTGCTGAGCTCGACCGCGGCCAGGGCGGGGACGCCGGTGGTGGCGCAAATAAAGAGCAAGGCGGCGTCGTCGATGAGGTGCGTAAAGAAGAAAATTGGTTTCCTTTTTTTCCCTTGGATTTCGTCGCGCGGTTGCGGTGCCATAGGAGCTCGCTTTCGTCGATCTTTGACGCCCTGGACCGAGAGCGTGACGGAACGCTCCCGATGGGTGTGAAGTGCGAGATCGAGACGCGGCTTTATTCGAGGAGAAAGGGCGCGGCGCGCGACGGATCGAACGAAGAAGAAGCGAAAAGCAGAGACGCTTTCGTTCATCGCTTTGCTCTCTCTCTCTCTCGCTTGGCCGCCGTCGTTTCTTCCTTTTCAACCCCGACCACCACCTTCCACCTCATCTTCTTCCCTTTCTCTTCCTCTTCTTCTCCTCCTCCACTCAAAAAACCACCCCCCTTCAAAAAAACAGCCGCCGCGCCGCCGCTCCTCGCACCACCCGCGCCGTCGTCGAGCGCCCCGCCGTCTCCGGCGGGGCCGCCTCGATCGCCTCCCGCTCGCCGTCGTCGTCGGTGCTCGCCGTGATCCTCGGAGGCGGCGCGGGCACGAGGCTGTACCCGCTGACCAAGCAGCGCGCCAAGCCCGCGGTGCCGATCGGCGGGGCCTACCGCCTGATCGACGTCCCGATGTCCAATTGCATCAACTCAGGTTCGTGTTTGTGTTTTTTTTGAGTTTTTGATTGAGAAGCAATGTTTTTTTTTCTTTTCTTGACAAAAAAAGAACGAAAAAAACTCACCTCTATTCTTTCTTTCTTCTTTCTTCTTCCTCCCCCCCCTTCCTCCACAGGAATCAACAAAATCTACGTCATGACCCAGTTCAACTCCACCTCGCTCAACCGCCATCTGGCGAGGACTTATAATGTCGGCTCCGGGGTTCGCTTTGGCGGCGACGGGTTCGTCGAGGTGCTGGCCGCGACGCAGACGCCGACGGACAAGGAGTGGTTCCAGGGGACCGCCGACGCCGTCAGGCAGTACGCGTGGCTGTTCTCGGACACCAAGGTGAGGATATTTGAAGAGAGAGATTGGTTGGGGAGAAGGAGAACGAGAAAGAAAGAGAGAGAAGAAGAAGAAAGAGAAGAAGAAGAAGAAAATTGAAAAAAAGATAAAAGCTCACTTTTCTTCCCTCTCTTTTCTCTTCCGAAACTCCACTCCCAAACCTCCCCTCCCATAACAACTTCAACTTCAGAACCGCACCGTCGAGGACGTTGTCGTCCTCTCCGGCGACCACCTCTACCGCATGGACTACCTCAAGTTCGTCGAGCACCACCGAGCCACCGGCGCGGACATCACGATCGGCGCCTTGCCCGTCGAGCGCGACCGCGCCTCCGACTTCGGCCTCATGAAGGTCGACGACTCGGGGCGTATTGTCGAGTTCGCCGAGAAGCCTAAGGGCGCGGCCCTGGACGCGATGAGGGTTGACACGACGGCGCTGGGGCTGGACGCCGCCGAGGCGGAGAGGAAGCCGTTCATGGCGTCGATGGGGTGAGTAGGAAGGGGGGAGTTTTCTTCTTTAGTTTTTTTTTGAGATTCGGGTTTTTTCTTTTTTCCTTCGCGCGCGCGCGCGCAAAGATGGCGATGAAAACATTCACTTTTCTTCTTTACTCCCTATTACCCCCCTAAACGAACGAACGAACAAACAAAACAACAACAGCATCTACGTCTTCAAGAAGGACGCGCTCCTGGACCTCCTCTCCAAGGAGTACGCGGGCTGCAACGACTTCGGCGGGGAGATCATCCCCAAGGCCGCCGAGAAGCGCAAAGTGGTACGGAGAAAGTTTTTCTTCTTTTTTTGGTCTTTTTCAAATCCATTTCCGACCAAACGCGGTTCTTTCTTCTCGCCTGTTTCTTCCGCGTTCAAGACTGCGAACATGATGAAAAAACTGACCACCTTCCCCCCTCTTCATTTAAAAAAAAACAAATCCCCAGGTGGCCTACCTCTTCAACGACTACTGGGAGGACATCGGGACCATCAAGTCGTTCTTCGAGGCCAACCTCGGACTCGCCCACTCCCCGCCGCGCTTCGAGTTCTACGACCCTGAGACCCCCATCTACACCTCCCCTCGCTTCTTGCCTCCCGCGAAAGTCCTCGACTGCAAGGTCTCCGATGCGATCATCTCGCACGGCTGCTACCTCGAGCGCTGCACTGTCGACAACGCGATCGTGGGGCTGAGGTCGCGCGTCGACGCCGGCGCCGTCATCCGGGACGCGATGCTTATCGGCGCCGACTACTACGAGTCCGCGGCCAAGCGCGCCGAGGTGGTCGCCGGTGGCGGGGTGCCGATCGGCGTCGGAGCGGACTCGGTGGTCTCGAACGCGATCGTCGACAAGAACGCACGGATCGGCAAGCGGTGCACTATCGTCAACAAGGCAGGCGTCGACGAGGCCGACCGCGAGAGCGACGGCTTCTTCATCCGTTCCGGCATCGTGGTGGTGCTGAGGAACGCGACCTTGGCCGACGGGACGACGATTTAGAGTAGGAAGGAGGAGGAAGGAAGAGAGAGAGAGATTACGAATCTAATAAAAGAAAGAAAAAGAGAGAGAGAGAGAGAGAGAGAGAGAGAGAGAGAGAGAGAGAGAGAGATGTTTTTTTCCGGTCGAGATTCGGGTTTTTTATTTCTTTTCTTTGATTCGTCGTCGTCTTTTTTTTTCGTTTTTTTTCAGCAGCAGCAACAAAAAAAAACCCCGTTTCTCTTTGTTAGCAATTTTTCAACCCCCCACGTCTTTGATTTTGATTTTACAAATTGGTTCGGCCTTCGCTGAAAGCGAAAAAGAAGAAGAAGAAGCAGGAAGAGTTTTTTTTTTCATTTTCACTTGGCCGCCTCCTTCGCCTCCGCGGCGGCCTGCGCCTCCCGCGGCGTCCTGGTCTTGAGCGCCAGCGCGTGCAGCCCCGCCTTCAGCTCGCTGCCCAGCGCCGCGTACACGAGCCGGTGCCGCGCCACCGGGTTCTTCCCCTCGAAGGCCTCCGACACGGCGTCGACGCGGAAGTGCGTCTCCGCGTCGGGATGGCCCGAGGGATTGCCCGAGTGGCCCGCGTGGAGGTGGGACTCGTTGGCGACGGAGAGGGAGACCGGGGCGAGCGCGGCCTGGAGCTTGCTGGGTTGTGGGAGGAGGAGGTTGGAAGGGAGGAGGAGGTTGGGGAGGAGGAAGAAGTTGGAAGAGTTTTTTTTTCCGAGGCCAAGTCGCCGATCGAAGCTTTTGCGGAAAACAAAACAAAAGAAAGACCAAAGAAACTGCTCTCTCACGTCTTGATTGCCGTCTCTACGGGGCCTGCCATCGCTGCGGCGACGGCGCGGCGCATGCGGAAAAGCGCGGAGGGAAGAAACGAGAGGGTTTCAAGTGCGAAAAAGAAAGGAAATGTGATTGATTCTTCTTTCGATTCAAGTTCACTCTCTCTCCTCGATCGAAACAAAAAAAGAAAAAAGGCTAGTCGCTTCCGAATGCGGGGCTCGGAGGCCGCCGCGTCTGCGGTTTCTGCACTCCTGCGACGGCATCGACATCATCAAGGCCTGTCTCGATGGCTCAACTGGAACGGAAGTAGCGACAGAGCAACGGAACGAGCGCAAGCATTCCAATTCGCTCGTTTTTCCTCTTCTTCATCATCGGCAACATCGTCGTCGTCGTCGTCGCCGCCGCCGCCCCCGGGCCCGGGCTTGAAAGACTTCCTCCCTCCGCGTCCAACCGGCGCGTGGAGGCCGATGCCCCCCCCGCCACCGCGCCAGGCGATCCAGGGCGTCTCCCACATCATCGCCGTCTCCAGCGGGAAAGGCGGCGTCGGCAAGAGCACGGTCGCGGTCAACCTCGCCGTCGCGCTCTCGCGCTCGGGGCTGCGCACCTCGCTCGTCGACGCCGACGTCCACGGTCCCTCGGTCCCTCGCCTGCTGGGGCTCGCCGGCAGGAGGGCCGAGGTCGACGACCGGACGGGGAAGATCATCCCCCTCGAAAGCAGCTGCAGCGGCGGCAGTGGCAGCAGTGGCAGTGGCAAGCCATCCTCCTTTCCTCTCCGCTCCCTCTCGATGGGCAACCTCGTCGATGAAGGTGCCGCAGCGGTCTGGCGAGGGCCCATGGTCATGTCGGCGATCGAGACGCTGACCCGCAAGGCGGACTGGCGGGGCACCGATGTCTTAGTAATCGACATGCCTCCTGGCACGGGCGACGCGCACCTTTCCGTAGCGCAGCGGCTGCCGCTGGCCGGCGCGATCGCGGTGACGACGCCGCAGCGGGTGGCGCTCGACGACGTGGCCCGAGGGGTGCGCGGGTGGGAGGCGGCCGGGGTGAGGCTGCTCGGGGTGGTGGAGAACATGAGCGGGTTCGCGTGCTCCGGGTGCGGGCGGGTAGATGACGTGTTTGGCGGCGGAATTGGTGAAGAAAACGGAAGCGAGAAAAGCGAAACCGCCGCCTCTTCCGCCGCTGCTCTGCTCGGTGCGCCGCTGCTCGCCTCGGTGCCGCTGTCGCGGGCGCTGCGCGTCTCGTGCGATCGCGGGGAGCCGATCGTGCTGCTGAGCGAGGCGGAGAGGGGCGTCGACGGCGGGGCGAGGGCGAGCGCCGAGGCGCTGGAGGCGCTGGCGGCGCGAGTGCGGGGGATCCTGGGGGTTTGAAAAAAGGGAAAAAAGAAAAGAAACGAATGAAAATCGGAAAAATTGCAAACACTTTTTTTTTGTTGCATTTTTTTATAAAGAACAAAACAAGTACAAGTCGGGAAAGAACAAATGCGTTTGCAGTAGTAGTAGAGGAGAAGCAAAGCTCTCTCCCTCTCATTCTCGCAGCGGTGCGCGCTCACTCAAGAAATGGACAAATCAAAATCAAAATCAAATCCAAATCCACCCCTATCTCTTGCTCTCCACGTCGCCCCCGGCCCCTCCGGCGACCGAGGAGATCACCCTCCTCTCCCACCCCCTCCCGGCCCCTTCCAGCCGCAGCTCCGTCGTCGGCCAGTACCTCAGGTCCTGCTTCAGCGTCAGCACCCTCGGTTTCGTCGTCTCCAGGTGCACCAGCGCGACGCGGACGGGAGCGCCGTCCGGCAGCGAGCGCACGGCCTCGACAAAGGCGTCGAGGTCTGGCGTCGGGATTCCGCCGACGGCGACGACAAAGTTCAAAGCGTACAGCCCGTAGCGGTGCGCCGGGGAGCCGTGGTGCCAGCGGGAGACGTAGACGCCCGAGGGGCACCCAGGAGGAGGAGGAGGAGGAGGTGAAGAGGAGGTGGCAGGAGCGGAAGAGGAGGAAGAAGAGGAGGAGGAGGAAGAAGAAGTCTTTTTCGTCTTCGTCGCTTCCTCCGCCGCCACCGCCTTGGCCGCCGCGGCCGCGGCCTCGGGCGCGAAGCCCAGCTCCCTGACGCCCCTGTGCGGCGCCTGCAGCTGCGCGCCGCACCAGTGGAGCACGCGGCGGGTTCCCAGCCCGTCCTCGAAGCCCAGGGGCAGGGGGAGGTCCGGGAGCACGGCCCCGGCGCGGCAGACGGTGAGGTGGAGCGTCGGAGGGGACGAAGAAGGAGGAGACGAACTAGACGACGACGGCAAACCTTCGCCTCCACCACCTCCACTTTTACCACCACCTCCTCTCTTCCCCCCCTCCGCCTCCACCGCCGCCGTCCACACCGCGTCCTCCACGCCGGCGAACGACGTCACCACCCTCCCGTCCACCGCCAGCACCAGGTCCCCCGGTCGCAGCGCCGCCGACGCCGCCGAACCCGACACCGTCGCCTTGACTCGCAGGGCCTGCCTGCGGTCGTCGGCGTCGGCGGCGGCGAGGCGCGCGACCCAGGCCCGGGGCAGGCCGTGCGCCGCCGCCTTCACCAGGGGCAGCGTCTCCAGCTCGGCGTCGAGCACGGGCACCGACAGCGAGGGCACGATCGAAGAGGGAGAAGAAGTAATAGAAGAAGAAGAAAGAGAGAGCTCGGCGGTTTTGTCCTCGAGCGACGACCTGGGCACGCCGCCGTCGAGGGCCGCGGCCGCGGCGAGGACCCAGCGCGCGAAGGTCGCCGCGGGCAGGCCGGCGCAGAACTCCCGCTCCTCGCGCTCGATCTGCTCCGAGTAGGAGGCCCAGACGCCGCAGATCTTGGGAGGGGGAGCAGAGGAAGAGGAAGGAGAAGGAGCGCACTCACCGTCGTTGTTGCTCTTCTGCTCTCCTCCCTCATCCAAAGTCACTCGGACCAGCACGCCCGAGAACGCGCCATAGTCGTGGTCCAGCCTCACGATCTCCTCGTGCACGGCCCGGAACCTGGGAACGTCTGCGCGGCGCACCTGCAGCGCGGCGTTGGGGTTGATGACCGAGACGTCGCGCCTGACGAGCCTGCCGTCCTTGCTGAGGCCGCAGAGGTGCAGCTTCTCGGCCGGAGCGAGCGGCGCCTGGTCGAGCGCGACCGCGGTGACGGCGCCGCACGAGGAAGGTTTTTTGCTCTTCTTGCTCTTCTTGTTCTCCCACTCCTCCTCCTTCTTCGCCGGCGAAGAAGAAGAAGAACCACCACCACCAACCACCACCTCCACGCCCTGAGCCTCGAGGTCGCACGGGTCGTACGACAGCAGCGCGAAGTTGTGCAGAGGGTGCAAGAACGCCGGCCTCGTCGCGGCGTCGGCGGGGGCCCCGCCGAACGACAGCCGCGCGTCGGCCGAGGCCACGGGCACCGTGTTGCGGTCGACGAGGGCCAGACCCAGCGACCGGGACTGATAGACGACCACCGCGGTGCCGGCGAAGCGGCGGGCGTGGACGCCGTCGACCAGGGCGTTGACTGGGATCTCGACTTCGACGAGCGCGAGCGAGGAGCGGACGGCGGCGTCGCGGGCGGCGGAGGCAGGAGAAGAAGAAGCGGAGGCTTTCGGCGGAGGAGGGAGAAGGTCTTCTTCTTCTTCTCCTTCCAAACCTTCTTCCTCTTCTTTTTCTTCTTCTTCCTCTTCCACCACCTTCTTCTCCTTCTTCTCCTCAGCAGCTACCACCACCTCCTCCTTCTCGGCTACCGGCGGCCAGCCCGGGGTCGCGGTCCAGAACCCGCCGGCGTCGTCCCTCCTCCAGAGCAGCGGCGCGCCGAACCAACCCGAGGAAGAGAGCGTCGAGGCGTCGACGGTGGCGACTCCCGTCTTGGAGCGGAAGCGGTCGTCGAGCGTGAAGAAGGAGACGGGCACGCGCGTGGGGTCGTCGCCAGAGAGGTGTTCCGTCTCTTCGGCCGCCGGCTCCACTCCTTCACCACCTCCACCTTCACCACCTTTCGTCGTCGTCGTCGTCGTCGTCGTCATCTCCTCCTCTTTTTTCTTCTTCTTCCCCCTCTCCTTGGCCTCCGCCGCGAGCTGCGCCCTGCGCCCGGCCCTCCTGATCGCCGCGGCGAAGGAGCGCACGTCCGGGGTGGGCTCGTAGTTGACGGCGGTCACCACGGCGGCACGGGGGATGCCTAGTTTTTGTTTTGGGGTTTTGTTTTGTGGAAAAGGTTTGAGTTTTTTCTTTCCGCACGTCGAGAGGTCGAAAACGAAACCAAAATCTCTTCTTCCGCTTTCTTTCTCTCTTTTTCTCTCCAACTCTCACCTGCGCGACCCAACAGGTAGCCGCTGTCCGCCACGAAAACGGCACCCGTAGGGGTGCGCTGGTTGCGGGCTACCTGGTAGGACAAAGCGTGCACTAACCCTCCAGCGACCTCGAAGCCTTCCTTGGGGGTCACCGCGTGCAAATCGGCGACGTCGACTTTGAAATTGAGCCTGGCCCCTCCTCGCTCGACGGAGACCTCGACTGCGGAACCCACGGCGTCGTCGAGCGCGGCCTCGAGAGGTAAAAAATGCACGACCTCCTGTCCCGCGACGGAGAGCAAAACGTCCCCGGGCTCGAGCACGCCGCTGGCTGGCCCGCCGGGGACGACGCCGTCGACGACGAGCGCGCCGGTGCCGCGAGACGCGGCGTCGGCGGCGGCGCCTCCTCCCCCCGGCCCCGAGGCCGCGGCGCGCAGCGAGGCCTCTCTCTCGACCGAGAGGCCGAGGCGGCGGCACTCGTCGAAGCCCTTGAAGACAAAGGTGGTCTGCAAGTCGCCGCGGGGGACGATGGAGGACCAAGAGGAGGACGAAGAGGAAGAGGGAGAAGGACAAGGAGAGGCGGAGGAAGTCGAAGAGCTCGCCGTTGCCGTTGTCGACGTCGAAGAAGAGCTCGAGCTCGAACTTGAGTCCATAAACCTCTGGATCCTCTCAAGCGCGCGGACCACGCGGTGCAGCGGCAGGTAGTACGCGCTCGCGGCCTTGGTCCTCCCGCCCGCATTCAGCGCCACAGCCCTCCCTTTCGAGTCGACCACGGGCGAGCCCGATGACCCTCCTTTGGTGCCCGAGGCGGCCTGCAGGTAGAAGGTGTTGAAGTCGTTGTAGCCTCTGCGGCCGTAGACCGGGGCGTCGCGGTCCAGGCGGGCGAGGGTTCCCGCCAAAATCGAGACCTTCTCGCCGCTGTCGTTGCCGACGACGCGGACGTCAAGGCCGACGGCGGCTCCGTCGGGGGCGAGGGGGATCTTTGAGTTAGTTGAGAGTTGGAGGAAGAGGAGGAAGTGGTGTGAGTTTTGGGTTTTCTTCTTCTTCTGTTCTGCGACCTCTTCTTGTCGAGAGCGAGAGAGAGAAGCCCCCCCCCCCCCC
>Ga0210003_1003265_pt1 | contig 13292 bp, 20 predicted proteins | sample LantaG_FD_182804 | JGI IMG/M metagenome (GOLD analysis project Ga0210003, IMG submission 182804) | Deep subsurface microbial communities from Baltic Sea to uncover new lineages of life (NeLLi) - Landsort_02402 metaG (SPAdes) (version 2) | ecosystem: Environmental > Aquatic > Marine > Oceanic >... | reverse complement strand
GCTGTCCGTGATATCCCCTAATTGTATTACTTTTGTTATATCGTATTTACTTATTAATGTAGCAGCCCACTCCAAAGCCTTCCAATCATGGAAGGGGGCGTGTAGGTCCGGGAGTGCAAGAACATTACCATTATCAGATACAGTGGAACCCTCATTAAGTTTAACCTCCCCCAATCCTAACCTATGTCTCCAAGACCTAAGTGTGTTGTAATTCACACCTAAGGCGGTGGCAGCCTCCTTTAAAGATTCGTGGCCGGCTATTGCGGCCTCAATAATCTCACGTTTTAACATAACGTTCCTTCCAAAATAGCTTCCTTAATATACCCAGGAAGTGTGAATTTCCAATGTTTGTTGATTAAGGTGTAGAGCCTGTCATCGCAAAACACATTAACACAGTAATCTTTCTCATGCCTAACCCCCCTCCCAGAGGCTTGTATAAAATGTCTGAGTGTTTGGGTCTCGTACCAATCCTTACCTGCAAGGGAGGTTGTAGCCCTCTTCTGAACCCATAAATCCCCCATAGATGGAAAGTTTCCTTTCAACACTATATTAAGCCTACATAAGTTGTCCTTAAGGTCTAGACCTGTGGACATCCCACACCCCATCAACACACCCCCATCCGATTTCCATTTAGTTAGAACCTCCTTTTTATCTATCTTATCATGAAGTATAACTGGGGTCAACATATATTTTGAGATTTCTTCCGCTTCCCTATAAGTTGTGTGAATTAGTGCGGGCCTCTCTGGGAACTCCTTAAGTATCTTATCTAAGTGATCCGCTATAACTTTATAGTCGCTGGGGTAACTTAAGGCCTCTGAGTCAATCATACGAAACACAATCTTTCGTCTATCCACTGGAATAGGGGAGGGCATCTCATAAGCTAACCTAGGCCTATCCCCGAACATCTCAACGACATCAATATCAAACACAGTGGCGCTCATTAGGATTATCTTAGACCCTGAGAACACTTGCATAAGCCAATTCAAAGGGAACTTTATTGGGATTATTTTAAGCTCCCATTTATCAGTCACCGTGTTCTTCTCGACTTGAGGGGCATATTTTTGCTCGTCCCCTCCTACAATCTGTATTAATTGCTTGTATTTAGCTATTTTATTCTCATTTGTGGCCCTTCTCCCACTACCAATCTTTCTCTTCTTAGTATCCTCCGTTAGGAATGTTACCCGGTCCCGTAGGAGTTGGAGTGCTTGTGGGAGGGTCTTTATAACCTCCCCAGGCTTTAGCTCAATACTTTGAGACACAACTTCATAATACAGGCTGAGGAATTGGTCGGCCTCGTCGAGGATTAAGGCAGGGGGTTGTACATACTTAGAATGTTCTCGAAGTTTTAGGAATGATATAGGGTTGCACACAGTAGGAACCCCAGACACTGCATTGAACATAGATTGTCCGTAAGAGGTTAGGCTAATGTAATGAGATTTCCCTGCGAAGGCGTTCATCTTATACTCATACGCGTATTGCTGAGCCAGGGCATTATTACATGTGATTATAATAGACCCTCGAAGCTCATTTTGGATAGTTTTTGCTAAGAAGGATTTCCCACTTCCCGTTGGGGCTCTTATCGCGAATACATCCGCCTTGTCCCAATTCTCCTCAAGCCAATCTAAGCAATCCTTCTGCGCTTTTCTAGGAGACCTACCCGAGCCGTCAAACTTCTCAAACATGTTAATATCCTTCACACTTATTAAGTATAAGTTTGGCTACATCCCGAGCATCCTCAAGTGCCCTATGACGCACTGGACCCCCAGTAATCTCCCCCAAACTTGGTATATGCCCGTCGAAGTAGAGAGATCCTATATCCAAGGCGCGGGTTTTAAAGAAGTCGTCAAAGTTAGGCGGCAAAAACTTCCTATCAAAAGCAGACACATTAGCTCCTGCAAGGGATACTCTCCTCCCCCCCGTTACAAAACGTAGATAAGCCTCAAAGGAGTCCATAGCATTGTCGTATGAAACCTTCTCTGCGTCTGGGTACCAATCTTTATGAAGCTCCCAAGCCCCCTCCTCCCAACAAGCCCCATCATTTTCAATAACCACTGAGAAGGTTACAACCTTCCCAAACTGTTGTATGGCACTGAACTCATTAAACTCAACACTTCTAGCTAAATCCTCTTTTGTGTGGGTATCTGTGTTAAAGAATATAGCCCCTATTTCTATGATATCACAACTATAGTGGCACAGTCCTGTGGTCTCAATATCTAAAGATAAGAGGTTCATTCCTTCCCCTTTCTAAGAAGGTCTTCAATAATTTGATCCTTCTCTTCGATAATAGCTTCTAAATTGTTAATCGCGCTTAGGTGGTCTTTTAATGGAACATCCTCTAAGCTCTTCTCTCGTTTTGCGCTTCTAAAGCATTCTTCCCAATCTCGTGTCGCTACATTTTCTAACATAATTTCTCCTATGCAACCAGCTCGTAATTAATCATTTCAGTGTAAATCTCCCCATCTTTACCTCCTTATAGGCCTTACGCAACACCTTTAACACGGGCATATCCCCCCTCTACCGCCTTATCAACATTAGAGGTATCTGTAGGCTCAGGCCAGAAATTGTTAACCATACTTAACATAGTGTGAACATTACCCTTACCAATCCCCATATCAAACAAGAGACAGGACAAGGAGAATAACCTCATATACCGCTGCTCTGGCTCCTCTATACACGCTTGATGTAATGTGTAGAACACAAGCTCAGCGTCTAGCTTCATCTCCCCTGGACCATCCCCCAACTTCCGCTTTTCAGGGGTTTGGAATATAGGGAAAGATAAGAGCTTACCCTCGTAAGAGTTTATTAATACCTTATACTTACCTGACTTTTGGTGCTTTGTAAAGGGTAGCCTATACAAACTATTTCCCCTGTAAATGCTCATATCGCAAGCTATTCCCAACCGCTCAACCACACATTGATGAGTGTGGGGTAAGTGTCGAGAATGCATTAACGCATGGGGGATGTGGAGATGGACGCTTCTATTCCCTGAAGACCATACCTCAAACTTAATCCCCATATCCTTAAGCCTCTTAACGTCTGCGATAGCCCTGTTTTTTTCCTCCAAAGTCTTAATATCAATATCCACAAAAAGGCAATCTGAGTATAGGTCGAAGTATTGAAAGCCCCTAGAGTGCCCGTTATAACGTATAACTGAGGCATCCTCTTCGCCGAACATATACACACTCCGGAACCCAACATACTTACCTAAATCCTCAATAGGTTTTAGGTTGGCACTACGGGTACCCACAAGGGTGCATACTTCAACGAATAGGGGTATATCATACATACTAAAAGTCCTCTGCAAAGATATCAAGAGTATCTTCATCATTTGAATCTACTTCCCCAGACTCTTCCACCTCAAGTACACCTGCTGAAGTTGGTGGCTCTTCAACAACAGGTTGGCTAAAAGGGACATCATTTTCCTCTACAGGAGCGTTCACGTCTACTACTTTATTAGGTATTTTAAGGCCGTCTATTAGCCCCATAGCCCCTTCAGGAATCTCATTCGCAGATGATTGGGACATTCTGTAAACATTGGAATACTGTTCAAAATACTTAACTGATTTACCATGAGCTTGAGCCGCTTCGAAGGAGGCAAACACATGTGGGTTACCGAAATCATCCTTAAGCCAGTCCATATATTCAGTTTTGCTTTGCTGATCCCATCGCTTTGCCCCAATACCTACCACTCTCTTATCACTACCCGCTGGGTCATCCATAAGGGCCGCATGAAACCCACTACCAAACTTACCATACCCAACATTCACATTAAGCTTTCTACCAACAAGGAGATGGTTAGCCAGCTCTGGGCTATCAACCATCATCTTACTGATTAGAAGGCACCCAGAGTATGTCGTTAAGGGTGATAGAACGGCTCTGAATAGCTTCATAATCGCTTCCACGTTATGGGCTGAAAGGGTTCCATCCTTTTTAGGAGCATAGATAGAGACTGTGGGTAGTTTTGCGAAAATCTTTTTCGTCTTCCCCTCCTTTTCAATCTCAATCTTGAATTGAAAGAACCCTGGAGAGAATTTGTCAGGGTCTCCGACAACCACATCTACAATTTCAACATCCTCATGGTATCCTTCCCCTAGCGTTTGGGATCCCGCCCGCGCACCTTTCTTATCCGCGTCTAATGTGTCTTGGTGTATCTCTTCAAGGGTATCCATATGTTTCTGCATACTATTAGCGTATTTACTAAAATCAAATGTCATTATCATTCCTCCAGTTTATAGTATAATCTGAGTCCAAACTCAGATCCACATTCTCATAACAATCATCAGGATTGCCTACAAAATAATGTTGGACTTTTACATCCCCACACTTTCTAGCCCACTTTAATAGAACCTCCTTTTCATTCATAAAGCGTACATCATCAATAGCTAACAGGCTACTATTAAGCTCACTTAATATCTTAATAGCCCGTTTGACCCAATAATTTTTATTACATCTCCTTCCTGCGCTACCCCACGCTATGAGTATATCTCTGATTGTGACTTGTGTCAAGTCTCTTTCTGAAATATCTTCATAAAACTTATCCAACAATACTTTCGATACTTTAGAGACTTTACATTTAGCTAAAGCCTTCTTAAGTGCAGCCTCCCCAAAAATCTCATTCTTAACCGCTTGGTCTGTGGAATGAATTCTTGTGTCTAATAACAATCTAAAAAGGTCACTACGAATAGGGGAAGCAAGAGACACAGTGTTACTGGCCCCCACTAATTGATGGGCGAAGTGGGTTTTCCCAGCCCCGTAATTACCTGATAATATAAATAGAACCTTACTCATACACATCTCCGAATAAAATATCTTGGAGTTCATTGTGCTCGTCTGGGCTATATTGCTCAAAAGCCGTCCACATTAAATTAGTAAAGTGTTGCCCATACGCGAAGGAGGAGCCCCCAAGGAACACCGCCTCAAAATCCCCGAACCAATAATTACTAACATGGAGTTTAGCACTTGTTTTCATTTTTTCCCCTTTATAGTGACCAGTTCTTTAGCTAAAAAGATGAAATCATTATAGTTAGTTGCAGTGTTACAAACCTCTTTCCAATAACACCAACGACAAACAGAGTCCCTAAACTCAGGAGGTCTTTTTTCCCCGATAAGTATCCCTGGATGGGTTGGTATCACCGCGTCAAGGTCTTGAGCTTCTACAAACGCCCCCGCCCACTTTCTCCACTGGAGTAAGTTCTTAGTTCCAAATGGAAACTTTACACCATTAACACTTAGCCCTCCAGTCTTTTCAGAGAATTTTAAATTAAACTCCTTAATATCCCCAGACTTAAAAGAGATAGATTCTTTCTTATATGTTGTTGTGTGCCAGCAACCACAGATATACACTAACTTCCCAACCATAGATTTAAACTGAATCATATGGTGCGCCGCTTGTACCACATTATCCCAAGAGGCTTTATTCTCACAGAACACCTCCTTGAGTTTCTTAGTGCTCACCACACTCTTAATCTCACAGGGAATGCCATCAACGACCATATCGGTCTCATCTAAATAGACTTGAGTGTCTGTAATATCGGAGGAGCATCTTACAGAAGTTTCCACTGTGTGGCCGCACCCCTTCAAATAGTCTGCATACAAATCCTCAATAGCGTTTCCCACCCCAAAGGTGATTTTAGACCTAAAATCAATAGGCTCCTTTACATGCTCGTTTCTTAGCATAATCTTCCGTATACAGGAGCCCCCTTTATTAGAATAGGGTGTTCCATTAATCAGAACCCCAGAATTTCCCCCTGGAATCCAGACCTTTCCATCTTTCTCACTTTCTGCCATTTATTCTACCCCTTTCTTTGTAATGGTTAAATTTGTGTAGTAACTGTTGTTCATTCACATAAACCCCATAAACTCCGGCAAGATAGCCAGCCTTCTTTATTAATGTGGCAATAACCTCTTCACCGGCGACCCTACTCCAATCAGACCCAAAATCCTGTAAAGATTCAATAAACTTCTCAATAGGTATATCTAAAGTTTTAGATAATTGAGACACATACTTAAAATAAGCCTCGGTTGATTTACGTTTAGCGTCATCAACCTTCCTCGTCCTAAACCCTGCTAAGGATGTTATACCCATAAGCACCTCCTTAATTTACCTTACCACGATATATTATCCTCGTCAAGGAAAACTTTTCTACATACTATCGATTGGAGGAAATAAATGAAAACAGCTCTCATTCTCGGAGGAATTATGGCGACAACACCTTACCCAACCTTTGCGGCCCCTGTACAGGAAGCCCCTCAAAATCCATTTTCAGCGGCGGGGCTGCAATTCCCCACCCAAGCCCCTGCGCAGCCTATGGGAGCGCCCCCTCAATTAAACATTGATGGTATGGGAGCGCCACTAACCCCCAACCCTAACGAGGAGGTTGAGCTAGATTTAGACGCACTTATCGAACCTATGATTCAACAAGGATCTGCTAAGCCATTCTCTTACGATATCACCGCGTTTGAGGAAGTCCTAACCCCCTCTGAGATGGCGCAATATGGTTTGGTAAATCCAAAAGAAACCCCACTAGGTGGTGAATTAAGTCTCCTAAGTGAGAAAGATAGGGGCGCTAGGATAGCTAAAGCCCAACTACCTGCGGAAATTATGAAGGTAGAAAGTTTTAAAGATTTTGATGATATTAAACCTAACATCAAATTATCTGAAGAAGAGGTATTAGCGCCGTTCTCAGCCAAAGATAAACCTTTTATGGCTATGATAGCGGGGCGGGAATCTGCGCTTGGTAGGGCTAGAGTTCATGCTATGATAGATAATGGAGGGATGCATGATGGGGCAAGGGCTATATCCAGTTTCGGGGTTATGCCGGCCTCCGCTCTTGACTTAGCCAAGAGGCTAGCAAAGAATGATAAAGTAGTTGAAATGTTCCCCGAAATTAAAGAGATGAGCGAAATGAATCCTACTAAATCTTACGGTAGGTCAGGAAAAACCTTCGAGGATAGTGACCAACTAAAAGTCGCAAAAATGATAGGGTCAAACCCCGCTCTAGACGCTTACCTAGCTAAATCAATTTTTCTGTCTAAGAAAGCCGCAGCAAAACGCTCTGGGATCTCAAGCCCTGACGAGCAAGATTTGTTTGCCCTTGTGGGTTATTATGCTGGGGAAGGGGCGGCGAGGAAAATTTATAAGAAGTCGGGGGTTGAGGGACTAGAAAACCACCCCTACATTCAAGACTTAAGAAGTGACCTGAATAAATTCAAATTCCAAGAGCGGTATAAAGGTTTTGATGTTCCTGGAGTTACTAGAAGCTTAGTAAAGAAACCTGTAGAATAACGCCGGCTAATGCCGGTTTCATTATAAGGAGAATAGTATGGCGAAGAAATCACAAACCGTCACGAAAAAAGATATGGAGAAACTTAAAGGATATCTAAAGCAGAAGGCTGTAGATAAACCTGAACTTTTGTTTGATATGACTAAGATTCTTTTTGAAGAACAACTAGAATTCGCAACATCAAAACTAAGGAAAACAGTAGCTTGCTGTAGCCGGCGGTGTTTGGAAGAAGGGACTTTAGTGAAGACTGTGAACCGAGGATTGGTTGCGGTTGAAGCTTTAACGGTTGATGATTTTGTTTGGGGCTATAACAAAGACGGAAGCATCTCTCCCACAAAGATAGCAAAAATATGGGATAATGGCACCCAAGAGGTGGTTGAACTAAAATCAGGAAACCGTATAATACTATCCGCAACTACGAACCATTCATTGTTAACCTTTAACACACACACTAACAGGCTTGCTGAAAAGCCAATCAAGTCTTTCAACTCCAGAGACCATTTGGTAGTAGGTAGGGTTCCTCTTCAAATTGACGTGGATATGGCTGGGGCATATTACGCTATTGGAGCCCTCGTAGGGGATGGAAAGCTTTACCATGAGAAGCATATAGGGTACTCTAAAGTTAGTTCACTATCCTACTCAGAGAAAGCTGGATTATTAGCTGGATTGCTTGATACCAATGGGAGTGTACACAAAGGTGATGAGGGATGGGAGATGAGTTTTCATAACCAATCCTTACCTGCCGTGAATACTTTTAAAATGTTGCTTTTAGAACTTTTTAATGTAGATTGTACAATACAAGCCGACCAACGTGGTAAATATAAAAACAGTCCTGTGTATTACATATACTTTAAGAAGCCCGCGGCCTTAAAATTAGTATTGGAAACCCTATCACCACTCTTACAGACGGTGTCTAAGAAGATATCAGACGAAATTATGGAGGTTAGGGAGCAACTAAAACTAGGAACCGTGGAGTGTAGAGTTGGGAGTGCCCGAACCGCAAAGACTTATGATATAACCGTAAGTAACCAAACCAATTTATATCTCCTTGGTAATGGAGTAGTATCACACAATAGTGGTAAATCAACCACCCTTTGTGCCTGTTTAATCGACTCAGCTATTCGGTACCCTGGGAGGTTAAATCTCTACATCACCCTATCAAAAACTTCCGCTAGGAACATTATTTGGTCAGATCTTGTTAAAATGGTCATGGAGCATGATATAGACGTTAAGTTTAATCATCATGAGATGGTGGCCACATTTTGGAATGGATCTAAGGTTCTGATCGGAGGGGCAAAAGATACCCAAGAAATAGAAAAATACCGAGGAATAAAAGCTCAACTAGTAGTGCTTGACGAAGCCCAATCCTTCAAACCATTCATTAAAGAGCTTATCCAAGATATTCTAGAACCTGCTCTGGGTGACTACCAAGGTAAGATGATGGTCACAGGAACCCCTAACCCGACCTGTAAAGGATTCTTTCACGACGCGAGCAATCTCAAGAAGGGGTTTGAGAAGTGGGGAAGTTTCCACTGGACGTTGAAAGAGAATGTTAAGTTTCCGGCCTTCGTGGATGGAACAGTAACTTACGAAGAACTTATTCAAAATATTTTAGAAGATAGAGGGGTAACTAGAGATGACTCAGCCTTTCGTCGTGAGTATTTAGGTGAGTGGGCTCAAGATAATGACGCACTGGTTTATAATTGCCCGGAAGAGGGTAGGGTGTGCGATAAGGAGGATGGACACGATTGGGACTACATCCTAGCCTATGATACTGGGTTTAGGGATGATGATGCTTTTGCGGTCGTAGGGTATTCTAAGACCTGTAAGACTGCGTACTTAGTTGAGTCTCTGTCTATAGAGAAGAAGTTTGATGAGGATGGTAAGGTTATTGACCGAGGGTTCTCGGAAGCTATGGATGTTATAAGAGATCTTAATGACGTCTATAGGTTTAAGGAGATTATTTTTGACCCAACAGAGGCGGGGCTTAAGACCGCAACAGAGATTAGAAGACGTTACGGGATTAATATGAAGTCGGCTGAGAAGGGGAACAAGCAAGCAACCATAGCCTTCCTTAATGATGACCTACGAACAGGAAGGTTAAAGGTTATAGAGCCTTGCTGTAAAGACTTACTCCAACAATGGGATAACCTGACTTGGGATTATAGGGCAGATGGGAGTAGGGCTATCGGAACCAAGATTGGCTCTGTTAAAATGGACCATGCGGCGGACGCGGCTCTGTACGCTTGGAGAGCTTCTAGGCATTATATGTCCAAAGACCCTATCTCTGAGCCTGAGGAAGGTTCTTCTGGGTGGGGTGCATATATGCAGCGTAAGATGTTTAAAGAAGCTGTGGAAGAGGCAAGGCAAGAGCAAATACGAGAGTCTAAAAGTAAGAAGAAATTTAGAAAAGTGTCTACGTTTTGATCACCTAATCTCTCTCACAAACTTAAGTAGCCCCTTATCTCCATGGAGTTTTACACACGCTCCCTGCACCTTAACTACCATATCCTTACCACACTCAGGACATCCCACCACTGTGTCAAATTCACAGAATATATCGTCCTCCTCATACCCACATTCTAAGCATTTGTAATCATTTAATATAGCCTTACCCATACGCATACCTCCTATTTCTTTTTAATTGGGGGTGTTACAATCTTTTTAGCGTCAGTGGACCCAAAACCCCCTTCACCTCTCTCAACATCTTCAACAGGAACGTCGAAGCGAGGAACCATAATAAAGACCCCCTGTGCGATTTTGTCTCCGTCCTTAATATTACCAGGGCACCCTACTCCAGCTCTTGGCCGGTCTATAATAACCATAATCTCGCCCTTGAAATCAGCATCGATAAGCCCAGGGGAGTTTGAGATATTAAACCCTTCCAAGGACTTACCGGACCGTGGTGTTATTAGGAGTGCTGGAACCATACCATTCTCAACTTCCCCTTCTACTTTAATAAATAAACCCGTAGGGACTTTAACCGACGGCCCATTCAACCTCATCCGTACAATTTTAGGGGCGGGCATACCACTCAAATCCGCCTTAATATCAAATCCCGCGCTGTGTTTAGTAGCGTAGGACACATCTGCGGGGTTTCCATCTTTATCCACAATTGAAATTTTCATTAGCACTCCTTAATCTAACTCTGTTAATTTACATAACTTAAACTCATACTCTAACTGAGGATTAGCTTCTAAAGCTTCCTTATAATTACTACCTAAATATAACAATCCGGCTACATCATCAATCCCCCTACTTGACACAGTTCCATCTTGATATCGGACTCGATATCTACTATACACTTTCATCCTCTCTAAAACAAGGAGAACTTGGCTATCCCCTATATCTAAATAAAACTCACCGGTCTCCATTAATTCCTCCTGTAACTATCTCGTTAAATAGGTCGTAAACTAGTGAAACATGGGTTGCTTCTGCTTCCCAAACTACTTTACAAAATATGTCTTCTAAATTCAAGCATTTGAAACCCTCAGGGTTCTGGCCCTTTAGGATTCTTAAAGTAGCAAAAAGATGTTTTATGTTATATTCCCTCATTACTCTCCCTTCTTTGAGAAGTATGCCGCTACGCGTCTACCCTCTGAATTTACCCAATAAATGTATTTTGTATCTATCAACAATTCAAGAGAGGATGTGTGGATACTTTTAATATCCTCTACCCAACCTACTTCCAAGCCTTGGTCGTTGATTGCGGTGAATTTAACCTCCTTATTTACATTTCGGTTTTCCATATCTTACCCCCTTATTAGAACCTAATTACACTATAACATCAAAACAAGTGGAGGTCAAGATAAAAATGAGTATACTGGAAGATTTTTTAGGATTAAGTGATGGGGAGGATTTTAGCGAATACCTTAGGTCGGATGAAGATAGTTTTAATGATAGAGATGAGGTTGTAGAACCTGAGATTAATTATGATGAAATAGATACGATAGAAGAGCTTAGTGAATTAGAACCTTACCAGAAATTGAAAGCCGCAAAGGAGATTATTAAGCGGAACGATCCGTTTGAGGATGAGATGAGGATTCATTTTCCGAGACTTCATCGGACTGCTCTAAAAGCTCTAAAATACGGTCAGAAGGGAACCAAAAAACGGTCAAAACGTAAAGGGATGGGCGTGTCCTAGAGATAGTCGCAAGGTATCCTCCCTCTGTCAGTTCCCCTTTTAAAATTCCAGCGGTCCCTAAACAAGTTAGAGATATTGAAGTCTCCCAGAACCCCCTCCCAGCTTGTTCTGCGATACGGGTTTTTAATTGCTTTCTACTTTGCTGTAAATACCCCCTAAGAGTCTCCATAGTAGATTGGGTTTCCTGAGCAGCGCAGGCTGCTGACGGAAAGTATGGTTGGCTTATATCAATCACATTATCCTCCTTATTCAATATTATTTTTCTTTTCTAACATTACTAGACGAATCTTCTTCATAGCAGGTGCGGGCAAGGAAGGCTTTGCGTAGGTAGAAACCTCTATGCCCTCCTCTAGGCCCAACCGTATCTCCCTCATCTGACTAAAATTAAACTCACGGTGGGCATAAATAGAGACATCGAGTTTTTTCTCTAACCCAGTATAAATCTCCTCCACCTGTTTAGGTTTAAAACCTTTTTTAGCATACCAAGAAACATCAAATCCCCACTTCCTTAAATCTTTTCTAATCGAGCACATCCGTGAACTACTAAATTCAACCTTTGCGTAAAGGGAAACATCCAACCCCAACTCCAACCCCACCCTAATCTGCCACATTTGAGCCCAATCAAATTCAGGCTTAGCGTAAACAGAGACGTCTAAACTAGCCAGTAACCCCCACCTAATCTGTTGCATCTGCTGAACATTGAATCCAGGGTTTACATAACTAGAGACATCTAACCCCTCCTCTAAACCCCACCTAACCTCAGCCATTTGTTGCCACTTAAACTCAGGATTTGCGTAAATAGAGGCATTTACACCCCCCCTCAAACCTTTCCGAATCTCCAACATCTGTTGCCATTTAAACTCCGGTTTGGCGTAAATCGAGACGTCTAAACCTTTTTCTGTTCCTAATTCTATTTGCCATAATTGCTTTTTATTAAACATTATTTTTCTCCTTCCACAACCTTAACCTAATTTGTTCCATCTGCCCCCGACTAAACTCAGGTTTTGCGTATACTGAGACATCTAAACCCTGCTCCAAACCCTCCCTGATCAGCTGCATTTGCTCCCAACCGAACTTAAGGCTTGCGTATACAGAGACATCTAAACCCTTCCCCAAACCCCATCTAATTTCCCCCATCTGCCACCAATCAAACTCAGGCTTAGCATAAATCGATACATCTAATCCCTTCTCCAAACCCAACCTTATCTGCGCCATATGACCCCTACTAAACTCAGGTTTTGCATAAATCGAGACATCAACCCCTGCGAGTATTCCTAATTCTATCTCTTTTAATTGGTATTCATTAAACATTATTTTCCCTACAAAAAATCTCAGGGATATTAATAATGTGTAATTCCACATTAGAATTCCCCTTTACCTCGGTTAAATCTACATACTCATCTGTGCAATAAAGAACTGTAAATTTATCTGCACCTAATTCTTGAACCATCTGCTCTATATGGGAATTGTCGAATGAGGTCCCACCTCCACCTTTCATTTTAAGATTGGTAATAGAGCTTGTGTTGAGCCTCTGTAGGACTGTATCACAAGTATACGCCGCGGCAAGTTTATTATTCGACTCCAAAGCCTGCACCACTGAGGCCATGGCGCGCAAGAAGTATGAATCATACATTGAGCCACTAGTATCCAAAACAATAACCACAGCAGGCTTAGGATTAACCACACGGCGTTTACCAGGGACGGTGCAGTCATACGGCCGCTTACGATTACGTCGATTATAGGTCTTGCTCACTGTGTATTTAGCCTTATTCATAACCCCAACTCTGATTTTAAGGTTCTTGATGAAGCTCTTAATTTTCTCGACTGTCTTATACTTCCCTGTTATAGTCTCTTCGTCGTTTCCT
>Ga0210003_1003264_pt1 | contig 13301 bp, 10 predicted proteins | sample LantaG_FD_182804 | JGI IMG/M metagenome (GOLD analysis project Ga0210003, IMG submission 182804) | Deep subsurface microbial communities from Baltic Sea to uncover new lineages of life (NeLLi) - Landsort_02402 metaG (SPAdes) (version 2) | ecosystem: Environmental > Aquatic > Marine > Oceanic >... | reverse complement strand
AGAGAGAGAGAGAGAGAGAGAGAGAGAGAGAGAGAGAGAGAGGGAGAGAGAGAGAGTTACAGCTCTATCACCTCCCCTCCGCCCCTCGCCACCTCCTCCCTCAGCTTTAACCTTTCCTCCTCCTCTTTGGCCTCCTCCGCCTCCCTCTGCCGCTCCGCCATCTCCGCGGTCGCCTGCTCCACCTGCGCCCGCAGCTGCGCCCTCTGGCCTTCGTCCAGCGTCATCAGCTCCGCTCGGTCGATCCCGACGCTCCAAGCGTAGTAATCGTTTACTAAGAGGTTCAAAAAAGGGCCCAGCGTCGCGCCGAGAACTGCTCGGGAGATGAGTTTGGCCGCCAGAGAGACCAAGGGGCCGGGCAGGGAAGCGGCGGCGCCGGAGAGCTGGACGCGGGCTTTCAGGGAGACGTGGGCGGAGAGGGAGGAGGCGGAGTCGTCGTCGGAGAAGGAGATGAAGTCTCCTTTGAGTTCGAATTCTTCGTGGTGTTTTTCTTCTTCTTCCTCCTCCTTTGCTGCTCCTTCTTCTCCTCCTCCTCCTCCGCTCCCGCCGATCAGAAAGGCGTGCCTCTTTTTCTTATTCCTCTTCTTGCTCCCGCCACCGAAAGCATTCTTGGTCTTCTTCTTCGACAGAGTCGCCTCGACGCCGCCCTCGAACGAAGAGTCGAGCTGCGGGTCACCGAGCGCAGCCCTGTCGGCGGAGAAAGAAACGAGCCCTCGCCTCGGGTCACGTGACTTCACTCGCACTCGGAAAGAGGGCGTGAGGGGGATGCCGACAAGGTCGGCGAAGGGGAAGCGGACGACGAAGGACTCGTCCTCGGTGATGGGAGAGGAAGAGGAAGAGGAAGAGGAGGATGAAGAAGAGGAGGGAGCGTTTCCAGCGTCGTCGTCGTCGTCGTTTTCGTCGTCGTTCTCTTGAACTCCTTCCTCTTTTTCCTCTCCTTCCCCTTCCCGCGTCACCCAGGTCGGGTCCAGCAGCGAGTACTCGCTCGCGGGGAGGGCAAGGTAAGCCAGAAGGTCCCTGCCGGGGATCCTCCGCCTCTCTTCCTCTTCGTCTTCGTCTTTCACTCCTTCCTGCTCCCTCTTCCTCTCCCTCCGCCGCCGCTCGCGGGCCGCCGCCTCGTGCAGCAGCGGCGCCACGGCGACGGCCGAGGTCGCCGAGGCAGAGAAGCTCACCCACCTCTTTTTGACCGGCTTGTTATCGTTTTTTTTGTCCTTGTTTTTCTTCTCCGAGGAACCGATGGCGCGGTTGAGGAGCGAGGCGGCCTTGTCGAGCGCGGCGAGCGGGTCGGAGTCGAAGGCGGCGGAGTTAAAGGCGGCGGCGGCCGGCGGGCGAGGGAGAGGGAGAGGGAGAGGAGGTCGGGGTCGAGAAGTCCGGCGGCGGCAACGGCATCGCGAATCGAGCGAGCTTTTCGTTGCTGATGCTGATGCTCTTCCTGTCCTGTTGCTCGCCGACGCCGCGCTATCAAGAGACCGCTGCTGCTGCGTCGGAGGCGAAAGGCCGCAGGCGCGCATGGTGGAATTCATGCGGGGAGAGCGAGGAGACTTTTTCTCGAAAGAACAGATCGAAAAATTCAAATTTTGATTATTATTTTTTTCTGTCGACCTCATTTTTTTCCGACTTCGGGCCAGCGTGCGTTCTTAAAAAAATGCCATCTTCCGCCCGCGTCGAGCGCCCCGCGACGGCCACGGCCTTCTGCGCTACCGCGACACTGCTGGCCGTGGGAGGCTTCTCGTGGCTATTCTTGAATCGTAGCGCTAAAAGGAGGGAGGCGCTAGCGGCACGCGACGGGAGGCCGAGCATCGATATCGATGGCTCAATCGACAAAGACCAAGTCGAAAGCAACGCTGTCTCCGCGGAACTCTCAGCCCTCCTCGCCGCCCACCTCCCGAGCGACCGCGCCCGCTCCCTCGCGTCGGCGCACCCGAGCGCCTCTCTCGGGGCCCTCCGCCAACCCCTGCTGCCCCAGCCCTGCCTGCTGCCTCCCCGCTGCTCTCCCGTTTTGGTCGAGACCCCGGAGCAGCTGCGAAGAGTCGTCGAAGAAAATCTGAAAAGGGCGCGCGTCGTGGGAGTCGACGTGGAGCACTCGGCTCGGGCCTCCTATCACGGAAAAGTCTGCACGATCCAGCTGAGCTGCGCCGTGGAGAGTGAAGCAAAGGCAGGAGAAGCAGAGACGGTTTTGGAGACGCTGCCGGAAACCTTTGTCGTCGACGTCGTCGCGCTGTCCAGGGACACGCCGAAAAACTTTTTCTCTTCCTTCTTCTCGTCACTCTTCTCTTCTGCTTCTCCGCCTCCTCCTTCCCCCGAGGACATGATCGCCGACCTCCTCGGCCCCGTGCTCTGCGACCCAGATATCCTGAAAGTGCTCCATAACGGCTCCTCGGACCTTCTCTGGCTGCGGCGGGACTTCCCGAAGCTCTTCTCCCCTTCGACGACGGAGAATGCAAAAGGAAAAGGAAGAGGAGCCCACCGCGGAATCTCCCCCGTCGCCGACACCGCGCGGCTCGCCAGGGCGCTGGGGCTGCGCTCCGACGGCCTGCCTGCCGTGCTGGAGTTTGCCGCGAAAGAGGCGAAGGCGGCGGCGGCTGCGGCAGCAGCAGCAGCAGCAGGAGGAGGAGGAGGAGGAGGAGGAGGAGGAGGAGACGAGGGCAAATGGCCGAAGCAACCCTCCTCCGCGGCGCTCGCCGCGCTCGCAGCGGCGGCCGAGGCTGCGGCCGCCACCAAGGCCGCGGCGCAGCGTTCCGACTGGCTCTCGAGGCCCCTGTCTCCCCCGATGCTCCTCTACGCGGCTCACGACGCTCACTACCTGCCGTTTGCTGCTTTCTTGATGTCTCGGAAGCTCGAGGGGCTTGAAGAAGAAGAAGAAGAAGAAGAAGAAGAAGAAGAAGAAGAAGAAGAAGAAGAAGAGAAGAAAGCGAGGAGAGATTTGACAAACGCCGCCGCCGTCGCCGTCGCTCGGGAGGCGCTCGCGGCGAGCTGGGCGGTCTCGTTCCGTCCCGCGACCCCCGAAGCGGCCGCCAGGGCCGCGGCGAGGAGGATCATAGCGCGCTCCGCCGCCGCGAACGCCGCGACTTTGGCCGAGGGAGGAGAAGCTCCTCCTTCTCATGAACCTCAACCTCGACCTCAGCAGCTCCTCCGCGGCGCCTTTGCCGACGCGGCCCTCGCCCTCTGCCGCTGGAGGGACTGTTGCGCCAGAGAACTCGACCTCCCTCCGAAAGAGGTGCTCCCGGACGAGTCCGTGGCGGCGCTGGCGGGGCGTGCGGGGGCTCACGGGGCAGACGAAGAAGAAGAAGAAGAAGAAAACAGCAGTGGCTCCGCGCTCGTCGTCGCCATCGCCGAAGGGGCCATCGCCGAAGGGGCCATCGCCGAAGGGGTCGCTGCTTCTTCTCCTCTGCTGCCGCACCTCCGCGCCAGGGCCGCGCAGGCCGCGGAGGCCATCGACGAGGCCCTGCAAGGGATGCACCGGTGGGAAGAGGGAGAAGAGGGAATCGACGACAGCGCGAACAACGGCGACGGCGACGGCGACGGCGAAGGAACCTCGAAGAAAACCCGGCTTCCGACGCCGACGACGAGAAAGTCGAAGACGACGCGGCTCGGAAGGGCCATTCAGCGCTTCGCCGCCAAGAGGCCCGTCTACCATTCCTGTCGCCTGATCTCCTGCGAAGGGACGCTCCTTGCCTTTGTCGATCGGAAAAAGCTGCTGTGGTACCTGCACAAGGGGCTGGCCGAAGTCGCGGAGGAGGAGACGGATTCCGAGGAAGAGGAGGTCGAAGAAACTTTTGCCGCCGACGACGGCGAAGGAAACCCCAAGCTCAAGAAAGGGCGCCGCCGCGGCCGCCGCCGCGTCTCCGCCGCCCGGCTTCTCTTCGAGCACGCCCGCTTCGGTGGAAAGAAAGGCGGAGAAAAAGGAGAAGCGGAAGGAGAAGGAGAAGCAGGAGAAGGAAAACAAGAGCAAGCCCCTCCGACGACTCACTCGTCCCTGCCGGACGACCTCTCTTCGTCGTCGCCGCCGCGAGAGAACCGCTGCGTCGGCTGCGGCGACCGGAGTCACTACCTGAGGTACCGGGTTCTTCCGGGCTGCTACCGAGCGGCGCTGCCCGCGAGGCTGAAAGCTCACGCGGCCCACGACGTGCTGCTGCTGTGCGTCCCTTGCCACGAGAGAGCCATGGCGGGAGCTCATAGGTTAAAGAGGGAGTTGGCGCGCGAGTTCGGGGCGCCGCTCGACGCTGCCATGGGTTGGAGGAGCGGGAAGCTGGGGGTCCCCTCACGCAGAGACTCCTTCGACGCCGCCGCGGCCGCTCGGACTGCCGCGGTCACTCTGGCAAGGCACGGGGAAAAGATGCCGCGGGGCAGGAGGGAGGAGCTGGAGAGGGTGGTGTGGGGGGCGATAAAGAGCGGCGACGAGGAAGGAGAAGCTCCGCCTCTTTCTCTCCCTCTCCGTTTGCCCCCGCTGCCGCCGAAAGACGTCCTCGCTGCGAAGCTGGTCGCTGCCTCTTCGAGGGGGCTGGTCCGCAGGGACGCGCAGAGGCTTTGCAGGGCCCTCGGGGTGACGCTGGAGGAGGGAGGAGAAGATGAAGGAGAAGAAGGTGAAGAAGAAGACGAGAGCGACGGCGACGGCGACGGCGACGAAAGCGAAAAAGTTTCGAAGCGCGGCCGCTCGCCGTCGCAACTCCTCTCCTCCCTCCCCGGAAGGCGGACCGGAGGAGGCCACCGCGCCCACGGCCTCGCTGTCGTGAGCGCCCTCGCCTCCTCCCCATCGTGGGCGGGAAGCAAAGGCGAGAACGAGGGGAGCAAAAGGGGCGAGAACGAAGGAGAAAAAGAGGTCGAAGAAAGCGTCGTCGTCGAGCCGGCGCTCGATGAGCTCGCCTCCCGCTTCCGCCGTGCCTTTGTTCTCGCGGTTCGCCCGCGCTTCCTTCCCCTCGGCTGGACCGTCGACGCCCCCCTGGGGCAGAGGGCTCACGGTCCCTACTCGGCCGTCGTCAAAGCCGAGGAGGAGGCCCGGGAGAGGAGCGCCGCGGAGGCGAGGGAGAGGAGGAGGGAGGAGAAGAGAAGAGAGACGGAGGATGTGGAAGAGGTTGCTGCGTTTGCGTTTTGATTTTTTTTTTAAATCATCATCGTTTTCTTTTTTTTCCGTCGTCATCAGTTGCAACACTAAATTGTCAAAAAGAGAAACGAAAACCTGACTAGTTTTAGAAAGGAGGAGCCGTTGTTGCCTCGGCCGACGGCACCGGCACCGGAGGGAGAAGCGCGAACGGCGGCAGCGTGAACAGCGGCGGAGGCAAAGGAACGACGCTCTTTTCTTCTCCTCCTTTCTTCTCTCCCTCTCCTCCTTCTTCGCCCCACCCCATGCACGCCCCGAGCACCGCAGAGACCATTGCCGTCCTTGCCGCCCCGAGCCTCGGAGAGGCGCCGTTGAGCGCGAACCTCCACCACACCGTCACCGCCACCTTCGCCCCGCCCAGCAGCGGCGCCCCGGCCCCGGCCGAGGAGCCCGCGGACACGCCGCCGGCGTCGAGGGCCGGCGCCAGGTTGACTGCCAGGTCCCCCGTGAATTCCGAGGGGCTTCGGGCCGCTGCAGCCGCGGCGGCTTTCTTAATTCGAGCCAAAAACTCTGGAGTGGCGGCCGAGGCGTCGACGACGACGCGGAAGGCCTCGGCTTTCGGGCCCGATCTGGATAAGTTCAGAACCGGTTCCGCAGCAAGCTTGGCGTTGGGCCAGCACCCTTTGGAGCCGTCGCTGATTCTGACAAGCGTGGTCGTCAGCAGCCGGATCCCCTCGACGCGGGCCGCCTCGCCGCCCGTCGCGCCCGAGGGCCCGCCTAGTGGGAGAATCACATCGCCGACGTCGAAAGGGTGAACCACGAACAAGAAAACCACTGATTCGTAGATGCCCCGCAGCGAGTTGCCGAAGATGAAGACGAAGGAGAGGAGGGCCGAGGAGGCCGTGACCCAGAGGCGGGTGACGTTGACCTGTGATTGGGGGGGGAGGGGGGAAGAGAAAGAAAGAAAAAAGAGAAAGGTTAAATTAGGGTCGGGGTTGCGAAGGTTTTTTGTTTCGGAAAGGGTTGTCAAGGAACGCCCCAAGCTGCAGAGCAAGATCGAGCTTCATTTTTTTTTTTCAAATTTTCGTTTTTTTTTTTTTTTGCCCCGAAGCTCGAGAAAGAAAAGAAAAAAAAGCACGCCCCAGATCGCGCCTCGAACAGAAAGCAGCTCAAAACAACGAAAAAAAGACTCACGTCCCAGATCGCCAGGTACAGGAAGCAGCACGCCGCGTGCACGACCCCACCGAGCAGCGACCGCAGCGACCTCACGACACCGCGCGCGTCGACGAGCGTCGCTGCCAGGTTGGCGCGGTCGGCGAAGATGGCCGCGACCGCGTCGCGCATGTCGGCGCGGGAGATGCTGTGTTTTTGGGGGTTGTTGTTCTGGTCCGGGTGAGTGAGAAAAAAAGGGGGGGGGTAGAAAGGGAAAAAAAAAGAGAAAAAACGACCTCAAACTCGGGCTTTTTCCGTCTCCGTTTCTCTCTCTCTTTCTCTCTCTAGATCCCAAATCCCCCTCTTTTTCCTTCTTCTTGCTTACCGCCTGTCCCCGTCGACGTCCAGCAGGCTCATGGCCTCGTCTGCGGCCCCGGGGGAGGTCAGGAAGGCCTCGAGGTCTTCCTTCTCGACGTGGGTGCTGCCGTTTCGTTTTTTGAAGAAAGTGTTTTTTTTTGTTCGAGGTGAGACAAGGGGTCGAGTTTTTTTTTCCGTCCGAGGGTCTCGAGGTCGAGAGAAATAAAAAAACCAACTCTTCTCCCTCTCTCTCTCTCTCTCTCTCTCTCTTACCGCGTCACGTCCCCGCTGACGTTCCAAAAGAGGTAGAACGCCAGCCTGCGGGCCTGCGTCTTGACCCTGGCTGACTTGGTCGAGGAAGGGGAGGCCGCGGCGGTGGCGGCGGCGCCTCCCCCGGTCGAAGAAGAAGAAGGGGAAGAAGAAGAGGAAGAAGAGGAAGAAGAGGTCGAAGAAGAAGAAGAAGCGCCGCCCGCGGCGGAAGCCGCGTCGGCCGCCGCCGCCGCCGCGGCCCTGCCCAGCTCGTCGGCAAAAGTGAGGCGCAGCTTCCCCGACCGGATGTGCCTCTCGAGGCGGTGCAGCCTCTCCAGGAAGGCCGGATCTGCCGAGGCGGCCCCTCCGCCGCCTTCGGGGGGCAGCTGCGGGAGCTCGGGGGGAGGGAGGGGTTTGCTGCCCTCATCTTCTTCTTCGCTTTCGTCGTCGTCGCTTCCGCCGCCGTTGCCTCCGCCGCTTCCGTCGTTCTTCGCTTCCTCCCTCTTCTCCTTCTCCTCGTCCTCTTTCTTCTTTCCTCTTTCTTCCTCTTCCTTCTTCTTTCTCTCTTCCTGCTCTTCTCCCTTCTTCGGGTCCGGGACCAGCTCGGCGAGCCCTGCGAGCGTCGCGGCGGCCTGCGCCCTCGCGAAGGGGCAGGAGGGCGTCGCCGAGGCGAGGACCATCCCGTCGCCCTCGGAGCCTGCCCAGTCTCTCCTCTTCCGACGATTCCGACGGCGACGGTTGTTTTTCGCCTCTTTGTTGCTCTTTTCGCTCCTTTTCCCCGCCTCGTTCTTGCCCTTTCTCTCTCCGCCGGCGTCAGGGGAAGGGGAGCGGCGACGGCGACGACGCAGGAGGCCGAGGCCGAGGAAGCGGGAGCCCTTCTTCTGCCCCTCTTCCTCTTCTCCCTCTTCCTCTGCCTCTTCTTCCTCGTCGTCGCCGTCGCTCTTGCCGTCGCTCTCGCCGTCGCTCTCGTCGCTTTCCTCTTCTTCCTCTTCCTCCTCCTCTTTCCCTCCCTCCCCCCGCCCTCCAATCGCCGCAGCGGAGACAGCAGCGGCCCTGGCCCTCTCTCCCGAGATGGCGGCGCAGGCGGAGACGCAGCTCCTCTCGACCTCGAGAGAGGGGCGAGGAGGAGCCGAGGAGGAGGAGGAAGAGGAAGGAGAAGAATGCGAAGAAGAAGAGGTCGAGGTCGCAAACGCCCAGCTCCTCGGGTTGGCAACGCCGCCGCCGCCGAGCGCGAGCGTGTCGAGGGAGCCAGCGGAGCGCTCCGGCTGCAGAAGAAGCGGAGCTGCCGAGTCCGAGGAGCTGCTGCTGCTTTCGCTGTCGGGGAGGAGAGGGGCGGAAGCGGAAGCAGCAGCAGCAGCGGCAGCGGCAGGAGAGGAACGAGCCGCCGCTTCTTCCTCCGAAGGAGGAGGAGCAGCGGAAGCAGAAGCAGCAGCAGCAGCGGCAGCGGCGCCGTCGCCGCCCTCCCCCCCGCCCTTCCCGCGGAGCCCCCCCTTCCCCCTGACGGCGGAGAAGACCGCGCTCGCCAGCAGCCCCGACGTGGTCGGTAAAGAAGAAGAAGATGAGGAGGAGGAGGAAGAGGCGGCGGCAGCAGCAGCCCCGGAGGGAGAAGGAGACGACGACGGCGACGACGACGAAGCCGATCCCGAGGCTTTTGTCGAGGTTTTCGATGAGCGAGAAGGAGCAGTAGAAGGCCTCGGCGACGACAGCGCGACAAGGATGCACTCCCTCCGCAGCGCGTCCCTCATCCTGTCGAAGTGCGCCCTCGCGTACACGTTGCCCGCCAGCAGCTTCGTTCCGAGGGCGACGCCGGCCGAGGCGGAGCAGAGGATAGCTGCGCAGGCAGCGAGGTTGAGCCCGGCCCGCCTCGTCGAAGCCGCCGCCGCCGCCGCCGCCGCGGCACCGTTTCCCGAGCCTCCTCCGTTGACCGACCTCGGAAACAGCAGCGCAAAGGCCCCCGCTGCGATGCCCACCCTCAGCAGCCTCTCGAACCACCTCCTCACGCCCATCAGATAGTACGACATCCCTCTCGCCGCGACCGAGGCCGCGGGAGCGCTCGCGGCCCTCGCGAGCACGCGGAACAAAAAGGCGCAGAGCAAAAAGTCAGGCCCTGCCAGAGCGAAGAGCGCGAGCCAGCGCCAGACGGCGAAACCGGCCGCGGAGGTCCCGGGGCTCGAGGCCCTGACCGCCGCCGCCGAGGCTGCCAGGCAAGCTGAAATCGACAGGGGGAGGGCGACGGAGCGGAGGCGGCGGAGGAGGCGGCGGCGGCGCCTCTTGTTTGCAGCCAAGGAGGAAGAGGAAGGAGAGGGTTTCTCCTCCCCACTGCCGCCGTTGCCGTTTGTCCTCTTCTTCTCTCGTCGCTCCTGCCTCTTCTTGGCTCGCGCCTCCGCTCTCTTGGCCGCCGCGGCGGCGAGGGCTGCTTTCGAGCTGCGGGAGCCGCAGCAGCCGATGCGCTCGTCGTCGTCTTCGTCGTCGTCGGAAGAGGAGGAGGAAGAGTAAGAGGAAGGCGAGTCGTCGCCGTCGTCGGAAGAGGCGTTGCGCGTTTGAGCTCGCCCGCCGTTTCCGTTTCCGTTTCCGTTTCCGTTTCCGTTTCCGTTTCCGTTTTCGGTTTCGTCTCTCTTCTCTCCGCCGCTGCTGCTCTTCCGGGACCTGTTCCTCAACGAGGACTTGCTCGTCAAGAGCACCGGAGAAGACCTTTTCGATGATGACAGCGCGGCGGTGGCCGCGGCGCGGGCGGCAGAGGCGCGGAGGGCAGCGTCGCTGTTTTTTTTTCCTCGTTTTTTGAGTTTTTTGAGTTCTTTTTTTCGAGTTTTTGAGTTTTTTCGTCTCCCCCTGTGAAAACGCGGCCGTTTTCTCTCTTCAAAGACTCCACTTTCCCCCTTTCTTTCTCTCTTCGTGTCATCTTACCGGGAAAGGGATCCAGGAGAGGTGGTCTCGGCAGCGCAAGACGAAGAGAGGGGAGGGAGCGAGTCAGCGGCCTCTCTCTCTTCTTCTTCTCCTCCAACGACGACGGCGACGGCCGCCGCCGCCGAAGAAGAAGAAGAAGAAGAAGAAGAAGACCCTTGCTGCTGCCGCCGCCGCTGCTGCTCCTCTCCTCCTCCTCCTCCTCCCATCAGCGGGCTCAGCAGGCCAGAAAGCGGCGGCGAGGAGGAGGAAGAGAACGAAGTAGCGGAGTCGCTGTTGTTGCTCGCCGAAGGGATCTTCCAGAGGCGCGAGGGAAGAGGGCCCGGGCGGCGCGGCTCTTCTTGCTCGTCGAAAACTGCCGCGGCCGCTGTCGCAGCAGGAGCCGGAGCGGCGACGACGACCGACGAGAGGGCAGCCGGCGGCGAGTCTTCTAGGGGAGGCTCCCCCGCCTCGAGGTCCCTCGAGGGAAGGCGAGGGCGAGAAGAAGAAGAAGAAGAAACCGCTCTTCCTCCTCCTCGGCGCGACAAGGCCTCGGAATCCATTTTGTTTTTTTTGGGAAAACGCTCCAAGGGAGAAAAAAGAAGAGGGAAAAATGAGAGCCTCCGACGACCGACAGCAAATTTGCGCACCTCCACCTCTTCACTCTTAAAAAAAAAAAAAAAACGACACCTTCGTGTCGATTCGCTTTGCTCTCTTGTTCTTCAACGCTTCTTCTTTCCTCCCTTTCCCAGAGCTTCGTCCCTTCGGCTTCCCCTTACGGCGATCCGACACAGGTGAGTCCTTTTCGTTGTGCTAGCCGATAAGAGAGAGGAGTGAAAGGAATTGCGTTTGAGAGAGTCGGAGAGAGAGAGAAAAAGCGCAGCATTGGAAAAAAAGGAGGGCCCTCTTTCGTGGCTAGATGCGAAGAGAGAGAAAGAGAGAAGAGAGAGAAGCGAACCGTCGAAGCTCTTCGATCGCACGCCAAGGTCCCCACTTTCTCCGCTGCGATGAGAAGGGAGCCACACTTTGACGGGCCCTGGCACAAGAGACACGCGGCAGAGCGAGCTTTGAAACCGGGAGCGCGCGATCGAAAGAGAGCAACCGACGACGCCGACGACGACCGCCAGAGTCTTCTTTTTTGGAGAAGCGAATGCCGTCTGCGAAAACTGATTCCGCATCGCCCTGCCCTTTTTGCCACGCCGATCCTGAGGTGCATTCCGTCGATCTCTCCGCCAGCAGGCTGGGGAAGACTCGTGGCTCTCGACCCGTGTGGGTTGTTTGTCGAGAAGAGGCGGAACGAGGCGAGGAGGAGGCGCTCCATGATGACGAGAGGAGAGAAGAGAGGCAGCTCTCTTTCTTCCGTCGGCCGTTTTTTCATCTCTCTTTTCTCCGCCGCCGACGTCCTTTGCTCTCGCTTCAGCGCCCTTTCGCGCTGAAAGAGAGAGAGAGAGAGAGAGCAGCTCGTGCCCGATTCGACATGGCCGGCTAATTGCGTTTCCCTCTGCTTTTTTCCCGCCACTAACGACAGGAAACGTGCCCGCGGAGCTTTTGGCGACAAGGGGCAGGCGTTTCGAGCGGGCAGGCGAGGGAGCAAGCGAGCGGCGAATGGGGTCGTTTTTTTCTTCTTTCGATTGGAGCGCACCCATCGGGCGCGCTTTTTTTTTCCATCCTCCGACGACACCTCGTTGCTGGCGGAAGAGGAAAAAAAACCTCACCTCTTTCTTCTTCATTCTCTCTCACCTCAACCTCAACCTCAACCTCCCCTTCTCACGACAGGCCCTTCTTCCTCTTCGTCGTTCTTCGAGCTCGAAAAACCAAAACTCGACAAGAAAAGAGAGAAAGAGAGAAGTTTCCCTCCCCAAAATGACCTCCTCCTCCTCCTCGCGCCCCCGCTCGTCGGGCCGTCGCGGCAAGCTCGCGACCGCGGGCCTCTTCCTCGCCGCGGCCGCGGCGGCGGCAGCGTCCGGGGGCTCCCCGATCCTGCTCGCCTCGGCCCAGGAGATCCTTGCGGCCGTCTCGGCGCCCTCTGCCTCCCCCGGGCAGCAGCCTTTGGCGACCGGAGCCGCCGCTCCCCCTTCGCCGTCGACGAATTCTTCGACCTCGACTTCCTCTTCCCCGGGAAGGGTCGTCTCCACCGCCTCGGCCCCGCTCAAGCGAGACTTCCCGGTACCCGAAATCAACTCGGGAATCCTCTTAGTAGGACCCCCGGACTACCGCTGGTTCGGGGGTACTTATGGATCGAGATGCACGCAGATGGTCGACAGGGCCGCCGCTCTCAAGCAGTCGCGGGTCATGATCACGCCCACTCTCTTTTGGGTTGACGACGACTTCCGTTCCCGCACCTCGGTCAACTCGCAGGGGAGGGTCTCTTACTTCTGCTACGACAGGCACCAGAGGGACCCGGACGCTCCGCCGGTGAGTTAAAAAAGTTTTTTTGGGGTTTTTTGGGGCTTTAGAGAAGGAAAACAACTTCTTCTTCTTCACCTCCGTTTTCTCCAAAACTCACTTCATTTTCTTCTCCTCTTTTTTTCCCTTCTCCAACCACCACCAATCACCCACCACCAACCAACCAACCAACCAACAACAGGACCCCAACGACAAGACCTCGTGCTCCCCCGCCGACGCCGGAGGCGTCGACATCCTCCGTGCGGGCATGGCGGCCTGCTTCAAGCACGCCGTCGAGAAAGGGTTGTCGATCTCGATCGCGCCTCACCTGGACGACGGGTTGGGGCTCGGAGGCTGGCGCAACGGGCTCGTCTTCGACCCGCTGGCGCGCTACGGCTCTTTCTCGTACGCCGAGTTCATGCTTTATCCGCTTGCCGACGCTCTGAACGCGGCGATCGGCCCCAACACCAAAGTCTCGTTCGCCTTACAGGGGGAGATGAGCGCTACCGTGTTCTACTACCCGAAGAGCTATTTGACCCTGATCCCTTACATCAAGAACCGCGTGCTGGCAGGTGAGAAGAAGAAGAGAAGAGATGGATGGATGGGGGGAGAAGAAGGTTCTCTTTGTCTTTGATACGCGCAAACAAAAAAAAACTCACACGAAAAAAAAAAAAAAAAAAAAACCCCCCCTTTTCTCCCAAAAAAAAAAAAAAAAAAAAAAAACTCTCTTGCTCATCAGGCAAACCGGCCTCCTGGGCCTCCAACATCGAGGTGGGACTCTCCACCAACCTCAACAAGCTCTGCGGCTGCGTCCTCCAGGACATGGTCGACCCGTCCCGCTACGTCGACGAGTTCCCCAACGCCTTCGAGAAGGTCCGAGGCAACTTCGACATCCCGGCCATCTCGGCGCTCTATGACGCCGCCGACTTTATCGGCATCAGCAACTACGCCAGCTTCCCCAACGCCGACTTCAAGGTTAAAGATCTCGAGTCTGCCACGTGGCAGTTTGCGTTCGAGGCCGGGTTCTTCGGCGTCGACGTCAAGGACCTGATCTTCAACAAGGGTAAGAGGATAGATAGAAAGGAAGAATTCCAGGAAAAGGCGCCGTGAGGCGCCTTTTTCTCTTTCTCTTTCTCTTTCTCTTTCTCTCTTTCTCTTTTCTCGTTTTTCACTTTTTGAACTTTTTTGGAAAAGTTTTCACATCTTTTTTTCTTCTTCCTCTTCATTTCTTCTCACCCTTCCC
>Ga0210003_1003263_pt1 | contig 13301 bp, 9 predicted proteins | sample LantaG_FD_182804 | JGI IMG/M metagenome (GOLD analysis project Ga0210003, IMG submission 182804) | Deep subsurface microbial communities from Baltic Sea to uncover new lineages of life (NeLLi) - Landsort_02402 metaG (SPAdes) (version 2) | ecosystem: Environmental > Aquatic > Marine > Oceanic >... | reverse complement strand
GACGGAGCGGAACAGCGGCGGCGTCGGAACCTGCAGGGACCCGTCGGTGAAGTCCCCGCCGGCGTGGCCGATCACAAAGTGCACCGTCGCGTTGCGCCGCCGGCCGGCGCGGGGGGAGCCCTCCGGGCTCCCCCCTCCAGCTCCTCCGTCGTGGTTCTCCGCGTCGGCGACGCACTCCCCGGTCCCGTCCGTGGCGCACGTCCGCTGCCAGGAGTGGTGGTGGCCGTGGAACGTGGCGTCGACGCCGGCTTCCAGAAACAATGGCTCGAGCTGCTCGCGGAGGGCGCGGCTTACTGCGACGTCCGACGCGTTGAGCGGCGTCTCCGCCGGACTCAACGCGGCCGCGTCCGCTTTCAGGGGGGCGGCCCTGCCGCTGAAGTTGCTGTCGATGTACATCGGGCGGTGGCCCACGACGACGAGCCAGGGGGTCCTCCGCCGGTCGATCGCGCCGGGGGAGAGCAGCTCCCGCTCGAGGAACGAAAACTGCTCGCTGCCGCGGCCGAAGTCGTGCTCGGTGCTGTACCCGACGATTTTGACTGGCCCTTCCTCCAGCGACCACCAGGGAGACGCGGAGAAGGTCGAGCCGTTGTTGTTGGTGGTGCTGGTGGCAGCAGCAGCAGCAGCAGCAGAGGACGAGAGGGGAGGCTCCTCTTCTTCCTCTTCCCCCCCCGGGGAGGCCACGCGGGCGAAGAAGGGCACTGCGGACGGTGTTTCGCGATGCGGGAAGAGAGGGAGAAGGAAAAGACAAGGAGAGAAACAAAAGGTGAGTTTTTTCCTTTCGAGTCGAGGTTTTTCGAAGAAGAAGGAAAAAAAACCAAAAAATGAAAAATGAAAAAAACTTCTAATAAAAAAAAACGTACCGCCGCACTCCCCGCCCGAGTCCTCGCTCGCGTTGCCGTAGCGGCCCCAGGTCGTCCCTGGCCAGTTTGCCTCTGTGGAATGGTAGAGGTAGAGGTGGAGGTGGAGAGAGAGAGAGAGAGAGAAAGAAGGGAAACGTGGGATAAAGGGTTTGGGGAAGAAAGAAGAAGGAGACTGAACAAGAAGAAAATTCTGCCGAGAAAATTCCTCTTACCGTGGTTGCCTACCACCGCGGCATACCGCGCCCTCTCCAGAGCGGGCCTCCACTGCTCAAAAAACGCGTCCCAAATAGATCCGTGGCCGTTGGCGTAAGAGATGTCCCCGGCGTGGATGAGCAGCCGGCCGTTGAAGCCTGGCTTGTTTTCTTTCTTCTCCTTCGAGCTCTTCTTCCTCTCTCCGGCCTCGGGCGGCGGCGACTCCAAGTCGGCTGCGACCGCGGCCGAGGTGTTTCTCGTGGCGGCGAAGATCCAGCCCGGGGACTGCGTGGAGGGGGACGCGTCGCCCGTTCCTGTTCCGTTTATGTTTTTTTTTGAGGGAGTGTGAGCTTTATTTTTCCTTCTCCTTTTCCTTCTTCTCCTCCGTCTCTCTCTTCTCTCTCTCTGACCAAAAAATCGAAAACGAAAAAACTCGAAACGCACCGGCATCAGCCATCAGCACGATCCGAGCTTCCCCGCGCTCCTCCTCCAGCGGCAGAGCCGGGGTGGAAAAGGACCCAAAGCGCCTGACTGCCCTCGCGGCGTCTTTCGCATCGTTCTGAACTCCTTTCCCTGCCGCTGCCGCGGCCGCCGCCTCTGCCCCGTTGCCCTCGTCAAACACCTCGTAAAACACCTGCGACGCCGCGGGCAGCCCCCTCAGCGTCGCCCTGTGCAGGCTCCCGGGCTCGAACCACCCCGCCCCTTTGGCCAACCCCCCGCACATCTGGTCCCGGCTGTAGGTAGACGTCGCGCCCTCGACGACGAAGACGGAGGAGTTTCCGTCCCCGCCGCCGCCGCCGCCGCTCCTCGACCCTGACGCGCGCAGAGGGCTCGCGCTCCACCTGACCCTCGGCCTCCAGGCATCCGCCGTCGCCCACTGGACCACTGCCGTCGTCGGGTCAGCTCCCGGGGCCACGTGGAGCTGCTGCGGCTCGTTGGGGTGCGAGAAGGAGACCGGCGGCGACAGCGCCCGCACGTCGTCCCTCCCCCAGCGCCTGTTGGTCATCGCGGCGGTGACGTTCCACCGCAGGTTGTTCACCAGGAACACGGCCTTGCCGCTGCCTCTGGAGAGGTGGTTGGGGTCCCTCGAGGCGTCGACAAACTTGATGGGCTCGGAGGGGGCAGGCGGGAGGGCGGAGGAGTAGAAGAGGCCGATCTGGGAAGGTTCGGGTTTTTTGGGTTTTTGGAGGAAAAGGGGAGGGGAAGAAAAAAGGTAAGAGGGAAGAGAGAGAGGGGCGGGGGAGGGGAAGCAAGGGCGTCGGTCGCCGGGGACTGGCTAGTAGGCCATCGAGAAAAACCATCAACCAAAAACAAACGCACCACGTCACGCGCGCTGGGGTCTTCGCTCCCGCTCCAAGTCACTTCGATGGCGCCTCCTCCTGCGAGTTCGTTTACATGGGTTTTGGATTTCGAAAGAGGAGGCACGGTGAGAAGAAGACGGGGCGCGAAATCGTTCCATGTGCCGCCCCAAAGCTGGCCCAAAAAAACGAGGACGACCTCTCAAATCAATCATTCAAGTCAGTCGCACCTGCCGGCAAGCTGGTCACGTTGGTGCACATTGTGATGGCCGCCTGCCCGGGGACTCCGGCGGGCCTCCTGAGGATGTTGCATGAGCGAGAGGAGGAGGATGAGGAGCCAGGGCCGACCCTCTCGGCCGAGGCCGTGGCGACGAGCAGAAGCAGCAGCAGCAGCGGCTTCATCGTTTTGCTTGTGAAACAATGCCCTTTCTCCCCCTTGAGCTATTTCCACCCCTTTTATTCGTTACAGAGGCTCCCGCTCCCGCGCCCTAGCGGGCCCGGGACGACGCGGCTGGCTGCTGATTTACCCTCTCTTTCTTCGAAGCTCACCGCCATCCCGGCAGCGGCCAAGAAAAACGTCGCCCCGGGCTCGCCGCTTTCCCGGACGCTGCCGCCGCCGCCGCCGCCGCTCTTCCGGCTTGGACGAGTCTGCTCGCTCTCCGAGGGGAGCAAAGAGAGGCTCGCCGCCGCGACGGCCAGCGGGGACAGGGCAGCGCCCGAAAGGGTCTGAGGGGAGTCTGGTCGCCTGTTCTTTTTCGTCGAGACGCGGGGGAGGTCGGAAGGGAGGAGAGGAGGAGCGGCGGCGGCAGAAGCGACGGGCTCCGTCGTCGCTGCCGTTCTTTTCTCCTCCTCCCCCGCTCCCTCCTCCTCGTCCCCCGCTTCCTCCTCCTGCTCCTCCTCCTCCTCCCCCCATCCCGTAGGAGGAGGGGCAGGTCCCATCAGCGGGAACCGCACCGCGTCAACCCCGTCGACGCCGGCCGCGTTCGCAAAGGGGGTCGAGGCCGAGCAGCAAGGAGCGCCGCTGGTGCAAAAGGGGGAGGAGGCGGAGTACGAGCTCCTTGCCGCCGCCGCCGCCGCCGCCGCCGTCGGCGTCCGTGCCGCCGCCGCCGCCGTCGAGAAACCCGGGCGCGCCCTCCTCTTGGCGTCCGCCAGCGCCCGCAGCTCCCTCTGCGGCGCCAGGAAAGCCGCCGTCAGCCCCTCCAGCGCCTCCGCGATCCCACGGGAGGCGGCGGCGGCCGCCGCCTCCCCGGCCCAGCCCAGAGCCTCGGCCCTCGCGCCCCTCGCCTCGGCCGCCGCGCGCGCCGCCGCCGCCACCGCCGCCGCGGCGCCGCCCGCCTCCGCGCGGAGCCCCTCGGCGTCCCCGCGGGCCCGCCGCGCGTCGCGCAGGGCCCTCGCCGCGACGAGCCGCCTCCAGCCCGCCTGGATCCGCGCCGCGGCAGCCCCTCGCGCCCTCGCGGCCCGCGCGGCGGCGGCGGCGGCGCGGACCCCGAGCAGCGAGCGCTCGAGCCGCTCGGCGCGGGCGGAGAGCGCGCCCGCGCGCTCGCCCGCCGCGGCCGCGCGCGCGCTCGCCTCCTCGGCGAGGGCGCCGAGCGAGTCCCTGTCCCTCTCCAGGTTGCTGGAGCGGGCGGAGGCGGCCCCCGCGCGGGCCCCCTCGGCCTCGGCCTCCCTCCTGGCGGCGGCGGCCTCCTCCTCGGCCCGGGCCGCTCGCGCGTCGGCGCTCGCTCGGGCCTCCCCGGCCGCGGCCGCCTCGAGGAGCGCTGCGTCCCTCTGCGCTCGCGCCGTGGAGGCGTCAGCCCTCGCGGAGCTGGCGGCGGCGACGGCGGAGGCCGCGGCGGCTTCGGCGGCGGCTGCGCGGGCCTCTGCCTTGGACAGCGCGGCGGCGGCAGAGGCGACGGCGGCGACGGCAGCAGAGGACGACGGCAAGGACGACGACGACGACGACGGAGGCGGCGTTCGGCGAGCGATTGGAGACCGCGTCGCATCGACCGACTCGGCCGAGATGGCCTGCACCATTTGCGCGACGCGGCTCCTGCTTGGAGTCTGCTGTTTTATCTCTTCTGCTGAGCGAAGGAGAGGGCGTGGAGGGAGTACGGAAGGAGAGGAGCGTGAGCAAACAGAGGACAGAGAGAAGAAACGACTGTTTTCGTTGCAACAGCTCTATTTTTCAAGTCTTCGCGAGCATCGCAATCTTCACCTTTGTCCGACGCGGGAGTCTCCATTCTTCTCTAGAGCGCGGGAGACGTAATTGATCACTGGTCTGTGGATCGACAGAAAGAGGAGAGTCTCCGAGAAGAGAAGAGAGTGAGCAGGAAAGAGAGAGCGAGCGAGCGAGAGAGCGAGAGAGAGAAGCGGGTCCACGAAAGCGAGAGAGAGCGAGAGAGAAGCTTGATGAAAGTGAAGAAACTCCGAGAACGACTTTTTTTCCTTTTCTTTTTTCTATTTTCATCCCCCCCCCCCAGGAAATCACGAGCAAAAGGCGAAGGAGTTTCCGCATCAGAGAGCAAAAGATCAGTCAATTCAAGCAAGCAAGCGGAGAGGAGTTAAATGGCAAGATAATAGAATAAACAAGGCAAAGGTTAAGAGAGGAGAAGATACCTTTCTCACTCGGGGACCATCAGCTCGACCTCGGCGTCGTCGACCGCTGCCTCTCTGTCTCCGTTTCCGTTTTCGGTTTCGGTTTCGGTCTCCTTTTCCTTCGCAGCAGCAGCAGCAGCAGCCGCGGGAGCGGCAGCGTTCTCTTCTTTCTGCTGCTCCTCCTCGCATTGCGGCATCTCGGTGTCTCCTCCTTCCTCCTGGATTGAGGCGAGAGGAGGCGCGGCCGGAGCAGCAGGAGCTGAGCTCTCTTTCCTCCCTCCTCCTCTTCCCCCTCCTCCTCCCCCGTTCTCCACCTTCTGCACCTCGCCCAGCAGCTCCGCGCCCCTCGCCGCAAGGCCCGCGGGGCAAGCGGGAAGCAGGCACAGAGCAGCGCGCATCAGCCTGCCTGCGGCGACGGGCCGGCCGAATCGAGCGTGCATCGCGCCACGGTTCCACGCGGCAGCGACGAGCGCGGCCGCAGCGCGCGGCGGGAACGAGCCCGCGGGGAGTCGGAAGGAGGAAGAGGAAGACGAGGAAGTTGCGCCGTTCTTCCCTTCTACTCCTCCGACTGCGATCCCTGCGGCGTCTCGGAGCGTCGCCGCGCGCGCCGAGTCGTCCGGGGAGAGGTCGAACAGGAGGCGCAGGGCCGAGGCAGCGAGCTCGCAGGGCGAGGCGCCGTCGGGGTCCAGGTCGAGACCGCCCCCCGCGGCGGCGTTGGCCTTCCTGGTCGTCGCTGCTGCCGCGCCCGCGACCGGGAAGGAGGAAGAGGAGGAGGAGGACGCTTTGATCCTGTCGAGGCAGAGGCGGGCGGCCCCGCGGGCTACGAGCAGCAGCGCGGCGTTGCCGTTGCCGTCGGCGGTCGAAGACGAGGAAGCAGCTTGCTGCTGCTGCTGCTGCTGCCCGTCCCCGACGAAGGCGACGACCTCGAGGAGCTGCTGCTGCGTCTTCCTCTCTCCTCCAGCAGCAGCAAAGACTCCCCGCTTCTTCTTCAGGTTCTCCGCGGCGAGCAAGGCCGCGGCCAGGGCCGCCTCGGCGCCCACGCCCCTGTCCGCGCGGGCGGCAGCCAGCGCTGCTTCGGCGCGAGTGAGGGCGCCTCCCCCGTCGCCGTCGCTCGCTCCTCCTCCTCCGCCGCCGCCTCCGAAGCCGCCGCGGGAGAGCGCGGCGTGGCGCAGAGAGAGGAGCGCGAGCCAGGTCGCGGCGCGCGCAGCCGAGGACGAGTTGTTGGAAGCAGCGGAGGAGGAAACAGCGGAAGCGCCGAGGAGGGCGGCCTCATCGCGGGCGGCGGCGCGGGCCTGGTCGAGCCACGCCGCCGAGCGCCGCAGCAGCAGCGGTGTGGCCTTGCTGATTTTCGCCCTCTCGCCTCCTTTCCCTTCTCCTTCGTTCTCCTCTTTCTGGACCTCCTCGAGGGCGCAGGCGGCGGCGAAGAGGAAGGCCATCTTGACCGTGGCGCGCTCCTGCGGGGAAGCGGAAGCGGAAGCGGAAGCGGAAGCTCCCGCCGCCGCCGCTCCCGCCGAAAACATCAAAGAGGAACTCGAGGAACTCGAGGAGGCGGCGACGAACGCGCGCCAGTGCTCCCCCGAGGCGCCGAACAGCGCCGCCGCCGAGGCGAAGTCGGTCCCGCGCTCTGCCACCCTCAGCCCAGCGTTCCAGGAGGCGGCGCGGAACCAGGCCGCGGTCTCGGTCGAGGCGGCCGCCGCCGCTGCCGTGAGGGCCGCAGCGGTGCCGACGATGGGGTGGCCGCCGCCCCCTCTTCCTCCTCGGTTTCCCGCTGCCCCCTCCTCTGCCTCCGCGGGCCCGTAGAAGCGCTCCGGCCCCAGCGAGCGCAGGCGAGACGCCGCGCTCGAGTGTGTGCGGGCCAGGGAGCGGCAGCAGGCGACGAGGGCTTCAGAGGCCTCGGCGGCCGCTGCGGTCCTCTCCCTCCTCTCCCTCTTCTGCTTCTTCCTCTTCTCGCCGCCGCCGCCGCTGCCACCGGCGTCGCCGCCGTCGTCGTCGTCGTCGTCTCCTCCTCCTCCGACAGCGGCGGCGACCGCGGCGGCCTCGGCCTCGGCTTCGGCCTCCTCGAGCAGCTGCGCCTGCGCCCTCGCGAGCACGCGCAGCACCGCCGCCTCGGAGCCCGGAGAGTAGCAGGAAGAGGAAGGGGGTCGGCAGTTGGCGGTGTTGCCTCCGTCGCCGCCGGCGCCGCCGCCGTCGCCGCCGGCCTCTTCCGTCGCCGCGCTCGCGTCCGAGGCCAGCTTCGCCGCCAGAGCCTCGAGCCCGGGCAGCGCTACGCCCGGCAGCCCCCCCTCCAAGGCAGCCTGGCACGCGGCCCGGACCGCGGCCGGGCCGGCCCCGCCGCGGACGAGCGCGTCGAGGGCCCTCGCCGCCTCCCTGGCGGCGACGGCCGCGAGAGAGGGGGAGGGGGAGGAGGAGGAGGAGGAGGAGGCGCCTCCGTCGCTCCCGCTGTCTCCTCCCAGCTTCGCCGCGGCGAGACCGAGCAGCAGGCGCACGTACTCGTTCTCGGGGACTCCTGGCTCGGCGGCGTCGGCGGCCGCAAGGTGCGCGTCGGCGCCGCGGCAGTCGCCGCGGGCCAGCGACGCGTGCGCCAGCGCGCGCGAGACGCGCCCGGCCTGCGCGGCGGGGCAGGCCGCGGCGGCCGCGCGCCACAGGGAGAGGGCGGCCTCGGAGCGGCGGGAGTCGAAGGCGGAGACGCCAGCGTTGAAGAGGGCCGTGAAGAGCAGGGAGCGGCCGTTGCGGGCGGCAGAGAGGGAGGAAGAAGAGGGCTTGGCTGCTCCCTGGCCGCCGTCGTCCCCGGCGGCGTCGAATCCGTCTCCTCCGTTTCCGTCTCCGTTTCTGCCTCCCTCCCCTCCGAATCCCTCGACGTCGTCGATCCCCGCGCCCGCGAGCGCCGCCACGGTCGAGTCGTCCGCGGCCACGGCCAGCGCGGCTTCGACGTCGTCGTCCCCGGGGCAGCTCTGCCCGCCGCGGGGGGACAGCAGAGCGCCGACGAGCGCGGCGGCGACCTCGGCGGCGAGGCTGTGGGCCGCGTCTATCTCCTTCCCTCCGCCTTCGACGCCGCCAGCAGCAGATTTCGAAGAAGCAGCGGCGGCGGTGGCGGCGCTGGCGTCGGCGGGGATCCGCGCGGCCCTGCGCAGCAGCACGGGGGCGCACGCCCGCACCGCGCCGGCGGCGAAGCCGCAGCCGGCTTCCGTGAGCGCCTCGACGGCGTCGACGACGAGCCCCGGCGCCGCGTCCTCGCGGGCTGCCAGCGCCAGCAGCTCGTCACAGGCCTCCTGGGCGTGGCCCAGGACGACCAGGGCGCGCACGGCGACGAGCGAGAGGGCCGGGTGAGGAGGAGGGGCAGGGAGCGAAGAAGAGGAGCCGTTTCCTCCCTCGCCGCCGCCGCCGCCGCCGCTGCGGGAGAGCTCGGCAGCGGCCCTCGCGGCCCGCAGCGCCGCGGCAGGGTCCGCGGGCTCTCGCGCGTCGAGGTGAGCCAGCGCGAGCACGCGCAGGGCGCGCGCGCGGGCCCTGCGGAGGTTGGAGCGGTCGGCAGAGGAAAGAGAAGAGGAAGAGGAGGAGGAGGAAGTCTCGATCCCGTCGAGCTCTTCGAGGGCGTCCTCCAGGAGGTCGATCGCCTTGGCGGCGTCGCCTCCGCCGGCGTTGTCAGCCTCGGCGCCGTTTTCTCCGCCGCTGGCGTTCTCGGCAGCACCGACCGCAGCAGCGGCCGCCTCTTTCTTCCTCCTCTCGTTTTTCCCGCCTTTTCCTCCTCCGACGCCGCACCGGCGGAGCAGCGCCGTCGCGGCCTCCCACCTCGCCCCGGCGCTCGAGAGCGCCAGCCTCGCCCTGCAGCCCGCCGAGACCGAGCCAGAGGCAGAAGCGACGCCGCGCGCGCGCGCCAGCAGCGAAGCGGCGAGGTCCGTCGCGCCCAGGGCGAGCGCGACGGTGGCGCGACCGACCAGCAGCTCGGCGGCGCGCTCGGCCGCGGCGTCGGCGGCCGCAGAGGCGGAGGAGGGGTCGTCGCCGCCGTCAGCTTCGGTCCCTCCGGCCGCGGCAGCGGCGTTGGCGGCGGCGGAGAGGAGGGCCGGGAGCCCCTCGCAGGCTTGGGCGTAGGCGACCTCGGCGGCCTCGAGCTGGTTGGCCTCGGCGCGGAGCTCGGCGATCTAGAGAGTGGGTTTCGTTTGGAGAGGAGCAGAGAGAAGCAGGGAGAGAGAGAGCATTGAGAGAGCATTGCGAGAGAGATAGAGACTGAGAGAGAAAGAAAGAAGTTATAAGAGAAGAAGAAGAAGAAGAAGAAGAAGAAGAAGAAGAAGAAGAAGAAGAAGAAGAAGAAGAAGAAGAAGAAGAAGAAGAAGAAGAAGAAGAAGAAGAAGAAGAAGAAGAAGAAGAAGAAGAAGAAGAAGAAAGACGAAAGGAAAGGAGAAAAAAACAACGACGACGACGGACCTTTTTGAAGAAGCCGGCCTTGAGCACCGCCTCGTCCTCGGTCAGCGTCGAGACATCGAGCACGTCGAGGAGGTCGCTGTTGGAAGGAGGAGGAGGAGGAGGAGGGGAAGGGAAAGAGAGGTGAGCTGAGAGAGAAGGAGAGATGTTTTTTCCCCCGCTCAACCGCCGCTCAGTCGTCGAAAACAGCAGAAGAAAGAAAAGGAAAGAAGGAGAGCCCCAGTATCCTACCAAGCGAGCTGCCTCGCGTCCACATGCCACGCCGGGGGCTGCAGGCCGTTGCAGGCGTCGACGCAGGTGTTCTGTTTTTGTTGGGGGGGAAGGAGTAGGGAAAGGTTGATGAGAGAAGAAGAAAAGAGAGAGAGAGAGAAAAGACAAGCGCCGGCGGCGTTTCCGCCGCCGGCGCCGACGCCGGGAAGAGAAAAAAGAGACTGCCCCTCCTCGCTCGCTCGCGCGGTTTTCAGAATTGAATCCTCACCCAGAGCTTGAGTGACGCGTCCCACACTGCCTGGACCTCCTCGTCCGTCAGCGAGGGAGGGTACGAGGCGGCATTGGCGTTGGCGTCGGCGTTGTTGCTCGCTTTCGCGCTCGCAGCGGCGCCCGAGGCTGCGGCAACGGCCGAGCGCAAGGCAGAGAGAGCCGAGGCCCCGCGCGTCGTTAGCTCGCCCGTGGCGGCCTCGGCGCGGGAGAGGGCGGCCAGGAGGAGCGGCACGGTGGCTGCGGCTCGAGATGAGGCCATTTGTTTGGGGGGGTTTGGCTTTCGGAAAGGGAGAAAAGGGAAGAAGAGAAGAGAAGAGAAAAAAACGAATTGCAGTGTCTCAAGTTTTTTTTCTTTTCAAGTTCTTTCAATTTTTTTTCTCTTTCTCTCTCTCTCTCTCTCTCCCCTTCTCTCTCCCCCTCGTTTTTGAAGTTGGTAATATAGGAAGAAAATCCATTCGGTAGAAGAAGAAAAAAAACAGAAAAAAGAAAGACTTTCTCTCTCTCCCCCTCTCTCTCTCCCTCTCTCTTTTCTTTTCACTTCGCGGAAGCTGCGCCGAGGGCCGCTCCCAGGCCCCTGGCCGCGGCGGCCCTCGGGTAGTTCCCGCCTTTCCCCCCCTTGGTCACGCCGGCCATCTTCGGGCTCGCGAGGACCTTCTTAGCCGGGGACGACGCGGCAGCGCCCGCAGCAGGAGCGGAGGCGGGGTCGCCCTTCGAGGAGGACGATCTCGCCAGCCTGCTGCTGCCGCCCTTGGACGAGGAGGGAGAGGCGGCGGCGGCGGCGGTGGCGGCGCCGGCTGCCTTGCCCCTGCCGGCGACGCCGCCGCCGGAGGAGGAGACCCCGGCCCTGCGCAGCACGCGACAGAAAGACTGGATACTGACCAGCTGCTCCGCTTGCTGCTGTCTCGGGGGCAGGGGGAGCGTCGAGGGCGGCAGCAGCGAGAGCGCCGCCGCAGCCGGGAGCCCCGCGCGCCGCCGCGCCCTGCGAGCCTCGCGGTCGCAGAGGAGGCCCCCGCCGAGAGACGACGACGACGTCGACGAGGAAGAGAACAGCAGCGTCGAGGAGGAGGACGAAAATGACCCGGGAGTCGAGGAAGAAGAGAGCGGCGACGGCTTCGTGGGCGTCGTGATGTTTTTCCAGCCGCTTCCGCCGCCGCCGCTCCTCTCCCCCTTGGCCGCCCGCTCCGCCGCGAGCGCCGCCTCCGCGAGCATGGGGCACGCGCGCGGGAGCGGGCGCGCAAAGGCGGAGGAAGGAGGAGCTCTCGGCGGCTTCGACTCCGGGGACTCGGACGCGGCGGCGACCGCAGCAGCGGCCGTCTGCTCCGAGGCGCCGGAGGGGGCAGCGAGGGGGCAGCGAGGGGGACGTGGGCCGGCGCCGTCGCGGTCGGACCTGGGCCCGCGGGAGAAGACGTACGCCCGGAAGCTCCTCCCGCTCCCGGACATCGACACCGCGAACGACTCCCTCAGCTCGAGCCTCCCGAACCCGTAGTCGCGCATCACCGCCTCGGGGACGGAGGAGCAGGAGGAGGACGAGGGTCCTCCGGGTCCTCCCTCCTCCTCGTCGTCGTCGCCGTCGCCGCCTCCTCCTCCTCCTCCTCCTCCTCCGCCGCCGCCGCCGCGGCTCCGCATCGCCCGCTGCACGACGGCGACGCCGCGGACCGTGCTCGACCTCGCGACCAGCGCCCCGAAGGCGCGCCTCGCCGCGGGCGGGACGCCCTCCCAGAACGAGTAGACGTGCGAGGCCGGGTCCAGCGAGGGCAGGGCCTCGACGGGGCAGCACTGGATGTCGGGCAGCGAAGGGAGCGTCCAGGGTTCCTCTTCCGCGACCTCCTCCTCCTCCTCCCCCTCCTCGACCCCGGCCTCGACCTGCTCTCTTCCGGCCTTTCCTTCCCCTTCCCCTTCCCCGACGTGCTGCTGCTGCTGCTGCTGCTGCTTCCTCCTCAGCAGCAGCGCCGCCCTCGCCTGCACCGCGAATGCCCCGGCCTTCTCGCACTTGACGGGGTCGAGCTCGACGCCGCTCGCGAGCGCGACGCCCGGGTCGGCGAGGGCGTGCAGCAGCGGCCTGCCGAGCCCGGCGCCGACGTCGACGAGGTGCGAGTCCGGGCCGAGGCCCGAGTGTTTCGTGAGTGAGGAGAGGACCCTGGCGGTGCCCGTGCGGGTGATGGAACCATAAAGCCCTTCGATGCCCTCTCCGCCGCCGAGGCGGGACTGTTGTTGGAGGGGGAGAGAGATAGTTTTTGTTTTTTTTTTTGAGAGGGGGGGGGGCGAGGTCGAGGTTGAGTTTTTCCGTTGTCGTCCGTTCGGGCGGCAAAATAGAGCTGTTGATGGCTTCAAGCAAAACAAGCCGAACCGCAGTCTGCGACTCCAAAGCTTTGTACGCTCTCAGCCTCCCTTTCTCCACCTCCTCAGACACTCACCTCGACGCTCTGCATGACGTAGTAAAGCGCGCGGACGCGCGCGTCGACCCCTGCGGGGTCCTCTGGGGCCGGTTGTTTCTTGACGTTTGTTTTGTCGACGTTTTCATCGATGCTGGATGATGCTTTCTTCGTCATCGCCTCTTCCTTGCTCGCTGCGGGAGCCGTTTCAGCTGACAGGGCAGCAGCGGGAGCGGGGGAGCGCTCTCGAGCCACTGCCGTGACTGATGATGGCATTGGAATTGAGGGGAAGAGGTGCTCTATCGAGAGATAGCGGAGACAATCAAACAGGCAAAAAAAAGAGAGAGAGACCGAAGGCGGATATGTGGGCGAGATGAGCGACACATTTTTTCCCCACCCACCGTTCTGGCCTCGCAAAAGCAAAAACGGCGCGCCAAAATGAGGGACGACGACACTCCGATTCGCCCCAGCAGCAGGCGCAGTCGCCTCGCAAATTCCATACGAAGATCTCGGAGCATGCAGCGCCTCGCCTCCGACGGAGAGCATGCGAGCCGACTCGTTCTCTTTTTGTCGCTCGTCGTCGGCATCACGCTCGGAAGCCTGCTCCCGCGGGACATACCAGGTGCGGATGGTTAAATTTTTCGATCTGATTTAGTCACCAGAGGGAATCAGAACGGGTTCTCTCGCGATCTAGCCTTTTCGGAGCGACGGAAGAGGGCGTGCGAGGGTGTGGGCCACGAGATGCGATTTCGGGTTTTTTTGGCGTCTCCCTGTCGGCCTTGTTCGACCTCGTCGTAGTCATCGTCGTCGTCTTTTTGGTGTTTTCACTCCGTCAGGCTCTCAACTCAGCCCACCCACCCACCCCGCAAAAAAACTCCGACACCAAAAACAACAATAACAACAGGCCCCTGGGGCCGCGTCTCGGCCATTCTGGGCTGGGCCTCGACGGGCTGCTGGTTCGTCGGTAAGTTGAGGTTGGCTGAGAGAGGGATAAGAAGACCCAGAGAGAAAGAGAGGAAGAGAGAGAGAGAGAGAGAGAGAGAGAGAGAGAGAGAGAGAGAGAGAGAGAGAGAGAGAGAGAGAGAGAGAGAGAGAGAGAGAGAGAGAGA
>Ga0210003_1003260_pt1 | contig 13303 bp, 7 predicted proteins | sample LantaG_FD_182804 | JGI IMG/M metagenome (GOLD analysis project Ga0210003, IMG submission 182804) | Deep subsurface microbial communities from Baltic Sea to uncover new lineages of life (NeLLi) - Landsort_02402 metaG (SPAdes) (version 2) | ecosystem: Environmental > Aquatic > Marine > Oceanic >... | reverse complement strand
GGGGGCAGGCGGAGGCGGAGGCGGGGAAGAAGAGGGGGAAGGGGCGGGAGCGGCGGCGGCGGCAGCAGCAGCAGCAGCAGCGGGAGCAGCGGGAGAGGCGGCGGAGGGAGAGGCGGCGGCGGAGGGGGGGGCGGCGGCGGAGGGGGAGGAGGAGGAGGTCGAGCGCAGCTGATTTTTGTTTTGTAAAACGAGTTTTGTTTTGTTTCTTTCCTCCACTTTTTCTCCTCTCTCCTCTACCTGTCCCCACTCTCTCGGGAGGGCAGCGGTGTTGCACTCGCTCGCTCGCGTGCCGCTGCCGCTGCCGCTGCCGCTGCCGCTGCCGCTGCCCCCCCCCTCCTGCTCCTTCGCTCAAATGCGCTGGCTCGCGGGCGAGCACGGCGGAGGTGCGTGTTTGACGTAGAACGGTGAAAACAAGGCATTTGTTTTTCGATCGCGGCATTGAAACTCACCTCTCTTGTACTCTTCTTCTCCTCTCCCTCTCTCCCTCCCTCATTTCGACGACAGCAGCGGCAACAGCAGTCGAGGATGAAGACGACATAGAGGTCGGTGTGACAGCAGCAGCAGCACCGGAGAGGCAGCAACCAGAGGACGGCGAGCAGCACGGGCGGACACGGCAGCGACGGCCCTCCCCCCCTCGTGGCGGCACGGCGGAAACCCGCCGCCGCGGGCGCCGCCTCCTCCGCCCGCTGAGGAGGGACGACCTCCCCGCGGTGCGCCAGGCGCACGCCGAGCTGTTCCCGATAGACTACGAGGAGGCGTTCTACGAGGCTGTCGTCGAGGGCACGGGCGGGGTCTTCGCGCTGGGGCTGTTTGAACACGAGGACGAGGGCGGGCGCGAGGAGGCCGCGGGGCGCGCGGGAGGAGTTGAAGGCCCGGCGCCGCTTGCGGCGCTCTTCTCGTCCCTGGCGCCTGCCCCTCCCGCTGCCTCCTCGAGGCTCGTCGCATTCGTGACCGCCAGGCTGCAGAACGCCTCGCACGTCGACAGGACCGACGCGGCGTACCTGGGACTGCTCGAGGAGGGCGAGGAGGAGGCGAGGGCAGAGGCGAGGGTGGCGGCAAGGGCGGCGGCGGACGCGGCGGCCGAAGCAGAAACGACACCGCCGCCTCCCCCCCCGCAACCGCCGCCGCCGCCACCTCCTCCGCCGCCGCAGCTCCTCGGCCCCGGGGCCAACCTCCTGGGCCCAGCTCCCTCGAACCCCGCGGCGGCGTACATCCTGACCCTCGGGGTCTCGAGGCGCCGCCGCCGCGGGGGGGTCGCCAGGCTGCTGGTCGCGGCTGTCGCCGAGAGGGCCGCGGCCGCGATCGGCCGCTCCCCCTCCTCGGCTTCCGCTGCTCCTGCTTCCTCCTCCGCCTCGCCAGCACCGCCGCCGACTCCAGCGGCGCTCGTCTACCTCCACGTCGCCGCCTTCAACGCCGCCGCGGTCTCGTTCTACCGGGCGTGCGGCTTTGTGCGGCTCGCGACCCTCGAAGGGTTCTACTCGATCGCGACGGCGAGGCGGCCCGACCCGGCGAGGACCCTCTACGACGCGCACCTCTTCGCGATGAGGATAGATTGTGCGTCGTCGTCGTCGCCGCCGCCGCCGGGGGATAGTTCCTCCTGGCCGTTCCCGCTGCCGCCGCCGCCGCCGCTCGCTGCAGCGCCGCCGCCGCTCCAGCCGCCGCTCCCGCCGGCCGCGGCGGCGCTCGCCGGTGTGCTATCCTGGCTGTCGTCGCTCGCTTTCTCGCTCCTGACCCTCGGGGGGGTTGGCCTGGGGACGAAGAAGAACAGCGGCAGAGAGGAGGAAGCGGAGACAATACCGACGACAACGAAGAAGGGGGCTCCTTCTTCGGCGCCGTGGCTCTCGCGGCTGTTCCGGAGGAAGTGAGGGAGGAAGGAGGAATCGAAGCAAGGCGAAAGAAAAAAACTGTAAAAAAACTTGTCCAGCCCGCTCTGTTCCCGAGAGTTTTGAGGGGAGAGAGAGGAACGGGTCCCGAGGGGGACGCGGCGGCATTCCGGGGGGTTGGCGAGTGGGTTGTGGAGCGGAAAAAATCACAAGAAAGACTTTCTGAAATTCAAAGTCAAAAGTTTTGACTTTCAGAAAATGAGTTTTTTTCGTTTGGCAGTCGGCAATTCATCCCTACTCTTCTCTGAAAAGCGAGCGTCCCCGAGAGCGTCTCCACGTAGCCTGCTTCCAGCTCGCTCCTGCAATTGTAGAAGCGTCCTCTCTGCAATCCAGACCTCCTCCAGCTGAATCGAAACCAGGAAATCACCAAAAAAAGCCGCGTGCGCATTTCACTCGTTCGGACGGCCTCAGCCCGCATCTAGCCGCCGAGTTTTTTTTCAGACGCAATGGGCCGCTCTTCGCCCGCGGCCCCCGGCGGCGGCGGCGGAGGAAGAGGAGCTTCGGAGCCCGAGGACGACCCCGCCTCGGCGTCGTTCGCTGCGGGAGGAGGCTGGCTCGGAGCCGGCGCCGTCCGCTTCTCGGCCGCCAGGGCCGGGAATGCACGGGGCAAATCGGCTTCTTCGGCGGCGGCAGCGCCGCCGGCGGCGTCGCGCCCGAGCCACCGCGGCCACCACCTCTCGGACGCGGACCTCGACGAGCCCGTCCCGCGCGAGCTGACCGACCTGGCCGCGCCTCACGTCGAGTCCTTTGATGCTTTCCTAGAGAGGGGACTGGACCTGGTGGTGCAGAGGCTGCCCGAGGTCGAGGTGAGTCTTGAAGAGGGGGAGGGGGAAAAGAGGGAGAGAGAAACAGAGAGGCCGAGAGAGGAAGGAGCAAAAGAGGAAGAGGAGAGAACAAAGTTCTCAACCTCGTCCCCAAAAAAAACCCTTAAAACGCAGTTTGAAAACCCCGCGACGGGCGTCACGCACCGCTATTGGTTCGAGAACCCCAACGTGGGCATGCCCGTGCGCGAGGACGGCGGCGGAGCGGGAGCGGGGGGAGGACGGGACTCGAGGCTGATGCCACGCGAGTGCCGCGAGATGGTGAGCATTTTCGAAATTCTTTTTCTCCCAACCTTTTTCTTTTTGCTCTCCTCTTCCTTCCTGTTTCAGAGAGGGAGAGCGTCATCTAAGCGGTTTCCTTTTCTCTCTCATGGTTCCAAAAAAACAACGAACAACAACGACGAAAAACAGGGGACGACGTACAAGGCCCCCTTCTCGATCGACCTCTGCTGGTCGTCGACCCCGGCCGGCGCGCCGCTGCCTTCTTCTTCCTCCGCTGCCAAGAGCCAGGCCCAGCACCGCCTCACTCGCAGGCTGGGCTCCCTCCCCGTCATGGTCAAGTCCCGCGCCTGCTACCTCCGCCACCTCACCCGCAGGCAGCTCGTCGCCGCGAAGGAGGAATCCACGGAGTTCGGCGGCTACTTCATCTGCAACGGCATCGAGCGGGTGTTGCGCGCCCTGATCGCCCCCCGGAGGCACGTGGCCATGGGCCTCCGCAGGGGGGCCTACGCCCGCCGAGGGCAGCGGTTCACCGAGCTCGCTGTCTCCCTGAGGTGCGTCGCCCCGGACGAGACGTCGGGCGTCGTCCGCGCCCACTACCTGGCCGACGGCGGCGCGTGCTTCGCCGTGACGGTCTCGCGGGCGGAGTACTTCGTCCCCGCCGGCGTCTTGCTCCGCGCCCTGGCCGCCGACGGGTCCCCGGACGCGGAGCTTTTCACGAGGCTCGTGAGGCCGTCGCCCTCCGCCGGAGGGGGCGGAGGGGGCGGTGGCGGCTCGACGGCGCCGGCGTTCGTCGCGGACAGGGCCGAGGCGGCGCTGCGCTCGGCGGCCGCAGCGGGCCTGCGCACGCGCGCCGCGGCGCTCGCGCACCTCGGCGCCTCGTTCGCCCCGGTGCTCGGAATCAGGCCCGGGTCGCGCGTCTCCGCCGTCGAGGCGGGGCAGCGCCTGCTCGACCGCCACGTCTTCGTCCACATTTCGAGCAGCTTGAGCGGCAGCTCGAGCAGCTCCGGGGGCAGCTGTGGGAAGAACGCGGCGGTGGCGGCGGCGGCGGCGGCCGACTGCGAGAAGCTCGAGGTCGCGCTGTCGATGCTCCGCAAGCTCTTCGCGCTGGCCGCCGGCGTCGCGGCCCCGGACGACGCCGACGCCGCCACCAACCACGAAATCCTTCTCCCGGGCATGCTGATGGCGAAGATGATGCACGAGCGTCTGGGGGAGTGCCTGCGCTCGCTCGTCGAGGGCGTCAGGAGGGAGGCCGGGAGGAGCGCCGCCGGCGGCGGCAGCGGCGGCGGCCGCGCTTCGGGTGCCTCTTCTCTGTTCTTCGACCCGTCTGACCCGGGGCTCGTCAAGAAGCTCTCCGACCGCATGCCGGACGTCGGCAAGAAGGCAGAGTACATGATCAACACGGGGAACCTGGCCTCCGACGAGGGGCTCGACCTCCCGCAGGCGACGGGCTTCTCCGTCGTCGCCGAGAAGCTCAACTACTCGCGCTTCCTGTCGCACTTTCGGTCGGTGCACCGAGGGGCCTACTTCTCGCAGCTGCGCACCACCGCGGTCCGCAAGCTGAGGCCCGAGTCGTGGGGCTTTCTTTGCCCCGTGCATACGCCCGACGGCGCTCCCTGCGGGCTTCTCAACCACTTCACGGCAGCGTGCAGGGTTGTGCCGCCGTTCTCGGCGGCGGCGCGCGAGGTCGCGGGTGACGACGGCGGCGCGGGCGGCGGGGAGGCGCCCGGCGGCGAGACGGAGATGGAGGTCGACCTCGACGGAGTTGCGGGAGCGGAGAAGAGCGGGCGCTCTTTCGCCTCCGTCGCCACCACGGCAGGCGCCGCCGCCGTCGTCTCCCTCCTCTCCCGCTCCGGCATGCTCCCCTCGGCCGCGCGCGGCGGGCCCTCGGCCGCGCCGCCGCCGCCGCACTACGTCGAGTGCCAGGTCGACGGCCGCGTCGTCGGCTCGCTCGCCGCGGCGCGCGTCGCTCCGGCCGTGCGCGCCCTCCGCGCCGCCAAGGCCGCGGCGCTCGCCGAGGCCACCAGGGGGCGGGAGCCGGACCCCCTGGGAGTGCCGGCGCACGCCGAGGTAGTCCACGTGCCCTTCGAGGCGGGGGGGCCCTACCCGGGCCTGCTCGTGCTGACCGGCGCCGGGCGCATGGTCCGGCCCATCATCCAGCTCGCAGGGGCCGGCCCCCTCTCTTCTTCTTCCTCTTCTTCGGGGCAGAGGCTGGGCCCGATCGAGCTGATTGGGTCCCTAGAGCAGTCTTTCATGTCTATTCGGTGCCCCGACGGGAGCGGGAGCAGCGGCGGCGGGGGAGGCGGCGGCGCGGGCAAGGCGGGCTCCGCGACGACGGTGTTCACGCACTCGGAGCCGGGCCCCGGCGCGATGCTCTCGGTCCTCGCCTCTCTGACGCCCTTCTCGGACCATAACCAGAGCCCTCGAAACATGTACCAGTGCCAGATGGCCAAGCAGACGATGGGAACCCCCGCGCAGGCGCTGCAGCACCGCGCGGACGGCAAGCTCTACCGCTTGCACTCGCCGCAGGCGCCGCTCGCGCGCACGCAGGCGGCGGCAGGAGCGAGGGCCGACGAGTTCCCTCCCGGGACGAATGTGATCGTCGCTGTTTTGGCGTACACGGGCTACGACATGGAGGACGCGATGATTCTCAATAAGGCCGCGGTGGACCGAGGCCTGGCGCACGGGTCGGTGATCAAGACGGAGGCGTTCGACCTGAGGGACGAAGGTAAAGATTGTTTTTCTCAAGTTTTTTTTGAGTTTTCTGTCGAGGGTCGAGGTTGAGGGGGAAAACGTGGGGGAAAAAAACTCACCCTCTCCCCGATCTCTTCCTTGATTTCTCCAATCCCCCCCCGAAAAACCAACCTCGCAGGAGGCGGCAGCGCTAGTGGCGGAGGATGGGTCTTTGCCCCCGAGCCCGCGGGCACCCGCGCCGCGGGGCCCCCGCCGCCGCCCGAGGAGACGGCCTTTGGCCAGAAGCTCCCCGCCAACAGGCCACCGCCCGCCGAGACGCGCGCGCCGCCGCACCGCGAGGCCGCCCGCATCGGCCCCGACGGCCTCCCGCACGTGGGAGCCGTCCTCTACCCCGGGGCGAGCTACGTCAGCCGCGTCGACTCGACCACGGGCAGGGCCAAGGCCGCGAGGATGAAGGGCGACGAGGTCGCCGTCGTCGAGCGCGTGACCGCCTGCGGCGTCTCTTCCGGCCCCTCCTCCTCCTCCGCCGCCGCCTCCGCCTCCGGCGCGGCCGGCCTCCAGCGCGCCTCGGTCACCATGCGCATCAACCGCAACCCCGTCGTCGGCGACAAGTTCTCCTCGCGCCACGGCCAGAAGGGCGTGCTCTCGCGCCCGTGGCCCGACGCCGACATGCCCTTTGCGGAGTCGAGCGGGATGCGGCCGGACCTGATCATCAACCCGCACGCCTTCCCCTCACGGATGACGATCGGGATGCTGCTCGAGAGCCTCTGCTCCAAGGCGGGGGCGCTCAGGGGGGAGTTTGTGGACGCGACGCCGTTTGCGAAGACCAAGGGGGGGGGAGCAGGGGAGGGGAGTGGCAGGAAGGACGCGGCGACGGCGGCCGGGGACGCGCTCGAGGAGCTCGGCTTCTCCAGGCTCGGGGCCGAGTCGCTCGTGTCCGGGGTGACGGGGGAGCGCTTCGAGGCAGACATTTTCCTGGGGCCCGTCTACTACCAGAGGCTGAGGCACATGGTGAGCGAGAGGAAAGAGCAGAGGGTGTTTTTTTTCCTCGCTTTATATCTATCGCCTCCCATCTTTTCGCAACCCTTTTTTTCTTTTCAAAACGTTTCAACCCTTAATCTTCTTTTTCAAAACTTATCATAACAAAACTCACCATTTTCTCTTACCGAAACAAAAAAAACCTTCGCTCCGCACCGCCAGGTCTCCGACAAGTTCCAGGTCCGCTCCGTCGGGCCCGTCAACCCGCTCACCCGCCAGCCCGTCAAGGGCCGCAAGGCCGGGGGCGGCGTGCGCTTCGGCGAGATGGAGCGCGACGCGCTGCTGTCGCACGGCGCCGCCTATCTCCTTCACGACCGCCTCCATCTGTGCTCCGATTACGGCGTCTCCGACGTCTGCGGGCGGTGCGGGAGCGTGCTGGCGCCGGCGGCGCTGCCGAGCGTCGGGGGCGGGGCGTCTGGGTTTGGAGGGTTTGGGGGCTTCGGCGGGTTTGACGGTGCGTTTTCTCCCCTTGTCTTTTCCCCGTTTCCCTTTTTTTCCGCCTCCGTCGTTCAACTCGAACGAACAGAAACGAGAACACCAGCCCCAACCAACGCAGTATATAAGCCGGCGCGCCGACGAAGCCGTATCCCCCGGCGGGCTTTCCCCTTGCCCACGGGCTCGGGGACGAGAATGATTTATTTTTAAATCTTCTGGGGGAATGGGCAGTGTCGGTTTTGATCTTTTTCTTTTCCTAGGAACAGAAGGAGATCTCGCGTGACTAGTCGCTGCGGAGAAGCAAAAGGGGCGCACTTTGTCTGGCCGCGGACTAGAGTCCACCTCAAATCGCGACTGCCTCGGTCCTATGTGTTTTTAATGCCTCACATTTTTTTCATTCGGAAAACCTCGAAACTCGAATACTAAAAAAAACAGGCGGTGGTGCCCCCGCGGGCGGCCGGCCGCGCGTCTCATGCCGCGCCTGCGGCGACGGCTCGGCCGTCCGCCGCGTGCCTCTGCCCCACGTGTTCCGGTTCCTGGCCGCGGAGCTGGCCGCGATGAACATCAAGACGGTGCTGACGCTAACGGAGTGAATGGAGAGAGGGGAGAGGAGAGAGAGAAGAGGGAAAAAGATTTGCAACAACAACGAAATTAACAAAACGTTCTCAAATCATCCGTTTTTTTTCCGTTTTACTTTCTTTTCAAACTAAAACACCGGGGGGAGGGGAGCAAAAAAAATAGAGAATGCGCGCGCGTTGTGTGGTGTGGTGAGGGTGATAACGGTGAAAAAAACAACCCGAAGTTAACTCCTTAAAAAAACACTTTGATTCCCTTTTTTTTCCTCTTCTCTTCTCTTCTCTTCAACTCTCTCTCTCTCTCTCTTTCAAAAGAGCCCCACCTCCTTCTTCTTCTGCAGCCTCTTCCAAGCCGGAAGCGCCCCGAACGCGGCCCGCTCCATCCCGAAGACGGACGCGAAGTCGGAATCAGAAAGGTAGTCCTCCTTCCTCGCGGGGTCGATCCCGTCACTGAGCGACAGCTTTTTCAATTCCTCGCTCGGCTTGAAGTCCACCAGCGGCTTGAAGCGCAGCGACGCCGGGTCGAGCGAGGCGGCCGAGGGCGGCGCGGCGGCGGGAGGGAGCCCCGCGGCGATCGAGGAGCGGACCGCGGCGGCCCCCGCGGCGCGGTCCGCGGCGAACGGGGCGACGGCGGCGGCGGAGGACTTGGTCGGCGTCCGCGAGAGGAGCGGGTCGACAAACTCCTTCCCCGACGAGGCGCCCCGGACGCGCCGCAGCACCTTGAGGATCTCGTTGTCGTCTCCTTCCTCTTTCGCTCCTCCCGCTCCCGCAGCCGAGGCGGGCTCCTTCCTCTCGGCCTTGGGCGTCGGCTTGAGCGGGACGAATGGAGAGGTCGGGGTCGGCGTCGCCGCTGCCGAAGCCGCCGCCGCTTTCGGGGCCGCTGTCGGGGTCTTTGCCGCCGCCGCCCTCGGGCTCGAGGAGGACTTGGACGGAGCCGGAGGGGACGCTGGGGCTTTTGTGGCGACGGGAGCAGGAGGAGCGGGGCCGGCGGAGGGAGCGGAGGCGGCGGCTGCCGGCTTGGGCGCCACAGGCTTGGGCGCCGCGGCCGGAGCAGCAGCTCCCTTCTCCTTCTTCTCCTCCGCCGCTGCCCCCTCGACGGCCTCCTTCTTGTCCACGACGACAAAGTCCCCCGGGGGGGCGGCAGCAGCCTTCTGGGAGGGGACGGCAGCAGCAGCGGCGGCGGCGGCGACAGCGGACGCCTCGGCGGCAGTGGGCGAGTCGTCGTCGTCGCCGTCGTCGTCGCCGCTCGCGCTGCCGCTGCCAGCTCCCCCTCCTCCGGCGGCGGCGGCGGAGGAGGCGTTCCCTCCGGCAGCTGCCGCGGCGGCGCCCTTGTTCTTGTTCTTCTTCTTTTTCTTCTTCTTGGAGGCTGTCGAAGCAGCGGCGGCGTCGGAGGGAGCGGCGGCGGCAGCGGCAGCGGTCAGCGCCGAAACGGCAGCGGGAGGAGGAGGCGCGACGACGACCACCTCCTTCGGCCCCGAAGGAGCGGCGGCAGCGACCGCAGGAGCAGCAGCAGCAGGAGCGACAACGCTCGCCCTCCTCGCCCCGGCAGCGGCGGCCTCGTCCGAGGCCCCGGCCGCGACGAAGGGCGTCTGCACGGCGCCGGCGAGCGAGGCAGCGGGGAGGGGCGAGGCCTTGTCAGCGGCAGCGGCAGCAGCCGGCGAAGAAGCCGAGGTCGACGACGGAGCAGCAGCAGCTGCCTTCAAAGGAGCGGGCGCGCCTGCTCCTGCATTGCTCATCGACAACGCTGCTGCCGCGCCTTCCGTCTTCTTCTTTTTCTCGTCCAGCTCCACGACGGGCTTCGTCACGGATTCGCCGGTGCGGGCCGCGGTGAACGGGGTGGCCACGCCGCCGGGGGGAGGCGCCTTGGGGGCCGATGCCGAAGAGGAAGCGGCAGGAGGAGGGGCGAGAGGCGCATCAATCGACGGCGCTTTCTTCGCCGGCTCGGGTGCCTTCTCGGGCGCCTTCTCGGCTGCTGCTTCAGGGGCTTTCGTCGTGGCGTCGCTCGTCAACGAAAGCGCTGCTGCCGCCGCGGCGGGCCCGGGAGCGGGCTTGGGAGCAGCCGGAGCGGCAGCAGCGACGGGAGCAGCAGCAGATGAAACAGGAACAGGAGCTGCGACTGTTTGCTTTTGCTTCTCCAGCGACGCTGGCTTCGTGCCGTTGCTGGCTGCTGCTGCTGCGTCGGTCACCATTCTCTCTCAAGGCCGAGTGGGGCTGCTCGAGAGAGGATTTGATTCGTCCCTGGTGGTGGGAGCGGAGGTGGGAGGGGAGAGAGAGGCTTCAACGCTTCGCGCTTTTCAAGATGGAAGTGTCTGTTTCGAAAAATGATTTTCGTTCGCGGAGGCCAAGAATTTTCATTTTTTCCCCTTCTGTTTCAATGCCTCGCCGAACGAGTCCGAACGCGCGGGCCCGCGCCGGCGGCCACCTGGCGACAGCCCTCGCCGCGGCCTCCCTCCCATCCTTCGACGAGGACGACGACGAGGACTTTGTGCCCACCTCCGACGCGCCCACCTCGGACGACGACTCGAGCCCCTCGAGCGACGACGAGAGCGACGATGATGGGGAGGGCGACGACGACAACGCCTCTGTCCGCGCCTCAGAGGCAGGCTCGCTCTCGCGCAGGAGGCGGCGCCGCCCCTCCGTCTCTCTGCAGCAGGGGCACCAGGGGCGACGCCAGGCTCGACCAGCCGAGAGCGACGGGAACTTTGCGTCCTGGCTGGCAGGTACGAGAAGAAGAGAGAGAGAGAAAGAGAGAGGAATGCGGGACAAGCATCGATTGTTCAGCGGCGGCGACGCCGACAGCGACCCCCACCCCCTCACCTGTCTCTCCAACTTCCCCCCCCTTCTCCCAACCAACAAACAAAACAGGCGTCGGCTCCGCCGCGCTCGCGGACCTGGGCGAGGGGCTCGACCCCGAGTTCCAGCGCATCCTCGACGAGGCTGACGCCCTGGAAGCTTCGACGGGAGGCGACGACGAGGACAGCAGCAGCGAGAGCGAGAGCGAGAGCGGCGAAGGAGGGAGCGGCAGCGGCAGCGGCGAGGCGGCGGCCTCCTCCGCCGAGTCCCCGGGCGGCTCCTCCTCCGAGGCCGCCTCCAGGCCAGGCGACGGAGGAGGCAACGACGACGAGAACGCGGTGGCGCGGCGGACGAGGGCGAGGAACCCCCTGGACCACGTCGACATCGCCGAGCTTGAGGCCGCGCTGCCCCCCGTCGACGACCCTGACGCTCCCTTGGACGCCGAGGACGCGGCCGAGTACGAGCGGTTCCTGGCGGCGCTCGCTGGCGGCGGCGGCGGCGGCGGCGGCGGAGGGGTCGGCAGAGGAGGTGCCGGGAACGCGAACGCGAGGAGGGGCGGCAACGGCGGCGCGAGCTCGAGGAGACGGCGGCGACAGGAGCTCGACTCTGTCGCCGCTGGAGCTCCAGCAGGAGCGGCGGCGGCGGCGGCGGCGACCCCTTCCTTCCTCAGCCGCGGCGGCGGAGCAGCAGCGACGGCAGCGACGGACGACTACGGCGGCGGAGGGAGCCTGGCGCTCTACAACGACGACGACGACGCCGATGACGCGGACTTCGTCATCCCGTGGGACGGCCTCTTCAGCCCTGGCGGGGCGGCGGCAGGAGGAGGGGGCCTTGGAGGAGGCGGCGACGGCGGCGGCGGTGGCGGCGGCGGCTTTGGCGGCGGCGAAGACGGGAGAGGCCTGACGTCGCCGCCGCCGAGGAGGTCGAGGAGAGCGCGGAGAGCTTCGGGCGCGGGAGGAGGCGGCGGGGGCGGCGGAGGGGGCCAGGGCCTGTCGCCGCCGCCGCCGCCGCCGCCGCAGCAGCAGCAGCAGCAGCAGCAGCGGCACTTCCAGCAACCTCCCCCTCCCCCGCCTCCGCCGCAGCCGCGCGCGTACTCCCCCAAGGCAGCCCGCCCGAACTATGGTCCGCGCCCCACGATCTCCGCCAGGGCGACGGCGGGCGGCGCCGCGCCGCTGCTCCCGCGTGCGCCGGGCGACGAGGCGGAGCGCGCGGCGCTCGACAGGGGGGCCGCGGCCGCCGCTGCCAGGGCGGCCGCCGCGGCCCTGCCGCTGCTGCTGCCCTCCTCGTCGCTCGCTCCTGTCCTCCCTCCCGCGGCCGTCGTCGCGGCCCCGGCAGTCCCCCGGGCCCCGGCCCTTGTCACCGGCGGCGGAGGGGGCACGCTCGTCGACCCGAGGGCAATGGTTTCTTGCTCCTCTCTTCTTTTGCAGCAGCAGCAGCAGCAGCAGCAGAGAGACCACTGCCACTGGGCTCCGCACCAGTTGGCGACGCTTCGAGCCCAGATAGCAGCGCACGTGCAGCTGCTGGCGCGCGTGGCGCTGTGCTGCGGCGACGACGAAGATTCAGGAGATGAATACTATGACGACGACGACGACGACGGCGACGAGGAAGAAGAAGAGCTGAACAACGGCGGCGGCGAAAACGGAAACGCAAACGGAAACGGCGGCGACACCACCAACAGCCGCCGCCGCGGGGTCGATCGCCGCCGCCGGGCCCAGGCCGCCCTAGGCGCCGCCGCCGCCGCCCGCTCCTTCCTGGGCGACGTCGGGACGCGCTCCAGCTCCCTGAGCGTCCACGCCGCCCGAGAAGGAAAACCGGCGCTTCACCCGGAGGTCGCCGCGGCCGGCTGCTGCCCGAGCCTGGTTCCGATGGACCCCGCGCCGAGGTCGGTGGCCGACCTCCCGGCGACGCGCGCGGCGCCGCGCCTGCTGCAGGAGCTGGTGGCTCTGGCCTCCCGAGAGTCGAGGGCGCGTGGGGACGCGCCGAGGGCGCCGAGGCCGCCGAGGCCGAGGCTGCGAGGGGAGAAGGGCGGCAGCCGAGCGGCGGTGCGAGCGGCGAACAACCACATCGAGCGCCTCGCGCCCGAGCTGCCGCCCGAACTGCCCCCGGCGGCGGCCTCGCTCGTGGCCCGCCACCGCGACAGCGTCTTCGCGGCGCCGCGCCTGCCCGCAGTCGCCCTGGGGAAGTGGGCGACCCGGCCGCGGCCCTGGTCGCCCGCGGAGACCGACCTGCTCGCGCGCGCGGTGCTGCGGTTCGGGTGCCGCAACAGCGCCAGGAGCGCCGCTGCTTCCGCAGCGAATGGCGGAGGCGGCGACGCGAGCGACGTTCCGGTGGACTGGGCCGCGAGGGCGGCGGCGTACCTGCTGCCGGCGGTGAGAGTTTTCTTTAGTGTTCGCCAAAAGAGGGGGAAAAGTCGTCGAGAAAAAAAACTCACCTCTCTCTCTCCACTCTCTCTCTCTCTCTCTCTCTCTCTTCAAAAACGACTCGCCAACTCCACAGAGGACCCCCGAGGACATCCGCTCTCACCTCCGTAGCCAAACTGCCGCCCGCGCCCCTCCCAACCCCGTCAGGAGGGCCCGCGACGCCGTGTGGGGCGCGCTGACTCCGGCGGAGGTCGGTGTCGTCGCGCGCGTCGCCGCGGCGGTCGGCGCCGCGCCTGATGCGGCGCTGGGCGGCAGCCTCGCCGTGTGCGGCAGCGGGGCCTCCTCCGCCTCCTCGGCGGCGGAGCGCGCGATCGCCGCGGCGGGCCCGGCTCTGTGGCGGGCCGTGGAGCGCGCGCTGCCGTACCGCGACGCGACGATGCTGCCGCGGCTGTGGAGGGAGGCCGGCGGGGCGAGGGCGGCGCTCG
>Ga0210003_1003258_pt1 | contig 13307 bp, 2 predicted proteins | sample LantaG_FD_182804 | JGI IMG/M metagenome (GOLD analysis project Ga0210003, IMG submission 182804) | Deep subsurface microbial communities from Baltic Sea to uncover new lineages of life (NeLLi) - Landsort_02402 metaG (SPAdes) (version 2) | ecosystem: Environmental > Aquatic > Marine > Oceanic >... | reverse complement strand
ATGGCCCCGGCAGCATTCGCGGCGAAGTGTCTTGAGCAAGGCTCCGGTACCCTCCGCCTTACTCAAGACAAGGAGAATACGTGTGAAATACTCTCATGACGCATGGACCAAAAACAGGGGCAGGCCACCTTCAAAGTTCTTTGGGTCGCTTGCCGTGGGAAGGCCAATAATATTTGCAGGAGATAAGAGCTCGGCTCTGGCAAGATGGATAGAGACTTATAAAGTAGGATGGGTCTTGACGGAAGAAACGGCGCCTTTTGTTGCCGAGCGATTGAAGCAGCTCTCACAATCACGGGAACAGCTCAAAAGCCTGTGGCAGCGATGCCATCAGGTATACCAGAACAGTTTTTCAAAGAAGGAAATCGCAGACCAGTGGAATTATGAATTGTGCAAGTTGCTTGAAAAGGCTTGAACCGTAGTGGATAGGGCTTAATCCGACGGCGCTGCCGCTTAGCGTATGAAAGAGGACTCGGCATACGGCTGTTCAGTGAGATTGAAATAGATTGATGTTTCATACACCAATAGTATATGCCTTTATTTTTGCCTCCGCCCTCTATCATGACAGAATATGGTATCCAACCTACGGCAGAAAACTTGTAAACAACCGGCTTGAATCAAGTCATTGGGGCCGGCTATTTTCAGATTATCGGCCTGGTTGAGACAAGCCAGGACGGATTAGAGAACAATCTTAGTGACACAAGAGTCCTGTTCCACTCCGATACCCACCGCCATAAAAATCATTTCGGACCTCTAATATCGGCCTCAGCCGATATCTTCACCTGTTCTCCTTCCTCCTATCAATCCTCTACTGCTCTGATTTTGAGCTCTGCTCAAAATCGGGGAGACAGGATTTGAACTTGCGACCTCTGCGTCCCGAACAAAAAACACCTCATTTATATTACTCAACTTGACTGATTTTTATACGGGATTTTGACGGATATGAACAACTTCTCAATAAAACAGGCAATTTCTTCGATAAAACCTTTAAAGGAAGAAAAATCTATCGGCAGGAGATTGCCAATATGTTTGAAATCGTCCGTTTCCAGTCAAAACTAAAATCTTTCTTCGATTCCCTGCAAAATCAGTTCTGTCTTGGCGCGCAGTTCAAGTGGAAAATATTTCTTTGACTTTGTGAGACGTTCCTTGCCAATCGGCAAGCTAATATTCATTCCATAGGAAAAAGCATTAACGTCTATTTGCAGAAGGCTCCAGGGCTGGGTCGCTCGGAACGACGGACGGGTGAGAATGGGCCACGCAAAAGCTTGTCGGAACCTGGCCGCCGCACGCCGAGGGGAACAGCCCGGTTGAATTGTAACCACGCTTTCAAAGACCTCTCACTCAGCAAAATCCCCAACAACACCGAACTATACGAAGAGCAGCGTCTGTGATGGACGATTTGCTCGAAAAAACTGACGCCCAAATGACGCCTGAGGCCGATTTTGGCAAAAATTATGGTGAATTTGAGTTGCAAAAAATGTGGGCAAGCACTTATAATACGTTGGGTTATAAGAATTTTGTCCCCGTAGCTCAATTGGATAGAGCGTTGGCCTCCGGAGCCAGAGGTTGTGCGTTCGAGTCGCACCGGGGATAGTCATTATGTCATTCTTATACTGCCGTAGTACAGGCTCTCAAAGATTTGCCCGGCACTTGGTACTGCGCACGATGCACTTTTTTGATATCGTCGCGTTCTCGGCCCATGGTGCTCGACAAGACTTTGTGAACGCCGGCCGATGTGGCTTTATCCGGCTCGTAATCTCCGGATGGTGATTTCGCAGGAAAAAGGTCCAACCGCAACAGGACTTTGTAAGAATTCTGTAAAAAGGCCGGCCATTTATTTTACATGCATTTTACTTTATCGCCTGCCGGAATTATCGCATAATAAACTAATCGAAACTCTGTACTTCTGGCGATTAACAATGTGTCGAATCTGTCGCAACCGTAGAGAATTACCCTTTACAGGGAACCTGAGACCTGTTAGTCTGTCCGATACAGTAACTGCTCGTATAGTGGAATTTTGTTTGTCATTTAGGGAGACCATGTCATGTGCAGTCGCTACTCTTGTGTAATTACCGTCCTGTGTACTATGGCTCTGCTGTTGTCGCTGCCACAGCACGACGCCCTGGCCAGGCCAGCCGGCTCCGATGCTCAGCCCGCCAAGGTGTACGTGCCCTACGACAATATCAAAGCCATTTTCGAGAAACCGGGCCAGGGCGTCTTCCTGCCCTACGAGGACTTCCAAAAGCTCTGGCACGCCGCACAGGGCAGGCCGAAGGACGTATCAGAAGCGCCTTACAAGTATCTCATCAGCATCGCCAGGTTCAAGGGCGCCGTCAAGCAGGAGCTTGCAGAGCTTCGACTTGACCTGACCGTTGACATACTGGCCGATGGCTGGGTCGAAGTCCCCATTGGTCTGGGCGAAGTCGGAGTGGCCCGCGTCGAGTTCACCGAGCCCAAAAAACCCGACGTCAAACCGCTTCTCCGCGTTGTTGACGGCCGCTATATACTTATGGCAAAGGGAAAGGGACGCTATGAGCTGGCTCTCGATTTCGTACGCCAGCTCCAGACCGAACCGGGCCTGAATATCCTCGACTATCACGTACCGTCGGCGGCGGTAACTACCATCGAGCTGCTGATACCCGAAGAGAATCTCAAGGTCGATGTCGAACCACTGCTGGCTGCTTCCACTTCACAGGTCGAAGTCGAAAACGCAAAGGCCACCCGCCTACAGGCCTTTCTCGGCTCGACAAACAAACTCCGGCTGAGCTGGAAGCCGAAGACCGAAGCCGCTCCGGAGCTCGAACCGGTTGTTATCTGCCGGCAGTTCCAGCACATCGATATCACTGAGGCGCTGATAAACTACCAGGTCAAACTGGATTACACAATTCGCCGCGGAACCGTTGATTCCTTCACCGTTCAACTGCCGGGCGGCTTCCGCGTGACCGACGTCTCCGGGGCTAACATCGAAAAATGGGATATACAAAAAGCCGCCGAAGAAGCCGGCTCGGCGCCCTGGCAGATACTTACCGCGAAACTCTTCTCGCCCGCAACCGATGCATATACGCTCAAAGTCAGGATGGAACGATTTCTCCAGGAATCCAAAGTCACTATTCCGATTGTTCCTGTTGCGGACCACAAGACGCTCAGGCAAAGCGGCTTGATAGGTATTACATGCTCGCCCCGGCGCCTCTACAGCCTCAAAGACATAACCAATCTGGCTCGCGTAGATACGGGTAGACTGCCGGACAACCTCCAAAACCAGCCGGGCGTCACTGCCTACCGCTTTATCGCCGCGGATTACAGGGCCAATCTCGAAATTGAAACAACTCTGCCGAGAATCACCGTCAAGCAGTACTGGATGCTCGGCGTCGACAGTGACAGACTCCGATTAAAAGGACAGCTCGACTATAATATAGAACGGGCAGGGGTTTTCGAGCTCCAGATGAATTTCCCGGAGCCCTGGAAGATTGAATCGCTTGGCCCGACCGACGTGGTTGATGACTATCAGCTAAAGGGCAAAGGAGACCAGCGGCTCCTTCACATACTCCTTCGGAAGGAAAATACCGGCAGCTTGACTTTGCAATTGAGCGCCGCTGCCGACCGGGCCCAGGCTGATGCCCCGGTGGCCTTCAAATTACCCCTGGCCGATGAGAATAACCTGCAGTTGTACCAGGGCCAACTGATTCTCCTGCTGGCGGACCAGTTGCGGGCCGAGGTCCAGCAGCTACAGCAGCTCCAGGCCATCCCCCTGAAGCAGGCAAAGAGGCGCTCGGAAATGGACGGCGTCTCCTCGGTTATGGCATTTGAATTCCGCGCGATAGACCGCCAAAAACCCGCCGGTGCAAGCTTCAAAATCGCAGTCAAGCCCCCGCAGGTCTCAGCAGTCGTCCATCGCCTCGTGGATATTAGCCGCGGTTCCATCGAACAGCAGGCCGTGATTCAGTACCGCATTCGCTACGCCCCCGTCGATACCTTCTACCTGAAAATGCCGCCTGAACTCGCTGACCAGGGCGTGCGCATAACCGGTGACAACATAAAGGAAAAACCGCGAATCGAGCAACTGCCCGAAGACCAGCAAACCAAGACTGATAAACCGGATGCTGAACAGAAACAATGGGCCTATTATAAGGTCGTGCTCCAGTCGGAGGTCAAAGGCCGCTACGAGCTGTCGGTCCGCATACGAGAGAGTTTCCAGCCCGGACAGGTCGGAGAATCGAAAACAATATCAGTGCTGCCCATCCTGGCCGCCGGGAAACTGTCCGACCAGAACGGCTACATAGCAATCGCAAAGGCCGAGACGCTCGCCATCGGAAAGCCGGTCACTCAAAACCTGACACCGGCAGACCCCGGCAGCTCCACAGATTTGCCCTATGAGCCGCACCGCGAAAGAGCAGCTCTCGCATTTAAGTATGACGTACCCGAATTTGAGTTATCCTTCTCGGTCGTTACCCAGAAAGAAGCGGTGGTATTCACCACCATTGCCAGCGGCGCCATTGTAGAGCAGGCGCTGGCGCGCGACGGCATGCTGAATACACACGTCGTTTTTCTAATCCAGACGGCCAAAGGCGATAGACTGCCAATCACTTTGCCCCCACAGGCCCAATTGACTGCCGTACTCTTGAACGGAGCCGAGGCGCCGGTCGAAATGGGGCTGTCGGAAAATGAGCGAATTGTCCGCCTGCCGCCTTCGGCTGGACAAGTATCAAAATTTGTCCTGGAAATTTCTTACGCCCTCAAGGACGTCGCACCCTCGGACCTGGCCGCGCCCATATTGCCGCCGGACGTCCTCGTCCAGCAGACTCTCTGGCGTCTTTGGCTCCCTGACGATTACTACCTCCTCGGACACAACAGAAACTTTTCTCTTATCAAACGCCATGAGTGCCTCAATATGCTCCAGACTCTCGGCAGAAGACAGCCGAGTCAGGTTGGCTTCAAACTGCCTGCTCAGGGCAAGGACTTCAACTTCATACGTCAGGGGCCTCCCGGCGGGCTGTACGTTACGATGGCGTCCAAAGAGTCCTTCAGTATCATTATCTGGCTCCTCGTGATTGTCGCCGGCGTCCTTATGCTGAAGCTTGCCGGTTTTCGAAGGGTACTCATCATCGTAGCAGCAGGTTTGCTCGCCGCTTTAGTGCATCTTTACCTGCCGCTGCTGATAGTCCAGACCCTGCGAACCGGCGTCTTGGCGGCGATTCTTGTCGTAGTGTTGTGGGTGGGTCAATGGCTGTTCCTGAGGCTGCCCGAAATCCGGAAGAAACTCCCGGCCAGGCCCAGCAAAAAGACCGCTACTGCACCTTCAGCTCCGAAAAAACAAAACGAGCAGCCGAAGCAGGACAAGGAGTAAAGTCATGCTAAAATCCCGTATTCGACCAGCAAAGTTCCCCAATTGCCGAATCTCGGCAGACACAATGGTCCGTTCCAAAGCTGTTGCCTGGGCTTTGGCGTCTCTTGTGCTCGCGGCTCTGGTTTGCCCTGCCTTTGGTGAAGAACGGCTCAGCGCCACCGACTCCGTCTTGCAGCAGCTCTCTGGAGGCGCCGCTGTGTCCAGCCCTGACATCTATGTGCCTTATGAACACCTCGCCCAGTTGATTGACCCGGCAGACAAGGCCATGTTGATGGACCGTGCCGAGTTCGAAAAACTGCTCGCTGCCGCAGAAGAAAACGCCGGCGAGGCCGACACCCTCGAACTCGGACAGATAATCCTCGCTGACTATGCCGGCGTGGTGACAGGTGAAAAACTCGAGCTGACCGGTGAGCTTCAGGTGCTTTCAATGAGCGAACGACCCATAGCAGTCCGCCTCGGATTTGCAAAGCTCGGGCTGCGCAAGCTGCTCCTGGACGGAAAAGCCGCACCCTTGGGATATGACAGAAAAGGCAGATTGTCGGTAATCCTTACGCGTAAAGGCACTCACCTTCTCAAGATTGAAGGCGCTGCCAAACTTAAAGAGCTTTCAACCGGCGGTATGCATTTCAGCATCGCAATGCCCGCGGCAGTGGCTGGGAAAATGACCCTCACCGCCGGCGGCGACCTGGACATTCATGCAACCGTGCCGAAATCCAAGCCCACCTATGACAAGCAAAATGACCGAACCAGCGTCGAGCTCACCATCGGCGGACACCACGAACTGACGGTAGTTTTGCTCGGCAACGGCCGACGGGAAGATGACCGTCCAATTCTGCTGGACGAGTCGGCCTGTACCGTCCGAATCACAAGGTCGCACCAGGTGTTGAACTCTCTTCATACTATCCAGGTCCTGCGCCGCGGAGCAAGACAGTTGCAGTTTCAACTGCCCGCCGAATGGACGGTAACCGATGTAACCTGTCCCGGTCTGGTCAGATGGTCTATCCAGGCCCCGCAGCAGCCGAACGGGCCTCAGATGCTCATCGTCCGGATACGCTCGCCCAAAGTCGGCACTACCGCACTGCATATCAGCGCCGCTGCCGCAAGCACAGGCTGGTCCTGGTCGGCGCCGCGTATCAATCTCGTCGGCGCCGTCTTTGAACGAGGATATGTGATGGCCGAGCCGGACGAAGGACTTCGCGTCAGAGGTCAAACACTCGCCAACGCCCGCAGACAAGACGCCGCCGTCGTTGCCGTCCCGGGTATCGCCAGCACCACCGCAGGACAACTCTATTTCCATTGGGGCCAAAACTGGTCCGTCCAGCTCGCCCTGGCAGGCGCAGAACTCAGGCGAAGTATCGAAGAAAAGCAAAACCTCCGGGTCACGCCCGAGCTGGTCACTCTTACCGGAAATTTTGAGGTGACCGCCATCGAGCGAGAGCTGTTCGATATCTCTTTCGTAATTGCCGCGCAGGACAAAAAATGGCACATCAGCACCATAAAGGTCAACAACAGCGACACAGGATTCGAATACCGCGTCGAAGACAAACCGGACCACCGCGTACTGCGCATTGAACTGGCCAGACCCGTCCTTCCCGAACAGCTTGCAAACGTCGAGATAGTAATGCAGCACGTGCCACAGGACTGGTACTGGCCCAGTGACGCCGCAGAAAGAACCATTACAGTGCCGGTAATTCAATCACGGGCAGAAAATGTCTCCGGTTATCTATCCGTCTTCGCACAGGGCGACCTCGACGCCGTGCCGGCAAAACTGCCCCAACAATTGCAGGTCGTACCCGTCGGGCGGATGAGCACGCTTGGGCTGCCCGAAAGAGTGCAATATGCCTACAGCTACAAACAGCCGGCCAAGGGAGAGGTTCAATTAAAGGTCTCCCGTCGTCGTCCACGCTTCGCAGCCGATTCCATCGGCCTGATTGACGTTCGACCGCAGGGCCTGTCCAGCCGATTCCGTATCACTTATACGATATCACGGGCCTCTGCAAAGAAGCTCTACTTACTCGCCGACAAATCTCTCGAACAGAATATCAGCATCACCTCTGCGACAGTGCCCATCAGTTCCAGGAATATCGTCGCCGAACAGGACAGAACCTTTCCGCTCCCCGCCGAATTGCTCCAGCGCTACAACCTGTGGATGCTAAGCCTCGACAGTCTGAGGCTTGGTAAAGTGCCCATAGATATTAGCTATGACCGGCCACTGCCACAGGGTCGCTTTTCAGTGCCCCTGGTTCGCCCGATATGCCCAGCCGAATCCGAAACGACCGCGAACGCAGCGCGCCAAAACAGGGGCCGCATAAACGAGCTCGTCGCCATCCAGGCAAGCGTGCAGCTCGCACTGACAATCAATACTGACGGCGCCAAGCCTGTCGACGCCATTGACCTGCCGCCTCTGCCCACACGAGCCGCACGAATATTGGCCGCCTTCAGATTTGAATCCGCCACTGCACCGGGAGGTTCACAGGCGGCAATGAATGTCGCCACCGCCGTCCACGAAAACTACGCCATCCCGTCGGCCCTGGCGGTATCGGCGGAGTTGACAACCTATCTCGACCCGCAGGGCTGGCAGCGAACTCAGGCAATTCTTAGAGTCGCCAACGCCGGCAGGCAGTTTCTAACCTTCCGGCTGCCACAGGGCGCCAGGCTCTGGTCGCTCCGCGTAGCTGATAAACAGGCCAAGCCCCAGCGCGACGCCCAGGGCGATTATCAGGTCCCGCTCAGGCACTCGACAGAGCCGATTCCCGTCAGGGTCGTTTATGGTTCCCAGCCGAATGACGCCGACTTCGAAAGGCTTGAACTTGGGACTATAGAACTTCCCGGCATAGAAATAAACAACGTCCGGTGGAGTGTCATACCCCCGCCCGGCTTTGAGATAACAGCCCAGCATACGAAGATGCGGGCCTGTAATCTGCCTCGACCCACGCCGGCCTATATCCAAGTGTACAATTTTGTGACACAAAATATGTTTAAAGGCTCCTTGTGGACCGCGATGCCGTTTCTTAGTCCCGCTGGAGTTCGAGAGCTTTCACAACGTACGGTAACCGGCAGTAACCTGAGGAGTATTGGCAATGCAATAATGGTCTACAGAAACGATAGTAAGGGACAATGGCCGGATTCGCTTGACCAGCTCGTAGAACATGACTACATCAATGCAAAACAATTGTATGACGCTCGTGGGAACCGCATTCAATACTTCCGGCCTCCTCCCGGCGATGTCGCCGGCGACCAGGTAATTGCAGTAGCATCTGCTGAAAACGGCCGCCACAACGTGCTTTTCGCCGATACCCGCGTACAGGCCGGCCTCGGGCTGGATGGAGGACGCGGAGACAAAATTGACAGAGCAAGGGTGGTCGCCGACATAAAGTTTGCGGGGGGCGCCCATAGGCGAGGTGGTGTGCAGGCAGTGGAACAGGCCGCACCGGCGGCAACTCCGGCTCAACCGGGTAAAATACCTCTTCTCGGAGACCTGCCGTCTGTGGGAGGCCTCTTCAAGTCTGAAGGTACTGCCTTTGGACTCACCGCGACAGGGCGATTCACGCTGCCGGTCGAGCTGGTCCCGACCGCCGGCGCCGGACCCACCGCGGTCTTTACAGGCATGGGAAGGGCGCAGCTCATTGTCGGCTTGTCGAAACAGTCTCGCCGGACCGGTTCATGGATTGTCGGATTTGCCCTCGCCGTATCTCTTGGCGTGCTGTCGGCGCTCAAAAAAGCAAGGGTCAAGGCTATGATTTTCGTCGCCGTCCTCGCCGTTGCCTCGGTGATGGCTATCTGGTCCCCTGCGGTTACGCACTTTGCAAATGGTGTGTTCTTCGGCGGGCTGTGCCTGGCGCCGCTTTATGTCCTCATTTGCCTGCTCAAGTGGCTCTGGCCCCGGCTGCGCCTGGGCCCGCTCGTCGGCGCCAAAACCGCACCGGCTCTTACATTACTTGTCATCGTATTGCTTATCGCCGGCCAGGCATCAACTGCACAAGCCGCACGCCGCGTCCGCACGCGAGTAGAACTGCCGCCGAGCGTCATTGAGCAGGTGCTCAAGGATGAGGAATTGTCAGCTTTACCCCCTCTGATTTTCCCCTATGAGGGCGACCCCACCGCAGCCGAAAAACCTCAAAAGGTCCTCATTCCTTACAGCCGTTTTGTCAAACTGTGGAACCAGGCACATCCGGACGACACCATCGACGGCCTCGAACCGGGAACCGACATCTCGCTGGCTGACGTTCACTACACCGCGGCACTCGACAAGAAACAGCTAAAGCTGTTGCTCACCACCGATGTTCAAACATACGGTAAAGACTGGGTCAGCCTCGCTCTGCCCGTGAAAGGCCTGGCCGTAACTGAAATCACTCTTGACGGAAAGCCCGCCCGATGGCAGGGCGTGCCGGGCGCCTCTCGTGTCACAAGTGATGAGCGTTCAGCCATAAAGGTTACACACTCACAGGCCGGCATCGTCTTAATGCTGCAGGGCGGAATTTCAGGAAAACTAAAGCTCAGCGCCATAGCAACACCCACCTACTTCGGACGCAGGGGCACAATAGACTTTTCCCTCCCGCCGCTGCCCGCAGCCTTGATGGATATCACTTTGCCCGAAGAGGACCTCGAGCTTGAGGTCGACGGGCTCGACGCCTTGCCGACAAAAAATAAAGCCAACGGTAAAGTTAGCTGGACGATTCCGCTCGGAATCACGCGAAAGCTCACACTACGCTGGCTACCCGGACTCGGCGTCGCCGCTGCGGACCGCACACTCTCTGCCGCCTGCGAGCACAATATCTATGCGTTTCACTGGGCCGCCGTCGGAGTATCGAAAATCAATTATACCTTCTCAGCCGGCGAGCACGAGCGGTTCGGTTTCTATCTGCCTGCCGACGCCACGCTCACCGAATTAGAAGGCGCCAATATCCGAGACCATCGCCAGGTCGCGCAGAAAACCATCGACGGCAGTCTCTTCAAGCTCATAGAAGCCCGTCTTTACAGACCCGCTACAAAACGATATGGGCTGACTGTAAGATGGTTGACCTCGCTGCCGGCGCTGGATGACCCGGCTCGGCTGCTGCTTGTTCGCGCCGCCGATGTCGCTCGCGAAAGTGGAACCGTAACACTCCACGCAGCAGGTGGAATGCAGCTTAAGGTCGCAGACGTCACCGGCGGACGAAGGGCCGCCGCAGGCTCAGACGCCGTCGAACCAGAAGCGGCGAAGACCAGGCCCGTTGCAAAGTATTACTGGCCTTACCGGCCTTTTTCGCTGTCCATAAAATTGTCACGACTCGCCGTCAGCCCGAAGGCAAGCCTTGACCAGCTTGTTCGTATCAGCACCGACCGCGTACAACTGCTTATCCAGGCTGCTCTCAAAACCGACCAGGGCCGGCTTTTCGGTACCAATTTCGCGCTGCCCGCCGGCTACGAATTGCTCAGTGTCGTCGGACCCGATGTCGAGAACTTCTACGAAAGCAGCATCCAGGACACAAATCTGGTGAACGTGAAGTTCAGCTCCGCCGTCAGGGAAACTCAAATGGCCCTCGTGCTCGTCAGCAAAGACGTGCAGCTCGAGGATTTCCGTGTGCCTATGGTCACGGCCGTTGATTCCCGCTCCACGGCATTGCCCGAACAAACCGGCCGGGTTGCCATCCAGGTCGCAGCCTCGCTCGATGCCAGAACACTTGCGGTCACAAACCTCAAGTCCGTCATACCACGCTCGTTACGCGACTGGCTCGACGGCAACCAGGTTAAGGCCGTCCAGTTCGCATACAGCTATCAGCAGTCACAGCCGTCACTTACTCTCGGTATCAGCCCCAGGCCCACTCGCCTCGACGTCGAATGTTTCGCCGGGCTCGTAGTCAGAACAACCGCCGCCGCCTACACTTACAGACTGCGATATGACATCGACGGCTCACCTGTCGACCATTTGAAATTCTCTATGCCGAGCGAATATGCTTCGCTGGTGGCCGTCGTGTCGCCCGCGATGCGAAGTGTCACGCAGTCCGCCAAAGACACCGGACGCACGACCTGGGATATCGCCCTGGCAAACGAAGTAACCGGAACCGTCGACGTCGCCGTCAACTTCACCCTGCCAATCGATGAAACCACCACGCAGTTGAAGCTGCCGCGCATCGAAACCGACGCCCCCAAGACCTACCACGCGATTTTGGCCGTGCAGAATATCTCACGCCACAAGATAAGTGTACAAGACCAGAATACTCTGGAAGAGCTTGCCCCAAGCCGCCAGAGACAGCTTATACCACCTCAAGTGAGACAATCCCTCCAGTACGTCTTCCAGTCTTTCACGCAGGATTGGTCGCTCGCCCTCGATTTCACAGCAGCCGAACCCGCCGCAAGAATCCAGGCCGTCGTCGACCTGGTTGCAGTGACCACCGTCATAGACCGCAGCGGCCAATGCCGCTACGAGGTCAGAATCGCCCTGCAGAACAGAAGCGAGCAGTTCCTCCGCGTAAAGGTGCCCGAAGCTCTGCGCCTGTGGAGCGCGACGGTAGCCGGTCAGCCCGTGAAACCCGTCAAACCTGCCGAATCGTCCCAGGGAGAAATCTGGATACCCCTTGTCAAGACTTCGCCGGGCGGCCTGCCGTATGATGTCTTCCTGTATCTCGCTGACCAGGCCGACAAACCCCTGCTAAAACCTCTTGACGGCATAACCCGGCTTACACCGCCGGCAATTTCAATCGTCAAAATGCCTGTGACGCAGACCATCTGGTCGCTGAGGCTACCGGAGGGATACAAGTATATCCGACCGGGCGGGAATATGTCGCCCGTCGTAGGAACCGTCGAGATGCTCAGTCTCAATATACAAGCCAGGCTCGACCAGCTAAAAAGGCTTGATGAGAGCTACCGAGAGGTCGCCGATTCTTCAGAACCAAAAGGACAAATCGCCGCCGGCAACTGGCGGGCTTTCAACAAAAAGCTTAGCCAGGAAATCAGCAGCGCCCAAAGGTACCTCGAAGCCAACAGCGACCAGATAAGAAAAGAGGACTTCGAGAGACTACAGGCCAAATTCAACAAACAGCAGGTCCTGCAATCGACAATTATAACCGGAAATACTGCCTTCGTCAGACAACAGCAGGAACAGGTCACCAACAATATGAACGTCTACCTCAATTTATCATCCGGCAACGCCGGAGTAGTCGAAGTCCTTCGAAACAGCTTCCTGGAGGAAAAACCGCAGTTTGTTGGCCGCAACGAAGAGCAACAAATGGACCGGCTTCGCCGGCAGTTGGAGGACGCCGAAAAACAACAACAAACCTTCCAGGCCCAGGCCGGCGAGCCCATAATCTCGAAGTATTCCCTCGATGCCAAAACGCCAACTTCTTATGAGTTCGGCCGCACCGTTACCGCCGAAGACCTCATAACCCGGGACGAGGCGTCCAAAGAGGCCGAAATGAAAGGACTTATGCGAAAACTGTCCGAGCAAAGCGCCGCTCAAATCGAAAGACAGGAGCAGCAGCTCAAATTCCAAATGTCAAACATCGCCGATAACCGCGCCCAGCGATTGTTCCGGCAAAAAGGGCAGTTGCGTCCACCAGGTCCCGGCCGTGCAAAGAGGCGCACGACAGCCGGAGGACAATTGGATATGGCGTACGGAGGAGGAATAGGTACAACGCGCGAGGAGCTTATCTCGCAAGCCGAAATGGATAAGGCCGAGATGAGCGTGACGGTGACTTATTCCGATGTGGGCGCCGAGGAAGACCGCGAGGAGCTCACGCTCGGAACCAGCGAAATGGCCGCCGAAGGTGAGAGCATCCAGCCCTATGTTGCAGGCGGCACTTACTCACTGCCGGTCAGCCTGCCCGGAGGCGGTATCAGGCTAGACTTCGCACGACCCTCAGGCCAGCCCCGACTCAGCGTCCTCGCCGTACCGGTCACAATGATACAGAAATGCTGCGGTGCTGCTATAGTGCTTGTTGTGCTGCTTGCACTTCTGGCTGTAATCAAAATCTGGCCCAAAACAACA
>Ga0210003_1003257_pt1 | contig 13307 bp, 8 predicted proteins | sample LantaG_FD_182804 | JGI IMG/M metagenome (GOLD analysis project Ga0210003, IMG submission 182804) | Deep subsurface microbial communities from Baltic Sea to uncover new lineages of life (NeLLi) - Landsort_02402 metaG (SPAdes) (version 2) | ecosystem: Environmental > Aquatic > Marine > Oceanic >... | reverse complement strand
TTCCTAACTTTAACTTTTCCTGTGATTTTATTTTTTATTGCATTATATGCACGATATTATTTCCCTGATATTGATAGTGAGCAAGCTTTACCAAGGACAATCCTTAGACTCAATAATCCGATTGTCAGTGGAATTATCATAGCAGCGTTAATGAGTGCAGTTATGTCATCTGCAGATTCAATACTCAATTCTTCAACTGCCATAATAGTAAAGGATATCTTTGAGTTTTATTTTAAGAAAAAACACACAGATAAAAATAATTTGAAAAACGCCAGAATATTCTCAGTAGTATTAGGAATTTTAGGAATTTTGCTTGCTCTTGTATTGCCAAATATAATTGATCTATTATTACTTACGTATACTTTATGGGCGCCCGGAATTCTTCTTCCTGTAATAGTTGGCGTACTTTCAAAACACAAATCTGGTTATCATAATAACCTTATTTTTATCTGTATGGTAACCTCTCTTGTCGGTACAATAATATTGATGTCGCTTAATATGGAATTTTTCAGATATCCCGCAATATTTGGTGTTTTAATTTCCATTATTTTGTATATAGTGGGAAGCCTGTTCCTGAAATCAAAAAAATTAACACGGGCAGTTTAGTTTAAACAAAAAAATAACTGTGCCAGTTCCGTAGATTCCTCGAATTTTTCTGCTTTATTCATATATTAACATCTAATGTCGTAAGCATACGACATTATTTGTACTTCTCAAAACTCACACTCACACTCACACTCACACTCACATTCCCTTACTATAGAATATCTATTATATATATTAGAATCAATAATTTCTTTAATGTCACGAAGTAATCTTAATGGGTGTTGCTGTCTTATTCTTCAAATTTCCATAACAAATCAGCATCAGTTTCCTTCCAATCACCTGACAATGATTGTTTGTCACCATCATAAATTACGAAAGAGCTCGGGGCGTCATATACATAAAGATCACCAAATTGAAGCATAGCAGTTGCACTGAGTCCGGCGTATTGAATGAACTGTCCTTTTGGTTTCAATGGATGTTCAGTAATCTGTGCCAGGCCCTGAGAAGGTTTAGAATAATTTGTTCCGTTATATGTGAAGTTATCCCGGTTAATCTTAATAGGGAATGTGTTCTCAAATCGTTTAGTGATTTTATTAGTTTCCGGCCGGCCAAACAGAACGACACATTCAGTATTTAAATGATTAGTGGTTATAACAGTGTCTGGTTTAATCACTTCAGGACTCAACCCAAGATAATCATTATTGAATCGTTCTGCTGCTGTTTTGTTGGCTTCTGATTCTGATACTGTACCGTATATTAAGATGATATCAGGATAGCTATCCCAAATGCGTGATAGCTGCAAAGGCATTCTTTGAAGTTTTAGGATTTCATTTTTGGCATCTATCCTCAGAGCTAATGGCTTGTTGCTTGTCTGATACTCAAAAATAGTTATAGAGTCATGCTGCCATGTTGTAAATAACTCATGTCCTTGTTCTGTCTCCAGTGTAAATTCAACTGGTAACTTAAAAAACGCTCTGTTTGATTGAAATAATTTCCCTTTTATTATCCAGTTATTACTGACTTTTTCCAGTGTAACTTTGCCAAGCTTTAAATGCGGTAATCCATTTGTTTTTTCCCATTGGTTAAAAAACCATTCAAGATTTTCTCCATAAATTTTACCTGCCATTTGAATAAAGCGGTCGGTCTCAACAGGCATAGTTGAATTAGTTAGTAGTATTTCAAATTCTTTTATGAGTTGGAAAAACTTTTCATCACCCATGACTCTATGAAGCATATGGCATACGAATGCATCGTAATTGTATTGAAGAGAGCGTATCCAGCTGGGTTCATTAAATATCTTTGAAAATTCCGTATCCCTGTTTGTAATATCCCTTGTATAATAGTCAATCGTACTCAAGAATCCGTTTCGCAATTTTAACAGTGTCTCAGGATTATCATTCGAGACGAGGGTTGTTTTATAATCAGTTAAAGCATCGGCAGGAAATGGATCTAAGTTGTGATAAACGTTACTTCTTGCCTTGGTAATTTTCCCTATGTTATACACAGAAGAAAGTAATCCATCAACCTGGCCGTTTTTGATTGGCACCCACTGATAACCATAACCGTTATGATGCTTTTTAGGGGCATCCGGGCCTAAAAAGATATCACGCCCCTTACTCATAATTACCTTATAATTATGCAATTGGCCAAATAGTCCCGCATTGGGATCTACAGGTATCCAGCCATAATTGGTTAGATAAAATTCAGCCCACATATGAGGACCCAGTCCATGATGTTGTGCACCTGCAAATCCGTCATCAGTTAACATGGTATCCAAATTGGAATACATCGTTGAATTTCCTTCATTAAAATAAGGACGCCATCCGATTCTACCGTAAACGCATCTCGCCGGAATTCCTTCCGAGCGACACATAGCTACAAAAAGGGCACTGTAATGTGAACAATCGCCGGTAAAATATTCTTCTCCACTCCTTTCATCAATTTTGGAGTTAGAAAACATATCATCAAGATTTCTATTCATCCCTTGATAATACTGAATTTTTCTATGAACAAATGTTAATATTTTTTGTGCCTGGAGGTATGGATTAGTCTCATTACCAATGGCTTCTTTAGCCAATTCTCTCACTTTTGGAGTAATATGAATAGTGGTACCCGATTTAGTATATAATACATATTCTTTACTTGTTTTGTCGTATGGTTTTATATTGGATGAATCAATCATTGTGTAGACCTCATAAGATAATAGTCGTACCTGAATATTAACCTTGTAAGAGGGCTTTATCGGATATTTCCCAAAATCCCAATAAAAAATCTTATTCCCATATTCCGGATCAGTAAATTGAGAATGAGGCTCTGGCTGAATGGATACAATTTGAACATTTTTTTGTGAATCCCATTCACGAGGGATAGGGATCCAGACCTTAAGATCCTGATCTCTGTCAATTTTTGCAGGATCAGGAGTAATCTCATAAGACATTTCAACATTATAGACTCTGGGATTTCGGTAACTGACATAGGATGAATCTAATCTGGTCTTATAATAATTAGAAAAGCCCGGACTTTCCTGAGAAAGTAAAACTTGAAGGTTTGATAAAGACAAAACAACAATAAAAACCAGATATATACTTTTAAGTACATAACTTGATCCAAGACTCTTGTTACAAATATTAGTGATCATGATTAATTTTCTATTTAATTAATATAATGTGCATTTCTATCAATAATTATACTTCGAATTTGCATTCTGTTACTCGAGAAACTTTTAACAGGATTTCAATATAGATGACTATTAAGGTACTAATTTACACATTAAATGTCAAGTAAATAACAGAAAATAATTTAACTTGCTATCTGAATTTAAGAGAATAATAATATGGTATAACTATAGGATTTTATGCAATTTACTCCGCCTTTGTTAAAGCTACATCTGACGCATTGTCACGGTATTAAAGTCACAATAACTATCTGCCAATTAAGTATCTTTTAGTTTTCGTGACGCCGCACCCATAAATCGCAGACCCTTGTAGATCAGCGATTTACAAGGGTTTTTAAGTTTTTGGTCAGATTATTGTTTTGTTTTACTCACAAAGAATTTATTCATCATTGTTTTGGCTGCTAAAGGTGTTAAACGAGTTACAGCCATTTTGTAAGTTTTAATAATCTTCATTTTTTGAGTCCAACCACAAACAGCTTCTTTCATAGTCAATGGCCATAGATCATTGTCCTTATACGCAAGTAAAGTCTCTTTTTCATAATTATATGAAAATTCTTCAAGTTCTGCTATAATAAATTCAGATCCAACCTTGCCACCAGGTATTTCATAATGTCTTGAATATATGACATAGACTTTATTGTCCGGCATACCATAATAATAAGCAGGATTTGGCGTAGGAAAATAATGTTCATTACCCTTGGCCTTGTAGATAAGTTTGGGCTCTCCTTTAGAGCGTTTCATGATAGTGAGTATTTATGAAATACTCTGCAAGGTAATAAAAATCCGGCTCAGAAGGCTGGTTTTTTGTTCCTAGTCTCCGCAATAGATATTAATGGTTACACTATTAAGAGAAACGATAGATTAATATTTTATTCATACCTTTAATGGGCAGGCTGTTATTAGAATATGTATAAAACACTACTAATAGCCAGCAATTAATAAATTTAATTTTGGATAGTAATATACTCTTAGGGTGAGGTTTTTTTCTTAAATTTGGGGAAAGAGTATTTAAATAGCAATTAAAAATGAATAGATTATTAACAATATTAGCAATAACAATAGGCTTAATTTCCTGTCAAACGGGAGGGCGAATTTATGTAAAACATCAGGAATTATCTCCTCAGCTGGAATGGTTAAAGAAAGATGCACGAGAATTTAAGGTGCCCATTAAAGACATTAATATTGCATACAATATGAGTCTGTCATTTCGATATGTCTACGGTTATCAATATCAATTTGCAAAAGTGAAAGTAACCGAAACCAGTCCGGGCGGTAAAAAAATTGTAAAAGAATATGATTTAAAGGTAAGGGAAGACAACGGTGATTACATTGGAAAAGCCGGTTTAGACATTTGGGATAGTGATCATTTGGCAGAGCCTAACAAGAAATATGAGGAAACAGGAACTTACACTTATGTAATAGAGCACAATATGCCCACTGACCCATTAACTTATGCCATGGAAATAGGCCTAATATTAGATAAGGTAAAATAAATCTGTCCTCGAATTACCTGACATTTACACTAGAATAGGTAGAACTGCTACATTTATCCGGACAATAAGTTAAGCTAAAAAACTTAACTTAACAGATTTTACTGGTAATAATATGTGTTTTGAGGCCATTTTGATATCCCATCCCAAATTTTATTGTCCGTGTCAGGTGTTCGTAGTTTTTTAATCTTATAATAACCACTTTAATATTAAGAATAATCTCTCCGGTTTAATGTAACTTTATATGCACTTTTATACGACTTACGGTTGTGAGTAAATCATTAGAAGATATAATACTTGACCTTATTGAATTATTTAGACCTCATATAGAAGGTATTGATTCCGTACTTGATATTGGAACCGGGACATCAGTACCTATCCATATTTTTGCTGAGATTTTTCCTGAGGTTAAATATAATACAATAGATATTGTTGATATCAGGAAAAGAAAAAAGTTGCCATTTGTGATTTACGATGGCAAAAATTTACCATTCGGTAATTTAGAATTTGATGTTTCCCTGTTAAATGAAACATTACACCATTGTGAAGATCCTGAGTATGTATTAATTGAAGCACGAAGAGTGGCAAAATCAATTTATGTTATCGAACATTTCCCCAATCCCAATGCTAACATCAAAGAATTAGTTAAAACTGAAATTAATGCTCTTAAAAACTTTGATATAAATTGCCAAATTTATAAACCCTTTACAGAACATTCACTTTACTTATTATTTAAGAAGGCAGGTTTAAAAGTTTTGGATAAGATTGTAGTACCTTATTATGGTAAAAGGGAAATAAGAAAGTATTTTTTCAAATTAAAATAATAGTAACTAATCAGTGCCTAGATTTTGAAGTGCCTAGAGTGCCTAAAGTTAATATTTATAGATTGAATCAGTATGTTTTATAATCGGCGATGACGTTTAACGCATGTAGCACATTTTGATTGTTTTTTATGGCAGTGTCAATAATAGATCTCAGGATAGCGAAGTTTTCAGCAGCGCTCAGTATTTTGAACTGTCCGGATATTTTTTGTTTAACCTTGACATTTCGTATGGCTCTTTCCGAACCATTGTTATTAGGAGGTACATCCGAATGATAGAGAAAGGTAAAGACATGATCACGATATTTGGTAATTCGCTTTTGAAAAGCAATTATCTCTTTGTGCTTTGGATCCAAAGACTCGGACAACAAATTATCCAACTCTTTTTCCAAAAGATCGCGGGGATGGTTTGGATAATAATAATCTGCAGGAGTAAGTTGCGTTTTAAGTTTATGTGCCTGCCTGAGCATTGCACGGAATCTTATCGGCCATACTGCTTTGTAACGTTCCTCCAAGTATTTAGTTTCTCGTTCCAGGTGAGCCGTGCACAACTGATGTGCCTTTACCGGGGTTTGAAAATGAGCTTTCCAGCAATCATGAACAAGTACCGCTTCCCGGGATATTCCACTCACATTCTCATCAATCGTGGTCGTTCCCCGGTTGGTAGAAGTGGCAATAAAGGTAGCACGTTTATTTTGCCATGTCCAAAACCAATGCTTTTTCCCGTTGATTTTCACCCCGGTTTCGTCTGTACCGATAACCCTGCTGTGAAGTACTCTCTGGCGTATCATTTCATAGCCATCAACACCTTTCGATGCCAGCCGGTTCAACAAACAATGCAAACCCCCTTCACTAACATGAACCACAAAGATGTCATTGAGCATTTCCTTAAGTCTTTTGAACGGGATGTATTGTCTTACGCTAAGATAGCCAACGAGAGTTTCAATATTTTTACCATATCTCACCACACTATCAACACCGACAGGAAAGTCACTTTCCACAATATGACCACAGCTACACTTGCAACGATAAACCCTATGTTCAGTAACTATTTGTTTGATCGTTGGGATATCAATAACCTGTCGCTTCCCGAAAAGTTCGAAAGGCAGACCACTCACATCTTTCCCGCATTCCGGACAAAAACACGCACGATGTTCAATAATCTCATCTGGTGTATCTGTCATCTCCAACGTTTTGCCTTCATGTCCTGGTTGTCCTCCTGCTTTACGACCACTTTTCTCCCGAAGACTGCTGGTGCGTGGTGGCCTGTTCTCATCTTTAGAGGGTGGCAAAGAGCTATTGTTGCTGTCTTTTCTGGTGGTAACACGCGCAAGTTCCTGTTCAAGATAATTTATTTTTGCTTTCAGCAACCTGTTTTCTTGTGCCTGCATCTTAATGATGCGCTTCAATTCTTCGATGATTATTTTGTCAGAGGTATCCATATCATATATTGCAAAGCTAACCCTGAAATCCAATATATCAAAGAACGTAATCACTTATTTATCAAACACTAATAACATTATTTGTTAATATGTATTCGTTTTTTAAAAATGTCATTCTTATGAAAACCGATAATGTTAATTTCGAAAAGCAAACTGTTAATAACACCTTATTTTTTAACTTTAGGCACTCCAAACTTTAGCTCACTTTAAGTACTGATTAGTTACAAATAATAAAATTCCGGGATCTGTATAATCTTCTTACAACCAGGTCAGTTAACCCAGGTAGGTCTTTAATACTCTACCTATCGTAGTATACTTTAATTTTATGATCGACTTGGCTTTGATCTGTCTGATCCTTTCTATTGTCAGATTAAATTCCTCACCAATTTCCGTTAGTGTGTGCGCATGTTTGCCGTTTAATCCAAAATAAAATCTGATAATATCGGCTTCTCTTGGGGTCAATTTATTAAGGGCCCTGTCAATTTCTTTCCTTAGTGAATCCGTTAACAATTCTTTATCAGGGCAGGAAGCATCTTCGTTTAATAAAACATCATACATGTTCTCTTCTTCACCTTGAACAAGCGGAGCATCCAATGAAATATAACGCCCGGCGTTTTTTATGGCTGATGTCACATCAGTAGGAGTTAGCTCTAAAGCCTGTGTAATCTCAATGATACTGGGTTCTCTTTCATACTTTTGTTCCAGTTCAGCAATGATCTTTTTTATTTTATTAATAATACTTATTCTGTTTAGAGGGAGCCGTACAATTCTGGACTGTTTAGCCAGTGCATAAATAATACCTTGCCTGATCCACCAAACAGCGTAGCATATAAACTTAAAGCCCCTCGTTTCGTCAAATCGTTGTGCCGCTTCGATCAAACCAAGATTTCCCTCATTGATCAAATCTGCAAGACTCAAGCCCAGGTTCTGATACTGCTTTGCAACAGATATAACAAATCTGAGATTTGCATTTATCAAACAATCCCGTGCCTCCAGGTCCCCCTTATGTATCCTTCGGGCTAGAGAAACTTCTTCTTCTGCGTTAATCAGCTTAATCTTACCTATCTCATTCAGGTATTTGTCCATGGATAGGTTCTCCCTGTTGGTAACTTGCTTGGTGATTTTCAATTGCCGCATTTAAAGGAGGATTTAGGCTTGTGATATATATGTAAAATACTTTATAAAGGTACCACTTATTATGAGGAAAATTCATTTCCTATTAGATATATATTGATCCTGCTTTTTTACTGAATCATTGTATATGAATTGTGCTGGCAGGATGTTTTAAATTAAATTTATCTTTATCCAATTACTTTCTATATATGAAAGATGAGAAAATTGCTTAAAATAGCTCGCCCGGGCATACCAACAGGACTCTTGATTATTATAATATCTTTTTCACCGGCATCAATGTATGCCTGTTTGAATGCAGGTGAAGCATCACATTCATCGGTGGTTACGAACCTGGTTCCCATCTGAACACCGGATGCTCCCAGCTTCATTATGTTATTAATATCCTCACCTGTATATATCCCCCTGCTGCAATAAGCGGTATAGATTGATTGTATCTTTCTTCAAAAGGCTTCAGCTTAAAAAGAGATAATGAAAATAAAATAATGATGAAAATTCTCTTTATTTAACAAACGAATATACTATGATTATTGATTTTAAAAACCAAAATGACTGGTAATTAAGGTAAAATTGATACTCAGGCTTTTGAGAAAACAAGCACCCCATTTTGCCCGCCAAAACCGAAAGAGTTAGAAATCGCAGCTCCAATTTTCACAGCCCGGGCTTGATTGGGTATTACGTCAAGATCACATTCCGGATCTTTTGATTCAAAATTAATGGTTGGAGGTAAAATCCCATGATGAACTGCCAGCACAGTAGCAGCTGCTTCAATTGCACCTGCTGCACCAAGCGTATGACCAATCATTGATTTGTTCGAACTTACTAAGATATTCCTGTATCCAAAAGCCTTTTGAATCGCCAGTGTTTCCGTTTTATCATTCAACCTGGTCGAAGTTCCATGAGCATTGATATACCCTATATCTTCCAGATCAAGACCTGCATCTTTAATTGCAAGCTGCATGGCCGCAGCTGCCCATGTGCCATTTGGTTCAGGAGCTGCAATCCCATACGCATCTGAGGTCATGCCGAATCCACTTAACAATGCCAGAGGTTTTGCTCCTCTCTTTTCAGCATGTTCCAATGTTTCCAGAACCAGAACACAGGCACCTTCACCCATCACAAATCCATCCCGATTCAGATCGAAGGGACGGCTTGCATTTTCAGGCTTTTCATTGAAAGTTGAAAGGACTCCCATGCTCGCGTAAGCATCAAAAACCAAAGGGGTCATGGTGGATTCTGCTCCACCGGCCAGAATCACATCTGCCATTCCTCCCCTGAGCAGTCCAAGTGCAATTCCAATGGAATGTGTGCCAGTTGTACAAGCAGCAGAGACTCCCAGGTTTGGCCCATGGATTCCAAGAACAATTGCTGCATTACAAACCGGCATATTGGAAATAACCCTGGGCACGGTTAAGGGATTGACCGAGCCCGGTCCCATTTTTAAAAACCGGATATGCTGATCTTCAAGATGAGTAGTATCTCCGGCGGCCGATCCAATTACACATCCAATTCTGTCCCTGTCTTCATTATTCAGATCCAGACCGGCATCCCTCACTGCCTCAATTGCTGCACTGGAAGCCAGTTGGGATACCCTGGCCATTTTACGCGATTCTTTGCGATCAAAATAATCCTCCGGTTTATATGATATTACCTCGGAACTGATCTGGCTTTTGTGAGCATGAGGATCGAAAGCCTGAATTTTTTTAATTCCCGATTTGCCTGTTATCAGTGAATTCCAGAAATCAGCACGATTACAACCAATGGAGGTAAATACTCCAATACCAGTGACTGCAACTGATCTATTTTTATCCATGACAGGTATGAGTTCTTAGTGAAATAAAATGAAGTTACGAGCTAAAGGTACAAAAGCCGGACAATCTGACCACATTTCGCCGGAGTAAATTGACCTCATCAAAATTAGTGTTCTAAAAGGAGCTTTTTCATAACTCACTCTCACACTCACGCACATGCTCGAATTCCAATCAGCAAAAGATCAGCGATCTACAAGGGTCTTTAAATTTCCCGTTGACGGTCTTGAGGATAAATTTTGTAACATACACATAATCAGCATAATACATTATGATATTTTAATTATGATAATTATACTACATTTACTTGTACAGATCCATGTATATGTTATAAAATTAGGGTAGACAATTACGGATTATTCGTGAATAGAAAAATATTGTAATATTTAAATAAGTTTTTAACTGGTTTTAATTTATTCTAATAAAAGAACTTTATGATATGGGATCAATAAATTTCAAAGTATATAAATACCGTTGGATCGTTCTTGGTGGGTATATGTTTATTGTTGCAGTTAACCAGTTATTATGGATCACTTTTGCACCGATAACTGTTGATGCAGCTAAATATTACAGTGTTACAGATCTTCAAATTGGAATTCTTTCCATGTGTTTCATGATCGTATACGTTGTTGTATCAATCCCTGCGTCATTGGTTATAGATACTTATGGGATTCGCATAGGTGTAGGCATAGGTGCAGTTTTTACAGGAGTGTTTGGATTGTTACGAGGACTGGCCACCACCAATTATAACTTTTTGCTCTTGTCACAAATTGGAATTGCCATAGGTCAGCCATTTCTTCTCAATGCCATTACCAAACTTGCTGCTCGTTGGTTCCTCATTGAAGAGAGAGCCACTGCATCTGGTCTTGGAACACTGGCAATGTATCTCGGTATTTTAGTTGGGATGTTACTAACGCCTTTCATTGTTAAAAGTAACGGTATAAATGGAATGCTACATATTTATGGGATTATTTCAATTATAGCTGCGCTTATCTTTCTGTTGCTGGCCAAAGAACGTCCCGCTACAGCTCCATGTCTTCCTGAACAGGAGGAACGTTCCCTAGTTATAGACGGCCTTAAAGATACTCTGCGCAATAAAAATTTTTATTTGTTGATGTTCATCTTTTTTATTGGGTTGGGAGTGTTCAACAGTGTAGCAACATGGATAGAAGATATACTTAGACCAAGAGGTTTTTCAACTACACAGGCAGGAATCATCGGAGGTCTTATGATTTTGGGTGGAATCCTGGGTGCACTCATTATGCCTATACTTTCTGACCACTACAGAAAGAGGATACCATTTATTATTGTTGCCCTTATAGGCCTGGCAGGTATAACTTTTGCAACCAGTTATTGGATTATTATTTCTTCCGGAATAATCTTAGGGTTTTTCCTTCTAAGTGCAGGCCCGATTGGATTCCAATACGGTGCTAAAATAACCTTTCCGGCTTCGGAAGGCACTTCAAACGGTTTGCTTTTATTTTTGGGATGGATAGCTTTAAGTCGCCATTAACAGGTTCTATGACCAAACCCTTGATTGTGCTCATCGGTCTTATGCTACTTAGCCTTGTTATGTCCAGGTGGCTCAAAGAATCCTCATTGATGAAAGCTCAAAAGGATTGAAAATTAAGTAAATAAAAGAACACCCAGGACTACGAAACCAGAAATGCATTTTAATGTTGTGTTAGGGAATCTTTAATACAGTTAGATCAAAATTAGAGTTTATAGACCGCAAATTTCTCAAGATTAATAGTCTATTTATAAAAGTTTTTATATGACAATTTAATCCTTTTTCCTATTTTGAGTCCCCAAAACCATAAAGACTATGGAGCCGTTACTTTTTATAATAATCGCATTAATTCTTGGAACAATTACCAGGCATTTACTTAAGAAGATGCCTGTTCCGTATACCGTATTGCTGGTTGTGATAGGAGTAATTCTTGGAGTAATATCACGATTTCATGTTGCATCAAGTTCATTATCTTCTATAGTACTCGATTCAATTTCCTGGGCCGGGTCCATCAATCCACATGTGATATTTTTCATATTTCTCCCCACTCTTATTTTTGAGGCTGCCTTTGGTATGGATTGGCATACATTCCGCAAGACATCAGTCAATGCTTCACTGCTTGCAGGTCCCGGTATTATTATAGCGTTGGGACTCACGTCAGTTTTACTGATGGGAATAAAAAGTTTAAATATTGGACTGATGGACTGGTCATGGCCTATTGCTTTTATGTTCGGTGCTCTCATTTCAGCTTCAGACCCTGTTGCGGTAGTAGCTATATTGAAGGAGATGGGAGCCAGCAAGAAACTCTCGACATTAATAGATGGAGAAGCAATTCTGAATGATGGAACGGCTATCGTTCTGTTTATGGTTTTTTATCTTCCATTATCAGGGCAGACTGCTGAGATGAATCCTTTTCTCGATTTTTTAAAAGTGGCTATTGGTGGTACTCTTTTTGGTTTGATTATAGCCAGGATGGTTATGTTCTGGCTCAAGAAAGTCTTTAATGATGCTATGGTGGAGATCGTTGTACTTCTTGCCTCAGCCTATCTAACATTTTTTATAGCTGAGGAGTTTTTACATGTGTCTGGAGTGCTGGCTATTTTTGGTCTGGGTATAACAATGGCCAGTGTAGGTAAAACCCGTATCAGTCCCGAGGTTGTAAAATTTCTTCACGAGTTCTGGGAACTGGCCGTCTATATAGCTAATACTCTGATTTTCACAATTGTAGGAGTGGTAATTGCTAGCAGGGTAACCTTTACTGCAACCGATTTTGTGATTCTCCTGATTCTTTATATAGGCATCCATATTGCAAGAGCTGTCATGCTTGCCCTGCTATATCCTTTTATGAAGAGATCAGGTTATGGCCTTAATTTTAAAGATCTGGTTGTTACCTGGTATGGATCCTTAAGAGGGGCAGTAGGTCTTGCCCTTGCACTTATTGTGGCAGGAACGGAGTTATTACCGGTTGAGGTAAGAGACCAGTTTCTTTTCCTGACGGCAGGGATAGTAATGCTTACTCTTCTTATAAATGCTACCACCATTAAGTTCATTGTAAACAAGTTGGGCCTGACAAAAATAGCTGCCTCAAAAGCAATAATACTGAACCAGACATTTAAGACAGTGACAGAAGAGATGGAGGCAGATGCTATAAAAATATCATCAGAAAGATATTATAAGAATGCAGATACTGAAACCATAAAAAACTTTCTTCCGGGTTTTAAAAGTATTAAAGTTGAGTCTACATTAGAAACCAATGAACTTGCAGAACTCAGACGAAGGGTCCTGGAAAGGGAAAAAGCGACCTACTGGGAACAGTTTAACAAGGGAATTATAAGTTCAGAAACGGTGATCAAGCTCAGCGAGTCTATCAGCGAGATGCTTGACAG
>Ga0210003_1003256_pt1 | contig 13308 bp, 9 predicted proteins | sample LantaG_FD_182804 | JGI IMG/M metagenome (GOLD analysis project Ga0210003, IMG submission 182804) | Deep subsurface microbial communities from Baltic Sea to uncover new lineages of life (NeLLi) - Landsort_02402 metaG (SPAdes) (version 2) | ecosystem: Environmental > Aquatic > Marine > Oceanic >... | reverse complement strand
GCACCAGCCCGCCCAACACCGGCATCCTCACAATTTCAAACGTCACCCGGGGAAGCAGCGTGCAGGACTGGTCGCTGTCGGCCGGCGACCGCGCCCACATGAGGATCGTAGCACCGTGACGGGCGGGGGGAAGGCTCATCACCCCACGATCGCCGTGCCCACGCGCACAATCGTCGCGCCTTCCTCGACGGCGATTTCATAATCCTGCGACATTCCCATCGACAGGTGCGGCAGCGACGTGGCGAGGTCTGCTGCGATCTCATCGCGAAGTTCGCGCAGCGACCGGAAGGAACATCGCAGCGCCGGCTCGCCGGCTCCGAACGGCGCCATAGTCATCAGGCCTTGCAGGTCGATGCCCGGCAGCGCGGCGATCCCGGGGGCCGCCTCGCGAGCCGCGCCGGGGCTGAATCCGAATTTCGATTCCTCGCCCGTAACGTTCACCTCCATCAGCACCGGCACGCTCTTCCCCTGCCCAACGGCCGCCTTGCTGACGGCTTCGGCCAGACGGATGGAATCGATGGAATGAATCATCGCGGCTATGCGCACGGCCTGTGCGACCTTGTTGCGCTGGAGGTGGCCGATCATGTGAAGACTGGCGGGGCAGCAGGAGCCGAGTTCGTCCATCTTGGCGGCGGCGTCCTGCACGCGGTTCTCGCCTATGTCGGCAACGCCGAGGTCCAGCAGCTCGCGTATGACGCCGGTGCCGATGGTTTTGGTGACGACGACCAGCGTGACGCCGCCGGCGTCGCGGCCCGCCCGCCCGCAGGCGGCGGCGATCCGCTGTCTTACATTGCTGAGCTTGTTTTCCAGGGCCACTCCGTGATCCTCCTGAAAAAATCGGGGGGAAGGGCTGGTCTCCGGCGACCTGCCCTTCCCCCGCATCTGTCTGCTTATCCGGCGGTTGCGTCAAACGGTCGAAGTGTCGTCATCGTCTTCGATTTCGTCATCGTCATCGCCGTCATCCAGATCGTCCTCGTCCAGATCGTCATCGCCGTCGTCCAGGTCGTCGCTTTCTTCGATATCTTCGTCTTCTTCGACAACGTCGTCCTGTTCGTCCTCGACGGGTTCGTCCTCGACGGGTTCGGCGCGTTCGGTCTCGCCGCTCTTCTCGCTTTCGACCACTCGCGCGACCGATACGACGCGATCATCCTTGCCGACTTTAACGAGCCTCACTCCCTGCGTGTTGCGGCCCATCGGGCGAAGGTTTGCGCCCGACATCCGAATGACCATGCCCTGCTCGGTCATCATCATGATTTCATCGTCGTCGTCGACTGCCATGATCGCGATTACACCGCCGTTGCGGCTGCTGCGCTTGATGTTGATGACACCCAGCGAGCCGCGGCCCTTGACTGGATATTCATCCATCGGCGTGCGTTTGCCGTAGCCACGTTCGGAAACCGTCAGCAGGCATTGTTCGCCGCCTGTTACGATCATGCCGACCGCCTGGTCGCCTTCGCGGAGGCGTATGCCTTTCACGCCGCGTGCGGTTCTGCCCATCCGGCGGAGTTTTTCGCCCGCGAATCGCGCCGCCCTGCCGTTCTTAGTGGCGATAAGGATGCCCTGCTGCGGCTGCGAGATGGCCACGTCGATCAGGCTGTCGCCCTCCTTCAGGCCGATGGCGATGATCCCGCCGCGCATCGGGCGGCTGAACAGCTTCAGGGCGCATCGCTTGACCATACCCTGCGCGGTTGCGAAGATGATGTCGCGCTCGTCGAATTCGGCTACGGGGATGACCGAACTGATCTGCTCGTTCTCGTGGAGCTGCAAGAGGTTGACTATCGGCCGGCCTCGCGACTGGCGGCTCTGCTCGGGGATGTCGTAAACGTGCAGCCAATGCACGCGCCCTTCGGTGGTGAAGAACAAAATGTATTGGTGCGCGGTGGCGACAAACATTTCCTTCACGACGTCGTCTTCCCTCATGCCCGTGCCGGTTACGCCCCGTCCGCCGCGCCCTTGCGTCCTGTATGTGTCGAGGCTGAGGCGCTTTACATATCCCTTGTGCGTGATCGTAACCGCCATCGGCTCGTCCGGGATCAGATCGGTAACGTCGAAACCTTCCGCCACGTCCGTCGAAATGGTCGTGCGGCGCTCGTCGCCATACTTGCGCTTAAGCTCCAGAAGCTCTTCGCGAATGATGTCCAGCACGCGCTGAGGACTGGCGAGAATCGAACGATACTCCTCGATCTGCTCCACCAGCTTGCGGTGCTCGTCGTAAACCTTCTGCTGCTCGAGGCTCGTCAGCCGCTGCAACTGCATCTGGAGGATGGCGTTTGACTGCCGGATGCTCAGGCTGTAACGCCGCATGAGCTGCTCGCGGGCTTCATCCACCGACGGCGATGACTTGATCAGTTCGATGATCTCGTCGATGTGATTGAGCGCGATCATCAGCCCTTCGAGGATATGCGCCCGCTCCTCCGCTCTGCGCAGCAGGAACTGCGTGCGCCGGCGCACCACGTCTATCCGGTGATCCCGGAAGCAGACCAGCAGGTCCTTGAGGCCGAGCGTCTTAGGCCGGCCGTGCACCAGCGCGATCACGTTCATCCCGAAATTGTTCTGCAACGGAGTGTGCAGGTAGAGCTGGTTCAGCACACGCTCGGGATCCTCGCCCCGCTTGAGTTCGATCACGAGCCGCTGGCCCTTTCGGTCGCTCTCGTCGCGGAAATCGGAAATTCCGGTTACGCTGCCGCTGTGGACCGAATCGGCGATCTTCGCCTTGATCGTGGTGCGGTTGACCATGTAGGGGATTTCGGTGACGACGATGCTCTGGCGGTCTTTGCCGGTATCCTCCACGTGCGTGCGTGCGCGTATGGTTATGGTACCCCGGCCGGTTGCGTAGCCGCGGGCGATGCCCGTGCGGCCCATGATGATTCCGCCCGTGGGGAAATCCGGCCCCTTGATGTGCTGCGAAAGCTCGTCGAGCCTGATGTGCGGATTATCGATGAGCGCCATCAGGCCGTCGATAACCTCCCCCAAGTTATGGGGCGGCACGGTTGTTGCCATCCCCACGGCGATGCCGGTGGAGCCGTTGACAAGCAGGTTCGGAAAGCGGGCTGGCAGAACCGTCGGCTCGTCGCGGCTCTGGTCATAGTTCTTGACGAACGTTACCGTCTCCATGTTGATGTCGGCGAGCATTTCGGCTCCGGGGTGCGACAGCCTTGCCTCGGTGTATCGCACTGCGGCCGGCGGATCGCCGTCGATCGATCCGAAATTCCCCTGCCCGTCGATCAGCTCATAGCGCATGTTGAAGGGCTGCGCCATGCGCACCATCGTCGCATATATACTTTCCGGGTGCGGATGGTAATTGCCCGCCGTATCGCCGGCGATTTTCGCGCTCTTACGGTATTTCGCACTCGGGCCGAGGTTCAGGTCGTTCATCGCCACGAGGATGCGCCTTTGCGACGGCTTAAGCCCATCGCGTGCATCCGGCAGCGCCCGGTTGATGATAACGCTCATCGCGAAATTTATGTACGCATCCTTCATGTCCTCCTCAATCAGGACATCGCGGATGGTCTCGCCTTTTTCTTCCATTTTCGGATGCCTTCCCTTCGTGGTGGAAATCGAGCCGAATCCAACATATATATTATACAAAATCCGGCTCGTTTCTGCAAGGATGATTCCGATGCCGCCCGCGATTCCGCATATCGCGTAAGTCCTTGTATATCAAGGCATTGCAGCATTCATGCCCGTCGTCGCTGTACATTTGCAGTTGCGCCCGGCTTCTGGCATGGCCGGCGCAGCCCGCCGGTATAACAAGTGCTATATTCCGGTGCCCGGCACGCGAATATAACATATGCTATACGGTTATACCAGCTTTCCTGCTCTTAGCCCGCCCCATTCTCACGGTCGCAGCAAGGTTCTATGGTTTCGCAGCGGTTCTGCAATCCTCACTATCCGTCTCCTTACAAGCCCGCCAGGGCGAAAGACTTTAGCCCACGGCGTGAGCCGTGGGAACATTTCGCCCCATCATAATAAGCCTCCGCAGGAAGGCGGCAGAAAACATCCCCCATGCCGGCGGGGACGCCGGCGCGCGGACATGGGCCTCTGCCAAGGCTACAGCCTACAAGACAGCGCCCCATCCCCCGCCGCTTCACAAAAAACGCAGCTATTGCAATGGGCACTCGTTCCGGGGCATAAACCAGATTCCGTTGGCGCACACCCCTATCCAACTGGCCCCATTTTTCATTGACATCGCCCTCAAGCAGCGCTAACATGGCGCAGCTAGCGGTCAAGGCTGTGCTTGCCGGAGTTCTGAAGCCAGTTCGGCTTCGACCGTCGATCCGAAACATATCGAAGGCAACAGCAGTTGACCGGTGCTGAAATGGACCACTCCACACCATCCCGCAGGGAATTCCTCAAGGCATGTACGGCCGCAGGCATCGCCATGCCCGGGATCGCGGCAGCCGCCGGCATCTGCACCGCCCGAACCGGCGAGGCCGCCGAAAACGACCTCCCCCTGCGCGGCCGGGCCGGCAAAATCGTAGAAGCCCGCTACTACACCCCGCTCGACGCCGGCCGCATCAAATGCATGCTATGCCCCCACGGCTGCGAGGTCGCCCCGGGCGAACGAGGCGATTGCGGCGTGCGCGAAAATCGCGGCGGCACCTGCTACACACTCGTCTACGGCAACCCATGCAGCGGCTATGACGGCGGCATGCCAGACCCCATCGAGAAAAAACCGCTGTTCCACTTCCTGCCGGGCACCAAGGCCTACTCCATCGCCTGCGCAGGCTGCAACGTCCGATGCCTGTTCTGCCAGAACTGGCAGATATCACAGGCGCGGCCCGAGCAGACGCATAATTTCGACCTGCCGCCCGCCGGAGTCGTCGCCAACGCACGCAAGCACGAATGCCGCTCGATCGCATTCACCTATTCCGAGCCTACCGTCTTCTACGAATACATGTACGACACCGCCAAGCTCGGCGTCGAGCAGAACATCCGCAGCGTGATGATCTCCAACGGCTACATCTCCGCCGCCCCAATGCAAGCCCTGTGCGAGCACCTCGGCGCCGTCAAGATCGACCTCAAGGCATACACCGACGAATTCTACAGCAAGATCGTCGGAGGAAGCCTCAGACACGTGCTCAACACGCTCAAACTGCTCAAGGAGGCCGGGACCTGGTTCGAGATCGTCTACCTCGTCATCCCTACGCTCAACGACAACATGCCCGACATCCGCTCGATGTGCAAGTGGATGGCGGACGAACTCGGCGCGATGGTTCCACTGCATTTCACGGCATTCTACCCAACTTACAAGCTGCAAAACCTGCCCCGCACTCCGGCGGCAACGCTCGAGGCCGCCCGCAACACCGCGATGGCCGAGGGACTCAAGTACGTCTATGTGGGGAACGTCTGGACTCGCGGCGGCCACGACGGCGAAAGCACGTGGTGCCACAACTGCGGAAAACGCATCATCCACCGCAGCGGCTACCGCATCATAAACACGCACATCACCAACGGCGCCTGCGAATACTGCGGAGCACAAATACCGGGCGTATGGAAGGAGTGAACCGCCGCCGCAGAAATACGCCCGTAAAACGCCCCGCGCCAACCCCGACGTCTGTGTTGCAAGGCGACGTTTCGTCGCCCGACGGACGGATCCGCCTTGATTTCACGCCATTCGTTGCTGCACCCGATTTCAGATGCAGTTGCACATGGGTTTCCGTTGACAATCACGCCACAAACGTTATACTTAAAAGTGTGGACTTCAATATGTGACAGATATCCGCGCCGATGCCGTCGCTGCTCTTGCAGGGGAGAATCAAATGAACTCTCGGAATTACGACCAGCAATCGTTCGAAAACCTTGTCAGGCAACTGAATGTGAAAAACCGATTGCCATTGATTGGCGCGGGCCTGGTGCTGTTGCTGATTATCATCGGCCTGTCTACAGCCTTCTACACTGTCGGACCGGAAGGACAGGCAGTGGTGAAACGTTTCGGGAAAGTGACTGCGGTCAAACAGCCGGGTCTGCACTTCAAGTTGCCGTTTGGTATCGACCGGCAGTATTTCGTGCCCACTGAGCGCGTGCTGAAGGAGGAATTCGGTTTTCGCACACTTGCCGCTCCCGGTCGAACGCAATATGAGAAGCGCCGCGAACACTTGGGCGAATCGTTGATGCTCACCGGCGACCTGAAAGTGATAGACGTCGAGTGGGTGGTGCAGTATCAGATAAGCGACCCTGATTTGTACCTGCATCGCGTGCATAACCACAGCAAGTCGATCCGAGACATCTCGGAGGCCGTGATGCGGCGGATTGTGGGCAATTCGCTGGGAAGCGACGTCCTGACGCAGAAGCGCGTTGCCGTGGCCACCAGCGCCCGCCAGGAGATTCAGGATATTCTCACATCGTTCGAGATGGGCGTGCGCGTGGTGACGGTGGAGTTGCAGGACGTTACACCGCCCGACACCGTAAAACCGGCCTTCAACGAGGTGAACCAGGCCGAACAGGAACGCGAGCGGATGATCAATGAGGCGGAGAAGCGTCGCAACCAGGTGATGCCGCGAGCGGAAGGCGAGGCACGCAAGCTGATCGAGGAGGCGCAGGGCTACGCAGCGCAGCGCGTCAACCGCGCCAAAGGCGAGGCGGATCGATTCACCGCGATTCTCGAGGAATACCGCAAGGTGCCCGAGGTTACCCGTCAGCGGCTTTATCTGGAGATGATCGACAATGTACTGCCGAAAATCGGGCGAGTGTATGTTATAGAAGAAGGCAAAACGTCACCTATTCCACTGCTGAATCTCACCGGCGGCAGCCTGCCGGTCGAAGGAGGTCAGAAATGAATACTTCAATAAACGTCAAGTTTGCCACAATCGTAATCATTGCATTGTCATTTATTGCCGTTCTCGTGCTTCTTTCCGCATCCACCTATGTCATTGACGAAGCCGAGCAGGCAATTGTGCTGCAATTCGGCAGACCCGTAGGCGAGCCGATTTCCCGTCCCGGCCTCCACTTCAAGACGCCATTCGTACAAGAGGTGCGGCGGTTCGATAAGCGGCTGCTCTCGTGGGACGGCGACCCGAACCAGATTCCAACGCGTGGCGAGCAATTCATCTCTGTCGATACAACCGCGCGCTGGCGGATCGTCGATCCTCTGCGCTTCCTGCAGAGTGTCCACAACGAACGAGGCGCCCAGAACAGGCTCAACGACGTGCTCGATTCGGTAGTGCGCGACTACATCTCGAATACGGACCTCGTGGAAATCGTGCGCTCTAAAGACTGGCGCATCTCGAAGGAAGACCTCGAGCGCGTCGCCGCAGCTACCGAAGAAGAAGAGGAACACCTGCTGACCGAAACGAAAATGGGCCGACAGGAACTCGTCAATGCCATCCTCAAGACCGCCCAGAAACAGATGCCTCAATACGGCATTGAACTCGTCGATATCCGCATCAAGCGGATCGACTACGTCCGCGACGTGCAACAGCGTGTATTCGAGCGAATGATCGCCGAGCGCCAGCGGATGGCCGAGCAATTCCGCTCTGAAGGTGCCGGCCAGGCCGCCATGATCGACGGCGAGACGCAGCGCCTTCTGGCGGAAATCACCTCTGAGGCGCGGCGCGAGGCCGAAGTCATCCGCGGCCAGGCAGACGCGCGAGCCACCGCAATATACAACGATGCATTCGGAGCAGACCCTGAGTTCTATGCGTTCTTCCGCACACTCGAAAGCTACTCGAAATCCCTCGGCCGCGAGGTGACACTGCTGATCGGCGCCGATTCCGACTACTTCCGTTACCTTAGAACCATCGCAGCACCCGCACTGCCGTAGTGTAGTTTTTCATTCAGATCACAGATTATCGAGTGTCGCACGGCTTGGATGAAACGCACCAACGGACTTCGCTGAAGAGCTGTGTCTTTTCTTTCTCGCGTCTCCGCGTGCGCATGCCTGATGCGCTTACTCCTTGATTTTCCGGCCCGGTCGTGTTTCAATCTAGGTATGCGCCACAAGCTTCACAGCCGCCCTGATTGGCCGCCATCAGCCGCGGGCACAGCCTCTGGCCGGCAGGTCGGAATCACGACCACCATCCCCTGCGAGGTGCTGTTTGCCGCCGGGCTGCGGCCGGTTGACCTGAACAATGTGTTCATCGCCGATCCCGAGCCGGCACGGCTGGTCGAGCAGGCGGAGCGCCGGGGCTTTCCATCTAATATGTGCTGCTGGATCAAGGGCATATACGCCGCCGCGCATCGCGCCGGCATCAGGCGCGTGATCGGCGTGGTGCAGGGCGATTGCTCGAACACGCACGCCCTGATGGAAATCTGGCGGACGGAAGGTTTCGACGTGGCGGAGTTCGGTTTTCCCTACGATCGCAACATGGCGGCGCTCGATGCCCAGATCAACCGGCTGTGCGGTGTTTTCGGCACAACGCGCCCCGCGGCCGAACGGGTGCGCGAGCAGTTGGCGCCGGTAAGGGCGAAGGCTGCGGAAGTAGACCGCCTGTGCTGGGAGGAAGGGCGCGCGACGGGCTGGGAAAGCCACCTGTGGACGATCTCGTGCAGCGATTTCTGCGGAGATATCGAGGATTTCGACCGGCGCATCTCGGATTTCCTCGGCGAAGCCCGCAGCCGCACGCCCCGCAGGCCGGCCATCAGGCTCGGCTATGCCGGAATTCCGCCCATCTGCTCCGATCTTCACAAAATGGTGCAGCAGTTCGATGCAGAGATAGTTTTCAACGAGATGCAGCGCCAGTTCTCGATGCCATATCCCGCCGCTGACCTGACCGAACAATACGCCCGATACTTGTACCCGTACGATGTCTTCACCCGGTTGGACGACCTGGCAGTGGAAATACGGAGAAGGCGGCTGGACGGACTGATTCATTACGTGCAAAGCTTCTGCTTCCGCCAACTGCACGACAGGATTCTCCGCGAGCGGCTCGACGTGCCGATCCTGACGCTGGAATGCGACCGGCCCGGCCCGCTCGACGGCCGCAGCCGCACGCGCGTGGAAGCTTTTATCGAGATGCTCGCCGATTGCAGGCGCCTGCCGCAAGCGAAGCAATGAAAGCCACCGGTGCCGCCGGGGGAAGTTGGCGGATGAACCAGCGGATGTGAACTACATGCCCCAACCAGATACTCCCCGGCGCGGCCTGCCCAGGTGGCTGAAGGCATTGCTGAAGCTCGCTTTCGCGGGCGCCCTGATCGCGGTTATGGTGCATTTCGACCTGCTGGACCTCGACGTGCTCAAGGAGGTCAGGTTCAAGCCTCGGAGCATCGCGCTGGCTGCCGGCCTGATGCTGGCGGGGCTTGTGCTTACTATAGCACGCTGGCGGCTTCTGCTGGGTGTGCAGGACATCAGGCCCGGGCCGTGGTCTACCATCCAGCTCGGTTTCATAGGCTTCTTCTTCAGTTGCGTGATCCCTGGCTCGGTCAGCGGCGACGCCATCAAGGCATATTACGTGGCCCGCGACAGCGGCAAGACGGCCGGCGCCGTGGCGTCGGTGCTGATGGACCGCTTCCTCGGGCTTTACACGCTGGCGATAGTTTCGTCGACGGCTATACTCGTGCTGTGGTGGCGGGGCGCCCTCGATGTCGCGCAGGCCAACACGGCGGTCCGGGCCGGCTGCATGTTCGTGGTCGGGTGCGTGGCGGCGATGACGCTTTTCGGCGCTGCGCTCCTCAGCCGGCGCGCACGCGACAGCCGTATTCTCGCCTGGCTGCTGGACCACATGCCATTCCGCTCGGCGGTGCGCAAAATGCACGATGCGGTGCTGCTGTATAGCGACCGCCGCGGCGCCGCCGCGCTGATCCTCGGCGTGTCGTTTGCCGCGCAGGTCCCGATGGTCCTGGGCACCTACGTGCTGGGCCGGGCCTTGGGCGATGCCACCCTGCGCATGTCTCAATATTTCATGCTCACTCCGCTGGGGCTTGTGCTCAACGGCATTCCGCTGCTGCCGGCGGGGCTTGGCGTGGGCGAGCTTTCATTCGCGATGCTTTACAAGGCGTTCGGCAGCTCCGTCGGCGCCGAAATAGCCGCACTGTGGCACATCCTGTTCTTCGGATTCAGCATGATCGGCATGCTGTTGTACGTCAGGGGCAGAAGAAACTATTCGGCAATATCCGGCAAGGCTCCCACCTTCGGAGAAGATAATGCAGCAGACCTGCCTTAAGGGCGCCATACATATCCACTCGCGTTATTCCGACGGCTCCGACTCGATGGAGAAAATCATAGCCGCCGCCAAGACCGCCGCCCTGGATTTCGTGATGGTGACCGACCACAACATTCTCAAGGCTAAGCAGCTTGGCTGGGAAGGCTGGCACGACGGCGTGCTCGTGGTCGTCGGCTGCGAGATTTCCGCCAGGCAAGGCCATTGCGTTGCATTCAGCATCTCCGACTGCCGCCGCCTCCACAAGCTGCCGCCGCCGCAGTACCTTGCAAAGGTCAAGCAGCAGGGCGGCACCGCATACGTGGCGCATCCCAAGGGGAATGTCAAGCCCGAGTTCGCACTCAAGCTGTCTGAATGGCAGCACTGGGAAAACCCCGACTACGACGGCATGGAAATCTGGTCATACATGCACGACTGGATCGAAGGCTGCCACATCTGCAACCTGCGCGAGTACCTGCGCAATCCCGGCGACTACGTGACGGGGCCGCCCGCCGGCATCCTTCAGTTGTGGGATAAGCTCGCCGCGAAGCGCCGCATCGTCGGCATAGGCGCGCTGGACAATCACGCCGCGAATTTTCCCATCCGCAAGCTGCCGTGGGCGATCGTGAAGATTTTCCCCCACGAATTCTGCTTCAGAACCGTCCGCACGCACATCATCACACCCCCGCTGAAACACGAGCCTGAAGACGTGCAGACGCTGCTGGACGCGATGCACAAAGGCCGCTGCTTCATGGATTATGCGCCCCTCGGCGACGCCACCGGCTTCCGCTTCACCGCAACGCACGAAGGCCGCGAATACCAGACGGGCGACGAAGTCCACGGCGGCGCCGCAGTCGATTTCCACGTCCACAGCCCCTGCCCGGCCGATATCGTCCTGCTGCGCAATGGCCTGGCCGAGGCATCGGAGGAAGGCACCGAGCTTCACCACACAGCCGACGGCGCCCCGGCCGTTTACCGCGTGGAAGCAAGGATCAAGGGCCGCCCCTGGCTGTTCACCAACCACATATACGTCAGGTGAGGCCGCCCCCAGCAAGCCCGGCCCGGCGCCCGTCGGCCGCAATCGCCTATTCGCCGCTCAAGCGCTCGGCCAGTTGCGCCGGCAGACCGGCGGCCACTATCTTGCGTTGCGTGGCCGCCACATCATACTCGACCCTCACGAACTCGAGTGTTTGCGCGTCGGTGTCGTATATCACGTAGCAGGCGCGCGGGTCGCCGTCGCGCGGCTGGCCCACCGCCCCCACGTTTACGATGTAGCGGTAGTCGTCCAGGTCCATCTCGTGGCGCGTGTCGAACAAACTCTCAGGTTCGGATATCAGCACGATAGTGCCCGCATAGCTCTGACGGGCTTCCCGGGGCGCGCGCCAGATGACGGGGAAATGCGTGTGCCCGACGAAACAGACGGATTCGTCGGCCATCTCGTCCGATTCGAAGCAGCGCATCGCGCAGCCGGCGTCGCGCACGTATTCGAAGATCGGATCGCGGATCGAGCCATGCACGCATACGACGCCCGGCGTTATCTCGACGCGCGGCCTCATCCTGGACCGCAGGAAGCTGACGCTTTCCGGCTCCATAACGCTGAGCGTCCAGTCCATCGCCTCCTTCGCATCAGGCCGCACCGGCACAAACCGGCGTTTTTCGGCGTCCTGGTAGGTGCGGATTATTTCCTCCTCGCTATGAAGGCCCGCCTCGCGCCGCACGCGTCTGACGTCTTCTTCGTCCGTCAGGTTTATGTATACGAACATTCCGAGCGCGGCGGCATCGTGGCTGCCAAGATTATACCGGATGCGATAGCCCCGCTGCTCCATCTGCCGCAGGCCGCGGATCACCTCGTTGGGCTGCGGGCCGTAGCCCACGATGTCCCCGAGGCACATGATGTCGCGGATTTCCTCCCGCTTGGTGATGCTGCGATAGACCGCGAAGAACGCCTCCCAGTTGGCGTGTATTTCAGAAAGCAATGCGTACTTGGGCATAATTCTTCTTTCCTGCCATTAAGGCGCCGCGTTGTGCGGCAGGATCAGCAGGCGGCTGAAATTTGCGTACGAGCGGCTCAGCCCGATCGCCAGGTGGACGGGTCTGTCCGCCGCGGTTTCCTCGAATCGCAGGACGCTCCTGCCATTCACGCTCACGTTCAGGGCTTGCTCGCCCCGCTCGAAGCCGACGCGCATCGGCTCGTTGTCGGGTGCGTCCAGATCGACCTTCAGAATGCACCGGTTGCCGCTCATCAGGGCTATTTCGTTCCGCCCGTCCGGCCGCAGCACCACGCCATATCCGCCCGCCGGATCGTCCGGCCGGGCCGTCAGGATCAGCCGCACGTTTTCGATGGGGAAGGTTTTGCTTCCGCCGTCGGCGTAGCCTTCGGTGGCAGGCGAGACGGTCATGTACCACGTGAAAGCGCCCGTTCGCACGGCGCGTTCCACCAGCCAGGCTTCGCCGTCGCGCGAGCCGCCGCGAAGCCAATCGGCCGGCGCGTCGGTCATCCTGCCGCCGTGCAGCACCCAATCCCCGCCCCGCTCGAGCCACGCGGGGTTGAACGACTCGAACGTATGCTGCGTGGCGAGCGGTGCCCGAACGGTCATTCGCTCGAATACAGCCGGGCCATCCGCAACCAGCCCCACACGATTGCCGGCCAGCGGCACGGGATCCGGATAAGCCAGCAGCGGATGATCGTTCACATACGCCGCGATCCGGCCGCCGCGCCGGGCCAGAAACAGCTCCACGGTGCCGGCGGGGTCGCGGACCGGCCGCCTGATTATCTCCAGCTCGTTGCGATACAGCGAAACAGACCTGCCGGCATCTGAAATGCACAGCCGGTAACCGCCTTCGCCGTCCGCCGCCAGCACCACGCCGCCCCGGCTGTCGCTGCGAAGGCGTGCGGTCACCGAAACCGCCCCCGGCAAAGCTTCGCAAAAAAGCGCACGCCCCGGCTCGGAACACGCAAGCGTGGTGCGGCCCGCCTCGGGCGCAACATGCCAGGCGGGCGTGCTCGGCTGGAGCATTTCAGGCAACACAAGCCGCTCCTGCTCCGATATGGCGTCGGCGGCGCGTATGCGGCTGAAGCCGGCGAAGATTTCAGCGCCGCTTTCTTCCGCCGATTCGACAACGCGGAAGCAGGTGAACGCGGCGTCTTCCGCGAGCAAGCCGCCGCCGTAGTCGGGCATGCCAATGTCGCACACGTCCAGCACGCGGCGGCCGTCCACGAAGCACTCGAAGA
>Ga0210003_1003255_pt1 | contig 13312 bp, 9 predicted proteins | sample LantaG_FD_182804 | JGI IMG/M metagenome (GOLD analysis project Ga0210003, IMG submission 182804) | Deep subsurface microbial communities from Baltic Sea to uncover new lineages of life (NeLLi) - Landsort_02402 metaG (SPAdes) (version 2) | ecosystem: Environmental > Aquatic > Marine > Oceanic >... | reverse complement strand
CCACCACACAGGCAACGACGCCGCTGCCGAAGAGGACCCGGATGCGGCCTTCGAGGCCCGCCTCGCCTCCCTGAAGAAGGCCAAGGGGCAGATGCCTTACGGCGAGAGCCGCAAGGACGGCGGCGCGTCCTCGTCGAGCAGGCCCTCGGCCTCCTCCGCCGCCGCCGCCTCGCCCTCCGCCCCGGCCCGCAAGAACCTCCCCATCCGCACCGACGCGGACTACCAGGGCGAGGAGCTCTTCTTCGAGTCCGGCCCGCACCCGGGCGACGCCACGGTGAACGTCGCGCTAGGCGTGACGCTGCTGTGGCTGCCGCTCACGATCGCCGCGCTCGGGCGGGCGGCCTTCGTGCGGTACCGCTTCACGGACCGCCGCCTTTCCGTCATCTCCAACGCGCCGTGGAAGCAGGAGCAGCTGGACGCGGACTATAGGGACGTCAAACAGGTGCTGACCGTGGGGAGGGGGTGAGTCGCTCGAGTTTCGTTTTTTTCCCTCTTTTTTTTGTTTCCTCTTTTTTTCGTATTCTCTCTGCGGTGAAAAAGCAAAAAAATCGGCGGAAAATGGCTCCCTTCCTCCTTCCGCCAGCTCTCACTTCTCCCCCCTTTCTGCGCCTCGACCCTTTTTCACATTGAATCCCGAAAAAACCCACAAAAAAACTGGGAAAAAAAACAGCATCGGCCTCTGGGGGGACATGGTGGTGACGCTCAACAACGGCGACAAGGTTGAGCTGCGTTCCGTTCCGCGGTTCCAGGAGATGAAGGCTCACATCCTGTCGCGGAGGGACGCGCTCGTCGGAAAAGCAGCGGCTTGAGTTTTGATATGATTCCGTTCGAGAAGAGAAGAGAAGAGGAAGAGAGAGACGAGAGAGAGAGAGAGAGTAACCGTTCGCGTGACTTTTTTTTTCTTTTGAATGTTTTGTTTTGCAATGTTACTCGAATCGCGTTGAAACTGGCCACTCGTTCAATGAGATAAGCATTTTGAGAGGGGCGATGTGTACTGACTGCGGCGCGCTGTTCTGGGCAATGAAGTTGAAAATCGAAAAAGGAAAACGGGAGGGACTGCCAAGTTTTTTTTTTAGTCTGCGTGAAAAGAGGTGCCAAGTTTTTTTTAAGTAAAGACAATTGAAAGGGGAGAAAGCGAGCTATAAAGGGCGTAAAGCACGGCAGCAAAAGAGCGGAAAGCTGGCGAAAGGTGGGGAAGGGATGCGTTTGATAGTGTTGTTAGTTCTCTCGCACGCAAAAAGTCGATCGAAAAAAAAGAGGAAAAAACTCCTTATCGTTTCCAGATCTCCCGGCACATATAAAGCTGCGCCGCCGTGTTCCCTCCCGGGGCCTCGTTCTCTCCGCCGTCGTCGTCACCGTCATTGGTAGCGGCGGCAGCGGCAGAGCGATCGGGCAGCGACGAGATTTTCGCGGCCACGGCGGCGTCTCCCGCCACCGGCGCCGCGGCAGCCTCCTCGGCCGCGGCCCCAGCGTCGTCCTCGGCAGCTCCGCCGCCGTTGCCGCCCGAAGTCCAGAGCAGAGCGCGGGGAACAGCCGCCGAGGCCGGGCGGCGCCGATCCTCCTCCTCGTCCTCCTCCTCTTCCCTGCGGTTGAGGACGCGGAGGTGGAGCGGGGCCTCGGAGAGAGGGCCGGCAGCGGCGGCGACGCCAACGGCGGCGCCTTGACCCGCGTTCGGCGGTGCGGCGGCAGAAGAGGAAGGAGAAGAGTAGAGCGCCGACGAGGCGTAAAAGGGCGCCGCCGCGGCGCGGAGCCCCCCGCCCTGGCCCCCGCCCGCCGTCACAGCGGAGGCGGGGGCCGAGGCCGGGGCCTCCCGATACGACCGAGAGAAGTCGTGAGAGAAGCGGTCGCTGGCCCAGCCCCCTCCGCCCGCCTCCTCGCCGCTCCTGCTCCCGCTCCCGCCCCCTTGTCCTCTCCCGTCGCCGACGCGCAGGGAGCCCATCATGAGGGCCGCATACGACTGGTCGTCGCCATTCTCCGCAGAATGGGTCGCAGGGGGAGCTTCGACGTCGAGGGCGCCGCTGGCCGCGGCGCCGCCCTCGAGCGCCGCCGCGTCGGGCAGGAAAAGGCCGTCGCCGCTCTCGTCTCGATGCTGCTGCTGCTGCTCTCCCGCTGCGGCCGAGCCGAAACAGTCCCTGAAGCGCTCCTGCTGCTGCTGCTGCTGATAACTCAGCATCCCAGACGAAGCCATCGGCGACGCAGCGGCGGACGAGGAGAGAGAGGACGACGACGGGCGCGGCGCGACGAGGTGGTGCGAGTGGAAGTATCGGCCCCCGCTCCCGTTGCCGCCGCTGCTGCCTCCCCCGCCGAGCGCGCTCGAGATCCAGGGAGTCCCCTGCGCGCTGGCCGCGGCGGCGCCCGTCGCCGCGGCGATGACGGCCTGGTCGTGGGAGTAGCGGCAGGAGGCGCCCCGGTTGCACCTCCCGCGGGAGAAGTCGAAGCAGGGCTCGAGCTTCGAGGAGGATCCTCCGGCGTTGGCGTTGGCGGCGGCCGCGGCGGCGTTGGCGGCAGCTACAGCAGAAGCGGCCGTGAGCGCCTCTCCGCCAGCGCCGCCGACGCCGACGCCGCCGCTGCTCACGCCGTTGGCGGCTCCGGCGACCAGGGCGGCTCCCAGATCGTGCGCGTAGCGGCAGGCGGAGCCGCGGCCGCAGGCGCCCCGCACGAAATCGTAGCAGACCGAGGGAGGGCGCGCCGCTCCCGCTGCTGCTCCCGCTGCTACGGCCGAGACGGCGCGCTCCTGAATCTGCTGCTGCTGCTGCATGTGCGTGTGCATTTGCATCTGCATCTGCTGCTGCATCTGCTGGTTGCGGAAGGCCTGTTGCAGCTGGCTCCGGTGCTGCTCGTGGTCGAAATGTCCGGAGAGGAGCTGCTGCTGCTGCTGCTGCTGCTGCGAGGGAGTGCTGCTCCCGCTCCTGGCTCCGCCGGCGTCGTCGCCACCGCCGCCGCCGCCAAGGAGCCCGCCTCCCTCCCTCGCCGCCGCAGCCGCCGCGGCTGCCGCGGCCGCCGCGGCGACCATCCTCGCCCCCGCGGGGGTCCCTCCCAGCGGCGCCCCAGCGGTCGGCGCAGCGGGCGGCGCCCTCGCCGCGAGCGCCGCGAGGTCGTGCGAGAACCGGCAGAGCAGCCCGCGGCGGCACGCGCCGCGCAGGAAGTCGAAGCAGGCGCCGCGCTCCAGCGAGTTGACCGCGACGATGGTGGCGACGTCGTGGGAGTAGCGGCAGGCCGAGCCGCGGCCGCAGGTGCCCTTGGTGAAGTCGAAGCAGATCTGGGTCTTGGCCGCCGCCGCGGCGGGGGCCGCCGCCGCGGAGCCGCCGGAGGAGAAGGCGGCGGCGGTCGCTGCGGAGCTCGACGAGTTGGGTGTCGCGGCGGCGGACGAGGGGGGGAAGACGCCGCCCGGGGTGGGCCCCGCTCCCGCGAAGGCGCCGAGCCCCGCGGAGAGGGGCCTCCCTGCGTGGTAGCGAGCGAAGCCCGAGGCGGCCGAGGCGGCGGCGGCGGCGGCGGCGGAAGCCGAAGATTCGGCGGCGGCTGCCGAATCGAGAGCCCCGGGGGCGCCAAAGGGGAGGTTTCGAAGCTGCTGCTGGTGCTGATTCATTTGCTGCTGATGTTGATGATTCTTTTGCAGCTGCTTCTGCTGCTGGTGGTGATTGGGCTGCAGCTCGATCGCCGCCAGCGAGGACGAGGAGAACGGCGAGAACTGCGGGAAAGGGGCGCCAGCGGGCCTCAGCGACGGGAACGCCGGCGCCGAGGCCGAGAGGACGGACGAGGCGTCTGCACTCCGTCGCTGCTGCTGTTCTTGCTGATGCTGCTGATGCTGCTGTTCTTGCTGCTGCTGCTGCTGCTGCTCTTGCTGCTGATCGGAGAGAGGAAGGGCGGAGAGCACCAGGCCCTGCTGGTGGCGCTTGGCCGGGGGCTGAGGAGGAGTGAGGAGAGGAGAGAAGAAGAAGAAGAAGAAGAAGAAGAAGAAGAAGAGGTTGTTGGTTCGGGCAGCGTCAGCAGAAAAAGAGGGGGGAGGTCTGAGATTCGAAAAAAGTCGGAGCGAGCGAGCGAGGGGGAGAGAGAGGGAGAGAAAAGCCGGCGGTGAAATTAAAGCGTCGGATGTCAGCGCGCCACGCGCCTCCGCTTTGCGATTCGACCTCCAAATGCAATCGCTATCGATCAGTTGCGCCGATCGAAGGAAAAAGAGAGAAGGAGCGATGAGCCAGAGCGAGGCGCTTGTGCTGACGAGAGGGAAAGGGAGCCTATTCTTGATTTCGCCTCGACGTCACCACGTCGAGGTGATTATTCAAATCGGTGCGAGTAATCTGCCCCGTCAAAGGGACCCGTTCAGGGCCTCGAGGCGACCCACTCTTCGCGGATATGGACTGAGAATGCCGTATCGGGATCCTACACGACGTGCATTGGACCTGAACTCGAGCAAACGTACCTGGAGCGGGTCGGCGTTTTCTTCTTCACCTGTCGGCGAAACGTTCGACGGCGGTGGCGGCGTCGGCGTCGGCTCTGACAGAGGCCATGATGCCGCCCCCTCTGGAGGGGCTTCGGCGGCGCCGAGGTCGTCCATGTGGTGGTCTCCGCGGTATCCCTTTGGAGAACGTACCGGTAGGGCGTCTGCGAGAGAGACCAGGAAGAGAACGGAGCTGGCGAGAGAGAAAGGGGGGAGGGGAGGGGGCGACTCTTTTTCAATCTCAACGCGCAGAGTGGAGAGAGAAACGAAAAATCAAATGACGTTCGGGCGCTGCTGGGCAAACTTTCTGTTCGCCAAACCGATGTTGCCGTCGCCGTCGGCTCAACAAAACTCCTCCTCCTCCTCCCTCCTCCTCCTCCCTCTCCCCGCCCGCTTCTTCTCTCCCTCCGACCCGGAAGCAGGATCTGGCCGAGTGTGCTTGCCCGCGGAGCTCGGGATAGCGTTAGCTTCGGCAGTGCGCGTCAGGCTCGGGTTGCTTGAAGGTAAGTGGAGAGATGCGGCAACAATTGAGGTTGACGACGACGACTCGCCTTTCAATGCCTGGCGGGAGGAGACAACGACGCTTTGCTGATCGATTCGTGTGGCGTAATAGAATGCTGCACGACCTCAAGTTCCCACAGGAACAAAACTAAAGGCCATCGAAGCGTCGAAAGGGGGTTGAAATCAGCCCCGCACCCCGAGGAAGACGTCGGCAAAGAAGTCCGGCCGTCAACTCCCTTTTTTTGCTCACTACAGACCCTCCCTCCTTTCCTCATCTCTCTCCCCTCCTTCGCGCCCTCTCCCCTGCACAGACTCCCAGGATCAACCAAAGCGGCAGCTCAGCCTCCTCTGCTGGGCCGACGTCATACCGAGGCAGCCAGAGGGAGGCGTCTTCTCCCTCGCGGGGGAAAAGGAAACGGTCTCCGTCGACCTCAAGACCCTCTCGGCGTCTCCGTCGCTCGAGCCCCTCCTCGTCCTCCTCCTCCAACAGCCGCTCCTCCGCCGCGTGGCCCCTCCTCCCCGCCTCCGCTTGGTCGACGTCCGCCCCCTCGGGAAGGCCGGACGCGTGCCCTCCGCGACCCGCGTCGTCGTCAGGCAGGAACGCCTGCCTGCGAAAGGGAGCAGCAGCAGCAGCAGCAGCTACGGCGAGGAGGGCAGAAGAAGCGAGAGCAGCTGCGTCTCAATTTCGAGCGGGGCTCTCTCGGCCGTCCTCGCGAACACGCTCGTCGAAGTCGGCGCCGCAGTCCTCCCGGCCGGGGCGGCCTCGGATATTTCGGGTTCCTCTTCTTCTCTTCCTCTCTCCCTGCTAAGGATAGTCGGGGTGGAGCCCGAGGGGAAAGGCGCGTTTCGGGTTGTCCGGTCGACGAGGATCCAGCTCCTGCGACCTGGTTTTTGAACGCCCCTCTCTCTCGTTTCTCCCCCTCTCTTTCCCGTCCCTTGGAGTCTCCATGAAGACGACAGGGCGCGAAAGCGGCGTCGGTGGGGGATCGAAAGCAGAGGAGGCGGGAGAGAGGGAGATCGCGGCGAGCCTGGGGGCGCTCTCGCTGGGCTCGGGGTCCGAGGAGGCCGCCGCCGCCGCCGCCTCGGAGGCAACACCAGCGACAGAAGCGGCTCCTCCCCCTCCTCCCGCTTCTCCGCCGCCGCCTTCGCCCTCGCCGCCGCTCGTCGCGATGGACGGCGTCCTCGCCGCCCTCGACGAGGCGATCTCCTGGCCCAGTCGGCACGGCGCCGCCGCCGCGGCGCTGGGCCTGCGGTGGCCCGCCGGCCTCCTGCTGCGCGGCCCGCCGGGCACCGGGAAGACCGCCGCCGTCGCAGCCGCCGCGGCCGCCGCGGGCGCGCCGCTCGTCGTCGTGTCGGCCGGTTCCGTTTTCGGGTCTGCCCTGGGGGAGTCCGAGGCGAGGCTTCGGGCCGCGTTCGGGAGGGCCGGGAGGGCGGCGGCCAGGGCGCGGAAGCGGTGGGAGCGCGAGGCGAGAGAGAGCGCGGCGGCGGCGGCGGCGGCGGCGGAAGCGGGGGCGGGCCCGTCGGCGCCGCCGCCTCCCGCCTCTTCTCGTCGCCCTCCTTGCTGCGGCCGCGCCGTGCTCCTCCTCGACGACGTAGAGGTCCTGGCCCCGGCGAGGTCCGCCGCCGGAGCGCACGAGGCCCGCGTCGTCGCGCAGCTGCTGACGCTTCTCGACGGCGCCGGGGGCGGCCCGGGCAGCGGCGGCGGCGGTGGCGGCGACGGCGGCCGCGGCGCCTCCCGAGAAACCTCGTCGCCGCCCTCCTCGCCCTCCCCTTCCTTCCCGCCCGTTGTCGTCATCGCAACCACCTCCAGGCCCGGGTCCCTCGACCCGGCCCTCCGCCGCGCCGGAAGGCTCGACAGGGAGGTCTCCACCTCGCTCCCGGACGCGGGGCAGCGAGAGGAGATCCTCCGGCGCTCGGCCTGCGCGGGCCTGCCGCTGTCCCACGACGTCGACCTCGGGAGGATCGCGGCCGAGGCTCGGGGGTACAGCGGGGCCGACCTGGTGGCCCTGGCGAGGGAGGCCGCGCGCGGGGCCATGGCGGAGGCGATGAAGGAAGAAGGGGACGAGGGAGAAGGGGCGGCCGAGGGAGCGGAAGGAGGGGACGAGGGAGGGGGGCGGCGGCGACCGAGCGGGCGGCGGCCGCGGCGGCCGCGGCTCGTGACGGCGGCGGACTTTGCGGCCGCGCTCCCCCTGGTCGGCGCCTCGGTCTCCCGAGGGGCCGTCGGAGCACCGCCGCCCTCGTTCTCTCCGTCTCCGACCTCCTGGGACGACGTGGGGGGCATCGAGGACGCCAAGAGCGCCCTCCGCCGCGCGGTCGAGCTCCCGCTGCGCCGCCCCGCGGCCTGCGCGCGGCTCGGCGTGCCGGCCGCGCGCGGCGTGCTGCTGTTCGGCCCGCCGGGCTGCTCCAAGACGACGCTCGCCGCGGCGCTGGCCACCGCGGCGGGGGCCTCCCTGCACGTGCTGTCCGCGGCGTCGCTGTTCTCTGCCTACGTCGGAGAGGGCGAGGCGGCGCTGAGGGCGGCGTTCGCCGGCGCGAGGGCCGCGGCGCCGGCGATCGTGTTCCTCGACGAGGCCGACGCCGTGGGCGGCGGCGACCGCGGCGGGTTCGGCTCGAATCCTTCCTCGGGCGGCGCAGACTCTTCTTCGGCGAGGATGCTCGCGGCCCTGCTGGCCGAGGTCGACGGGCTGGAGAGCGGAGAAGAAGCGGGGGGAAACGAAGAGGACGAAGACGAAGACGAAGACGGAGGAGGAGGAGGAGGAGGAGGAGGAGGACGGAACAGAGGCACCGACTCCCCCGGCGCCGGGAGCGGCGGAGGCGGCGGGGCGCGCGTCCTCCTGCTCGCCGCGACCAACAGGCCGTGGGCCCTCGACCCGGCCCTCCTCCGCCCGGGCCGCCTCGACTGCCACGTGCTCGTGCCGCCGCCCGACGCGAGAGGGCGGGGAGCCGCCCTGAGGGTGCACTGCCGCCGCGTGCCCCTCGCCGCCGACGCCGACCTCGCCGCCCTCGGCGCGGCGGCGCCGGAGAGGACGACCGGCGCGGAGCTCGCCGCCGTCGCGCGCGAGGCGGCCCTCGCCGCGGCCCGCGAAGGGTGCGACGCGGTGCACAGGAGGCACTTCGAGAGGGCGCTCGAGGCCGCCGGGAGCAGCTCGGGCGTGTCGAGGGGCGACATGCAGCGGTACGAGGCCTGGGGCCGGGGCGCGACCTGAGCGGGGGCGGGACCTGAGCGGGGGCGGGCGCCGCCCGGCCGCTGCCGCCTGCCCCCTCCCCCCGCGTTCCGCCTTCGTGTCGCAGGTGTGCGATCGACTGGGGGGGACCGGTGTACAAAGTTTTTTGCCGGAGAAGGCAAAGGTGATCAACTGAAGAAACGAAAAAAACGGGGAAAGAGCGCACGCGGAAGGAGGATACGCGATGGGAGCGGAGGGGGGAGCGAGACTCTCTCTTTTTCTCACTCCTCCCGCTTCTCCTCCTCCTCGGCCCTCTCCGCCGCCCGCCTCAAGAGGTCCCCTCCCGCCGCACTGGTCTTCTGGAACGCCATCCCCTTGGCGCCCCCCGGATCCGTCACAAACCCCAGGCGCTCGTAGAGGCCCACGACGCCCGGCTCGGCGTAGAGCGAGACGGCCCGCACGCCCTTGGCCAAGAGCTCGCGCGTCACGCGCTCGACCAGCCCGCCGCCGACGCCGCCGCGCTGCCACGCGGGGGCGACGGCGACGTCCCAGATCGTCGCGGCCAGCGCGCCGTCGGACGTCGCGCGCGCGAAGCCGACCAGCGCCCCGGCCTTGGCCCAGCGGGATCCGCGGGAGGCGCGCACCCAGAGCACGACGGGCGTGTGCGCGAGCGCGGCGGCGAGCCGCCTCGGCTGGCGCCGCGGGAAGCCGACCTTCTCGAAGAGGTCGTTCAGCTGGCCCAGGTCGATCCCGGCGCCGCCGTCGCCGTAGACGAACTCGAGCCCCTGGGAGAGGAAGCTCGCGTCGTCGCGGGACAGGGGCGGCGGCGGGGGGTGGGGCTGGGCTGCCTGCTGCGCCGTTGCCGGGGGCGCCGAGAGGATGACCGATGGAGACACGCCGTCCTTGGTGGAGGCCGCAGCCGCGACGTCTCTCCTTGTCCACTTTGACCCGGAGTAGCGCATGCGGAGTACTCCGTTGCGCGGCACGAGCAGGCGCGGGGGGATCGGGCGCGGCCTTCCCGCGGCGGCCGCGGCGATGGAGGCCGGCGTCGGGAGGAAGTCCGGCGACGACGACGACGACGACGGAAACGTCGTCGACGAGATCGAGGGAAACGACATCGAGTGCGCAGCGGGGGTCGACACGCCTGCGAGGCCCCTCCCCGCTCGGGCAGCGAGCCAGGGCGAGGGCGGTTTTGGCTTGACGAGGGGCAGCATTTTCAAAAAGAGGCGGAGCGAGGGAAAGAGCTCTCTCTCCAAATGAGCTGTTGGAGCGCTCGCTCGCGAACTAGCCACGAGCGATTTGTGTGGGTTCTCACTTTTCTTCGAAAACTCTCTCTTCGCTCTATGCTCTCGAGCGTCGCCGCGGCCTGTGTCCGCGGCAGCTGTTGTTCTCCGATCGCAAGCATTCTCCGAAGGGGCAGCAGCAGCAGCAGCAGCAGCGGCAGCAGAGGCGGCCCCTCCCTGCCTTCAAGGAGCCTCGCCCGCGAGCAGAGCAGCGCCGGATTGATCGCCGCGGCGGCGATGCGCGCCCTCGACCCCGACCCTTCGGACCCCCCGCCGGCGCCCTTCCGAGTCGCCGTCGTCGGCGGCGGCCTCGCAGGCGCCGCCGCGGCCAGCACCCTCGCCGCGAAGGCGGATGGTCCCAACCGCATCGCCGTGACGCTCTTCGACGCCGGGTTCCGCGGCGTGGGCGGCCGGGCCTCCTCGCGGCCGCTGCTCGCCCGCGGGGCCTCGGCCGCCGCCGCCGGGGAGCGGGCGGCGAACCCGACGACGGACCACGGCTGCCAGTTCATCGTCGACGACGGCGCCGACGCCAGGCTCACGGCACTGTTGCGGCAGCACGCGACGGAGTGGAGGGAGGAGGAGGGAGAAAAGAGGTTCGTCGGCCTCGACCCCGAGACGGGGCGCGTCACGGCAAAGGGCGCGATGGGGCGGGGCGGCCCGGAGCTCGCCGGCGACTTTTTCGGCGTCCTGTCGGAAGGGGGCGCCGTCTGGGTCGGCGCCCCCGCGATCGACGCCATCCCCAGGAGTCTCGTCGCGGGCGGCGGCCCGCGCTCCTCCTCCTCCTCCTCCTCCCCCTCCTCCTCCTCCTCCTCCTCGCTCGACGTCCGAGTCGGCTGGAGGGTCACGGCGGTCGAGAGGGAGCGGGGGCGGGACCGGGCGGGAGACCGGTGGCGCGTCTTGGCGCGCCCGCCCGCGCCGCACCCGCCGCCGCCGCCGCCGGCGACGCCGCCGCCGACGGGCCCCCCTCCCGCCGTCGAGGCCGCCGACGTCGGCATCTCCTTCGACGCGGTAGTGCTCAGCGACGCCTCGGCGCTGCGGGCCGGGAGCGCCTCGGCGGTCGCGGTCGAGCTCGCGGGGGGCGGCCACTGCGCCGCGCTAGAGGCGCTCGCCCGCTCGCGGCGCGCCCCGCTCTTCAGCGTCGCCGCGCTGCTGCCGGCCCCCCTGGCCAGGGACTCGATCCCCTTCGACGTGGCTGTCGTCCTCCGCGGGGAGAAGGGCGGCGGCAGCAGCAGCGACGTCTCCGTCATCGTGCGGGAGAGCGCCAAGCCCGGGAGGCGGGAGGGAGAGGGCGGAGCGGGCGAGGGCGAGGTCTGGGTCGCGGTCTCGTCGAGGGAGGCCGCGGCGGAGCTGCTCGCGCTGGCGCCGCCCTCGAGGGGCCCGCCGCCCCCCGCGGCCCTGGAGGAGGCCGCGGATAGGCTCTGGGGCTCCGCCTCGGAGGCGCTGCGGAGGGCCGCTGCCGCCGCTGCCGCTGCCGCGGGGAGAGGGGAGGGCGTGTCGATCCCGGCGCCGCTCGCGCTCCGGGCGCAGCGCTGGGGCGCCGGCGTCGAGACCAACCCCGACCGCGAGTCGCTCTTCTCGCTCGACGAGGGTTCGATGCTGGCCGCGTGCGGCGACGTCTTCGGGAAGGGGGACGCGGCGTCGGCGCTGCTGAGCGGGGTGGCGGCGGGCGAGGCGCTGCTGCGGGCCGCTGCGCAGAAGAGGGAGAAGAGGGGGGAGAAGACCAACGGAGCGAGGTCGAGTTTGTAGCTTTTTTCTTCTTGTTGCGACCTTTTTTTTCCCTCTCCTCGGCTTCTCCCTAACTGTCCGTCTCTCTCTCTCTCTTTATTCTTTAATGGAAGCTCAAATTTTGTTTACAGGTGAGACTTTAATACGCCGTTTCACTTTCAGACACGAAAGAACAGAGAGAGGAAAAGGCGAAAAAGATTCAAGAAGAAAAAACGTTATCAAGCGAGAGCGCCCTTCCCGAAGAAGGCCCTCGCGACGGCCGCGCTGGCCACCCTGCTCGCCGCCAGCCAGGGAAGCACGGCGATCCCGGCGAACGAAGCCTGAGAGGAGGAAGCGCCGAAGAGGACGGTATCGTCGGCGTTTCTCCCCCCGGCGCCGCCCCTCCCGCCGCCGCCGAAAGCGGCGTTCTTCTTAGAAGAGTGCGGCTGCGCCAGCCAGCGCGCCAGCGGCCACACCGCCTCCCTGGGCCTCAGCACGGCAACAGGCTGGCCCCACCAGCGCACCAGCAGCGCGACAAAGACAGCGATCTTGACAGCGCTCGAGACTTTAACAATCAAAGATTTCGAGGATCCGCTCTCGGCCGCGGCCGTCGAAAGCCTCTCGGCCTCGCGCTCCAGCGCCATCGCCCGCCTCTCGAGCTTCGCCGCCGCGGCAAAGGTCGCCGGAGACGAAAGGACCTTGGCCTCCTTGCGCAGGCTCGCCGCGGCCGCGGAGGCGCGGGCGGCGGCGCGCGCCGCGGCGGCGCCGCGCCGGCCGACGGTGGCCGCGACGAGAACGTCGGTGGCGAGGAAGAGCAGCGGCGCGAGCAAGGGCTCTGGCCTCGCGACGAAGATCTCGCGGAACGACATTTTTTTTTCGTTCCCGCCTCGTTTTGCGTGTTCTCTCTCTGTAGTTCCCGCGGGCAAAGCGCGGACAGAGAGGTCTCGGGGGGAGGGGTCGGCGTCGACGGGGTCGCGGTGAAAAGGTCGAGACGACGTTTTCCGCCGGAAGGTGCAGTGAAAAACTCGATCGAACAAGATCGTCTCCCCGGCTCTCCTTCTGTTCGAATCCGCTGTTCTCTTGCTTCGAGGCGGAGAGAGATCTCAGTCGAAGCTCACGATAGTGTTTCAAAAGGAAAGAACCGTTTTCTCTCTCTGAAGGTCGTTGGAGAGAGAGCCCGAAAAAGAGAGGAGACAGAGTCGATTTGATCGAGGAAATGACCATCAAAAGCCTCTTCGATGTTCATTTCGATTCACACTTTTCGATTCTCTCCATCTTCCTCCGAAAGAGAGAGAGAGAGAGAGAGGAGCGCTCTTCTTCTTTTTCCTCCTCGTTTCCTTTCGCCACGCACACGCACAATGGAGTGCGAGCACGCCACCGCCTTTGCTGCGTCTGTGAGCTTCGCCCTCCGCGCCTGCCCCTTCCTCAAGGCGGTCGCGGCAAAGGAAGGGGACGAGTTCGCCGCCCGCTTCTCGGTCGCTCCGCTCGTGCCCGCCGCTTCTCCTCCTTCCGCCTCTGCTTTTGCTCGCCGCCCTCCTCCTCCGCTCGAGGAGCAGGCCGCGTTCGTGGGCTTCGCCTCCAGCTACTCGTTCTTCCACGGGGAGGGGGGCGTGGTGCCACTGGTCGGGATGAAGTCGAAAACGACGATGACAAACTCTTCGGCAGCCGGCTCGCGATGCCCCTTCTTACACGCCGCTGCTTCTCCTCCTGCCGCGGCAAGCGCAAAAACGGCCCTCCCTGCATCTGAGTCAGAGAGGGCTGTCTGTTTGAAGGTCCATGCGCGGTCGGTAGCATCGAAGACGGAACAGGCGGGGCAGGAGGCGGCGCGAGAATCTGGGTCGCGGGCATCGCCATGGTCTCCCCCCACTTCTTCTTCCTCGCCGCTTCCGGCCGCCTCCGCGCCCTTCGCGTCGATCTCTCTGCGCCTCTTCGGCGGCGGAATGGTGCGTTTTGTTTCTTTAGGAGCGTCGCGAAGTGTGCTGGACCCCAAAGAGAGAAGGCGTCGCGAGGCTCTTGGGCTCGAATGTGAGCATTCGAATGCTCCCTTGAGGGAGCGAGGAACAAACAGGCGCGTTTTCAGTCGCCCTCAAGACCTCTTTTTTTTGCTTCCTTCTTCCTCTTCCTTTCCTCACCCTCCCCTCGCTCTCCCTCTCTCTCTCTCGCTCGCTCGCTCGCTCGCTCTCCCTCTCCCTCTCCCTCTCCCTCTCCCTCTCCCTCTCCCTCTC